>Ga0316197_10001787_pt1 | contig 15282 bp, 13 predicted proteins | sample OudBiesiAoxic_MG_FD_204939 | JGI IMG/M metagenome (GOLD analysis project Ga0316197, IMG submission 204939) | Coastal sediment microbial communities from Oude Bieten Haven, Netherlands - site A oxic | ecosystem: Environmental > Aquatic > Marine > Coastal > Sediment | place: Netherlands...
GTGGCGGCCTCGTGGCTGGACGACCTCACCCACGGGCGGCTCGACACGGCCGCAGATGACGCCGCAGCACCATCGATCCCCGAACGCGCGCCGTTGTGGTCGGCGGTCGAGGCCCGCCGCGACGACGATGCCGAAGCGTTCGTCGACCTCGCCACCGGCGACGCCGTGACGTTTGCCGAGTTCGCCCGACGGGTCGACGGCGTCGCGACCGAGCTGGCCCGTCGTGGGCTGGAGCACGGCGACCGCGTCGCCATGCTCACCCCGCCGGGGGTCGATCTGGTGATCGCGGTCTACGGAGTCTGGCGGGCGGGCGGCGTCGCCGTTGTCGCCGACCGAGGGCTCGGGTTGAGTGGGCTGCGCCGGGCCGTGCGTGGTGCTCGACCCAAATGGATCGTGGGCCCGAAACGGGCGCTTGCTGCTGCGGCAACGATGGCCTGGGCCCCTCGTGCCCATCGCGTCGACATCGCCGATCTCCGCAGCGTTGATCCGGGCCCGTTGCCGGATCCGCCGTCCCCCGATGCCCCCGCGGCTGTGCTGTTCACCTCGGGTGCCACCGGCCCGGCCAAGGGAGTCCGCTACCGGCATCACCAGCTGGCCGCTCAACGCGACGCCTTGCGCACCACGTACGGGATCGGCGTCGACGATCGGCTCGTCGCCGCCTTCGCTCCGTTCTCGCTCTATGGGCCTGCGCTGGGGATCACGACGGCGTTGCCGGCCTGCGACGTCACCAAGCCGGGAGAACTGACCGTGGAGATGCTCGACGACGCGTGCACCCGCATCGGGGCGACGATGGCGTTCGCGTCCCCGGCCGCACTGGCCAACGTGGTGACCACGGCGGCAACCGTCGAGTTCGCCCCCGGCGAGACCGACGGGCGAACGTCCGCTCGTCCGGGGATCGCTCGGCTTCGACTCGTGTTGTCGGCTGGTGCCCCCGTGCCCTCGGAGACGCTCCGCGCCGTTGCCGATCTGGCCGGCGACGCAACGATGCACACGCCGTACGGGATGACCGAGGTGCTGCCGGTCGCGGACATCGATCTCCTCGAGATCGAGCAGGCAGAGTCCGAGGCCCCCGACGGTGGCGTCTGCGTCGGCGCACCGGTCGCCGGTGCGGCCGTCGTGATCGTTCCGCTCGGCTTCGATGCCGCAGAGCTTCCGGAGCCGCTGCCTCCCGGCGAGATGGGCGAGATCCTCGTCCGCGCTCCATGGGTGTCGGACGGCTATCTCGACCTCTGGGCGCTCGAACGGCAGGCCCGGCCTCCCGCACCAGTCACCGACGACGACAGTGGCGACATCTGGCATCGCTCCGGAGATGTGGGGCACCTCGACTCGTTCGGCCGACTCTGGGTGGAAGGTCGAGCGGTGCATGTCATCGAGGGTCCGGACGGCCCGATCACGTCGGTTTCCGTGGAACGCCTCGTCGAACGCACGCTCGAACTCCGACGTGTTGCGGCGGTCGGTGTCGGGCCAGCGGGGCGTCAGCAGTTGGTGCTCGTGATCGAGGACCCATCCGGCACCGATGGCCTGGCCAGTTCCGACCTGTCGGCTCGCGTGCGGAGCGTCACGTCGGAGCCGGTTGCCGCGGTCTTGACGTTGCGGGCGCTGCCGGTCGACATCCGCCACAACGCAAAGATCGATCGTGCCGCGGTCGCGGTCTGGGCCGAGGCGTTGCTCTCCGGCCGGCGTGCCACACCGCCCACGTGAGCAGCACGATGGCGAGCAGCACGACGGCGAGCGTTCCCTGATGCGGGTGATGGTGACGGGCGCGACCAGCCTGATCGGCGGGAGTGTGGCCCGGTCGCTCGTCCAACGCGGTGACGAAGTGGTGTGCCTGCAACGAGCTGCGGCCGACGTGGAGGGCGCCGACGAGTGTCTTGCTGACATTCGCGATCTCGATGCCGTGCTCGAGGCGGCCCGCGGGTGTGACGCTGTGGTCCACGCGGCCGCCAAGGTCGGCGTGGTGGGTGCGTGGGATGACTATCGATCCGTCAATGTCGACGGCACTGCCAACGTGCTCGGTGCGGCTCTTGCCCACGGCATCCCGCGTGTCGTGCATGTCTCGTCGCCGTCGGTCGCGCACGGAGGCGACGCGATCGTCGGAGGTGGTGCCGACCCACCGGAGCTGGGTCGGAAGCGGGCGTGGTATCCCGAGTCGAAGGCCCTCGCCGAGATCGTCGCCCTCGCCGCGGCGTCGCACGACCTCGGTGTGGTCGCTGTGCGCCCGCACCTCGTGTGGGGCCCGGGCGACACACAGCTGGTGGGCCGGATCGTCGAACGGGCACGCACCGGCCGGCTGGCGCTGGTGGGAGGTGGTCGTGCCCTGGTCGACACGACCTACATCGACAACGCAGCCGATGCCCTCGTCGCCGCCCTCGACGCAGTCCGTCCCGATGCCGCGTGCTCCGGTCGGGCGTACGTCGTGGCCAACGGCGAACCTCGAACGATCCGGGAACTCGTCGCCGGCATCTGCGCCGCAGCCGGTCAGCCGTTCGCCCCGCGCGAGGTGTCGCTGCGAGCAGGCGTGGCGGCTGGGGCGGTGGTCGAACGAGTCTGGCCGCTGCTGCGTCGCGCCGATGAGCCGCCGCTGACACGCTTCCTGGCTGAGCAGCTCGGCACCGCCCATTGGTTCGACCCCCGACCGGCCCGTGATGATCTGGGCTGGACGCCGAAGGTGACGATCGACGAGGGCTTGCAGCGGCTCACGGCCTGGTTCGACGACGCAACCACGTGACGCGCCCGCCACGGAATGCCCCGCGGCGCGTACCCGCCGCTATCCTCGGCATCACTGGCGACGTGGCCGAGTGGTTTAGGCAACGGCCTGCAAAGCCGTCTACATGAGTTCGATTCTCATCGTCGCCTCCAGTTCCGACTCCGGTCGGCGCCAGATCACGACCTGATCGTGAACGTGTTGCGGGCAGTCTCCGCAACACGTTCGCCTGGTCGTCCTGAAACCACGCACATGGCAGCAAGCACCTCCACCACGACCGTCGTCGTCCCCGGCACCCACGTGATGACCGCACTGGTCGGGCCGCGTGATCACCATCTGCGGCGTATCGAGCAGCAGTTCCCGTCGGTGCGCATCAGCGTCCGGGGCAACGAGGTGAGGCTGTCGGGCGACGACACCACCGCCGTCACGAAGGTGTCACGCCTCTTCGAGGAGCTCACGACGCTCGTGCAGAGCGGGCAGCAACTCGACGACACGACGCTCGACCGGATCATCGCCATGGTCGGGGCGAGCGAACGACCGAGTGAGATCCTCACGCATCAGGTGCTGCGCGGGGCGAAGGGGCGTCAGGTCAAGCCGAAGACGGCCGGGCAGAAGCGCTACATCGACACGATCGCCGACAATGTGATCACGTTCGGGCTCGGTCCTGCCGGTACGGGCAAGTCGTGGTTGGCGGTGGCGATGGCGGTCCGTGCGCTGCAGGCCAAGGAGGTGCAGCGGATCATCCTCACGCGCCCCGCTGTCGAGGCGGGGGAGCGGCTCGGGTTCCTTCCCGGCGACCTGATGGCCAAGATCGACCCCTACCTGCGCCCGCTCTACGATGCGCTGTACGACATGCTCGACCCCGACGCCGTCCAGCGGCTGCTCGAACGGCAGGTGGTCGAGGTCGCCCCGCTGGCCTTCATGCGCGGCCGCACGCTCAACAACAGCTTCATCATCCTCGACGAAGCACAGAACGCGACCCCCGAGCAGATGAAGATGTTTCTCACCCGGATCGGATTCGGCTCTCGAGTGGTCGTCACCGGCGACACGACGCAGGTCGACATCCCGACCGGCACGAGTGGTCTCGCGTCGCTCGAACGGACCCTGACCGGAATCGACCAACTGGCGTTCGTCCACCTCTCGGGAGCCGATGTTGTGCGCCACAAGATCGTGGCCGACATCGTCGCCGCCTACGAATCGCAGAGCGCTCGACCGTCGTGACGGTAGATGTCGTCGTCGCCGACGAGTGTGCGGCCGATGCCGCACGCGGCGAGATCGACGTCGAACGATGGAAACGGCTCGCCCTCGACGTGCTCATCGATCGTGGTGCAGCCGGGGAATTGACCCTCACGTTCGTCGACGCCTCCGAGATCGCAGCGCTCAACGCCGAGCACATGGGCACGACCGGCCCGACCGATGTCCTGTCGTTCCCGATGGACGACGGGCCCGCGATCGACGAGGGCGTGCCGAGGTTGCTGGGGGACGTGGTCGTCTGTCCGGAGGTCGCTGCGGCCCAGTACCCCGCGCACGCCGGCACGCTCGACGACGAGGTCGCGCTGCTGGTCGTGCACGGCATCCTCCACATTCTCGGACTCGACCACGAGAATCCGACCGAGGCCGCGGAGATGCGGTCGGTCGAACTCGAGTTGTTGCGGGCTCACCATTGGCACGGCGACGCACCGCCGGGGTTCCGGCAGACGCACGACGACCAGCACTGAACCCGCTCGGGTGCGCGTGCTGCCCGCCCAGCTGCCGAGTGGTCCGACCATCGCTGCCCCGATCGCCTGCCACTAGGTTCGGCGGCCATGGAGATCGAACTGAACGGCAAGGTTGCGCTGGTCACCGGCGCCTCGAAGGGCATCGGCAAGGCGATCGCTGCATCGTTGGCGTCGTCGGGCGCGAAGGTGATGCTCAACAGCCGAAAGCAGGATCAACTCGAGGCAGCGGCGTCGGAGATGACCGGTGATGTCGCGGTGTTCGCTGCGAACGCCGGCGACGACGGCGCCGGCGACCGAGCCGTCGCCGCCACGATCGAGCGGTTCGGTCGTCTCGACATCCTCGTCAACAATGCGGCGACCAACCCGTACTACGGCCGGTTGCTCGAGGTCGACGAGCCCCGGTACGACAAGACGTTCCAGGTCAACTTGAAGGCACCGGTGATGTGGAGCAAGGCGGCGTGGGAGCAGTCCTTCAAGGACGATCCGGGGACGATCATCAACATCGCCTCCGTCGGTGGCCTTCGGGCCGAGGGCGCCGGGCTCGGGGTGTACAACCTGACCAAAGCTGCGCTGATCCACATGACGCGCCAACTCGCGTCCGAACTCGGCCCGACGCGGGTGGTCGGCATCGCACCCGGGCTGGTCGAGACCGATTTCGCTGCCTTCCTGGTCGACAACTTCGGCGACCAGCTCGCCGAGCGGATGCCGTTGAAGCGGCTGGGTGACCCGCAGGACATCGCCAACCTCGCCGTGTTCCTCGCCAGCGATCTGGCGAGCTGGATCACCGGTGAGACCTACGTGATCGACGGTGGCGCCGGGGTCACCCCCTCGACCTGACCTCGTCGACCACCCGGTGACACCCACCCGAACCCCGAGAAATGCCGGGTTCGGTGCTCTGAACGTGCGGATCGTGGCAGATTTCAGGTGGGGGGAGACGTGGGGGTGGTCGGTGTGGTGGGACGGCGGAGTTTCCCGAGCGACGTACGGGGCAGCCGGTCCGTCAGCGTCAGGCGGCGTGGCGCCAGATACGACGGGTGGTGCTCCTTGACGAATGCCCGCAGCTCGTCGAGCGTCGGGACGGTGCCTGCGGTCGGCACGACGACCGCCATGACCAGCTGCCCCCACTCGGCGTCGTCGACACCGTGGACCATCACATCCGCAACGGCGGGGTGGTCGGCGAGGATCGCCTCGACGGTCTCCGGCCAGACGTTCTCACCACCGGTGATGACCAGGTCGCCACGACGGCCCTCCACGTCCAGTCGACCGTCGTCGAGCCAGCGTCCGAGATCGCCGGTCTGGTACCAACCATCCGGGTCGAGCGGTGCGACGCCGTCGCGGTAGCAGCGCAGCAGCATGGGGCATCGCAGGTGGATCTGGCGCTGCGCATCGATGCGAACCTCCACCCCGTCGAGTGGAACGCCGTCGTACACGACACCGCTGCCGGTCTCGGTCATGCCGTAGGTGGTCACGGTGTTGGCAGGGCGGTCGGCGGGCGGTCGACTCCCCCCGAGCACGATGGTGCGGAACCGTTGCGCGTCGATCCGCGACAGCGCAGTGGCAACGAGGGACACGAGCGTGGCGTCCGACCGGTCGACCGCAGCGGCATCGAAACCGGCATGCACCGTCAACCGCGTGCCAGCGTGCAGCGCCCGCGTCACCACCGACAGACCTCCCACGTGTGACAGCGGCAGGCAGGCCAGCCAGTGGTCGGACTCGGTCACCCCGAGGCGACGATTCACCGCGTCGGCGGAAGCTGCGACCGCATCGTGTGTGAGCACGACCCCCTTCGGAGCTCCGGTCGACCCGCTCGTGGCGACCACGAGTGCATCACCGGGCTCGACGGACTCGCCGACGCGCATCGTCGCCACGAGCGCGCGCTTGGCGGCTTCAGGCAACCGTTGGTCGATGGGAAACGCGGCGTCGCCGGCGTTCCAGATGCGGCCGAGCTCGGCGACGAACGCCGGACCGCCCGGCAGGTCGATGGCGACGAGTTGTGGTGAGCGGGGCACTGCCCCCATCATGGCGCACACATGAATCGTTGGATCACCGGAGCACGGCCCCGGACGCTTCCCGCCGCGGTGGTCCCGGTCGCTGTCGGTGCCGCGGCTGCGGTCGGGGTCGACGTGGTCGACGGCATCGTGTGGTGGCGAGTCGCTGCCGCCCTCGTGGTCAGCCTGGCCCTGCAGATCGGCGTGAACTTCGCGAACGACTACAGCGACGGAGTGCGCGGCACCGACGACGTCCGGGTGGGCCCAGTGCGCCTCGTTGCCACTGGTCTCGCCTCACCGACGGCGGTCAAGCGTGCGGCGATGCTGTCGTTCGGCGTGGCAGCGATCGCCGGCCTCGCCGTGGCCGTCGACACGTCGCTGTGGCTCCTCGCGGTCGGAGTGGCGGCGATCGCTGCCGGTTGGTTCTACACGGGCGGACCGAAGCCCTACGGGTACCTGGGTCTCGGGGAGGTGTTCGTGTTCGTGTTCTTCGGATTGGTGGCGACAGCGGGCACCACCTACGCCGCGGTCGAGACGGTCACTGCGCTGTCGGTCGTGATGGGCAGCGCCGTCGGCTCGTTGGCGTGTGCGTTGCTCGTGATCAACAACCTCCGTGACATCCCGACCGACCGCGAGGTCGGCAAGCGCACGCTGGCGGTACGTCTCGGCGACAGCCGAACGCGTTGGTTCTACGCCGCGCTGATCGCCGGAGCGTTCGCGGCGACCGTCGGTGCCGCAGCGTGGCGGCCGTGGGTGCTCGTGTCGTTGGCGGCGATCCCGCTTGCTGTGCCCCCGGCGCGCAGAGTGCTCGGCGGTGCGAGCGGCGCACAGTTGATTCCGGTGCTCGGCGAGACCGGCAGACTGCAGCTCGTCTGGGGCGTGGCCGCCTCGATCGGCCTCGCGCTCTAGCCGAACCGCCCGCGCCACCACTGCGAGATCACGCCGGCGGTGGCGTCCGGCTGCTCGAGGTGCACGCTGTGGCCGGCGTCGGGCACGATCGCCATCGTGGCGTCGCTGAGCCCGGCGGCGAGGCGCTCCCCGAGCGCACGGAACTTCGGGTCGTGTTCGCCGGCGATGATCAGGGCGGGTACGCGGATCTCGTCGAGTCGGGGCCACAACGGCTCCTGCGTGCCGGTACCGGTGTGTCGCAGGCTGGTGGCAAGTCCGTGGGCGGTGTTGCGGAGGCGCTCGTCTCGCTGTGCGCTCTCGGCGGTGAGCCCGGCGAACAGCGGACTGGCGAGCCACTCGTCGAGAAACGCGTCCACCCCGATCTGCTCGATGCGAGCGGCGAGGGTCTCGTCGGCGGCACGACGCTCGGCACGCTCGACCGGGTCGTCGATCCCGGCGGTGGCACCGATCAATACGAGGCCGCGCACCGCATCGGGTCGTGTCAGCGCCGCATGCAGCGCCACCCGACCGCCCATCGAATACCCGACATAGATGGCCGGCCCCCCGAGCGCGACCAGGTGCTCGGCACTCGCCACGAGGTCGGCGTCCGGCTCGACGTCGCAGGCGCCGTGACCCGGCAGGTCGACGGCGAGGCTCGTCACTGCCGGGAGCTGCTCGGCGAGCAACGCTTCGAGGCGGGTCCACGATCGCGCCGTCTGGGTGAACCCGTGCGCGAGCACGAGTCGTTGCGCCGGATCAGCCGTCATCGGGCGCAAGCGCCTTGGCAGCCATCTTGTCGAGCACCTGGGTGAACGTCTCCGGCTCCTGCGCCCCGGGGACGGCCCACATCCCGTTCAGCACGTAGGTGGGCACCGCGGCGATGCCGTTCTCGTGGGCAAATCGCAGTTCGGCGTCGACCGCGACGATGCCGCGATCGGAGTCGAGAAAGGCAACGACGTCGTCGTGGTCGAAACCGACATCTGCGGCACAGTCGGCGAGGGCGTCGACGTCGCCGATGTGTGCACCGTCGGTGAAGTAGGCCTGCAGGAGCCGTTCCTTCATCGCGTCCTGCGTCGTGGGCGATCCTGGTTGCGCAGCCAGCCAGAGCAACCGGTGGGCGAGCAGTGTGTTCGCTCGCTGAGCGATGTCCATCCGGAAGTCGAGGCCGACGTCGGCAGCGGTTCGCGAGACGTGGTCGATGATCTCCCGCGCCCGTTCCGGCCCGCCGAACTTCTTGGCGTAGGCATCGATCACGGGCCCGGACACGCCCGGCGCCGCGGTCGGATCGAGTTGGTACGGCCGGTAGGTCACCTCGAAGTGGACGTCCGGATGGTCGATGCGCGACTGGGCGAGACCGGCGTCGAATCGTCGTTTGCCGATGTAGCACCACGGGCAGATCACGTCCGACCAGACGTCGATCGTGACCGTCGGTCGGGCGTCGGACTGCGGGCCGGGAACTTCGCTCGTCGTCACGTTCGCCAGGGTAGGCCCGTATCGTTCGGCGGCAATGGTCGAGCCGTCACCACCCAGCCCCGCCGACGCCCAGGCGACGTTCTGCGCCACGTTGGTCGACGAATGGATCCAACTCGGTGTGCGACATGCCGTCGTCGCTCCCGGTTCCCGGTCGACCCCGATGGCCATGGAAGTCGCGGATCGTCCCGAACTCGCCGTTCACGTGGTCCACGACGAGCGCTCGGCTGCGTTCGTCGCATTGGGGCTCGGTCTCGACGGCGCTCCCGCCCTGCTGTTGTGCACGAGCGGGACCGCAGCGGCGAACTTCTTCCCGGCCGTGGTCGAAGCCGGTCTGTCCGAGGTGCCGATGATCGTGGTGACCGCCGACCGGCCGGAGGAGCTTCGGGGGGTGGGAGCACCACAGACGATCGATCAGATCGACCTGTACGGCGGTCACGTTCGTTGGTTCCGTGATCCCGGGGTCCCCGACGTCGGCGGCATCGGCGACTGGCGACAGTTGGCCGGCGAGGCCTGGGCGCACAGTGCGTCGGGGCCCGTGCAGCTAAACCTCCCGTTCCGCGAACCGTTGCTCGGCCGAACCGGGGAGCTGCCTTCACCCGTCGCCCGGCCCGCAGCCGTCATCCCGACCCGGCGGGCCGATGCTGTTCCCGCAGGCCTCGACCGTCAACGTGGGGTGATTCTCGCTGGGGGGAGCAGCGGCGTCGCGGCCGAGGACGTCGCCGCCCTCCACGCGATGACGCAGTGGCCGATCATCGCCGATCCGGTGTCGAACATGCGACATCTCGACGGGGTCGTCACCACCGCCGATTCGCTGCTGCGCCACGCCGCGTTTGCAGCCGCCCACGCGCCGGACGTCGTCATCCGTGTCGGACGACCGGCCGCGTCGAAGGTGTTGGCACAGTGGGCAGCGCGGCCCGGTGCGGTGGTCGTGCAGGTGGGCGGCCCCGGGCGTATCGATCCCGATCACAACGTCGCAGCTGTCTGCGACGTCGAATCACTCCTGGAGGCAGCGCCGACCGGAGCGACGGGAACGACCTGGATGGCTCGGTGGATGAACGCCGAGCACCAGGCGACCGTCGCGATCGACCATGAGTTGGAGGCGAACACCGACCTCACCGAACCGTCCGTCGCCAGGACGGTGGCCGACCACCTTCCCGAGGGTGCCGTCCTCACGGTCGCGTCGTCGATGCCCGTGCGGGACCTCGAGTGGTTCGGTGGGCGGCGTGCGGTGGCTCATTCGAACCGAGGAGCGAACGGGATCGATGGCGTCACCTCGACGGCGCTCGGTCGGGCGCTCGCCGGCGCCACGTCGTTCGTGCTGATCGGCGACCTTGCATTCGTCCATGACGTGAACGCCCTGCTCGCCCTCGTCGATCGCAACGCCGACCTACGGATCGTCGTGGTCGACAACGACGGCGGTGGGATCTTCTCGTTCCTCCCGCAGGCCGATCAGCTCCCTCCAGATCGCTTCGAACAGCTCTTCGGGACACCGCTCGGTACCGATGTCGAGATGCTCGCACGGGCACACCGCATCGCATCGTCGACGGTCACGACCGCCGATCAACTCCGCCAGCAGTTGGACGAGCCCGGCCCGTGGCTGTGCCGCGTGCCGAGCAACCGGCGGCGCAACGTCGAGGTCCACCGAGCCCTCAACAGCGCTGTGGCCGCCGCTCTCGGCTGACGTCGAGAGCAGACGAGCACACGCGGCGCCTCATCCGAGCCGCCGCATCCGAGCTCGGCTTCAGGGCCGAACGATGGCGCTGAGCATGGCTTGGAACTTGGCTTGTGTCTCGGCGAGCTCGGCGCGCGGATCGCTGTCGGCGACGATGCCGCCGCCGGCCACCAGTCGGGCCGCTCGTCGGTCGTCTGACAGCTCCGCGCAGCGGATCGCCACGGCCCACGTGCCATTGCCGGCGGCATCGACCCAGCCGACAGCGCCGCCGTAACGGCCGCGCTCGAATCCCTCGACGCGTCCGATGAGCTCGATCGCCTCATCGCGCGGATGTCCACCGAGTGCTGGTGTCGGACACAGCGCCCTGACGAGTTCGACCACGTCAGGGCCGGGCTGGGAGAGCATCCCTTCCATTCGGGTACCCAGATGTTGCACGTTGGCAACTGTCACGATCGAGGGTTCCGGTTCCCAGTCGAGATAGCTCGCCCACGGAAGCAGCGTGTCGTGGACGACGTCGATGACCACCCGGTGTTCGATCTGATCCTTGGTGCTGGCGATCAGCTGCTCGGCGAGACGTGCGTCGTTGTCGACGTCGCCGGTACGCGCTGCTGTGCCGGCGAGCGGATGGGAGCGCACGATCGGACCGTCGACCTCCACGAGCAGTTCGGGTGAGGCGCCGATCAGTCCGTCGACCGAGTAGCGGTAGCTCGATCCGAAACTCGCGCGCAGGCGCCGGAGTACTGCATGCACGTCGATCGGGGCATCGGCATCGATCTGGATCGGTCGGGCGATCACGGCCTTGACGAGTCGCCCGGCGCGCACCGCGTCTCGTGCGCTGGCGACAGCGTCCAGGTAGCGGTCGATGTCGATGCCCGACCGGATCGACCAATTCGCCGCGGTGGGCGGTTCGAGCGGTCGTTCGCGCAGTGCGTCGCGGACATGCTCGTCGTCGTGGTCGCCGACGACGGTGACGACGGCGCGACCATCGGGAAGCTTGCGGAGCAGCACGTCGGGCACGACGAGTTCACCGTGGCTGCCCGGTTCGAACGGTACGACGCCGAGCGCGAGCGGCGCCACGCCGTCGACCGTGCTGTCGTGGTCGAGCGAGCGGAGGAACGCCGGGGCATCGTCGATTGCGACTCGAGCGGCGACGCCACGACCTGCAAGACCGATCCGATTGCGGACGAACAGATGACCGTCGCCGGCGGCGACGTCGTTGAGGTCGGGGACGTGGTCGGTCCACGCCGACAACGGCCGCGTCGAGGCCCTCACGACCGTGTGGCGACCATCAACTGGGTCAGGCCGCCGGACAACTGGGCATGCGTCGTGTCGTGGAATCCGGCAGCGCGCAGTGCGTCGACCATCTCGTCGACCGGAGGAAGGTAGGCGACGCTCTTGGGCAGGTACCTGTACGCCGCGCCGTCGGACAACAGCGCGCCGATGCGCGGCACCACCTTGCCGAAGTAGATGTCGTTGCCCCAGCGCACGACGGCGTTGCTCGGCACGCTGACATCGAGCAGCGCGATCCGTCCACCGGGCCGGACGACGCGTCCGAGCTCGGTGAAGAACGTCGGGAGATCGAGCAGATTGCGCAGCGCGAACCCGCACGTGACGCCGTCGACCGATCGATCCGGCACGGGCAGACGCAGGATGTCTGCCTGCACCCGAGGCACGCCCGAACGGTCGGCCGACAGCATGCCGAAGCTGAGGTCCATCGAGATCGGGCGGATCCCTGCTGCGGCGAGATCGACGCACAGGTCGCCGGTTCCACTCGCGAGGTCGAGCACCCGGCTGCCCGCCGGCAGCGCGAGGTCACGCACCGCACGCTTGCGCCAGCGGACGTCGAGCCGGAACGAAATGATTCGGTTCAAGCGGTCGTACTTGGGGGCGATCGCGTCGAACATTCCTTGGACGGCGACGACCTTCGCCTCTCCCTCGGGCAGCTCCTCGGTGTCCCAGGAGGCACGGATCGGCTCGCTGTTGGCCGCTGGTTCGCTCACGACGAGCAGGCTACGGGCCACCGGCGGTGACGACTGGGTCGATCAGCCGTTCGATGCCTGCTTCGTTGCCCACCGGTAGTCGGCCTTGCCGCTCGGTGACCGCACGATTTCCTCCACGTAGCGGATCTCCTTGGGCAGCTTGTACCGCGCGATGTGGTGCGAGGCCGCTGCGACCAGGGCGTCGTCGTCGACGTCGTATCCGGCCCGGATGCGCACGATCGCGACGACCTCGTTGCCCCAGCGTTCGCTCGGACGCCCGGCGACGACGCAGTCGTACACGCCGGGGTGGGACTTGATCGCCGCCTCGACCTCCTCGGCAAAGATCTTCTCGCCGCCGGAGTTGATCGTCACCGAGTCTCGGCCATGCAACTCGATGACGCCGCCCTCGAGCAGGCGGGCGCGGTCGCCCGGAACGGCGTGGCGAACCCCGTCGACGACCGGATATGTCCGTGCCGTCTTCTCGGGATCGCCGAGGTACCCGAGTGCGAGACGGCCCCGCTTGGCGAGCCACCCGATCTCGGGATCGCCGGGCTCCAGCACCCGATCGAGGTCGGCCGAGAGCACGACGTTGCCAGGTGCGATCTCGAAGGTGCCGGTCGTGGCCGCCCCGCCAGTGGAAACGTGCGACACCTGACCACCCGCCTCCGATGACCCGAGGCCGTCGACGATCATCAGCGTGGGCAGGTGCCGGAGGAACTCGTCCTTGAGTGGTGCCGACAACGGGGCCCCACCCGACAGCAGGACGGTGAGGCACGACAGGTCGTGGGTTCGCCCGTCGCTCGGGTGAGCGAGCTCGTCGAGCAGCGGACGCGCGAACGCGTCGCCGACGATCAGGAGGAAGTTGACCTGCTCGCGTTCGATCGTGGCCCAGATGTCGACGGGGTCGAGTCGCTCGGGATTCGACTGGATGAAGACGGTGCCACCTCCCAGCCAGGTTCGAAAGCTCATCCAGTGTCCGGCCCCGTGCATGAACGGCGGCGCGAGCAGTGCCTTGAGACCGGTGTTCGCCGCGCTGACGAATTCCTCGATCGAAGTCGCCGCGCCGGAGCCTCCGAAGCACTCGACCATCGCGTCCCCGTTGCGCCACATGACGCCCTTGGGCATGCCGGTGGTGCCGCCGGTGTAGAGGATGTAGAGATCGTCGGGGCTCCATGCAACTGGCGGTCGCTCCGCTGGTGCGGCGGCGAGCGCGTCCTCGTACCAGATCGCGCCGGGAAGCAGCGGGTGGCCGGAATCGTCGGGCACCTGGAGGATGACGTCGAGTTGCGGCACCGAGGGCAGCACTTGGGCCAGTGTGGGGGTGAAGCACGAGTGCACGACCACGGCCCGCGCGCCCGAGTCGCGGAGCAGGTATTCGAGCTCCTCGGCGACGTATCGGTAGTTGACGTTGAGCGGCGCGACCCGTGCCTTGAGGGCGCCCAGCATGGACTCGAGGTACTCGTTGCCGTTGTGGAGGTAGACGGCGAGGTGATCCTGACCGCTCTCGTGACTGCGGAGCACGTCTCGTTCGAACCGCACCCCGAGACCACAGCCGATCAGGTGATTCGCGAGGCGCCGAGTCCGATCGGTGACCTCCGACCACGTGAAACGTCGGCCGCGGAACACGAGGCAGTCGTCGTCCGGCCGTTGCGCGGCAATCGCCTCGTGAACGCTGGCGAGCGGGAATTCCGCCGGTGCCGTGGTTGGCGACGTTGCGACGTTCGGCACGACGGCAAGGTAGGGCGGTGTGGTCGGTTGGCTCAAATCAACGGGGTGCGGATCTACAGTTGTGCGATGTCGTCGCGTCGAGGCCTGATTCCGGTCGTCCTCGTCACCGCCGGGATGGCCCTGATCGCAACGACGGTCGCAGCGTCCGACGTGCTCGAGCGCGTCGAACGGCCGGCGACAGCGGTTGCTGGTGCGGAGCGTGGCGAGCAGGTCGTGGTCGACCCGCCGCCCCCGGCGCCGGCGTCCTGTCGGCGGGTGGCGGTCCTCGGCGACTCGCTGATGGACAACGCCCGGTGGTACCTGCAGGAAGAGCTGCGGTCGGCGGGTTTCGACGGAGTCGTCGAGGCGCATCACAGCCGTCGCATCCCGGACACCGTCAGACCGCCGTACAGCGGGGTCGCCGCGGCCCGTGCGCTGCGGGCGTCACGCGGCGAGTTTGACTGCTGGGTGGTCGCACTCGGGTCGAACGACCTGCTCTACCAGGCTGGAGAGCCGGCGGTCGGCAGCGCGCTGATCGGGCAACAACTCGTGGCGCTGACGCCTGGCGCACGTGTCTGGTGGGTCAACCTCAACTACCGGCGCGACCCATCCGTCGGGTTCGATTTCGCAGCTGCCACGGTCGGGTTCAACGCCGCGCTGGCCAAGCGCGCCTCCAGTGACCCGCGTCTGACCGTGATCGACTGGTATGCACTGTCCGTTGCGAACCCTGGGTGGTTCTTCGACCCGGTCCACGTGGGCACCGTCGGCAGCCGTGAACGTGCCCGCCAGGCGATCGGAGCGCTACCCAGGTGATCGCCGCGGACCTGGTCGCCGGTCAGGCGTAGTAGCGCAGCATGAGGCGGTGGCATCACCCCAGCTGGCAATGACGAACGCCTGGACTGTCAGCAGCAACGTCAGCACGGACTGAGCCAAGCAACCGGTGCCGCACATTCTTGCACGCTGTGACTAGGGGAGCTGCACACCTGAGGCGAGTTGTAGATGTCGGTGTGCCCCTGACATCTACGCCTATGGTCGCGGTAGGGGATCCTCGAGCGGTCGGTCCAGCGGGGGCTGGCATCGCGGGATCCAACGTTGTCGAGCCCAGCGCGCGTCCAGACGACTATTGTGTGCCGGCGTCTCGAGCCGGCGAGAG
>Ga0316197_10001788_pt1 | contig 15281 bp, 13 predicted proteins | sample OudBiesiAoxic_MG_FD_204939 | JGI IMG/M metagenome (GOLD analysis project Ga0316197, IMG submission 204939) | Coastal sediment microbial communities from Oude Bieten Haven, Netherlands - site A oxic | ecosystem: Environmental > Aquatic > Marine > Coastal > Sediment | place: Netherlands...
ATAGTGACATTGGATGTGCAACACAAACAGGTAATAATAAACGTATCCCTATCAATATTAACGGTAGTCCATACGGTTATTTAAATTATATTCATGGAATTAACGACACTGAAGACCACTCTGTCATTAACAGTTTCAGTAGCTTACTTGCACGTGCTTTGTACCAAGAAGAATACAGTTTACAAGAACAAAAACTATTATTAGTCGAAGAGCGTGGAGTAATTGCACGAGAATTACACGACTCCATTGCACAAGCCCTCTCTTTCCTGAAAATTCAATGTACGGTTTTACGCCGCCAATTAGAAGCCAGCGCCGATAAAGAAAATCAAGGTGCAAAAACATCCGTTAACAATATTGAAGAGGCCGTCACGGAAGCTTATGTTCAGTTGCGTTCATTACTCTCCACTTTCCGCTTAAACATCGGTGTGTCTGATTTTAAAGAAGCCGTGGTTATTATGATTTCACAGCTGCAAAAACAAACAACCGCCAAGATCAAGATGGGAAAATTTGATTCTAATTTCCAAACTCACGCAAATCAACATATTCATATGTTGCAGATAGTGAGGGAAGCCATGATCAATGCAATGAAACATGCAGATTGTAATAACATTTTGATCAACTGCGTGACTGAAGAAAAGCAAGCTATTATCACCGTGCGTGATGATGGCATTGGTATTGAAGATAAACCGGGCAAAAATAACCATTACGGTATTGAAATAATGAATCAACGTGCAGAAGAACTTAATGCTGTTTTACAAATAAAAAACCTAAGCGTAGGTACCGAAGTCAAACTTACCTTCAAAATTTGAGTAATTATTCATAATTTTTTATACCTATGATTATAAATCACTTATAATTCACATACCTGTTATTAATGAAGGTATATGATTAATGCCCTAGTTCGATTGTTTAAGCAAATAATCATATACTGGCTTAATGCAAAGACTCTGATTCAATACCTGCTTATTTTAGATTGTGTAGAGGTATTTATGACTCACGAATAACTTTTTTCATCTTGATTGATAACAGTTATACCCCCACTCACCGTTTACATTTATACTTGTGAGCAATTGTAAGTTAACTATGACCAATTAAAGGAATCACAAATGAACAATGTATCTACAGTTATTGTTGTTGATGACCACCCTCTTATGCGCAAAGGCATCACTCAACTACTCAGTATTGACCCAAATTTTGTGGTAATTGATGAAGCAACAAACGGAATTGAAGCCGTCAGTATGGTCAAAAAACAACATCCCGATATGGTGTTATTAGATCTAAACATGAAGGCTGTGTCTGGTTTAGAAACACTCAAAGCATTACGCAATGATGGCATCACCAGTAAAATTGTCATGCTTACCGTTTCCGATGCCAAACAAGATGTTATTTCGTTAATTAATCAAGGTGCTGATGGCTATCTTTTAAAAGATACCGACCCAGAGCGTTTACTTGAGAATTTATACGATATTAAACAAGGTAAATTAGTAGTGAGTGACGATTTACGTCCTTACCTAGATTGCTTAGATCAAGAAAATAACATTCGAGATAAACTTTCTTCGCTCACTCGTCGAGAGAGTCAAATAATGCAAGAAATTTCACGAGGTTTAAGTAACAAAGAGATTTCAGAAAACCTGAATATCTCAGAAGGTACGGTTAAAGTGCATGTTAAAAGTTTGCTCAAAAAATTAGGCATAAAGTCACGCGTTGAAGCCGCGGTGCTATTCTTAGAGCAACCTAAATAAGCAAACTTAGATTAAAATAACAAGTCAGTAAAAAATGCATAAAATGAGCAGCTGAATAAACTAGGCTGCTCAGCTCTTACCTATGAATATTTAGGTTCATGTAATTAGGCATACGTAATCAAAACGTAACGTTTACTTACCTAGAAATGACATTAGCTATTTGTATTGGAGCTTATAAGCTCGATTTAATATCACGTGAAAAGTATCGCCTTAGGAATATTCCACAGCTATATAACCTTTATTTTGGTAGACTTCCGAAATAAAGGTTTTTTGCTTTTAATTATATTTATTTTTTCATACCCATTGCGCCGAGAAGACTACCTATATTTATGCTTTCAGACTCACTAAAAAAAGAAATTAGAGCTAATTATGAACTCATAACAAAAGCCCTGCCGCAATTTAAAGCACGTAAAGCCCAAAACTATCTAGTGGCTGAAATCGCTAAAGTATTAGCAGGTAACTATGATAAGTCTCGACGTATTCTGGTGGCGGAAGCCGGCACAGGAATAGGTAAATCTTTAGCTTACATATTGGCAGGTTTACCGGTAGCTTTAAGGTTGAATAAAAAGCTAGTTATCTCTACTGCAACGGTTACTTTACAAGAACAATTAATCACTAAAGATTTACCGTTTTTTTTACGCCACAGTGATTACAAATTTACCTTCACCTTAGCAAAGGGACGGCAACGTTACTGTTGCGAGCATAAGTTACTCAATCAACAGCAAGATGAGTCTCAACAAACACTGTTGTTTACAGAGAAACCGCAACCAGGCGATAGTGAATTATTAAGCAAAATGCGTAACGCATATTTAGATGGTAAATGGAATGGGGACCAAGATAGCTGGGCAACACCTATCCCACGTCGTATCTGGCAACAGATAGTTTCCGATAAACACAGTTGTAAAAAAGCCTTATCGAATCATAGACAATGTCCATTTCATCGAGCACGAGACAATATCAATAAAGCCGATGTGATAGTGGTCAATCACGCCTTATTATTAGCCGACTTGGAATTAGGGGGAGGTGTTATATTACCTGAGCCCGATGCCTGTTTTTATGTACTTGATGAAGCACATCATTTACCTAAAATATCTCGCGATTTTTCCAGCGCAAGCGTGAATATTAAAAGCAGTCAAGATTGGCTTAAAAAAATCAAACAAGTAAGCACGCATATTAACCGTGTCGTACATCGTCAAACGACCATTACACCAGGTCTAACTATGTTAGAAAGTGCTAATGAAATGGTTAATGATTTACAAACAATAGAACTTTATTTTCGTCATAACCCGCTTAATTATAATAAGTCGAATCAATACCGTTTTGCCATGGGTGAAGTACCTGAAGGTATTGTGAACTCCCTTATTAGTTTAAAGGAAGAAACCAAAAAGTGCTTAAGTGCGGTCAATAAACTATCTACCATCACATCGGAAGAGCTGAAAGATGCCAATATAAAATTATCCGATGCAGAGCCTATTTTAATCGAAACAGGTTTTTACATTCAACGTTTAGAAAATTTACTTGCTCTCTGGAAAATGTTACTCAAGGAGCGTGCGACTCATCAAGCCCCTATTGCAGCATGGGTGAACAATGAAAACGATGGATTTACACTTTGTGCTAGCCCGTTAGAAGTGGGCGGTTTGTTAGAGTATATGCTCTGGTCTCAAGCAGCAGGGGTTATTTTATGCTCTGCAACTTTGACTTCTTTAAATAGTTTTGATTATTTTATGCGCCAATCAGGTTTGAAGAATAATGATGGTACGCAATACTTGCGCCTTAAGTCTCCATTCGATTATCCAGCGATCCCTCTTAATGTCGCCAATATGAAAAAGGATCCCACTGAATCTGGTTTTGATAACGAGCTAATCGATAACATTGCGCAACGTATACAAGAAAAACAAGCTAATTTAGTATTATTTGCTTCTTACTGGCAAATGAACTTAGTGGCGGATAAGTTACGTCGAAAATACCCTAAGGCATTGTTAGTGCAAGGAGAAACATCTCGTACTAAAATGATCACTAGCCATAAAAAAAACTGCGATCAAGGACTAACCAGCATTCTATTTGGTACCGGCAGTCTGGCGGAAGGTTTAGACTTGCCAGGACATTACCTAACCAATTTAATTATTACAAAATTGCCCTTTGCAGTACCTGATTCTCCCGTTGAAGAGGCACATGCAGAGTGGATAACCTCAAAAGGTGGTAATCCATTTATGCAGATAACCATACCAGAGGCCAGTAAGAAATTGATACAATCCTGTGGGCGTTTAATTCGTAAAGAAACAGATACCGGACAAATTACCTTATTAGATAAACGTGTAATAACAAAACGTTATGGCAAAAGTTTAATTGATGCCCTTCCCCCTTTTGCTTTAAATGTAGAGAAATAAAATGACAGAGTTTGTATTAGATCCCAATAGCTGGGTGCTATTGGCATTAGTTGGCTTAATAGCCGGCTTTATAGATGCAGTTGTAGGCGGAGGAGGTATGTTAACTGTACCGACTTTACTGAGTGTTGGTTTGCCACCTCACCTGACGCTAGGGACTAATAAATTGTCCGCATGTTTTGCCTCTGGTACGGCGGCTTATACTTATTTCCGTAAAAAACTTTTCAATCCCGAATTTTGGAAACATACCTTCTATAGTACGTTAATTGGCGCTATGTTTGGGACCATTTTAGTGAACTATATTTCCACGGAGTTTCTAAATAAATTTTTGCCTTTAGTGATTTTAGCAGTCGCCATTTATACTTTATTTAGCCGAGTAAAAGAAATTGATAACGCAGAGCTTCCTGAAAACTCTCCTTTATTAAGAATTATTCAGCGTATTCAAGGCTTTGTTTTAGGTTTTTATGATGGTGTTTCTGGCCCAGGCACGGGGGCATTTTGGGTAATTTCTAATATGCACCTGTATCGTCTGAATATTCTATTATCGAGTGGTTTAGCTAAGGCAATGAACTTCACTAGTAATTTTGTTTCCTTATTAACCTTTATCTATTTTGGTCAAGTTAATTGGTTTATTGGGTTAACAATGGGTGCTTGCTTAATGTTAGGTGCTTTTATTGGAGCCCATTCTGCTATTTATTTTGGCGCAAAGTTTATCCGCCCATTATTTATTATTATTGTGCTAATTATGGCAATTAACCTTGGGTATAACGCATGGTTCAGTCAGTAGATTTAAAGCACTTAAGCGCCTTATCCGAGCAACTTGCAACGCTTAGTTTACGTTGTCGAGAGTGGGATAATAAAATTACTTTATCGGAAAATAAGTCATTTCGTTTTGAAGTACATTTATTTAATACGAGTAGCTTAACCTTGTCTGGTTACTGTCAACAAATCCAGACGACCTTTGAACATTTAAAACACGTTATTACTAAAGAGATGGGTAATACAATCATCAATTATGAATGTGAAAAGTTCATCAATCAATTTTCAGCTTTATTGAATATCGTGAATCAGTTGGATGCGGGTAAAGCTGAAGGTTTATATAAACGCTATTCAACACAACAAGAAAAAGTATATCAACAGTTGCAACGTCAATATCAATATGAAAAAAGACTATTGGCGATGATTAATGAAGAAAATAGTCTTTACCAACAAGCAAACACTGCCAATAATAAAGAAATTCATAAATCACGAGTAAGTGCGCTTAAAGAACGTTATCAAAAATGTAACGAATTTACACAAGCCTTAGAGTTTAAAATGGAAGCTTTAGACAATGACGAATGAGAAAGATAAAGAAAAAAACAGTTCAGATTTAGGGTTAGCTTCAGCCCCTTTGGAAATTAAACTAGCCGTGGATCTTATTCAATTATTAGAGCAAAACGACCTACCACTTGATGCCACTATTAAAGCATTGGAAATAACCTTACGTGACTTTAAAAATAAGCAACGTCAACTACTTGCACGTTCTCAATAACAACACCAATCTGAAATAAAAAGGGCATCTAATGATGCCCTTTATTATTAACTATTATTTGTAGTTATTGTTTGCCGGTTTAGTTTTTAGATATTGGCAACAAAATTAGGAATTAGACTTTACGCCACGTTGTGCCATTAGGACCATCTTCAAGCACCACATTTAATGCAGCTAATTTATCACGAGCATCATCTGCACTTGACCAATCTTTATTTGCCCTTGCTGTATTACGTTGTAAAATTAATGCTTCTATCTCAGCAACTTGCTGATCATCTTCATGATCTTTTCCTACGCCTTGTAAAAACTGATCTGGATTTTGGCTTAATAAACCTAAAACATTAGCAAACTTAACCAGCATGCTACCCAAATGTACTGCTTTTTCAGGATCCGACGCTTTAACTCGATTCAAATCCTTAGCCAGTTCAAACAATACAGCTAAAGCTTCTGGCGTGTTAAAATCGTCATCCATAGCTTTAACAAAACCTTGGTAAAACTTACTGTCTTTAATTGCTTGATCAATCTCAATATCAATAATTTCTAGATCACGTATAGCAGTATATAAACGTTCTAAACTGGCTCTTGCCTGTTTCAAATTATCTTCTGAATAATTAAGTTGGCTGCGGTAATGCCCTGAAATTAAAAAGTAACGAACAGATTCACTGTCATAAACATCCAACACATCTTTAATGGTAAAAAAGTTGTTTAAAGACTTAGACATTTTTACTTTATCAACTTGCACCATACCCGAATGCATCCAAGTATTCACATATTTGCCGTGATGTGCACAACATGACTGCGCAATCTCATTTTCATGATGTGGGAAACTTAAATCCGAACCACCACCATGAATATCAAAAACTTCACCAAGGTGTTTTTTGTTCATAGCAGAACATTCAATGTGCCAACCTGGGCGCCCTTCTCCCCATGGAGATGACCAAGATGGTTCGCCTGCTTTAGCCATTTTCCATAAAACAAAATCTAATGGATCATGTTTACTATCTTCAACTTCAACACGAGAACCAGCCTGTAACATTTCAAGATTTTGACCGCTTAATTGTCCATATTCAGGGAACGATGACACAGAAAAAAGTACATCGCCGGAATCAGAAACATAGGCATGATTTTTGGCTATCAGTGTGGCTATCATCTCAATCACTTCAGGCATGTGATCTGTAACACGTGGTTCAATATCTGGCCTGATCATATTTAAAGCATCAAAATCTGCGTGCATCGCATCGGTAAAACGAGTCGTTAATTGATCACAGGTTTCACCATTTTCATTTGCACGCTTGATGATTTTATCGTCGACATCTGTGATGTTTCTTATAAAAGTTAAGTCGTATCCACTAAAACGTAGGTATCGCGCTACGGTATCAAAGGCAACAAATGTGCGGCCATGTCCTATATGACAGTAATCATAGATGGTAACACCACACACATACATTCCCACTTTTCCAGCGACAAGGGGTTTAAACTCTTCTTTATTTCGGGTTAAGGTGTTGTAGATTTTTAACATTTTCCATCCAATGCGATTACTGTAAAAACGTCTATTCTAACCTGACCAAGTGACAAATTCATCCTTTGTATTTAATGAATTCGTCACTTGAGGTATGATAATGCTCTTTTTAAAGACAGGAATTAACAATGATTACTTTACATACAAATTTTGGCGACATCACTTTAGAAATGAATGAAGAAAAAGCACCTAAAACGGTGGCTAACTTTATTAAATATGCGACAAGTGGTCATTACGATAACACTATTTTTCATCGTGTTATAGATGGTTTTATGGTCCAAGGCGGTGGTTTTGCTCCGGGCATGGAAGAAAAAGACAGTCAAAAGCCAATTAAAAATGAAGCAAATAACGGTTTATCAAACGTTAAGTACTCTGTTGCTATGGCCCGTACGATGGAACCACATTCAGCTTCTGCGCAATTTTTTATTAATGTTGGCGATAACAAGTTCTTAGACTTTAAATCAGAAACAACAGATGGATGGGGTTACTGTGTATTCGCTAAAGTAGTAGCAGGTGAAGATGTTGTTGACAAAATTAAAGGTGTTGCAACGGGTAATGCACATTACGTACACCAAGATGTTCCGCTAGATGACGTTGTTATTACTAACGTAACAGTAGCGTAACTGATTATGCGCACTTTATTCATTGCAGACCTACATCTCAGCGAAAATCATCGACATATAAGTGATGCTTTTTTTGCATTTCTTGAAAAAGAAGCCGCTAATGCTGAAACTCTTTATATCCTCGGTGATATGTTTGAAGTGTGGATAGGAGATGATGAACACACACCTTTAATGGATGAAGTTGCGCAGAAATTAACGGCTTATGCTAAAAAAAATAATACTAAAATTTTCTATATTCACGGTAACCGAGACTTCATGATCGGTAAACGTTATGCACAGCAGTCTTCAATGACTTTGTTGCCTGAACATACAGAAATAGATTTATACGGCACTAAAACATTAATTATGCACGGTGATACTTTGTGTTTGTTTGATAAAAACTATCAACGCATGCGTAAAGTGATCCATAACCCTGTAATGCAATTTATTTTCAATTGCTTACCACTCAAACTACGGAAACGTATTGGTTGGAAGATCCGTACAGCGAGCCAATCTAAAAAAGTTTATAAAAATACAAATATGATGGGCGTGACAGAACAAGAAGTACATCGTTTAATGACATTGCATCAAGTACAACGCTTGATTCATGGTCACACACACCAAGCTTTTGTACATGACTTTACTGTTAATGATAAAGCTGGGCAACGTTTTGATGTGGGAGACTGGTACACCAACTTAAGTTTTGTTGATGCTAATCCTGATAGTATTAACCTAGTTGTATTACCCATCGATTATTATCAGCAATAAAAGATACACATTGAATTCTTGCGGTCTTATTGAGTACTAGATCCCAGGCATTTAACGCGACTAATTAGTTAACTATTTAATGCCTTAATCATGGTAATGGACATCTTAATTGTCATTTTAACGGTGATAGCGATTAAATAAATACGCTCCCATACACCAATGGGAGGCTTGATTAATGAATAGCAATAGATTGTACTTTATAAATTTGTATTGCCTATTTGTGAACAGATGATCATGGATCAGAGACTATAACCCCTTGTATAATCAACATTTTTAAATAGCCCCATAGAAAAATCATTGCAATTGCTAAAACACAGATGCAAAAAAGAGTAAGTATTGAGGTCTTGAATCAAGACAATTATCTGTCTTTTAATAAACGGCGTAACACTTTACCCACATTATTTTTCGGTAATTCACTGACTATTTCTATCAACTTCGGCTGTTTATATCGCGTTAATTGACGCTCACAATGCTGTTTAATCATCTCAATAGTGACTTTATAATCATCCAACACCACAAACAGTTTTACGCTCTCACCAGACTGCTGATCATTAACTCCCACTACAGCGGCCTCTGAGACGCCTTGCATTTGCACCACTGTATCTTCTATTTCATTGGGGTAAACATTAAACCCTGACACTAATATCATATCTTTTTTACGGTCAACTAAACGTAATAACCCCTGTTCATCAAATAGGCCAATGTCACCACTTTTAAACCAGCCATCATTAAACGCTAACGCAGTCTCTTCCTCATTTTGCCAATAGTGAGGCATGACTTGAGGCCCTTTAATTTCTATTTCGCCTGGGCTGTTATAATCTTCTATAACGTTATTATTATCATCGACTAAGCGTAAATCAGTTCCAGGCATAGGTAACCCAATTGAACCATCATGAGCCGTCACATTATAAGAGTTAACACTCACCATAGGAGCACATTCAGTTAGCCCATAACCTTCTATAACTGTACTACCTGTTACTTCTTTCCACATATTAGCAACTTTAGTTTGTGTTGCCATGCCGCCTGCGATAGTTATTTTTAGCGAAGAAAAGTCAACGTCATTAATTTTAGGGTGATGTAATAACGCATTAAATAATGTATTTAATGCTGTAAAGTAGGTAAATTTATACTTACTTAAGGTTTTAATAAAAGTATCTAGATCACGAGGATTGGTGATTAATAAGTTAGTACCGCCTTTTTTAATAAAGAATAGACAGTTAACCGTTAGTGCAAACGCATGGTAAAGAGGTAAGGCAGTGACCATTATTTCAGTTTCTTGATCAACTGTTAAACCAAATACAGCGTCTGCCTGTGCTAAACTAGCCGCCATATTACGCTGAGTCATTACCGCCCCTTTTGAAACGCCGGTGGTTCCCCCTGTATATTGTATCAGTGCGATATCATCTAAATTAATCACTGGACGAATATATTGCCCTTTCTCACCTTCTTTAAGCGCATTACGATAACTTTTTGCACTAGGTAATTGGTACTTAGGTACCATTCGTTTGACATAGGAAACAATAAAGTTAACTAACTTTCTCTTTAATAAAGGTAATGCATCGCCAATTTTAGTTAACACCACATGTTTAATTTGAGTTTGTTTGACAATACTTTGCAACGTTTGTGCATAATTAGACACAATAAAAATAGCTTTTGCACCTGAGTCATTAAGCTGATGTTTTAATTCTGATGCGGTATAAAGTGGGTTTATGTTTACGACGACTAAACCCGCTCTTAAAATACCTAATAAAATGATAGGGTATTGCAACAGATTTGGCATCATGATCGCAACACGATCCCCCTTCGCAAGTTGTGAGGTTTGCTGCAGGTAGACAGCAACCTTCCTTGATTGAAGATCTAACTCTGCATAGGTCAGCGTTTCATCCATATTAATAAAAGCAATATGCTCAGGATGTTGTTGAAAAGTTTGTTCAAACATATCAACTAAATTAATTAATGAGCTTTCATCTATTTCACTGTTAATACCTTCAGGGTATTTATCTAGCCATGGTTTAAACATAAAAACTCCTTTTAAAAACAAAAAAACCGACTACAAAAGTCGGTTTTATTATTAACACCAAACAGTTACCTATAGATTAGCGTAATCTAACGTAATGTGGCTAGCTTCTATCAAAAATGCGTCAAGGGGCTCAAAATCATCCGGAATATCATCCAAAGACGTGACCTCTTTTAACCCTGCACGCTTGAGTCGCTCATTAGTTCGCAGTAAACCTTCCGCTTGTTTTACTTCACGTTCATTAACACGTACTTTTTCAACTAGCGAAATACTGGTTTTATCTTTATCGTTACGATAGTCTGCAATATCATCAGCTAAATAACTAAACTCAACCTCTTTCTTGATGCGTAATTGATGGGTTTCTGTTAACCGTTTAATTTTTTTATCTAAATCAGCAACTTTTCGATATTTTGCAGAACGAATATTATCCCAAGGTAGTGCATTCTTTTCTAAACTTTCACCCGTATCTTGTGGGTCAATAGCGCTTGGGAAAGTAATATCAGGAATAACCCCTTTATTTTGTGTGCTGCCACCATTAATACGGTAAAACTTAGCGATTGTATATTGTACTGAACCAACTGCATCTTGGTTGGTATCGTAGTAACGTGCGATACGACGATGCTGCTGTACTGTACCTTTACCAAAGCTTTGTTCGCCAATAATAATTGCACGGCCATAATCCTGTAATGCAGCTGCAAATATTTCCGATGCAGAAGCACTATTGCGATTAACGAGTACCGTCAAAGGGCCATTATAAGCAATATTTTCATCATCATCGGCTTGCACAGCAATTTGCTGACGACTATCTCGCACTTGCACAACCGGGCCAGTTTTAATAAATAAACCCGTTAACAATGTCGCTTCACTTAACGCACCACCGCCATTGTTACGTAAATCAATCACGATCCCTTTAACATCTTTTTTAGCTAATATAGCTAACTCTCGTTCTACATCTTCGCTCAGTTTAATGTAGAAACTTGGAATCGTGATCACTCCAATATTTTCTCCATTAATCACTTGCACTGAAGATTTAGCTTCTCTGTCTTCTAGGTGGATTTTTTCACGAACAATTTCAATGATTTTATTAGTGTCTCCGGCTTTACCCGATAATATTTGTAACTGTACTGTGGTGCCTTTCGGGCCTTTAATAAGCTCAACAATATCATCTAAACGCCAGCCCACTACGTCCACAATCTTCTCACCTTCTTGGCCAACACCAATAATTTTATCATCTTTAGCAAGTTGCTTTGATTTATCAGCAGGCCCGCCTGGGACTAAACTGCGGATCACTGTGTAATCATCTTCAAGTTGTAAAACAGCACCAATCCCTTCAAGCGAAAGATTCATTTCCATTTTAAAACGTTCAGCATTACGCGGTGATAAGTAGCTCGTATGTGGCTCGATGGTATGTGCATAAGCGTTCATGAAAGCTTGAAATACATCTTCACTTTCAGTTTGTGTTAAATGTTTAAGTGCATAAGTATAACGTTTAGTTAATAACGTTTTAATTTCAGGCCACTTTTTATCTGCTAGCTTGAGGGTTAATGCATCAGACTTAACACGAGCATGCCAGAGGCTATCTAACGCTTGTTTATCTTTTGCCCATTGCGCTTTGCTACGGTCATATTGATATTCTTCTTCAGTATCAAAAGTGATCTCTTTGTCTAGTAACGACAAAGCGTAGGTAAAACGTTCAAAACGACGCGTTAAATTAAGTTGGTATATTTTGTAGGCAGGTTCAAGTTGACCAAATTTGAGATTATCATCGAATGAATATTGATAAACTCTAATTGCATCGATATCACTTTGCATGAATATCTGTTTGTTGTAATCAAGCTGTTCAATATAACGATTGAACACTTTTTCAGACAACTGATCATCTAAAGGCATATATTTATAATGAGAGCGACTAAATAAATCGCTCACTCGTTTCGCCACTTTTGCATGTTGAGACTCTTGATGCAATTGCGGGATATCTTTTAAATCTACATTTGAGGAAGAAGCAAAAGCTGCTCCGATAAAAATGATTTGGGATAGAATTAATGCATGACGAAAGAGTTTATTCATTAAAATACCTTTTATACGATTAAATGCTTAGCTTTAACTTTCACAACCATTCCTGAGTCTAGTTGCACTTGAACTTCTTCTTTTAAAATTTCAACAACGGTTGCTGAAACAGGCGATTTTCCTAAAAGAACTTTGACTGATTGCGATACTTTAAGTTCATTATGATTAGCTTCTTTATACTGACTTAAGTCAATCTCAGGTTTTTTAGCTGCTTTTTTAGGCGCTTCTTTTTTACGACTTGGTACAGTCACTTTTTTAGCAGCACGAGCTGGTGCTTTATTGGTATCTGTTTTTTTCTTGTTCGCAAATGCTTTTTCTTTACTTTCTTTTAGCGATAATTGTGCGTGGTCAGCATGTTCTTGAGAAACTTCATCCCCTTCAACACCATCTAAATCAACACGTTTTGCACCTGCTTTTACACAGTGCAAGTAACGCCAGCTCATTGTGTATTGACGTAACGCACCACGAAGTTGTGTTTTACTGACGCGAGTTTCATTCTCTAAACGAGCTGCTAGTTCTTGAAACACACCAATTTTTAATGGTTTTGCAGGCTCAGCACTAGCAATGAAGCAAGCTGGAAACTGTTCCGTTAAGAAGGCAATGATTTGTTTGTTATTTGTAAACTTTTCTGTGTTTTCCATGTAAAACCTAATATTTAAAAACGATGTTGAAAGATACTCAGAGTAAATCTCTGATTATCAGTAAGAAAATTATTCGCTAGTATAGAGGTGCGTTTATTAAATGTGAAACTAATTATCGCTTCAGTGCTCCTATTCCGACCATTTTTTGCCATTTATCATCAATACTCAATATTTCCAACCTTCCGCTACACCTTTTTTACAAAAACAAGTAGAATGCCCGCTTTCCTTTTGTGGGAATATACAAATTTCAAATTGAAGAGGCTCAGATGAAACCAGAATTATTATCCCCTGCAGGTAGTTTAAAGAACATGCGTTACGCTTTTGCCTATGGCGCTGATGCAGTTTATGCAGGTCAACCTCGTTATTCCTTACGAGTTAGAAATAATGAATTCAATCTTGAAAAGCTTCAAATAGGCATTAATGAAGCACATGCACAGGGTAAAAAATTATATGTTGTGTGTAATATTCAACCGCATAACTCTAAACTAAAAACATTTATCCGCGATATGAAGCCCGTCATTGATCTAAAACCTGATGCATTGATCATGTCAGACCCAGGTTTAATAATGATGGTACGCGAAGTTTTTCCTGATATGCCAATTCATTTGAGTGTCCAAGCAAATGCGGTTAACTGGGCTACAGTCAAGTTTTGGTACCAACAAGGTATTGAACGTGTGATTTTGTCACGTGAGCTTTCCCTCGATGAAATTGAAGATATTCGCTTCCATTGCCCTGAAATTGAAATCGAAGTATTTGTTCATGGGGCATTATGTATGGCCTATTCTGGCCGTTGTTTGTTATCAGGCTATATTAACAAGCGCGACCCAAACCAAGGAACTTGTACTAATTCATGTCGTTGGAAATATGACGCTCATGAAGCGACAGAAAATGAAACTGGCGATATTGTTGCCATTCATAAACCAGAACCTACCCTTGGTAGTGGCGAAACAACGGATCAAATTTTCTTATTACAAGAAGAAGGAAGACCTAACGAGTATATGCCTGCCTTTGAAGATGAGCACGGCACTTATATAATGAACTCAAAGGATCTACGTGCCATCCAACATGTAGAACGCCTATTAAAAATGGGTGTACACTCTTTAAAAATTGAAGGTCGTACAAAAAGTTTCTACTACTGTGCTCGGACCGCTCAGGTATACCGTAAAGCAATGGATGACGCTATTGCAGGCCGCCCTTTTGACCCATCATTAATGAGCTCATTAGAAAACCTTGCTCATAGAGGTTACACAGAAGGCTTTTTAAGCCGCCATACCCATGATCAATACCAAAATTATGATTACGGTTATTCGATTAGTGAAACCCAACAATTTGTGGGAGAAATCACCGGTCGTAATCAGCAAGGTCTTGCAGAAATAAACGTAAAAAATAAATTTTTAGTGGGTGACAAACTAGAGCTAATGACACCACAGGGTAATATCAACTTTAAGTTAGAAGAGTTGCATAACCGTAAAGGTGAATTAGTTGATGTGGCGCCGGGCTCGGGTCATGTTTTATATATCCCAGTACCAAAAGAGATAGATTTAAGTCACGGTTTACTGATGAGAAACCTGACTCAGGGTGCTGACACTCGCAACCCTCATAGTAAATAATATGGCTTTATTAATAGAAGACAGTTGCATAAACTGTGATATGTGCGATCCAGAATGCCCTAATGAAGCAATCACTTTTGGGGCTGAAATATATGAAATAAATCCAGATTTATGTACTGAATGTGTTGGTTTTTATGAACAGGCAACCTGCGTCGCAGTTTGCCCTATCAACTGTATCATTATCGATCCGAAGCATGTTGAAACGCAGCAACAGTTGTTGGATAAATTTGCAGATCTACACATTAATCAATGAGCTCATTCGTGCCTAAATTTACACAAGGCAATATTCCAGAGCATATATTAAAAATGGCGCTGACCAATGCGGTTGCCTTGAGTGTGTTTTTTGTTGTTGATTTAATTAATATCTATTTTATTAGTTTATTAAACCAACCTCACTTGGTTG
>Ga0316197_10001789_pt1 | contig 15280 bp, 8 predicted proteins | sample OudBiesiAoxic_MG_FD_204939 | JGI IMG/M metagenome (GOLD analysis project Ga0316197, IMG submission 204939) | Coastal sediment microbial communities from Oude Bieten Haven, Netherlands - site A oxic | ecosystem: Environmental > Aquatic > Marine > Coastal > Sediment | place: Netherlands...
AATAAAGTGTAACATTTTCTCATCCAAAGGCTTTGCAAAACGCATATTGTAATGACCTAATTTTCCTGGCATATTCAGGTCCATAATGAGCCGGGAAACAGTGTTCCCGATGTGACCTAAAGATAGAACAGCAATTTTATTGCCCTGGGTCAATTCTTCGGCGACCCCAATTTCCATTTTTTGAAAAGGTTCTTTCCAATTAGTAGTGGTAGCACGTCCTCTGGGGTAGCGAATAGCAATTGGCCCGGAAAGGCTATCTTGAATAGTATACATAATATTGCGGAGCTCCACCTCGTTCAAGGGTGAAAAGATCGTGAGATTTGGGATACAACGTAAATAGGCTATATCATATACTCCATGATGTGTAGCACCATCTTGCCCTACTACTCCCGATCTGTCCAGAAAGAAGGCCACCGGAAGATTCTGTATGGCAACATCATGAATTACCTGATCGTAAGCCCTTTGTAAAAAGGTAGAATAAATGGCGCAAAAAGGCAGCAATCCTTCAGCAGCCATTCCTGCAGCCATTGTAACGGCATGTTGCTCTGCGATACCAACATCAAAAGCCCTTTCCGGAATCTGCTCCATCATAAACTTTAAAGAACTTCCCGTAGGCATGGCGGGTGTAATGCCAATAATATTATCATTTTTTAGTGCCAGTTCTACAAGCGTATGACCAAACACATCCTGATATTTAGGAGGCTTATTTTCAGTCTGCGAGTTTATCAAATCACCGGTTTGATTATTGAATTTACCCGGAGCATGATAGGTAACCTGATTTTCCTCTGCTTTTTTTAAACCTTTCCCCTTAGTGGTAATAATGTGGAGTAATTTAGGTCCTTTTACAGCTTTCAACCTTTTTAATTCTTTTATTAAAAGAAGAATATCGTGACCGTCAACCGGGCCCGTATAGTCAAAATTCAGGCATTCAAAGATATTTTCATCTTTTGCCGTACCCTTTTTGACATTAGTCAGGTATTTTTTAAGAGCCCCCACACTCGGATCAATGCCAATCGCATTATCATTGAGAATTATAAGAACATTCGTATTTGTAACACCGGCATGGTTCAATCCTTCAAAAGCCATCCCACTGGCAATAGAGGCATCACCAATAACTGCTATATGTTGTCTTTTATTATCTCCTTTTAATTTTGATGCAAGAGCCATCCCCAGGATGGCAGAAATTGAAGTGGAACTGTGACCAGTTCCAAAGGAATCATACTTGCTTTCATCTCTTTTTGGAAAACCACTTATTCCACCCAGTTGCCTGTTCGTGTGAAAGACATCTTTACGTCCTGTGATAATTTTATGGCCGTAAGCCTGGTGACCAACATCCCAGATTAATCTGTCAAAAGGCGTATTGAATACATAATGTATTGCCAAAGTTAATTCCACCACACCCAGGCTTGCACCTAAATGTCCTTCTTTTACGGCTACGATATCAATTATAAAATTCCTTAGTTCTTTGGCAAGAAGAGGTAATTCATTCGCTTTTATTTTGCGAAGATCAGAAGGATAATTAATAGTATTCAGTAGTTTCATAGTAAATAGCAAATGTACATTAATTCATTTTTTGTTATAACCACATCTATTCCTAATATTGCAGTATTATGTCTATTGATTTTAAATTTGACGATGCTTATTTTATGAAAAGAGCATTGCAGGAGGCCGCAACTGCTTTTGAGAAAGGTGAAGTTCCTATTGGAGCAATAATTGTTGTTCAGGATAGAATAATTGCCAGAGGGCACAATTTAACCGAGCAACTTAATGATGTAACGGCACATGCGGAAATGCAAGCAATAACAGCTGCCGCTAACTTTTTAGGAGGAAAATATTTACATAATTGTACTTTATATGTAACTCTGGAACCTTGTCAAATGTGCGCAGGGGCAATTTTTTGGAGTCAAATTCCGAAAATTGTTTTTGGAGCTTATGATCCTCAAAGGGGTTTTTCTGCTTTAGGGGGCCAATTGCATCCAAAAACTACTATATCCGGAGGTGTTTTAGAAGCGGAGTGTGCAGAATTACTAAAACGGTTTTTTATTCAGAAACGAAGATTGAATTAGGAGCAAAAAAAATCCCCGACTTTGGATCGGGGATCGTTCAATTCAAAATAAAATATTTTTATCCGATTACTTGCACTTGTGCCGCAACCATGCCCTTTCTTCCTTCTTCTTCTTCGTATTCTACTTTGTCGCCTTCGTTTAATTCCACTCCGTTCAATGCTGTGGCATGAACAAAGATGTCCTTCCCGGTGTCGTCGTTGGTAATGAACCCGTATCCCTTGGATTCATTGAAAAATTTTACAGTTCCTGTCATTAAAATAAGTATTAAAATAATAAAAATTACGGTACGAAAGTATGATTTTTTGGGCAGACCTCTTAAAAGAATAGGTAAAATTCGACCAAAATTATTGATTTTCAGGAGTTTTAGGACTTTTACCTTGCATTTTACGAATATTTTCTTCCGTAAGCATATAATCCTTTACTTTTCTGGTTTTGCTCTCCTTAATAAGAAATAACGGCATAGCTATTAAAAATAGCCCAACGGTGCCAAATCCAATATATTTGTTGGCCATTTGAGCATGTTCTTCTCCAAGTGAGAAACCATAAAATATAGCTCCAAGAGACCCCAATACAATTAAAAGAATGATATGTTTGAACCTAATTTGCATCTTCTTTGGTAAAGTTAATCAACTTTCTTCTATAAGCGGTTAGCAACTTTGATTTGGAAATAAAACCAAAATATTTTCCATCTTTTATTACCGGCAGGTTCCATGCACTGCTATCCTGGAATTTTCGCATTACTTCCTGCATAGAGTCCCTTTCATAAAATATAAGTTCAGGGGCATTGTGCATAAAGGATTCGACCCTTATTTTATCATATATGGAGGTGTCAAACATAAATTCACGTATGTCATCCAAGAGAACAATACCTACAAGGGCATCATTTGCGTCTATTACCGGAAATATATTACGGGCAGATTTTGCAACCGATTGGTAGACCATTTCACCGAGGGTCATATCCTGCCTGACGGCCTTGAAATTTTTTTCGATAATATCATCGAGCTCCATTAAAGTCAGCACAGTTTGATCTTTGTTATGTGTAATAAGCGCGCCTTGTTTTGCTAATTCTCGCGTATAAATGGTATAATCAATTGCATTCTTTGTAAGAAGAAAGGATATTGCTGAAGTAATCATTAAGGGAACAAAAAGTTCGTAGCCCCCTGTAATTTCTGCAATTAAAAAGATGGCGGTTAAAGGTGCCTGCAGCACCCCTGCAATAAGCCCTGCCATTCCAATTAGGGTGAAATTACTCTCATTCACGGAAAGCCCCAATCCTAAATTATTGATCACTTTCCCAACAACATTCCCTAATGCGCTTCCCATGACCATTGTAGGAATAAATATACCTCCTGAACCCCCTGCTGCAAAAGTTGTAGTCATTGCAACAGCTTTGAAAATGATAATCCCGAATAGCAGTGCTATAACCACCCATATATTATTGGTGTAGTTGTCAAAAGGTGTTTTACCCAGTGCATCAATATGTTCACCGTGCAAGAGCTTATTAATAAATACAAAGCCTTCTCCATAGAGTGGTGGAATAAAATAGAGCATAATACCAATGGCTAATCCACCAACCAGAAGTTTATATTTTGGACTTTTAAATCTTTCAAAGAAAGCTAGAATTCCAAAATACATTTTTGTAAAATAAATAGAGGCGATAGCCGTACCTACTCCTAAAACAATATAGAAAAAGGTGTCTTTTATTTCAAATTTTTCAGTTATAGAAAAACTAAATAAAGATTCATCTCCAAGAAAAAAATAGGACGTAAGAACACCCGAAATAGAAGCTAATAATAAGGGCAACATTGAGATCATTGTCAAATCCAAACTAAAAACCTCGACGGCAAAAATTATTGCGGCAATAGGGGACTGAAATATTGAGGCAATAGCCCCCGCAGATGCACAAGCTATAAGAAGGGACCTTGTTTTGGCATTAATATGTAATAACTGGGCAACATTTGAACTAATTGCTGCTCCTGAAGCTACAGCAGGACCCAAAAGCCCAACAGAACCCCCGAATCCAACAGTTAACGGGGCCGTTACCAAAGGCAAAAATATTTTCTTTGCACTGATTATTCCTTTCTTTTTAGAGAGTGCAAAAAGGATAGAGGAAATGGCGTGCTCCAACTTTTCCTTGTGTACAAATTTTACATATAGATACACTAATGTAAGCCCTATAATTGGAGTAATAAAATACAGCTGATAATTTGAAAAAACGACTCCTTTTTCTAAAAGAGATTCTATGAAGTAAGTGGTATTTTTAAGCGTAACTGCTGCAAGACCTGCCAAAAATCCAACCATCACGCTCATTAACTGGGTAAAGGTCTTATTAGAGATATTTTTGTACCTCCATTTAAGAAACCTGGTAAATAAGGTTGTTATTCGGTTGGGCATTACGTGACTATACGTTTAAAGGTATTAAAAAATGCCGCTTTTAGACGGGATTGATGTTAAGTTGGAATATCCAATTTTAAATTAAGTTCCTTCAATTGTGCATCATCAATAAAGGCAGGTGCATCAATCATGACATCCCTTCCGCTATTATTTTTTGGAAATGCAATAAAATCCCGTATGGTTTCCTGTCCTCCAAGAATGGCCACAAGCCTGTCAAGGCCAAATGCAATTCCTCCATGAGGGGGTGCGCCATATTGAAAGGCATCCATTAAAAAACCAAATTGCGCTTTGGCCTCTTCTGGCGTAAAACCAAGATGTCTGAACATGGTGGCTTGTGTTTCTTTGTCGTGAATTCTTATTGATCCACCACCAATTTCATTTCCATTTAAGACCAAATCATAAGCATTGGCTCTAACCGCAGCCGGATCAGTATCCAGTAATTCTAACTGTCCTGGTTTCGGAGAAGTAAATGGGTGATGCATAGCATGGTAATTGCCCGTTTCTTCATCCAACTCCAGTAATGGGAAATCTACAACCCATAATGGCGCAAATTCTTTCGGATTTCTAAGTCCCAGACGTTCTGCCATTTCCATGCGCAAAGCACTTAATTGAGTTCTTGTTTCTGCAATATTGCCTGAGAGAATACAAATAAGATCTCCTGGTTTTGCACCTGTATGCTTAGCCCATTTGGATAAATCTTCCTGGTTGTAAAATTTGTCAACAGACGATTTATAGCTGCCGTCTTCATTACATTTTACATATACCATGCCTTTTGCTCCTACTTGTGGCCTGCGTATCCAATTTATTAATTGATCAATTTCTTTTCTAGTATAGGATGCTGCGCCAGGTACAGCAATACCCACAACCAATTCAGAGGAATTGAACACATTAAAATCTTTGTGCTGTGCTATTTCGTTCAATTCTCCAAATTCCATTCCGAATCGAATATCCGGTTTGTCATTTCCGAATCTTTTCATGGCATCGTCATAGGTTAACCTGGGGAATTCCCCCGTCTCTACTCCGTTAATTTCAAGTAGCAGATGTCTGGTAAGTCCTTCAAAAGCATTTAATACATCATCCTGTTCTACAAAAGCCATTTCACAGTCTATTTGTGTGAATTCTGGTTGTCGGTCAGCGCGCAAATCTTCATCTCTGAAACATTTTACGATCTGAAAATATTTATCCAACCCACCTACCATGAGCAATTGCTTGAAGGTCTGAGGGGATTGTGGCAGAGCATAGAACTGTCCTTCATTCATCCTGCTTGGAACTACAAAATCGCGTGCACCTTCCGGAGTTGATTTTATTAAATACGGAGTTTCCACTTCAATAAACCCTTGTTTGGAAAGGTAATTCCTGACTTCGATGGTAACTTTACTACGAAAAATCAGATTTTCTTTGACCGGATTTCTTCTAATATCCAGATAGCGATATTTCATCCTCAGGTCCTCACCTCCATCAGTTTTGTCTTCAATTGTAAATGGAGGTATTAAGGATTCGTTTAATACCTTAAGTTTTGTAACCAATATTTCAATTTCTCCGGTAGGGATATTGGAATTTTTAGAAGACCGTTCAATTACAGTACCCTTTACCTGTAATACAAATTCGCGACCTAAAACCCTGGCTTTTTCTAATATTTCAGGATCACTCCGTTCTTCATCAAATACCAGTTGGGTAATGCCATAGCGATCACGAAGATCTACCCAGACCACAAATCCTTTGTCTCTTGTTTTTTGCACCCAACCAGACAAAGTGACTTCCTTATTTATGTGTGATGATCTTAATTCACCACAAGTATGACTCCTATACATTTTAAGTACCTTGTTTTACAGCCGCAAATGTAAGAAGATATGCTTGCACCCCATATTATTAGGTCGTGTTTTCTGGCATATTTTATATTTTTATGATGATAATTTTGTTAAGAAAAACTTAAAAAAAATTTTGATTATATCTTTTCTTCACTACCTTGGAAGGTACAATAGCTAATTCTTAATACTAATTGAACATGAAAAAAACTCAACTTAACAAGGTATTTCTATGGCTTTTTCTTGCGCTGCCGTTTTTGGCGTTTTCCCAAGAAACTGTCCGTGGGTATATCCAGGATGAATTAAATGGTACTCCCTTAATAGGGGTAGACGTTGTAATAAAAGGTACCTCAACAGGAACTACGAGCGATTTTGATGGGAATTATGAAATTTCTGTCAACAATTTTCCGGCAACCTTGGTTTTTTCCTCTTTGGGATTCGAAACCAGAGAAATTAGGATAACGGATGCAACAACACTGAATGTCACTTTAGCAGAATCAGCTACTGGTCTGGACGAGGTGATTATTACAGGTTTGGGAACTTCAGTAAAACGTGAAAATTTGGCTAATGCGGTTTCAACGGTTTCTGCACAGGAGCTAGTGGGCACAACCAGTCAGTCTACGGTAGATGGGGCACTATATGGTAAAGTACCCGGGGTAAACATTACATCATCTTCCGGAGCTCCCGGTGGTGGATTTGCATTAAGGCTTAGGGGTGTTTCTTCTATCAATGGAAACAACCAGCCTCTGATTATTGTAGACGGAGTCTACTACAATAATGTGGAAATACCTTCCGGATTGAGATTTGCTTCAGGTGCAAACAGAGGGAATGAGGAAAATTCCAGTAACCGTTTAGCAGATCTGGATCCAAACGATATTCAGAATATTGAAGTTTTAAAAGGATCTTCTGCCGCTGCAATTTATGGACAAAGAGGGAATGCCGGGGTAATCATAATTACTACAAAAAGAGGTAAAGCTGGAAAAACTAAAATCAGTTTTAGCCAGGATGTAGGTACCAATACCATTGCCAATCCGTTGGGGATACGACCCTGGACCGGAGCTTCCGTAGAGGAAACATTTGATGCCGGTGAAAGGGCCAAATTTGATGCAACAATTGCTGCTCAGGGCAGCCTTTATGATTATGAAGACATTATCTACGGTGAAACAGGGTTTATTACAGAAACAAGATTAAATGCGACAGGTGGAAATGAAAGAACCAAGTTCTATGTAGGTGGAGCGTATAGAGACGAAGATGGGATTATCAAAAATACCGGTTTTGACCGATTTTCACTGCGTACCAATATAGAACATAAGATATCTAATGTTTTTGATTTTACATCTACTACCAATTATACCAGATCTAATTCTAGTCGAAGTTTTACAGGTAATGAGAACGAAGGTGGACTTAGTTATGGTTATACCTTGGCGTTCACCCGGCCATGGAACAATCTGTTTCCTGATGCCAATGGTAATTATCCAAATAACCCCAACTATCCTGGGAACCCGATTTTTGTCAGGGACAATGCAAAAAATGAAGATAGCAACAATCGTATAGTTCAGGGGCTAAGCTTAAATACTAAAATATTAACGACCGATAAACACCGTGTAAAATTGGTTTTAAGTGGTGGACTTGACTATTTGGCTAACGAGACTAATGTTTATGTTCCCGAAACACATCAGGCTCAAATTGGTGGCCAAGGTGGGTTTGTTGGCGTAGGTAAGAATAACTTCACACAATATAATACACAAGCTATTGGTGTATGGGACTATGATGCCACGGGAGGAGATTTCGGATTAACTACCCAAATGGGTTTAACGTACCTGAACCAAGAGTCTAATTTAGTAAATAGCAGGGGTTCTCTTCTTGCAGCCGGTCAGACAAGCGTAGATCAATCTGTTAACCAAGTTATAGATCAGACTAGGACAGAAGAGGAGGACTTTGGTTTCTTTGCACAGGTTGAAGGAAACTATAAGGATCAGTTTATTGCCACCTTGGGATATCGTATGGATAAATCCAGTAGAAATGGGGACCCAAATAAATTCTATGGCTTTCCAAAAGCGTCTTTGGCAGTAAACTTTTCTAATTTTGATTTTTGGGGCGTTGAGGATATAAGCCAACTCAAGTTTAGAGTTGCTTATGGAGAAACAGGTAACCCGGCAGGTTTTGGAGCTACTTTTACCAGTTTTGGAGCCAATAATATTGGAGGCAATATTGGACAATCGGTTTTAGCAGCTAAGGGTGACCCAGATGTTGAACCAGAAACTGCTGGGGAATTCGAAGTGGGATTCGACCTTGGTTTCCTCCAAAATCGAATTTCATTTGAGGCCACATATTATAGTAAAGAAGTTAAAGATTTAATTCTTACCAGAGCGCTCCCTGCCTCTTCAGGGTTTACTCAGGAAACCACGAATCTGGCAGACCTTAGGAATAAAGGTTTAGAATTAGGTTTAAGGGCTGATGTTCTGGATCATCCGAATATTAGATGGAATTCAGGGGTTCTGTTTTATCTAAACCGATCGGAAATTACCCGTTTAGATGTTCCGGCCTTTCCCCAGCCCGGTGCAGGCTTTGGTCTTGGTTTGGGAACCTTTTTTATAGAGGAAGGAAAACCGGTAACCCAATTAGTTGGTACAATTGATGGTGTCCAAACTCAAGTTGGAAATGTTGAGCCAGATTTTCAGATGGCCTTTACCAATAACCTGACTTTGTTTAAGCAGCTTGATGTGTTGTTTCTTTTGCAATGGAAACAAGGAGGTGAAAATCTCAATCTTTCCACTTTCTTGACGGATTTGGGAGGTGTAACCCCGGATCTGGAAACTGCTGAAGGTCAGGCACGTTTAGCGACACCTGCCAATGCGCTACGATTCGTAGAACCGGCAGGCTATGTTCGCTTGAGGGAAGCAGCGATCTATTATAGATTGCCGACCAAAACGGTGAACAATGTTTTTGGCGATATCGTAGAGGGTGTAAAATTTGGGTTCTCAGGCAGAAATATTTTTACCATTACAGATTATAGTAGTTATGATCCGGAGGTGTCCGTTAATGGTGGTGCTGGTCTTTCCAGTGGAATAGAGGTTACTCCCTTTCCCAGTTCAAGGCAGTTCTACTTTCACCTGAATGTTAACTTTTAAAAAATTGAAGATGAAAAATATAATCAAAAAGATAACGATGTTAGCATGGGCCTGTTCTATTTTAGTAATGGCGTACTCATGCTCAATTGACAAAGTACTAGATCCGAACGGACCCAGTGTTAGCAGTGTTCAACAAAATGCTTCAAAAGGACAATTGAACGAACTGGTAGTAGGGATAGAATCTACTACTAGGGATGGTTTGGGAGTGGAAGTTACGGCCAGTGGCACTATGGCCAGGGAACTGTATTTATTTGATGCTGATCCTAGAAATACTGGAGATGTTCTAGGAAAAGAAGGTATTGCGTTAGACAACAATTCGTTTTACAGTACGCAACAATGGAACGGAAATTACCGTGCCACAAAGAATGCCAATTTGTTGATAGAAGCTGCCGCTAACACTGAATTCGTTACTGACGCCGAATCCAATGGATATATTGGGTTTGCCAAAACAATGCAGGCCTATGAATTAATCCAGATTCTAAAATCCTATGATAAGGCCAGATTGGATGTAGCCGACCCTGATAATCCTGGTCCAATTTTAGATTTTAACGATGCATTATCACAAATCCGTGCTTTGTTAGACGAGGCCCAGGGAAATCTTTCAAGTGCTGGTGATAGTTTTGCCTTTCCCTTGAGTAGCGGTTTTAGCGGATTTGACACTCCGGCTACTTTTACCCAATTCAACAGAGCCGTAGCTGCTTTGGCCGCGGTATATGCTGGTGATGGTACAGCTGCGTTAACTGCACTTACCGGTTCTTATTTTGATATTAGCGGAGCTCTGGATCTGGGTCCCGATCATATTTTTGGATTGGGTGGGGGAGATCAGGCAAACCCTGTGTTCAGGGTTCCATCTACGCCAGACAACATAAACAACGGAGATCAGATTATTGTTCATGATAGTTGGATTAATGAAGCTGAAGCAGGGGATACCCGTGTGGAGGACAAAGCTGAACCGAGACTGGATCCCAGTTCCCAGGATGGGCTTACAGGAACCCATGAAACGCGTTTATATGCTACAAATGTATCTCCTATTAAAATCCTGAGAAACGAGGAGTTGATACTGCTGTATGCCGAAGCTAGTATCTTAGCCAGTAATCTGCAGGATGCTGAAGACGCTTTAAATACGATTCGTACTTCTGCATCTCTCCCAAATTATGCGGGAGCACAAACAGCTGATGCTTTAACTACAGAACTATTAAATCAAAGAAGATATTCTTTGTGGTCTGAAAACCATAGAATGTTTGATCTTAGACGTTATGGATTGTCCAATACTTTGCCTATAGATAGGCCAGGAGATGTGATATATAATGTTTTCCCTGTACCACTTTCTGAAAATGAATAGTTGTTAGTTCAGGTCGACTAAAGCAAAAAACCCCGCACTTCGCGGGGTTTTTATTGAAGAATACGCTATAAAAGGCTATGCAGCTATTTCTAGATCTTTCTTTTTTAAAGAGGTTCTTTTGGCTCCTCCTTTGAGTTTAATCTTAATTCTATAAACTATATTAAAAAGAACCGGTACTATTATCAATGTAAGGAAAGTAGCTACAATCAATCCAAAAATAACGGTCCATGCCAGGGGTCCCCAAAATATTACATTATCTCCCCCAATATAGATCTTAGGATCAAAGTTTGTAAATAACGAAAAGAAATCAATATTAAGGCCAATGGCTAAGGGAATTAACCCAAGAACGGTGGTAATAGCGGTGAGCAATACAGGCCGCATTCTGGCCTTTCCTCCTTTTACAATTAATTCTGTGACTTGTTCTCTTGTTAATAATTCCTTATCCGTCATGCCCAGAGACACCTTTTTTCGATCTATTAGTATTTGGGTATAATCTAAAAGTACCACCCCGTTGTTTACAACAATTCCGGCGAGAGAAATAATTCCCATCATGGTCATCATAATTACAAATGGCCAGCCAGTTAGTATTAATCCACCAAAAACCCCGATAAAGCTCAGGAAAATAGCGGTCATTATTATAGCTGGTTTAGAGATTCCTCCAAATTGGAAAACAAGAATTAACATTATTAAACCAAGCCCTGAAAAGAATGCGCCAACCAGGAATTCCATCTGTTTATTCTGTTCTTCAATCTGTCCTGTATAATCGATTTTTACATTGGCTGGAATACCGCTATATTCTTCCATTTCCTTTTTTATTTCAGATACAATTGCTCCGGCATCCGTAAATCCAGGTCTAAGTCCGGAATAAAGTGTCACAACACGTTTTGTATCCTTGTGTTTTATTGCACTAAAACTGGAAGTATTTCTTTGAGATGCCACGGCAGAAACAGGAATTTCTTTTATCAGGCCTGTTGCCTGATCTCTGAAAATTACATTCTGATTAAATAGAGCGCTAGTATTGTATCTAAGGTCTTTATTAAAGCGAACATTAATATCATAATCTTCACCACCTGCTTTATAAATACCGGCTTTGTCTCCAAAGAGTGAGCGCCTTAACTGCATGCCGACCTGACCTACCGATACGCCAAGTTCGCCTGCTTTTGCACGATCTACAGTCACCTGCATACTTGGTTTTCCGGTATTGACATCTATCTTTAATTCTTCTATTCCTTCAATATTTTTTGTATTAAGGAAATTTCGCATTTGCTCTGCGGTATTTATTAGAACGTCATAATCCTTTCCTTCGATTTCAATATTTATGGGGTAACCCGATGGAGGTGCAATCTGATCTTTTTCGACAGAAATGGCAATCCCAGGGTATATGCCTTTTAAACCGTCCTGAATTTCTTTTCTAAGTCCTTCGGTATCCCTGCCGCCTCTGAACTTATACTCTGTCATAGAAATGGTAATTTTACCTCTGTGAGGCATTTCTGCTGCTGATCCTCCTTCCGTAAATGGATTTTCTGCCCCCTTACCAACTTGTGAAACACTCGATGCCACAAGTAAATTGTTTTCACCATCCATATATTTGGAATCATCAGCGATGGCATAGACTCTTTTTTCGATATTCTTTGTTATTTCATTGGTCTTTTCTATGGCCGTACCCTGTGGATACTCTATATAAACATAAATCTCATTAGGGGTGTTGTCCGGAAAAAATTCCACTTTTGTTCGGCCGTTTCCGAGGGATACACCAAAAGCAATAAAAGCTGTTATTAACAAGAGTACTGTCAAACCAAAGTATGTATATACATTTCTTCCCTTAAGAGCACCCCTCAATCGATTCTCGTACCAATTTTCAAATCGTGATAAGTATTTTTTCTGAAAGTTTAAAGCCGCTTTTTTCAGTCCGTATTTGTATATCCAGAACAAGATGGCCAATACTATCATCAAGGAACCTAATCCGCGTACCTCTCCTCCAAATATCAGAATAAAAAGTCCAAAGCCGCCCAGAATAATACTAAGGCGTATAAGTTGCTTTAAGGTAAGTTCTTTGTCTCCCACCTCCATAAATTGTGATACCAGCATGGAGTTCATAAATATGGCGACAAATAGGGAAGAGCCCAGAACAACAGATAGCGTAATTGGGAAAAAGATCATAAACTCACCCATAATACCAGGCCATAACCCAAGCGGTATGAATGCGGCTACAGTAGTGGCAGTAGAAATAATTATTGGAAACGCAATTTCACCAACACCTTTTTTGGCTGCTACAGCGCGAGACATTCCCTCCTCTTCCATTAGGCGGTATACGTTTTCAACAACAACAATACCATTATCCACGAGCATTCCCAGTCCCATAATAAGCCCAAATAAGATCATTGTATTCAGGGTATATCCTAAGGCGGATAGGACCATAAAGGACATGAACATAGACATAGGGATTGCAAAACCAACAAACAAGGCATTGCGAAAACCTAAAAAGAACATTAAAACTGTGACCACTAATATGATCCCAAAAATTATATTGTTAACCAGGTCATCGACCTGATTTAAAGTTCTACTCGAGGAATCATTGGCAATACTAACCTCCAGGTCAGGGGGAAAATAGTTCTCCTTTGAATCCTTCACAATTTTTTTGATCTCTTCTGCCGCAGTGATTGCGTTTTTACCTGCACGTTTTTTAATATCAAGCATAACAACACTACTGCCCCGTTCCCGGGCATAAGTGGTTTTCTCTTCTTCCTTGAATGATACCTCAGCAATATCCTTTAAATAAACAGCCGCATTTTTTTCAGATTTAACAACAAAACTTTCAAGTTCAACCGGATCTTCAATTTCACCTAAAATCCGAATTGTACGGCGCTGTCCACTGGTGTTTAAATTCCCTGCAGACATGGTCATATTCCCATTATTTATGGCTTGTATAACATCATCAAAGCTAACCTTGGCCGCCATCATTTTATAAATATCAACGGCTACTTCTACTTCTTTTTCCTGTGCTCCCCTGATATCTACCTCTTTAATCTCTGGTAAATCTTCTATTTCATCTTCGAGATACTCTCCAAATTCCTTTAATTTATCAACCGGATAATCTCCTGTTAGATTCACATTCATGATAGGAAAAGATTCGGATAAATTAAGGTCAAAAACATCGGGTTCTACTTTTGCACCATTAAAAATAGGCCAGTCTTCACTTGCTTTTTCACTGTCAACCTCGTCCTTTACTTTTTGTTTGGCACTTTCAACGGAAATATCTTCATCAAATTCAACCACTATCATGGAATAATCTTCCTGCGAGGTAGAAGTGATTTCTACCAAATTACTCACATTTTTTAGTCTGTCTTCAAGGGGGTCAGTTAATAATCTTTCAATATCTTCTGCGGTATTTCCCGGGTAAACACTACTAATATAAATCTTGGTTTCTTTTACTTCAGGAAAATCTTCTCTTGGCATTGAAAAATAAGAGGATAATCCAATGAATAAAAAGATACCAATCATTACGTAAATGACCGAAGGGTTATCAATGGCCCAGGAAGAAAATCTAAACTCCTTATTTGTATTTTTATGTTGTTTGCTCATAAGACTATTGAATAATTTTTACTTGCTGGTTTTCCCTGACATTGCGTGCGCCTTCTAATATTACCTGTACACCAGGTCTAATTCCGGCTAACACTTCTACGTAATCTCCCTGTGTTTGACCTGTATTTATAATCTGTTTTTTTGCTATTGCCATGTCATTAGAATCAACCTCTGTGGCGAGATAAACATATTGTTCGCCTAAGGCATTTTCAGAAATTACACTCTGTGGAATTAAAATTGCATCGTCGCTACTATAATTGTTGATTTGCACTCTGGCTGTAAGATTTGGCTTTATATTTCTTTTTTTATTGGGCACGGCTATTTCCACTCGAAAGGATCTGTTAGTTGGATTAATAAAATTACCAGTTTGCCGTATTACGGAAGTAATGCTATCGCCCAGTACAGGAAAATAGACTTTAACTTCCTTGCCTACAGTTACTCCTTTTAAATAACTTTCAGGAACATCAACTTCGATATACATATCCGAAAGGTTAACAATACGAAATACTGCTTGTCCGCTACCCGGGGAAACAACGGTTCCCTGTTCCTGAATGACATCATCAATAATTCCCGAAAAAGGAGCCCTTACATTTGCCTTTGACAACTGACTTTGGGCTTGTTTAACAGAATTCTCTACTGCCAGATAATTTGTTTCAGCCTGCAGATATTGAATTTCAGATCCAATTTTTTGCTCCCAAAGTCTTTTTTGGCGTTCAAAAGTGGTTTTGGCAAGAGCAGCCTGGGTTTTTAATTGTGCGAGCTGACTGCTCATTCCACCGTCATCAATGGTAGCTAAAAGCTGACCTTTATTCACCTTTTGACCTTCTTTAACATAGACATTAATCAAAGTACCTGCCATTTCAGGATAGATCAATACATTCTGTTTGGTCATGACGTTTCCCTGAAGATCGAGATAATGTTGAAATGCTTGTGCATCCGTTCTAAAGGTCGACACCAAGG
>Ga0316197_10001790_pt1 | contig 15279 bp, 12 predicted proteins | sample OudBiesiAoxic_MG_FD_204939 | JGI IMG/M metagenome (GOLD analysis project Ga0316197, IMG submission 204939) | Coastal sediment microbial communities from Oude Bieten Haven, Netherlands - site A oxic | ecosystem: Environmental > Aquatic > Marine > Coastal > Sediment | place: Netherlands...
CGTAAATGTCCAGCAGATCGCGGAACCGCTCCGTTCGGACGTACAAGTCACCGAGCGCGCCAATCGCGTCGAGGTTGTCGCTCTCCGCCTCGTAGACGAGCTCGTACTGGTCGATGGCTTCGTCGATTCGATCGAGCTGCGCCAAAGTCTGCCCATAGCTAAGCCGAATCGGCACGGCCTGATGCGGATCGGAAACCCCGTCGATCGCCGACTCGAAGCCGGACACCAAACGGTCCCAGCCGTTGACCTCTTCGGCCAGACGCTCGACGTCGACGCGCGCCTCGTCGTGCGTGGGCGAAAGCGAGAACGCCTCTAGGTAGCGCTCGAACGCAACCTCGGGCTGTCTCAGGCGCTCCTCGAACACGTGGCCGATCTTCCGCAGAAGCTCGATCTTCGCGTCATCCCCTTCGGCGTGCGCAAAGCGCACCTCGAGCACCGAAACCAATTTGCGCGCGTCGTGCGCCTCCTCGTAAATCGGGGTCAAGGCCTCGGCGGCCTGCACGTTGTCCGGGTCGGTGCTCAGAATCTTCTCGTAGACGCGGGCAGCCCGATCGGCTTTGCCCTTCTTTTCTTCCCACAGCCGCGCCGCCCTGAACAGCAGCGGGACGCGCTCCTCGGCGCTGGTTTCCTGCGCCTCTGCCTGCCGCTCAACGATGCGAATCAGCTCGTCCCACTTCTCGTTGGCGGCGTAGAAGGCCTCTAGCTCATCCCAGGCGCCGAGCGAAACGTAACGCCGCTTGAGCTGCTCCTGCGCTCGTCGATCGGAGGGATCGAGATCGAGCAGCTTCTTGAAGGCGCCGATGGCCCCCTCGTCGTCGCCGATTTTGTCGGCGTAAATCATCCCGAGCTTCTGGAGCTGCTGCTTCATCGAGGCGACGTCGGTGTCGCCCGCAACCAGCGTCTCCAAGACCTCGGCCAGCGGCTCCCACTCCCGCGCGCGCTCGTAGAGCTGTGCGAGATTGCTGAGCGCGTTCGGATTCTCCGGGTCGCTCTCTAGGACCTTCTGCCAAAGCTCGATGCAGACCTCGGGCTTGCGCAGGCGCTGCGTCGCGAGCTCGGCCATCTCGCCGTAGCGAAGCAACTGGTCATCCTCGGACAGGAGCTCGACCTCGCGCTGCATGGTGCGAATGAGCTTCTCCCAGTCGCGACGCTTCTCGTACATCTGCTTGAGGCGCTCGATCGCATCCGTGTCCTGCGGCTCCAGCTCCAAGAGACGCTCGAAGCACTTGATCGCCTCGGCCTGATTACTCGACCGTTCGAGGTAGAGAGTGCCCGCCTGGCGGAACAGCTCTACCTTCTGCGCCGGCGCTTGAACCAGCTCGGCCTTCTTCAGGATGGAGCGGATCATGTCCGACCATCGTTTCTGTTCCTCGAACTTCGCGATCGCGTCACCGAGCTTTTCGAGCTCAGCCTCTTCCGCCGCCGTCAGCTCCCGAACCTCATCCCCCGATTGTTCTTCCGACATCTTGCCTAAGCCCCCCTACGGCGATTCGGTTCTAAGTTCTGCGAGACGGTCCCGCGCAGCCTTCACGTAGTGCTCGGGCGCATCCGCACCCGCCATCATCACGTACTTGTCCAGGTAGCGTTTCGCTTCCTCGTCGTTGCCCTGAAGCGCGTACGTCCATCCAAGCGAAAACAACGCATCGCTCATGCCGGGGACGATCCCCAGCGCCGATTGGAACTCCGCGATCGCCCCGTCGTACTTGCGCTGCTGCTGGTAAACGGTGCCGAGCAGGTGATGAACGTTTGCTTCCTCTTCGGTTCCAGGCGTCGCAACCTTGAGCGCCTCGTTCAAGACCTGTGCAGCCTGCTCCGGGTAACGAAGGTCGGCGTATAGGCGGCCGAGCGCCGAGTACGAGGGCAGAAACCGCGGACCGGTCATGATCGCATCGCTGTACTGCTGGAGCGCGTCCTGCGGGTCCTCGAGCTCCTCGGCGCAGCGCCCGAGCTTGAAGTGCGCCTTGAACAGCGTCGGGTCCAGCTCGAGCGATTTGCGGAGCGCCGCTTGGGCGCCCTTCCAGTCTTCGAGCTCGATGAGCACCGAGCCGAGCTTCTCGTGGTAGTCGGCGGAATCGGGTTTCGCGACGATGGATCGCTCGAGCGCCTCTCGCGCCGCAGAAAATGAGCGCATCTCGATCTGAACGATCGCCAGGTTGAAATACGCCTGGTGATTGGTCGGATCGAGCACAGCGGCCTTCTGGAGGCTCTGCGCGGCTTCATTGAACCGCTTCATCTGCGCGAGCTCGACCCCGGCATTCATCTCGTTCATCGACTCCACGCGGGCACGCGAACAATTGCCGCCCATCAGGATTAGACCCACCAACACAAATCCGAACATCTGAGCCCGCATGCTTGCCTCCTACGCTTGGAAATTCACAAGCACTTCAATCCTACAGCATTTGTCTCGCAGCCAACAACAGCAAACACAGCTCTTTTTCAGCTGTTTCACGCTTTTTGGCCAGTTTCAGACCAGGCGCACTGCCCTGAACGTGAGGGCAGGCCGTGGAAAGCAGGGATATCCGAAGGAAATCTCGCTTTTGGGGTCGCTGGCAGGAAGATCACTGGCCCGCTGCGTCGAGCAGGAACGGATAGTTCACGACCACCACGCCGCCGCCGTCGGGCGCCGGAAAGGTCCACCTGCGAACCGCCTGGACGATGCAGCTCTCGACCGCCTCATTGCGAAGGCTCGAGCTCCCGATCATCGCGGACTGCACCGAGCCTGTCGGCGAAATCACGAAGCGCGTCGTCACTCGGCCGGAGAGATCGGGCCGCGCGTTGAGCTGTTGCTCGTAGCAGAACTTCACCTCGTTGATGTGGCGTCGCACCACGCGCCGGATCACTTCCTTCGACAGAGAGCCGCGGACTTCGGCGCCGCCACTTCGAACCTGCGGCACACCTGCTGCGCGTCCGCGGAAACCGCCCACGCCGCGACCGTAGCCGCCCTCGCCTTCGCCTCGACCGCCACCACGGCCGATCGTCCCGAAGTTGCCCATGCCGATGGTGCCCTGGCCAAGCCCGCCGCCACCGCGACCTGTGCCACGAAGACCGAGCCCGCCGAAGCCGAAGTTCTGACCAATGTCGTTGCCGGTCATCGCGCCGAGCGCGCTAGTCGGGTCGTTACCGAGCGCGAAGTCAGCGCCGTACGGAGAGGTAGGCGCGTTGAAAGAGCCCTGCATCGACGCAAGCGTTCCAATGATGCCCGCGGTGCGCGCGTTCTCTTCGGCCTGCTGGCGCGCCATCACCGGGTCCGGATTGTCCTCCGGTCCCTGAATGCCGTACTTGTTCTTGGTCTTCTCGGCTTTCTCGTCGCCCATCTGACCTTGCTCGCCCTCGTGCGCCTTACCGGTGCCGCCACCTTGTGAGTCATCGCCGTTGAGCCACTCGGGCTCCGGCTCTTCGAGCTCTTCGGGCTCCATGAGGAACTGAATCAAGCGCGAGTCGGTCGCGAGCAGGTCCGAGGAAAGCCCGCGCGGACGCGGAGGCTGGAAGTAGAACATCGTCAAGACGAGGCTCGCGAAGAGCGCCGCGCCTGCGACGTAGATCATCGGACGGATGTCCATCTTCGCGTGACCGGCAACCTTCTTGCCAGCCTTCACGTCTTTGATGATGAAGGTGAAGTCCCGATGCTTCATGCGAACCGTGCCGCCCTCGGGCACGGGGAACTCCAGGGCTCCAGAGACAGTCGAGCTCGGCCGGAAGTCGCCCTGGCCGCGCATCAGGTCGAACGAACGGGTCTGCTCGCCGATCGTCGCCTCTCCCTTGGCCCCCTCGGGAACAATCGCCGTGACGCCAGCGCCTTCGGCGATACAAAGCGGCATCCGGTCCACGCCGATGGCGTCTTGCCCGAGCACGAAGTCGACCTGGTCGACATCAGGCTCGCCCACGTAGTAGTCGCGAGGCGGCGTCAGGTAGTCGACGTTCAAGACGCTAGTATCGCCCCAGAGCACGGAGACTTCGATCGAGCGCTCGTCGGTTTCGATCTCGTGCGCCGGGAGCGCCGCCGTGGTCGCCACCAGGCCGTACTCGGGCCCATCTTCCCCGCCTGCCCTCGCGAAGGGCGTCTTCGAGACGCGAGTCGCTCCCACCTCGAAGGGATTGAACTTGGGACCCGATTCGTCCTGCTTGCTTGGAGGCGTTGACGGCACCTTGGCCCGCGGCTCCGACTCTTCTTTGATCATCGCACTCATGGCGCGCTCATCGACAACCGGCGTCGCACGCCCGCCGCCCGCGGCCATCGCAACGGGCGGGCGCGAAGCCACCGCCACCGTTCCGGTGATGATGTCGACATGCAGCCGCTGCTTGCCGACCTGGATCTCGTCACCGGTCTGCAGCTTCCGCTTGTTGATCTTCTCGCCATTGACGAGCGTGCCCGACGCGGAACCGAGGTCGATGATGAACACCTCCCCTGGGCCCGTGACCTCGATGACCGCATGCATGCGGCTGACCTTGTCGTCATCGAGGCGAACATCGCTCGTCTGCAGACGACCGATCTTGATGATCTCTTGGCTCAGCGTTTCCGTGCTGAGCAACTCGTCTCCGTCGTAGACGGAAAACGCGACCGAAGTATTGTGGCTCGACTCACTCACCCGGATCCCCCATTACAAATCTTCCACAGATTTCAGCATCTCGGGAATAAAATGCTCACGAATCTGAATCAGGGACGCGCGACGCCCGCGGCGTCGCACGATCAATTGCTCGCCATCGGGCCGCACCAGGTCGCCCGTCACCAGGTCGTCCTCGAAGTCGTAGGTCGTCTCCGAGCCCGGCATGTCCTGCGCCCGAGCGTCCGCCGCCCAGAGGGAAGGCCCCGCAAGTAATGCAGCAATAACGAGGGTTTGCGCGATGAATTTCGAAATTATTTGTTCCATGATTCGTCCTTAACCCGCGATCTGCATGGCCTCGACCGAGATGTCGATGTTCTGCATACGCCCCGGTCGGCACTTGGGCGCGCCGCGGCTCTTGCCCGACTTTGGCGCGCAACGATTGTTGACGTCTTGCACGCTCGAACGGAATTCGGTTTGCTTGCCTGCTCGCTTCAGGAAGTCGCTGAAGTAGCCCTTGGCCTTCTTGAGGTCGGCGACGGAACCCGACATGTAGTCCTGATAGAGCACACCGAGGTTGAAGTACGCTTCGGGGCGATTCGCATCGATCTGCTTGGCTCGCTCGTACTGCGTCTCCGCTTCGGCGAAACGCTCGAGCCCGCGAAGCGCAGTCCCCAGGCCGATGACGGCATCGTAGTTGTTGGGCTGAAGCTCGACCGCCCGAGCGAAGGCCTTGCGCCCGTCCTCGTATCCACGGAACGAGATGGTGACCTCGCCGAAATTCATCTGCGCCTCGAAGAGGTCCGGATCGAGGGTGATAGCCTTCTGGAAGAAGCGAAGCGCCGAAATGACGTCGCCCTTGTAGACCTTGATCAGCCCCCAGGTGTTGTAGATGGGCGCGTAGTCCGCATCGAGCATCTGCGCCTGACGGCAGACGACCTCGGCGAGGTCGAGCTCGGCCGCGTTGCCCTTTCGGCCACGGTCGTAGTGCAGGAGCGCCATCTGGTTGAACGCCGACAAGTAGTCGGACTCGATCGCCAGGGCGCGGCGGAGGTTCTTGAGCGCCTCGTCGCTTTGCCCTTGCGAACGCTGGACGACCGCAAGGTTGGTGTACCCTGAGGTGCACTGCGGGTCGTCCTTGATAGACTGCTCGAATGCGGACTTCGCCGGAGAAGTGCGGCCGCTTTCGAGGTCTCGAAGGCCTAGCGCTACCCTGGCCTTACAGAACTTTGCATCGACTTTGAGAGCCGACTCGTAGTGCTCGTAAGCCTCGGAATCACCGCAGCGTGACAGAGCAAGCCCGGCCATGTACTCCGCCTCGGCGAAGCCCCCGCCCTGTGCATCGGCGGCGTTCTCGAACGACTTCGACGAGGAGTTGCACTTCGACGAGGTCCAGCCGCTCTTCTCGTTGGCATCGAACTCATCGAGGGCCGACTCCCACTTGCTGTGGGCCTTCTTACTCACGGCATTGCCGTCCGCTGTCTTGATCGCTTCGCCGCCTGCCGTCCGCGCCACATCCGCTGCCGGGGTGGTGGACTGCTTCGAGCTCGTGCTCTCACCGCCGCAGCCCAGGAGCAGCGCGATGGCCACGAACGTTACCTTCTGACTTCGCATCACGGCTCCTCCCTCTTGGCGACCGCATCCTTGGAATTGAGCCTCTGCTGATTGATCGCTCCGAGATCCACAGCACCGGGGTCCCCGACGGTGGCCTTGACGTAGTTGGGCTCGCCGCGAAGCTCGGCCGCAACCGGGTACTTGGTCGGGTTGAGCCCATTGAGCTCCTGCTCACAGCTGCGCGACCACTCGTTGAACCAGCGGACCTGCGTCGCGGTCTTCAAGCAGAACTCGAACTTGTCGATCGCCTGGCGCTGCAAGGGCTCCGAGACATCGTCCAAAGCGCCCACGTAGATGTCGAACAGCCCGGCGTCCTTCTCGATTTCGCGTGGAATCGGCGCATCGCGGAACTCGTCCACGAAGCTCCGGTACATCTCACCCGTTCGCGACGCAGCCGCAATCTGCCAAGGCGCGGACTTCATTTGAACGCCGTCGAGGCTGACGGTCATCTTGGCCACCTTGGCGTAGTCGGCTTCAGCAGCCCGAAGCACGCCCTGCTTGCGAGTCACCCATTTCTTGAACTCGTTGTCCGACCACTTCTTCACCTTGGCCATGCTCTTGCCCCCGCGATACTGAGGGAACGCAACCTTCTGGAAATCGGCGAACTTGTACTCGGACAAGTAGAACTGCGACTCCGCAGCGCTGTCGAGCGCCTGGCGAATGAAGAGCGTCTTGCTCTCCTTCGAGGTGTTTTTCAAGGCGCGAATCCGCTTCGGCGCGCCCGAGGTCCAGCCCTTCACCGCCGCTTGGAAGTGCTTTCGAGCTTCGGCCTTCCTGTTCATCTCCCAGTACGCCCGCCCGATGGCCGTCTTGGCCTGAACGAGCTGATGCGGCATGCCGACCTTCCCGTACTTGGCCAGGTAGTCCTTGTAGTGCGAAATGACCTGGGGCCAGCGGCTCTGCCTCTCGTAGATCGAGCCAATCGAGAACATGACCTGCGAGGTCTGACGCGGCAGCTTGCGCTTGTAGTTGCGCGCAAACAGGTCCGAATCCTCCATCGCGGTCTTGTCGTCGCCGAGGCCGATCCGGAAGAAGGTCGCCTGCTCGAGGCCTTCGATGGCGTTCGGACAGGTGCCGTTGGCTTTCTCTTCGGCGCTACACTTCGTGCCGTCCTCGCCCGGGAACTTCCTGGCGAACTGCTCGTAGTACTTCGCGGCCTGCTCGTAGTAGGCAAGCGCCTGGAAGTTCTGGCCGATCAGGTAGACCGCCTTCTTCGAGAGCTTGCTCTCCGGGTAGCGTTCGATCAGCACGGTTCGCACCTGAATGGCGCGGCCGAGCAAGTGCGCAGCCTCGAAGTTGATCGCTGCGTTGTAGAGCATCTCGTCCATCTCGCCGCACTCTTCGTGGCGCCGGAAGATGCGAACGTAGGTCGCAGCCGCCTTCTTGAACTGCTGAGTCTTCTGATAAGTCTCCGCTTCCTTGCGACGGACCTGACACTGCAAGCTGCCGAGCGTCCCGCAAAGGTCCGGGTGTTCCTCCATTAGCTGCTCGGTGCCGCAGTACGAGGCCGTCATCGGGTCGATCGAGGCGCTCAGCTCCTGCACGCAAGCAATCCGCGGCTCCTGAATCTGCGTCCCGAGCACGTTGAGGCAGTCGAGATACAGGTTCGCAGCGTACTCGGCGAGCTCGCTGTCCTTGTGATTGAACGCGATGTCGCGGAAGAGCACCGCGGCCTCTTCGAAGCGATTGGCCTCGTAGTAAATGCGAGCGCGACGATACTTGATCGTCGATAGGTCTTCTGCCTTGTCGACGTAGCAAACGTAGCGATTGAAGGCCTCGAGCATGCCCTCCTGCAGCGGAGTGAGTTTCTTTTTTGCGAACTTGTTCGCCGGTTTGGCCTTGGCGTTCTTCGCCGCACGCTGGTCGCTCTTGCTGACGAACCGGGTCTCGGTCTCTCGCGGAACGTACTGCTGCTGGTAGAGGTTGTTGTAGCAAAGCACGGCGGCGTAGGCGGCGTCACTGGTGAAGTCGCCCTGCGGGTTCAGCTCGACGACATGGTCGAACGCCGGCCCACACTGGCCCCACTCTTCCATCTTCCAGAGCAGCTCCGCATAGAAGTACGAAATCTTGTACTTGGTCGGCCAGTCGCGCTTGTCGATGTTCGGGTACTGCATTTGCTCCATGTCGGGGAACTCTTTGAGCAGCGTCCGGTAGAGCACCGCGGCCTGCGACATGGTCTTCTTGTTCTTGGTGCCCGGGGATGCGTCCGTCCCGATCGCCTCGCGGTGCCAGGAAGTCCCGAGCCAGAGCATCGTGGTGGCCGTCTCGACCTTGCACTGCTCGACCTTGTCGGCGGGCTTTGCGCCCTTCTTGAAGGTTCGATAGATGTCGACCAGACGCTTTAGCTCGACGATTTGTTTGTCCTTGCCCTGCGAGGAAATCACCGCGCCGGTGACCTTGGTCTGCCATTCACAAAGGGAGTTGCTTCGCGGCGCATCGGCCATGAGCTTGTGGTAGACGGTGATCGCCTGAGGCCACTGGCCGGTGTCGAAGTAGAGATTGGCTAGGTGCTCGAGCATCTCGTGCGCTTGGGCGTCGTCCTTTGCGTACCGTCGGAAGAACTCCAGCGCCTTACCCGGCGAGCCATATCTGGAGTACGGCAGGACGAGGTCCTTGCGAGCTTGGCGGGCCAGGTTCTTCGCGTCGCTCGCGTACTTGCTCGTGCGGGCGAACTCGAGGATGTCGACAAAGCCCTGCAACGACTGCCTGTAGCGCTCGCGGTTGTATTCGACCCAGGCAACTTTGTAGAGCGCGTAGCCATACACCGAGTTCTGCTTGGGCGGAAACTCAAGCACCTTGCGATAGAACTTCCCCGCTGCCTCCATGTCGCTGTCGTTGAAGTAGTACTCCGCGAACGACAGATAGGCGTTCGGCACGAAGCGGCTCCGCGGGAAGTCCTTGATGAGCCGTCGGTAGACCGAGCGAGCCTTGTCGAACTGATCGAGCTCCTGGAGCGCGAACGCCAGCGAGAACAAAACCTCGTCCATCCGCTTGAAGTTCGGATGGTCGCGAACGAGCGTCGCGTAGGTCCGGATGCTGTCCTCGCGAACCTTGTCGAGCTCGGCCTCTGCGGCTTTCTGCCCGTCGCGCGCCTGCTTGCAGCGCGCCTTGTCGCCATCGCGCGTGCAGGCCTCGTAGACGGGATCGTCGAACGAACGAACCTTGGCGTTCTTGGCGATCTGCATCTCGAACTGCGTCTCGGCAAGACGCAAAAGAACTTCGGGTCGCCGCGGATCGTCTTCGGCGCTGTTCTTGACTAGACGCTGAAGAATCGCGATCTCGCGCTCCAGTAGGTTTTCTGCCCTGGCGCGCGTCTGCTCTCGACCGAGCCGTGTGCTCATGTCGATCTGGAGCGACGGGCCGGTCGCCCCCTGCTTCGCACTCCTCTTCGGCTCCGTCGTCTTCATCCGCGAAACGGGCGCAGTCCCACCCTCTTTCGCCACAGACTTCGTGGCCCCGGCCGGACAAGCTGCAATCTCGCGCTCCGTGCTCTCAGGAATGCACATCGGGGCCGTGCTCATCGGCGCTTGCTCCGCCGCAGCCTCGCCCCCGATGATCATCGCAAGCAACCCGCAAAGGAAGCTCGCCGCGTACTTCGTTTTCGTTAGCGCGTGCATAGGTTGGTCACCTGCTGTCGATAGAAGCCGAGCTCGTCCCGCCACCATTCCCCGTTGAACGGCCAGAGCTGATGTTCCTCGTCCACATTCACGTCGCCGCCCTTCGATTGCTTGGCGAGCGACATCTGCTGTTGGAGCTCCTGGTCGATTTGACCGCGGCGGAAGGTCGCGATTTCGAGCTCCACAGTGTCGACCTGGTTGCTCAGGTCTCGAAGCTCGCGAATCAAGCGCTTGTACCGGCCGCGCGCCAGGTCACCTGCCTGGTCCACTGCGAACGCTTTAGCCAATGACACGTCCTCGAGAATCTTCTCGCCGACGGACGAGCCCGCGAAGGCCTCGCCCGATTTGTCGAGCCGCGCTTGTTCCTTGTCGAGCAAGGCCACGTACTCCAAGTGCTGAAGCACCGTGCGATCGCTCAAGGCGGTCGAGACAATCGGACGGACGCGAGGCGAAAGGTCCGCATCGCCGCTTTGCACCTTCCTCAAGAACTCGAAAAAGTCGGCATTGTCCTGGTGCTTGGCCAGCACCGAGTCGAGCTCCTTTTTCACCGGGTCGTAGCGGTCATGGAACTTCGCCACCGTGGCTTCCGCGTTGTCGACCTGACAATTCACGAAGAACGTCACGGCCTTCAACACGAGCGCTTCTGGGTAGAACCCTTCCTCGAAATAGGGCGAGTACAAGGTGTGCACATTGCCGAGCGCGCGGGAGTATTCATCCGCCAAGAAGAACGCCCAGGCCGACTCGAACAGCGAGTCGAGCCAGTATTCGCTCGACTGGTCGATCTTGGTCCAGGACTCGACCGACTGCCCGAGCAGGGTGCCGTCGATTTGGCCGTCCTTCCCCTGATTCGCGGCGGTGTAGTAAACGCGCGCAAGAGAAATCCAGGCGAGATTTCGCATGCGGTCTTCGTCGACCCCTTCGACGTCACCGGCATCGATCGCATCCAGAATTGCGCGGAACGAGGCAATGGCCGGACGCGACTTGCGCATGCGGATGAACGAAATGCCCTCGAAGAACTTCGCGTACGTGTACTGCGCCGAGTTCGCGTCAACCTCTTGGAAGACGTCGATAGCCTGCCGGAACGAGGCCTGCGCATACAGGTGACGACCCATCAGGTAGAGAAGCTGATTGTAGAGCCCCGGGTCTTTCTCCTTGAACTCATCGAGGGCGCCGATGCCGTAGCGACCGACCTTCTCGATGATTCCGGATGACTCCGGAAGCTTCGACGCCAAGAGCCCGAGCCACTCGAGCGTCTCCGCAAAGTTGAGATGAGCCGGACCTTGCGCGCTGATCTCATCGAACACGGTGAGCGCCGACTGGTAGTAGCCCATCTGGTAGAGCGACTGTCCCAAGAGGAACTGCGCGCGCTGGCGGTTGCCTCGGCCGTCCTTGGACTTGCCGGCCGCCACTCGCTCGAAACCCATGGCAGCGGTTTCGTACTTTTTGGCCTCGAACGCGCTCAGCGCATCAGCGAGCCGCTTCGACGGCTTGCCCAACTTCACGGGCGCGCGACTCTGCCCGGTTTCTTCGAGCCCGAAGCTCATGTCCTGTGCACCCACGGTCATCGGCAATGCCAGACCGCACAGCAACACAGGCACCGCCCAAAAGCGGATCCCCTTCATAAAGCGCTCCTTCGCGCGGAACCTTGGTTTTCCAAGTTTCCCCCTGACCCCCAAGAATTCGAACGAAACCGACCCCTTTCGGCACGCTCGCGTACCATCATAGAAAGCAGCCGAAGGGGTCGTCAAGGTATAGCGCCATTGAGCTTTTGGTGGGCTGACTGCAATTGACACTGGAAACCTGCTCATGGAGCTGACAAATTCACCTGGAGGCGCCGGTCTTAGACCGCGTCTCCCCTATTCTGACCCCTGACGGCGGGGGAAGTTTGGGTCCGATCTCTCATTGCCGTTATGCTGTGGATGACCGGGGGCTTCTTAGGGGGAAATGATGCGAGGAAAATTGCTTAGTTTGATGGGGTTTGTGGCGATCTCGCTACTCGGCTTGGCCGGGTCGGGCTGCTCGAATAGCGCCGTGGGTGCTCCGTGCTCGCCAGAGAAAGTGTACGAAGGAGGCTTCTTGGCCTCCGAGACCTATCTCGAGACGAGCTCGGTGCAGTGCGCAACCCGCGTCTGTCTCGTCCGAGGACTGGACGGTGACCCGAACAACCTCCAAGAAGGCGACCCTCCCTGCCCATTGGACGTCGAAGGCGAACCCTCGACCTGCGTCTTTGAAAGCGAAGTCGAGCGTACGGTCTACTGCTCGTGCCGCTGCGGCGCACCCGCAGAAAGCAACGTGCCGACCTGCGAGTGTCCAGGCGGCTTCATCTGCGAAGAGGTTCTCGAAACCGGCGGTGACGGCGTGCGAGGAAGCTACTGCGTCCGCGACCCGCTACTCGACGTCGAATAGAGCAGAGCTCGCGCGCCGCGCCGAAGAGCTCGTCGCGTCCCTGCTCGAAGAGCACGGTTTTGAGATTTGCGGCCGCAACGTACGGGTCGGCCGACTGGAGCTAGACATCATCGCACGGCGAGGCTCCCTCCTGGTCGTGTGCGAAGTTCGATCCCGCCGCAGCGCGCGCCCGGTGTTCCCCGCAGAGACGATCAACGGCAAGAAGCTCGCCCGCGTCAGGCGCGCGACAGCCCTCTGGCTGAGGCAACAGAAGCTAGGGCGCGTCCAGACGCGCATCGACGCCGCAGCGGTCGTGTTTGACGGCCCAGCCGGAGAACCGCGAGTCGAATACTACGAAAACGTCTCGTTCCCATTCCGGCACGTTTGATCCGTTCACCGGTCTCAAGGAATCCCGTAGCACCGGCGTTCGCACGGGGTGCGAGTGTCGGTCTGCTCGCTTGGCGCTGGTGGGTACGCGGTATTGTCGGGTTCGGGGGTTCCGGCGCCACATTGCTTCAAGCAATTGTCCATACGCTTCTGTCGTTCCGGGTCGTACGGATCGGGAATCGTGTGGCAGGCCCCGAGTGCAACCAGCGCTGCCGCAATCAAGGCGATTCGAATCATTGCGCGAAGCTACTCATCGGCCGGAAGTGATTCGACCACTTGCTTTGGGCGAGCAAGGCCGTCCTCGTAGTCGGCACCGACCCAGCCATCCATCATCTTGGCGAAGTAGCCCCCAAGAGGACCCGCGGCGGTCCCACTCAAACCCCAGGTCACCCGAACACCGTCGCCCACTGGCACGAAGGTCCAATCCGCATTGGGCTGCCCCATGTCGCCGAAGTCGAGCTTCGTCTCGATTCGAGTCGGGCGCTCGCTCAACGTGATCGTCTGCGTGCCATCGCCCGACTTCTCACTGGTCCAGGTCACCGTTGCGCCGACGCCGGCTTCAGACCCAGAGAACTCATTGCGAATCGAAGGGTCACGCGCAATCCAGGGCGACCAGGCATCCCATTTCCGCAACGAGCTCACCTGATCAAACACCAGCTCAGGCGAAGCCCCTATCTCAATCGACCGCTCCACCCGAAAGTCCTTCGGAAGAAACGCCCCGATCCCCATCACCAGGACCAGCACGGCCAGAAGCACCAAGGCAGCCAGTTTCAAAGCACGCAGACCGACCTCCGCCGAACGACCCTACCCGACCCCAACCAAATTCCCAAACCCGAGACCCGACCGTGGTTGGCGGTAACAGAACGTCGCACAAAGCGGCAGACGGACAGGCCGTGAAGGCCCTTAGTCCGGGAATCCGAATGCCCACCGGCGGGACGCTCAGCAATTCACGGTTAAGCGCTCGCACGCCGCAGCCATGCGCTGCAAATGAGCCTCCCGCTGACGCTGCTGCGCGCCACCGCCCTCATCGGGGCAGCCGCGAAATTCGCACGGACCGTCGCTAAGCGCTACGGCGCGGGCCCGCAGCGCGCGCCGTGACACACCCGCATCCACCACGTGCCCTGGGGAAAGCACGCGTTCCGGTCTCCAGCGGTCCACGCCGCCAGTGCTCGGGCGTACTGCGCCCTGAATGCTCGAAGCCGCCTGACCGCCTCGGCCGCGACGCCTCGATTCCCGGCGGCGGCAAACTTCGGATTGAGGCTTCCAAACACTTCATAGCTTCTCGCGCGCTTGGTGTGCGCGAGTTTCAGGACACGCCTAGGCCCGATGAACGAACGGCCACTACGCCTGGCCTCGTTCCAGGCTTGGTGTTGTTTGTCCCGCACCCGCGCAGCGATCCGCTCGCGGGCAAGCTCCGGTCCGTAGTCGAGCTCGAGCACCACAGGCATCTCCAAACGAAGCTCAAGTTCGTCGGGCCACTGCGCGTTGGTCGGGTCGAAGTAGTGCTTGGGCCGCTTGACCCTGATGACCCGCGTCCCGACATGCCCAGGAAGTGTGTGCCCCCCGGGCCAGTCTTTGGCGTAGCGCACAATCCCTGCCTCGACCGGGTTCGCGATGAGGTAAGCGATCGAGTCTACGATCGCTTCCGGCGTCAGCAAGCTGTGGACACCAGTGCTCCTCTTGTCGAAGACTTCCCCGGGCCAGCCGCGGTAGGCCTTGGTGCACAAAGCGAGGTGACGATGCAACGTGTGCAAGAACCTCGGATACTCGCCACGCACATCGGTGATGACCTCGTGGGTGTGGGTCGACATGAGACATGCCGCGTGAACGAGGACGCCGTGAAGCTTCGCCGCGTAAGCGAGACAATACCAGTACACCTGCTCCATCTGCCGCGCCTCATCGGGATGCAGAAGGAAGTGGCGTCGGGTCGTGCGTCTGGAGAGCGCCAGCGTAGCGCCCGGATCCACGATGCAGGGGCGAGTCATGCACTTTGTTGGGAGCAAAGGCCGTGCCGACCCGCGCCTAAGTGATCTCAGCAACTTGACTGCGTCGAAGTGACGGTTTCGCAACTGACGCCGGCGGCCGCCACGTCACGAAACCACACAGCAATTAGGCGCAGCTCGCTGCGTCTAGCCCACCGTCGGTCGGTTCTTTGGGTCGCCCACCGTCGGTCGAATCTTGTGGTTCTTTCAACGCCCGCCCGCGCTAGTCGACCGTCTTCCGAATACGCTCAAGCACCGCCCGAAGCTCAGTGATGTACGCCGACTGCACTCCTGCCGCCTCCATCTTGATCAGCGTCTCTTCGAGTTGCTCAATCTCTTCGCTGCGCTGGTCGCGAAGCGACTCCACCATTTCTGCAAACGAGTGGTACAGCTCCTGAAGCTCGTCGCCCTTTCGAATGCCGGTGCTAAGCTCGAATCGGCCCTTGCCCACATGCGCGAAAAGCCGCTTCATCCGGTAGGTCGGTCCGACCACCCGGTGGGTCACGACGATGCCAGTGAGGCCCAGGGCCACCGTCAGAAACAACACCCCCGCGATGATGGCATTTCGAATCGCTCGATCCTCTTGTTTCGCGAACTCCTCGAGGTCGCTTGCGGTCTGCGCATCCAGATCGGGCTGCGCGGCGATCTGCGCCGTCAGCGCCTCGGTTTGGCGCTGCGAGAATCGATACGCCATGAAGCCAAGCCCACTCGCGACCGACACCGTGACGAGCAGAACCATGCCCGTGTACTTCA
>Ga0316197_10001791_pt1 | contig 15275 bp, 13 predicted proteins | sample OudBiesiAoxic_MG_FD_204939 | JGI IMG/M metagenome (GOLD analysis project Ga0316197, IMG submission 204939) | Coastal sediment microbial communities from Oude Bieten Haven, Netherlands - site A oxic | ecosystem: Environmental > Aquatic > Marine > Coastal > Sediment | place: Netherlands...
CCTTTAAAAATACCCTCTTTGCTATAAATTTTTTTAGTTATGGTTGTACCTCTTTTTCCATCCATAAATTTATAGGTTATAGTGGATAAATCATTATTTTTAGATTTTAAACTATTTATATACCATGGTCGTGATTTTGGATCATAATCTAGTGGGAGATCTGGATTAGACGTATAAAAAGTTCCTTTATCTGAAACCCAAAAAATATTTTTAACTTCTATATTATCCGCTTTTATATTATCTAGCAGAAGCTTTAAATTATTTTCGTTATGATCTAATTCATCATGGTCATTGACTAATATTTCAGCTAGGTCTAATAAAGTTTTAGATTTATTAAAAATTAAATTAAATTCAGATTTTTGAGATTGGAACATGAGTTCTATTTTTTCCATTTCATTTTCATCGATTTTATTTTTAACTAAAAAATACCCATAAATTCCCAAAAATAATATTGGAATAAATGCACTAATTATTGATATTTTAATAATTTTTTTCTTAATATTCATATTTTGTCCTTTTAAACAATGAGTTTTATAAATATATCCACCACTATAGGAGAAAATTGTGTACCTCTATTTTTTAGAAGTTCATCTATAGCTTCTTCTTTGGTCAATTGTTTTTTATATACTCTTTGCGATGTCATAGCATGCCACGAATCTGCCACAGATATAATCTGAGATAATAAGGGAATTTCATCTTCTTTAAGACCTTTGGGGTATCCTTTTCCATCCCAACGTTCATGGTGGTATAAAATATATTCAGAGATCTCTTTTAGGGTATCACTTTTTGAGACTATTTCATATCCTATTTGAGAATGTTCTTTGATAATTTTATACTCAGAATCACTTAATTTTTCTTTTTTATTTAAAATTTCATTGGGGATAATTATTTTTCCAATGTCGTGCATAACTGCAGCCCAATATAGATCGTCCAATTGTTTTTCATCTAAATCCAACGATTTTCCTATTTGAACACTGTATGATGCGACTGATTCAGAATGACCTTTAGTATAGTGGTCATGAAATTCTAAAGCAGTAATAAATGACTGGACAATATCATTTTGAAGCATAACTTTATAGTCACTGGATTTTTTTATCATATAGAACCCATTTGAAAGATGTTGTATCTCTTGAATTTTATTTATAGTTTCATGGGAATAATGTTTGGAGGAGTTTATGTTTATATCTAGATTAAATCCTCCAATAATTTTTTCATTTTTAAATATACCAACATAAAGTGACTCTTTTACTTGAATTAAGGTAGAATTTTTATTTGTAATTTTTTTTAAAATTTTACTTTCATTATTTATGTTTGAGACTACACCATCTTTTGAAAATTTATAAAGATCTATATCTTTAGGCATTGCTTCGAGATCTTCTATTGGAAATCCTATGGAATCAATAAATCTTACTTTATCATTTTCAACAATATAAGCACTTCCTAAGTCACTTTCCTTGGCTACTTTAAATGCCATTCGGAATATCTCTGAAATAAATAATTCATCTTTATATTCGATAGGACTAAGCATTTTCAAGAAAATATTCATATAATCATCTATAATATTATTTACTTTATTTAATTCTAGATTTTTTTTTCTGTATAGATTTTGATTGTTTTGTGATTCTAGAATAGTTTTTTGTAGCTGGTCGTTTAAATTTTCAATTTTTGAATAACTTTGCTTAATCATTTTAAATAAGAAAAAAGTTGTCAAAAGAACAAAAAATAACCCTTTAAAGTTACCTAAGATGTGTAATAGATGCAAATCCTGAGTCAGGATAAAAATCAGTTTATCGGAAAAGAATATCCAGAAAAAACTAAATAACATGTAGAGTATAACGATTTTTAATGGTTCTTTAGATTTCATACTTCCCTCCCCTTAATATAATTATATTAATTATATAATAGATTATCTTTTTAATAAAGTTTTTTTATCCTAAATTTTTTTAATTTTTAACTTAATAGTTTAATTAAAGATCTAAAAAATTATTAATTTAATCTAGAGGCTTAAATTTATTAATAAAAAGTATGTAAAGATCTATGGATTATACTTTTAAAATCTTACATTGGCTTTCATTTGTGGTAAAATATTATAAATATTAGGAAGGGATAGAAATAAAAAAAGTGGGAAGGTATTTCAATGAAAAATGCTTTAATAACAGGGGCCACCAGTGGTATAGGAGCCTCCTTTGCGAAAAAACTTGGGAAAGAGGGCTATAACCTCTATATTACAGGAAGACGTATAGAGGTTATAGATAAATTGGCCTACGATCTTCGTAGAAAATACAATATTAAAGTTATTGTAATCTTAGCTGATTTTACGATACCTCAAGAAGTGGATAATTTATTAAAAAAAATAGAAAGGATTCCCTTTGATTTTTTAATAAATAATGTGGGATTTGGACACGAAAAAAAATTCTTTGATGACACTTATGAAAAACAGTATGAAATGATAGAAGCACATATAAATTCATTTTGTAAAATTACTTATCTTGTGTCTAGAAATATGAGAAAAAATAAAAAAGGAAGTATTATAAATGTTTCCTCCCTTGCAGGTTTTGCTCCTACATCCTTTAACCATCTTTATAGTTCTACAAAGTCATTTATAACAACGTTTACAGAATCTCTTCATCTTGAACTTTCACCTTTGGGAATAAGAGTTCAGGTTTTATGTCCAGGCTTCACAAGAAGTGATTTCCACAAATCTTTGAATATAAAGGAAGAAACCTTTAAAAATAAGGGACTTGTAAGATGGATGGATCCAGATAAAGTAGCAGAACTTTCTCTAAAATCTTTGAATAAAAAAGGTGGCCTTTATATTCCAGGATTGTCTAATAAAATTCTCTATATTATAGTAAAAATTCTACCTAGAAAATTATATTATTCTCTGTCTAGGAAAATAGAAATGTAAGAAGCTTAAAGATACCTACTAATAAATATTTTTAATCGAAAATAAAAAAAATAGTATACATATATTATTAGGTGATTAAAAATAGTATTCACCTTAATAAAATACATGTTATAATAATAAAAATAAAAAATAAAATTGGAGGAAATATGAAGTTAAAAAAAATTTGGGGTCTTATTTTTGTCCCTCTAATCTATATATTATTTTTTTATCATCCACCTACTACAGAGAATTATTTAAAAATAGAGGTTGGGATAGAGAAACTTCCTGAGATATATAATTTAGTTGATATAGATATATATGATCAAAATAATAATCTACCAGATGTTTCCGTGATAAATTTTTTAGATGATATATATATATTTGGATTAGAAAAGGGGAAATATACTCTTAAGTTAGAATATGAAGATAATAAAAAAAATATTAAATTCAATAGGAATGAGGGGTATCAAAAACTCCCAAAGGTGTTCTTTGCATCTTCAGATTTTGATAAAAAACAATCTATATTTCTATATTCTATGTTATTTATCTCTACTATATTTATATTTTTCACATCGACTCTTATCAATAAAGAGAAAAATAAGTTTCTTAGAGCCGGGACTATGTCGTTATTGATCATAATCTCTCTGAGGATTACAATGTTTGTGTTAAAATATTATGATTTGGAAATTTGGAAATTCACCTATAAATTATCGCTATTATTTGAGGTGTTCTTAGGTTTTTCAATGCTTAAATGGGTTGTTGATGAGATAAAAATACCGTTTAATAATTTTATGAAAAAGCTAATAGATATTTTCTTTATTTTACAGATAGGTTTATTAATTTCCCTTATTTTTATAGATTTTGGGAAAGTTTTTAATCTATTACTGAATATTGAAAATAAGAATATATTTATGCTGTTTTTTATATTTCTTGTTTATATCAGAGAGTTTTTATTCCCTATAATATCTACGATAATATTTGTGGCTACCATACCATTTCCATTAAAAGGGTTTCGAAAATTTAAGTTATTCAATGAAGGTGGGTTTTCTTTTGCAGCTTTTTTTACTATGATATTTACATGGTATTATAGCTTTTATGAATTCGACAATGGAAGAATCGATAGTGTTGTTGAGATATATATATTCCTATCGGTATTTATTTTAGTATTGTTTAAAGCATATGTATTTTCAGATTCTAGAGAATATGGATTATTAAAGTCTACTTTTTGGTGGATGGGTCGTGTAAATTATATAATTTTCTTAGCGTATCTATACCTTATTTATACTAGGAATCTTAAATTGACTCTTGTGATCCTTACTGTATTGTTAGTGACGGATTTCCTTTATATCAGTTTAAAAAATACTGTAGAATCTCAACATTTTTCTTTCAATCATATTTTATTTAAAAAATCTGAAATTTCAAATATTTCACAGTTAAAATTTTTGGTAGAAAATGAAATATCAAAGATTATTAATGTAAAAAATATCAATCTTAAAGTTAACTTTGATGGACTTAAACTCGTTGAAAATAATAAAGAGAATATATTTTTTTATGGAAGTGCTCAAGAAAAAAGAATTGTTGCTCTTGAAATAGCACCTTATTACAGACTGAAAATATTTGAAAGAAAAGCAATAGAGGACCTAATGAATGAACTTCCTGGAGTAGCTCTTAGAATTTATTATCGTGAAATGGATTTAAAAAATTATTCTTTAGATAATTTTGCTATAGGAACTAGGTTGATAGAGATAAAAGATCTTCTTCTATTAAATAATTCTATCCTAGACGAGGATACCAAAAAAACAATTCAAGAAAGTATTTTAGAGGAATTAGATTCTCTTATAAAGGAGGTGGATGCCCATGATTAAAATTGGTCTTTGGGTTAGTAATTCTACTGACCTTCTTATATGTAACAACATAAAAAGAGAGTTTTTAAATGTTAAGGCCTCTCCTGAATTAATAAAGGACATTTCACTCTTGATCTTAGATGAAACTTTTTTTGAAGAAGGGGGATTAGAATATCTGCACCTTATAAATAAAGCTGTGGTTTTGATGGGGAATTCTACCACTTCTACAGCTAGAATGCTCCTAAAAAATAATTCTCTTTTCGATATGATCTCTAAAAGAGATTTTATTGTATTGGAAAAAATTATAGATGATTTTTTTAAAGAAAGTTTTGAGTATTTAAGGATAGAAAACTCATCATCTCTTTCTGTTATAAGAAAAGAAGATATAGCTTATATCTCTTATGATAGACTTTCGAGAAGAGCAATTATTACCCTTTCTAATAAAGAAGAATATTTTTCAAAGATCTCTATGGGAGAGTTAGAGAATATTTTGAGTCTTAATTTTATCCGTGTGGAAAGAGGTTATATTATTAATAAAAGTAAAGTTATATCATTAGATTTTAAAGAAGAATTACTTATTTTTTATGATAATATAACTCTTCCTCTTGGAAAGAGAACTTTAAAAAAAATGGAAAGTTTAGTTTTTAGTGAAAAGCACTCCTTAAATATTTAATCAAAAAAGCTTAAGTCTAATGACTTAAGCTTTTTTTGTTCTATCATAAAATTCATCTTTTTGTGTATTATTTAATACAATTCGTGAAGGGAGTAATAATATCCTAGAATAATTTGTTATGATACCTAAGGATCAATAGAATCAACAATTTTTTAAATTATGAAGGAGATCAACAATGAAAAACATATTTTTTTATTCTAAACTAATTAAACAGGGAAGTAAAAAAGGTCAGCTCAATACACGAAACAAGAAGATAAGATTCACTTTGAGAACTCTTATTTATTATCCTTGGGTAAATAACCTAACAAATTTTATCTTGAAACATGATTACTTATCTTCTACAGTTTATGAATATCCAGTTTTAGTAAGTAAGATACACAGACCATATCTATCTAGTTCATTTAAAATAGGTGAAAAATTAAATGCAATAAAAGATAGTTATGAGTTTATAGACAATTATTTTTCTAATAATAAAAGACAGTCACTTTATACAGAGGGAAAGATTATGTTAGGAGAGATCTGTGGCAATAACTCGGAAGTATTTTATGTCAATCTGGCTCTATATCCTCACTATGACAAGGAGGGAGAATTTAATTTAATTCTGACAAACTCAGATAATATAACCCTTTCGACTCTTACTTTTAGCTTACAGCGAAAAAACAATAAATTCAGGATATTTATAGGAGGACTTCAAGGAGCTCCAAGAGATATAGATCATAGTATAATAAAAATGGCTACGAAAAATTTATATGGGCTATTTCCTAAAAAAGTCATTATAGAATCCCTTTATTTTCTTGAAAAATCATTGGATATGAGTATAGAGAAAATATGTGTAGGGAATAGCCAACATGTCTATACAGCTAAGAGATATAAGAAAAAAAGGACTATTCATTCTAGTTATGACAGTTTTTGGGAAACTTTGAATGCAGAAAAAACAAAGCTAGGTCTTTGGATCTTACCGGAAAAACTAGAAAAAAAAGATATACTTACTGTTCCAAGTAAAAAGAGAGGTCAGTATAGAAAAAAATATGGCTTATTAGATGAATTAGAAAATTCAATTTTAAGAACTTTTGATAAAAAGAAGATAGATACGGTTTCTTTTATATAGATAATTTAAATCATGGATATAGATTTTTATACCCATGATTATTTTTATATCGAGAAAAAGACTAAATTTTAGAATTAACAAATTTACCGCTTTTTCCACCTGTTTTTTCCTTTAGGTATATCCTTCCTATGATCATTTCCTTATCTATGGCTTTACACATATCATAAATAGTTAATAATGCTGTACTTACCATCTGGAGAGCTTCCATTTCCACTCCGGTTTGTCCTGTAGTTTTTACAGTTCCTTTAGCATATATGATCAAGTTTTTCTGATCTATTTCAAAATCTATGTCAGCTCCTGTAAGAAGTAGAGGATGACACATAGGAATAAGTTCATGGGTTTTTTTTGAAGCCATGATAGCAGCAACTCTAGCGACTCCTAAAACATCTCCTTTTTTTACTCCTCCATTTACAATGAGATTCATAGTTTCAGAATTCACTTCGATACTTCCACAGGCTGTGGCTTTTCTGCTGGTATCTTCTTTTTGACTTACATCTACCATGACAGCTTTTCCATTTTTAAAATGACTAAATTCCATATTTTTCTCCTATTATATATATTTTTTACACTTAATATTAACATTTTTTGAAGAAAAAATAAATCTAAAAACTTTTCTGTTGATATTCTATACTAACTATTTCTAATAATATATTTTTTAACAATTTTTTAAAAACTTTAAAAGTCAAAGTTTAGAAACTATCGTTTTTGGCAGATTATACAAATTTATTCAGAGTTAAATATTTTTATTTATCTTAATAGAAGTTTAAAATCATTATATTTGAGGAAAATTGTTCTTACCGTGACGACTATGTATTACTTAATGACAACTATTCTTTCTTTGATTTTTTAGATCAAATTGGGGGATAAACCCATATTAAAGATGGAATCTTTTTATGGTATAATATTTTCTGAGGTGATAGATTATGGTAAAACAATATGCCATTATATTAATGGTAACTTATTTAGGAGAGATTATCAGTAAATCCATTAACTTTCCCTTTCCAGGGCCAGTCATTGGAATGCTGATACTTTTCATTTTGTTAGAAAGAAAATTAATTAATGTAGAATTTGTAGAAAATGGAGCTAATAATATCTTGCTGAATTTGGCTATATTTTTTATTCCACCAGGAGTAGGGTTGATATCTGCTTTGGATCTACTCAATGGAAATGTATTAAAAATAGTAATAACTATGATGATAACTACTATAATTACCATGGGGACCACAGGTCTCACAGTTCAATACCTAATAAATAGGAGGGAAAAATGATAGAGTTACTAAATAGTCCATTATTTGGGATTTGTCTTACAATTATTGCTTATATCATAGGGTTAGAAATCTATAAAAAATTCAAATTACCTATTCTAAACCCTATATTAATAGCCCTTATAATTATAATCCCTATATTATTATATTTTAAAATACCATTGGAAACATATAAAAAAGGTGGAGATCTGATCTCTTTTTTCTTAGGACCTGCAACAGTGGTTTTAGCAGTACCTTTATATAAAAAAGTAGATTTATTGAAACAACATTTTGTACCTATATTAGGTGGAGTTGTTGTAGGAGTTTTTACCTCTATACTATCTTGTGTTTTGATAGGGAAAGTATTAGGGCTAGATCTGAGTCTTATAAAATCTTCCCTATCAAAATCACTGACTACTCCTATAGCCATAGAGTTATCTAAACAAGTAGAAGGGATTATACCTATTACCATAGTAATGGTTATGATAACAGGGATAACAGGAGCTGTTTTGGCACCATTTATATGTAAAATATTTAAAATAGAAAATAAAATTGCAAAAGGTATAGCCATTGGTACTGCTAGTCATGCTGTGGGGACTTCTAGAGCTATTGAGATGGGAGAAACAGAAGGCGCTATGAGTGGTTTAGCCATTGGAGTTGCTGGAGTTTTAACAGTTTTTATTTTACCTTTATTATATGTAATATTATTTTAAAAAAAGATCCCCATATGGGGATCTTTTTTTTACCTTTTAAACACTACCTCGGTTTCTCCCTGGGAGGGAGAAACTATAAAAAGGAAGAGGGTTTATATATTTAATATTTCTACTACTGTTAGAGAGTGATCACTTAATCTTTTATAGTGATTTAATATATCCATGTATCCTGTAACTAATACTGGTGACTTAGTTGTTTCAGCCATTCTATCTAGATGGTTTCTTCTGATCTCTTTATATAGGTTTGAAATGTTAGCAGATCTTTTAGTAGCTTCTCCTAAAATTTTGTAGTTTTCCTCTTTATATGAGCTATCTACATATTCAAAGAAATCCACAGTCATAGTATGAATTTTTTCTAATTCTTCTAAATTTCTCTTACTTAGTTTTTGATCATTATCAAATAATCTCTTGTGTATAAATATAATTCTTTTTAGATAATCAGTAACAGATTCATATTGGTCTGAGATAGCGATATTTTTTCTAGCTTTCTTTATGATTGGTGCTTCTAGATCCAAAGTAAGGACCTTGGAATTTATAGAAGCAATTTCGCCTTGTACTATGTCCATTTTATCTTCTAAATCCAATACATTTTGGAATTCTTTTGAATCTACAGATAAATTATCTATAAATGTTTTCTTTAAATCTCCAAAAGAAGAGATGATTTCTGTTCCAATTTTATTTATCTCCAATTTTGTCTGTTCTACTACAACATCAGGAGTTTCTAACATTCTTTCATCTAATTGAGTAAGTTTTTTTACAACTTCTGTCTTTTCAACTATTAATTTTTCCAAGGCTTTAGCTATATAACCTATAAATGGTAAGAATAATAATACGTTGGTCACATTAAACATAGTATGAGCCGTGGCAATATACTTAGTGATATTTGCTACAGGATCAACAAAGTTAGATAAAAAGTGAAGATAGAATGGGAATATAGATACTACCCATGTTACACCTATAAGATTTATAACTGTATGAGCTATTGCAGCTCTCTTTGCATTGGCACGAGCTCCTAAAGAAGCTAACATAGCAGTAATTGTTGTACCTACATTTTCTCCTAAAACTAAAGCAACTGCTGTCTCAGAATTTATCATTCCCTGACTAGCTAATACTATTGTTATACCTAAAGTAGCTGAAGATGACTGTACTATGGCTGTAAGTAAAGCTCCTACAAGGGCAGCGGCGATAACCCCACCAAAACCACTAGTAGCATCAAAACTATGAAATAATTCTATAAAAAATGGCATAGTTCTAAGAGGTTTAAATCCTGAACTCATAAGTTCTAATCCAAAGAAGATCATTCCTAGTCCCATAAATGTTAAAAGTTTAGTTTTTACTTTTTCATTTTTAGTAAATAAGTATAAAATAGCAGCTATTCCTGCCATAGGTAAACCATATTTACCTATTTTTAATACTAGGATCCAACCAGTAACAGTAGTACCGATGTTAGCTCCTAAGATAACACCTAATGCTTGCTTTAAACTCATAAGTGAAGCATTAACAAATCCAATAGTCATAACTGTACTTACAGAAGATGACTGAACCATAGCTGTAACTACTACACCGACTATACAAGCTATAACCCTATTTTTAGTCAATAGACCAATTATACTTTTGATTTTAGCTCCGGCAATCTTTTGCATTCCACCTGACATATGATGCATACCATATAGAAAGATTCCTAATCCTCCTATAACGTTAAAAAATATATCTAAACCCATTTGACTCCTCCTTAAATTTACCATTCTATCATCAATAATTGACATATTTACATACTTTTTACAAAGAATAAATTTATATTTCCAATATCTTTTACTGTATAGTTGGTACTTTTCCTTGATTATTTTCTATTAATATATAAGTATTATAAACTAAGGGTGTAAAATCAATGTTTATTTAATGTAAAAGTAGTGTAAAGAAATATGATTAATAGAAAATGGGATATTAAAAGTATATCAAAAAAAGAAAGGCTAAATCACCACAGGCAATTTAGCTTCTCTTTTTGAAATTTTATTAAAATGACCTATGCCATTTTGATTTTTTTCTTTGCTTCCATAACCTTTTCATATCTCTTATAGATTGCTAAAGCTATGATTGTAAAAAATACTGGTCCACCTATCATCCATAGAGTAGAAGGTAGATCTCCTCCTACAGCTGGAGCTATAATTGTTGAAATATTTGCAAATCCAACAGAGGCAACGATAAAGAAAGTTGCGATCTTGGCAGATTTATGTGACTTATAGATTTCAAATGGTTTATTGATCTCTGTTTTCCCTTTAAAGAATGGGAATGCTACAGCTAGGAATAAATAAGGTATAGTCATAGCTACATTTGTCATAAGGATTAATTTAGAGAAAAATGCAGATGCTCCTTCTCCACCAAAAGAGATCATAATGATAAATACAGCTACAATACCACATTGGTACCACATTGCATTTACTGGCATTCCACCTTTGATTACCTTTACTTTTTCTGGCCACATTTCATTTGGTGTTCCCTCAATTAACTGCTTTAATGGAGAGTAACATAGAGCAAAGAATGCTCCAACTAATGCTAAGACCATAGAGATACCCATATATCTAGACATCCATAATCCTACATTGATAGCAACTGGTTCACTTAAGTTAAGAGCTGTTCCCACTTGATACCCTAGGTTTTGCATCATTACATAGGCTACATTTCCCATATGAACCGATGGATCCGATAAGATTGCACTCCAATTAGTGAAAATACCACATAGGAAGATTCCAATAGCGTATCCAATTGCAATAATTATTGCTGCAACAGTAACTCCCTTAGGAAATGTTTTTTCTGCATTTTGAGTTTTATCAACTAATCCACCTACAGCTTCTATACCACCAAAGGCAAAGATAGAAAATACCATAAATGAAGCAACCATCATAGGTGTTCCGTAAGCAGGGTTAGGAGATGCAGTAAATGAATTAGCAACGATAGGTTGAGCAAATTCTCCACCATTTAATGCTAATACCAATAATGAACCAAATAATAATACTAGGTTAAGAAGAGTAACTGCTAGACCACCTATAGATGTTACCTTAGTTATCTTTTCTAATCCCTTAGTTGCTGTAAATGTAATTAATATTATCAAACAAACTCCTAAAAGTCCCAATGTTTGTGTAGAGTTTAATCCTAATAGATGTAACTTAGAAGTTAAATCTTCACCAAAGATTGCAGTTGAAATAACTATCCAAATAGATGAACTGATATTTACCATCCAAACTACATAAGATGCATACCACATAAATGTACCAATAAATGCATATTTAAGACCTACTGATCTTTTCATCCAAGAAAATATTCCACCTTTTTCATCTTTGAATGCCGCACCGTATTCTGCCATCATAAAAGCATATGGTATAAAGAATAAAACTGCTGAGATGATATACCAAGGTATTGCACCATATCCCATTAAATAAAATGATCTAGGAATATTAGTAAACCCAAATACCGATGTGAATATCATTAAGATCAATGATATTAATGACATTTTTTTTGCATTGTTTTCTTTCATTCTAAAGTCCTCCTAAAGTTTTAATGTTAAAAAAATAATACTTTTGATGTATTATAGCACATTTAACGGACTTTTTAAAGAAAAATTAATTTTTCTATGGTTTTTTTAAGAATCAGTACAAAGGTTTTAATTTTTAGTTACTGGATACCCAAGTGAATCAGTAAAGGTATTGGTAGAAATTTTTATAAGATCTAAGATAGTTCCTATTCCAAATAATCCTCCTGTCATTAGATATAATATACCTGTCCAGACTTTCCCCACATAAAATCTATGTAGTCCTCCTAATCCTATAAATCCTACTATACAAAATACTAAACTTAAAGTTCTTGTTTTATCACTTACTTGCATCATACTCATTCTAAACCTCCTAAATTAAAATAGCGATAATTGTTTTACATACATAGACTTAAAAAGAAGGAGTTTGATTGTTTTAAACAATCAAACTCCACTTTATTTATATTTGTTACACTTTAAAATTCTGCACTCTTAGGAGTTCTAGGGAATGAAACTACGTCTCTGATATTTGTCATACCTGTAACGTACATTATCATTCTTTCAAAACCTAATCCATATCCTGAATGAGGGAATGAACCATATTTTCTAAGGTCTGTATAGAATTTATAATCTTCTTTAGGAAGGTTTACTTCATCCATTCTTCTCTCTAATTCTTCTAAGTTGTCCTCTCTTTGAGAACCACCTATAATTTCTCCAATTCCAGGAGCTAATAGGTCCATAGCTCTTACTGTTTTTCCATCTTCGTTAAGCTTCATGTAGAATGCTTTGATATCTTTTGGATAATCTGTTACGAAAACAGGTCTGTTGAAATGTTCTTCAGCTAAGAATCTTTCATGTTCTGATTGAAGGTCAATTCCCCACTCTACTTTAAATTCAAACTTTTTATTTGATTTTAATAGGATGTCTACTGCTTCAGTATATGTAACTCTAGCAAAGTCATTTGCTAAAACATTGTTTAATTTATCAAATAACCCTTTTTCTACAAATTTATTGAAAAATTCCATCTCTTCAGGGGCTTTTTCCATAACATATTTGATGATGTATTTTACCATCTCTTCAGCTAAATCCATGTTAGCTTCTAAGGCTGCGAAAGCAATCTCAGGCTCTATCATCCAGAATTCAGATGCATGTCTAGTTGTATTTGAATTTTCTGCTCTAAATGTAGGTCCAAATGTATATACATTTCTAAATGCAGCACAATAAGTTTCTACATTTAATTGTCCACTTACAGTAAGGTTAGTTTCCTTTCCAAAGAAGTCTTCTTTGTAGTCTATATCGCCCTTATCTGTTTGAGGAACATCGTTTAAATCTAAAGTAGTTACTCTAAACATCTCTCCTGCACCTTCAGCGTCACTTCCAGTTATGATTGGAGTGTGTACATATACAAACTCTTGATCTTGGAAAAATTTGTGGATAGCATATGCAACTAATGATCTTACTCTAAATACCGCTGAAAAAGCATTTGTTCTAGGTCTTAGATGTGCTATTGATCTTAAGTATTCAAAGGTATGTCTCTTATTTTGTAATGGATAATCTAAATCAGCTTTTTGGAATATCTCTACAGAGGTTGCTTTGATTTCGTAGCTTTGTCCTTTTCCTTCTGATTTAACAAAAGTTCCAGTTACATACATAGATGTAGCTATAGATGCTCTGCTTACCTCGTCAAAATTTTCTAAATTCTCCTCAAATACTACTTGTAATCCAGTAAAAAATGAACCGTCATTTAATTCTATAAAACCAAAAGTTTTTTGACTTCTAATTTTTCTTACCCAACCAGAAATTTGTACTTCTTGGTCTAAAAATTGTTCACCATTTCTGATGAGTTCTTTAACTGTTACTTTCTTCATAAAATCCTCCCTAACTTAATTTAGTTTTTTTTTTATTTAATTTTACTTCATTTCCATTTTCATCTACAACTTTTACTCGATCTAAATGTCCCTTAACTTGGGATTTAAATTGCTCCAAATATAGTGTTCTATATTTTTGTCTTTCTATAGTTTCTTCATCTGTCAGTGTTCTTTTCTTTGCTAGTGCTGAATAGTGATTCACCTTAGCTATAATATCTTTCATTTCCACTTTGATCCTCCTATCTAATACTTTCTTTTATAGTTCTACTTGAATCTTCTGATATTGCTCTAACAGGGGTAACAAATACTAGAAATCTTTTAATAGATAAAAAATGATCTCTAAATGTTAGGGAGAAAACCAGAAAAGGTAAAACAAAAAACTTCCCACTGTAAAAGTGAGAAGTCAAAATTCATACAAACCCTAAAAAAATAAAGTAAGTACGGAGACACACATAAACAGTTCCTCGATACCCTTTGACGTTACGTGTCAAAGACGTCTAAGCCTACTAAGATTAAAAAAATCCTTTGGGTTAGCGGCTCCAAGGTGTTCTTCACAACTAATTCCACTACTAGTCTCTCACCGTCACTAGCTCGCTTTAGTATCTATTAGAAGTTACTCTCCTCATCCTTGCCTTTATAATTAAAAATATTATACTATTATGCTATTTAATTGTCAACTTTCTGGGCATTTTCTTTTTTGCTTCCACAATGACAGCAAGTAGGCAAAAGACTATGTTTTATCTCATGACATATTGGGCACTCCTCAAAGAGGGTTGTTCCGCAAGATGGACATGAATAGGGTTTATCTTTTTCTATAGTGTTACTATGTTGTAAAGTTACTTTCCCTACTGTTCTCCTAGTCCAATATAAAAATTTCCTCGGTCCCCTTCTAATGGGATATTCACATACTGGACAGAGAAATTTTTCATATCCTTCTCTGTATTGTTTTAAAAGCCATTGCTTCTTTGGGTTGGTTATGATATTTATAAGAGACATAAGGATCTTTACTACTGTAACTAGGAGTCCTAATATCAATATATATTTAAAATACCTAGATGGGAAATATCTGTGGATAACTAAGAAAATCTTAAAAAAGACTGCTACTCCATAACCTATAAAAAGAAGGTAGTAATTGCTGGATTTTTTCTTTAGGATAAGATATATTCCTCCTAATAAAAATGGGAAGAGGATTGCTATCTGTAAAAAAGCCAATTTTAAATTGTGAGTTTTTAGGAGTTCCCTATATTGGTTTTGAGCTTTACCCCTTTGATCTTTTAATTTTTTTCCTAGTTCTTGTTTATTTATTTCTAATATTTGTTTATTTTCTATAATTTGAGCTAATTCCATATTTAATCTTTGATAAGTTTTTTGACTCTTCAAGAAAGTTTCGACACTTCTACTTAGTTGTTGTT
>Ga0316197_10001792_pt1 | contig 15270 bp, 13 predicted proteins | sample OudBiesiAoxic_MG_FD_204939 | JGI IMG/M metagenome (GOLD analysis project Ga0316197, IMG submission 204939) | Coastal sediment microbial communities from Oude Bieten Haven, Netherlands - site A oxic | ecosystem: Environmental > Aquatic > Marine > Coastal > Sediment | place: Netherlands...
GGTCCGCCCGGGTAGCCTCGTGATTGTCATCAGTGATTTTTTCAGCATGGACGAAGACTGTAACCGGCACCTTTCACGCTTGCGCCAGCACAACGATGTGATTGGTTGCCAGGTGCTCGATGCGGCCGAATACCAGTTGCCGGAAGGGCGTTACCCGATCAGTGACGGCGAACATGCGGCCATGCTGGATATGAAGCGAAAAGACGCCCGCAGCCGCTACGATGCCATGGTGCACAAACACCTCAAAGAGCCGAGCCGGATGTTCCTTAAGCACCAGTGCGGATGGCTGGTGTTGAATACGGACGATGACCCGGTTGACGTGCTGGGCCGTGAACTTCGGGTGCTTGTTGGGCGCCCGGTTTGAGCCAAGAATTATGAATGCTGAACCATCACAACAACTATTGGAACAATTGAAAGATATCCACAGTGCCGGGGAACCAGGCTGGTGGCCGCCTGCGCCCGGTTGGTGGTTTTTGGCGCTTATCCTGCTGATCGTGCTGGTATTTGTTTTGAAGAAACTTCTGGGCTTGTGGGCAGCCCGTCGCCGCCGCCAGGGCTGGTTGCATGCACTGGAGCACCTGAATCACAAGTGGGACCCGGAAAAAGACCCGCAAGAATACCTCGCAGGCCTGAATCTGTTATTCAGGGCGATCGCGGTAAAAGCATTTCCCGGCACGGCCTGTGGCCGGCTCCAGGGTAAGGAGTGGGTCAGCTTTATCGCCTCGTTGATGCCTGAGCGTCACGCCTTTGAATGCCTGGATGCGTTGGCAACGGGCCCTTATGAGGCTGCGCCTGAGTTCGACGTTGAGAAACTCAATGAAAGCGCCAGGATCTGGGTGAAGCTCTATGGCTGAGCAGTTTCCTGCAGAAGGTCTGACGCTGGCCTGGGTCTGGCTGCTGCTTTTATTGCCGCTGCCCTGGCTGGTTCGCCGCTGGATGTCCGCAGCATCCCGTACCGGTTTCCAGGCGTTGAAGGTGCCCTGGTTTTCCATGATGACTTCATCAGAAACCGCATGGATGAAAAAGCCCGTGTTGGCCATATTGGCCACTCTGGCCTGGGTATTGCTGGTTCTCGCAGCGGCGAGGCCACAATGGGTGGGCGAGATCGAGACCTTGCCGGTAACCGGCAGGGACCTGTTGCTGGCGGTTGATATATCCGGAAGCATGGATACTCAGGACATGGTGCTGGACCGCAAGGCGGTAAATCGCCTTTCAGTGGTCAAGAAAGTGGCCGGGGAATTTATCCAGCGACGTCGTGGTGACCGTGTCGGCCTGGTTCTTTTTGGCAGCCGCGCCTACCTGCAAACGCCACTGACATTCGATACCGAGACAACCGCTGTGCTTCTGGATGAGTCGGAGATCGGCCTGGCGGGGCGGGAAACGGCGATTGGTGATGCGATCGGCCTGGCCGTCAAACGCCTGCGGGATGATGCGGCCAGTGAGCGTGTGCTCATACTTTTGACTGACGGGGCCAATACCTCGGGAGAAGTACAGCCGATGCAGGCGACGGAGTTTGCGGCGCGCGAAGGCATGACGATCTATACCGTCGGTGTCGGGGCTGACGAAATGATGGTCCAGGATTTTTTCGGGGCCAGACTGGTTAACCCGTCGGCGGACCTGGACGAGGACACACTCAAGGCAATAGCCGAACGAACCGGCGGCGCTTATTTCCGTGCGCGTGATGCAGAAGCGCTGGCCAGGATATACGAACAACTCGACCTGCTGGAACCGGTGGAAAGTGATCAGGAAGCCATACGGCCGGTCGACGAACTTTTCTTCTGGCCGCTTTCCGTGGCCTTTCTGATGGTTCTTTGCGCGGTACTTTATGCGCTGTTTCCGGGAATGCGTCGAGGGGTGGTGAACGCATGAGCCAATTTGAACTGCTGCACTTCATTCGTCCTCTATGGTTATACCTGCTGCCGCTGGTTGTGATTCTGCCGTGGGCCTGGAAGCGGGCCAGGCGCCCCGCCGGTGACTGGTCCCGCGTATGCGACCCTCATTTGCTCCGTTGGCTGAGTGTTGAGCAAGTGGCCCACCAGGGGCGGTATAGCGGTCCACTGCTGGCGGCACTGGCCCTGTTGATCGTGATCCTGGCACTGGCAGGTCCCAGTTGGCAAAAACTGCCCGATACGTCCTTTTCGGCCCGGGATGCGCGTGTCGTGGTGATTGACCTTTCACGCTCCATGCTCGCCGAGGATCTGAAGCCGAATCGCCTCACACGTGCCCGGTTCCGATTGGCGGACTTGCTGTCCTCAACTGAGGAAGGGCAGGTTGGCCTGGTCTCCTACGCAGGCGATGCCTATGTGGTGTCTCCCCTGACCAGTGACATGAATACGATCGCTAACCTGCTTCCGGCATTGCGACCTGACATTATTCCTGTCGCGGGAAGCAGGGCGGATATCGCACTGGACATGGCGGCCTCTCTCATCGAACGATCCGGGCTAAGCCAGGGTGAGATTTTGTTGGTTACCGATTCAGCTACTTCCCGCGATGCGGCAAAAGCCCGCGAACTTAACGATCAGGGGATCATTACTTCAGTCCTGGCTGCCGGCACTACCGAGGGAGCACCCATTCCCAGTGGCAGCGGCTTTGTCAGTGATCGTGCCGGGAATGTTGTCATCGCACGAATGAACCGTGCCGATCTGCGTTCTGTGGCAGACGCCGGCGGGGGTAATTACTCGGAATTGGGCGACAGCTCTCCGGTGACCGGTCTTTGGCTGGAGCAGGGTGGTAAAGAGTTCGCGCGTCGTGACGAAGCCCTGGGTGAGCGCTGGAAAGACGCCGGGCCATGGTTGGTTTTACTTTTGTTACCGCTGGCGTTGGTTGGATTTCGGCGTGGCTTGTTCTTCATATTTCCTCTGCTGATGCTGAATGGCCTGTTTTTGCCGGCGGAAGCGCAGGCCGGGTGGTGGGAAGATACCTGGCTACGCAAAGACCAACAGGCTTATCGTGCGTTGGCAGAAGATGATGCGGAGAAAGCCGCTGCGCTGGCCCGGGATCCTGAGTTATCGGGCGAGGCGTGGTTCAGAAGCGGTGATTATGCCAACGCAGCAGGCGCCTGGACGCAGGCCAGCTCTGCAGATGCTTACTACAACCAGGGTAACGCACTGGCACTACTGGGCGAGTTGGATGCTGCCATCAAAGCCTACGACCAGGCGCTGGAGATGGAGCCGGACATGCCCGATGCATTGCACAATCGTGCCGTCCTCGAGCAAATGAAAAAGCAGCAGGAACAGGAGCAGCAACAGCAGCAGGAAGGCGAGCAGGGCGATTCGGAAGACAGCGAGTCTTCCTCCGAGCAGCAGGAGGGCGATCAGTCACAGGAGTCCGAGAGCCAGCAGGAACAAGGTGAAGAGCAGGGTGAAGAGCAGGAAAGCGAAGAACAGGGTGAGCAGTCTGAAGGTGAAGGCAGTGATCAACAGGGTGAGCAGCAAATGGAATTATCCGAAGCCTGGTCAGAAGAGGACGCGCAGGCCATGGAGCAATGGCTGCGCAGAATTCCGGATGATCCAGGTGGCCTGCTTCGAAGGAAATTCAGAAATCAGCACCAGAGCCGGGGTGCGCCGGAAGACGAAAAGGAATCGTGGTAATAACATGTTGAATCAGATCAATTCGACCCTGCGGATGTTGGTACTCGCCGTGGTGTGTATCTTTTCAGTGCCGCTTGAGGCTGCCGTTCAGGCTGAGCTTGACCGATCGCGTATCGTCGAGGGCGAAACGGTGACGTTGACAATCCTGACGGACGACCCGCGTCAGAATCTCGATGCGGATTTCAGTGTGCTCGAGGAGGATTTCCAGTTGTTGGACCGCCGGTCCGAGACCCAGCTATCCATCGTCAATGGCCGCCAGACCGCAGTGGTCAGATTGCTCCTGACGCTTGAGCCAAAATCTGTGGGTGATTTTGAAATCCCGTCATTGACCTTTGGTAGTGACGTGACGCGCGCGATAGCAATAAAAGTAGACCCGGCACCGGAACTCGAGCCGGGAAGCCAGCCACCGGTATTTATTGAAGTTGAAGTCCTTCCCGGGGAGGGCCCCTATTTTGTGCATGCACAACTCAGTCTGATCGTTCGTGTTTTTTACCAGCAGAACCTCACCGAAGCTGCCATCGGTCAGCCTGAACCGTCACCGGCTTCGGTCCGGCTTATGCAGGAGACGCCATTCCAGGCAGAACGGGGTGGAGAACGCTATCGCGTTTTGGAGCGGAGCTATGCGGTTTTTCCGGAACGTTCCGGAGAACTCACCATTCCGCCGATGCAACTGACGGGCCGCCTGGTTGAGCGCCGTACAAGCAACGTATGGCAGCCCTCGGTGAGGGGCCGCAGAGTACAGGTGGAAAGCGAGACATTGACTCTGAACATAGAACCCAAGCCACCGGCATTTGCCGGTTCCGAGTGGCAGCCGGCACGCGAGTTCCGGATGACCCAGCAGGTCTCATCAGGTGACACGCTGCGTGTCGGTGAGCCGGTCACCCGCACCGTGATCATCGATGCGGTTGGCCTGGAAGAAAACATGATTGCCGAGCCGGTCTGGCCGGAATTGTCTGACGCCAGGATTTACCCGGATCAACCGCAGGGAATCACGCGCGATGACGGGCAGTGGGCGCTGGGACACAAGGAGTTCCGCTATGCCGTGGTGCCGGAGCAGGAGGGTGAACTGGTGCTGCCCGAACTGCGGGTAGAATGGTGGGACACGCAGAATAACCGGGCGCAAACAGCGGTGCTGCCATCTCATACCATCCAGGTGTTGCCATCGACATTGGTTCCGCCACAGGCAGCCCCTGGTCCCGCTGCAAGCCCTGCAGTCTTTGACGCTTCCGGTGTCAACCCCGGAGCGGGTCCCGACCAGCCGCTTTACTGGCGTTGGTTAACGTTTCTTTTTGCCGGCCTATGGATACTGACCCTGCTGGCCGCAGCCGTGCTGATCAGGAGCCGCAAAGCGCGTGCCGGCAGCCGCGTGCCGGCCGGTGTACCGATGGCTTCCAGTGAAGCCGGAATACTGGCTGACCTTGAAAAAGCCTGCAGCGCCGGGGACATTCGAATGGCGCGTCGCAGTTTGCAGAGTTGGTTGCGTAAGTTCGGACCGGTTTCGCTCAACGGCAGCTTGCTGGAATTTGCCGATGGCGTTGAGGATGAAGCCTTGCGTGAAAGCCTGTATGCGCTCGATGGTGAGGGATACCGGCCGCAGGACCCTGTTGCAGGTGAGCAGAAGACCTGGGACGGCAGGGCCTGTTGGAAACAGTGGGAAACCTGGCACCGAAGCCGGCAAGCAGCGGATAAAAAGAACAAAGCTTCGCCTACAGATCTGTACGCGGTGGAAAACAGGAATGTTCAGTAGAATTCTTACTGGTTTTTCATGACCAGGCTGTCAATCCCATTGTTGGCGAGCTGACTCCGCATCTCTTCAGCCTGGCGAGCGCCGGTGACCGGACCAACGCGCACCCTGTGCCACTTCGCACCATTCACGGTGACCATCTGGATACGCGCAGTGATACCGAGCAGGGCCAGGCGGGCCTTCATCTGCTCTGCGTCCGAATTCTCCCGGAATGAACCCACTTGCAGCAGGTAGCTGGTACTGTCAGCCGGTGCGGTGGGTCTGGCGGGTGTTGCATCCTGTGGCTGACTCTGCTCGGCCAATTCCTGCTCAGGGACAACCACTTCCATTTCAGGCAATACCGTGAAAAAGTCATAACGCGACTTCTTCGGTTCATCGCCGGCCGGGGCCATCTCCTCCCCACCGGGTGAATGGCCCTGTACGGCCGCTTCTTCGGTGAGGGTTTCAGCTTGTGGTTGAGGTATATAGCCTTTTGACCAAAGGTAATACGCCAGCCCAAGTCCGATCAGGACACCACTCATCAGCCACATCCAGGAAGGTGTACCCCCTGCTTTCCTGGCGGGTTTTTTCCTTCTGGCTGGCGGCACTTACATTTCCTCCGGAGCTGAGACTCCGAGTAAGCCGAGTCCCTTACTCAAAACCAGGCGGGTTGCGAAGATCAGGTTAAGCCTTGCGTTTCTCAAGTTCTCCTCTTCCACCAGGAACTGGTGTGCGTTGTAGTAGGAGTGAAGGTCTGTTGCAAGCGCGTGCAGGTAGTGGGCCAGCATGTGCGGGGCCCGCATCCGGGCCGCGGCCTCTATGACCTCCGGGAAGCGGCTGATGGTTCTCATCAGCTGCACTTCGTGGTCCTCTGTCAACAGGTCCAGGGCCACCTCGCCAATCGCTTCATTATGCCGCTCATCCATTTTCTCCAGGTTACGGAATACACTGCAAATCCGTGCATGCGCATACTGTATGTAGAAAACAGGATTTTCATTTGTACGGGATTTTGCCAGGTCAAGATCAAAATCCAGGTGCTGGTCATGCGACCGCATGACATAGAAAAAACGGGCTGCGTCGGTACTGACCTCTTCGCGCAACTCCCTCAACGTGATGAATTGACCGGAACGCGTGGACATCTGGACTTTCTCGCCAAATCGGAAGAGTACGGCGAACTGCACCAAAAGGATCTCCAGGCGGTCAGGGTCCTCTCCCAGGCCTCGAGCCGCCGCCCTGAGCCTTGCAACGTAGCCATGATGGTCTGCACCAAATACATAAATGGCACGTTTAAAACCACGTTCCAGCTTGTTCAGGAAATAAGCAATGTCCGAGGCGAAGTACGTGGTACGACCGTTTTCACGAACGACTACACGATCTTTTTCATCACCCAGGTCTGAGGCCTTGAACCAGGTCGCACCGCTATCCTGGTAAAGGTACTGGTTCTCTCCCAAACGATCGATGGCATGTTGAACAGCGCCACTTTCTTCGAGTTCACGTTCTGAAAACCATTTATCAAAGTGCACGCCGAACTCGGCGAGGTCGTCCTTGATATCATCGAGGATGTTATCAAGCGCCGTATTGAAGAAAACCAGGTAGCCATCTTCACCCAGTAATTTCCTGGCCTGCTTTATCAGCGCATCCAGGTACACCTCCCCTTCGCCACCTTCATTGGGGGAGGGCGGTAGTCCATTGCCAACATCCAGGCGGCTGAATCGCCATTTGTCCCCGTTGTCCGCGCGCACAATACGGGCGATATCGTAGATGTAATCGCCACGGTAGCCGTTTTCCGGAAAATCCACGCTTTCGCCACACAGTTCCAGGTAGCGCAACCAGACACAGACGGCGAGTATGTCCATCTGCCGGCCATTGTCGTTGACGTAATACTCACGTTGCACTTCATAGCCTGCTGCGACCAGGATGCTCGCCAGGCTTGCGCCATAAGCAGCGCCTCTGCCATGGCCCACGTGCAGTGGTCCGGTGGGGTTGGCAGAGACATATTCCAACGTGACCCTGTTACGCCCGGCCCGAAGTAGTTGGCCGTATTCTTCTTTCTGTCGCAGTGCATCTTTTATCACGCCGGTAAGGGCGCAGCTTTGCAGGAAGAAGTTGATAAATCCGGGTCCGGCAATTTCCATGCGGTCAACTTGCCTGGACTTGGGAATACGGTCGATGATTGCCTGCGCGAGTTCCCTCGGCGGCATGCCTGCCTGCTTGGTCAACACCATGGCCAGGTTGGATGCGAACTCTCCATGCTCGGGTGATCGCGTCCTTTCCAGCTGGATATCCAGCTCGGATCCTGCCGGCAATATGCCTTCACGCTGCAGATGTAACAACGACTGGGCAAGCAACTCTTCTAAATGTTCTTTCACGGGGTGGGTCTCTTCCCTTTTGAGGTCGGGGCGGGCTTCGGAAAACGGTTTATTGTAAACCCTTGAGACTACTAGCAGAAGGGTTGATCTGCCTGTGGATAACTATGTGGGTAAAAGTTTCCGTCTGCTTGCACCCAATCTCTGGGTTGAATGGTTCGTATTTACCAGGAAACCCATGAATTTGTATGATTTTAATTATATCAATAAGATAGCGACTATTTATGCGGTTGAGATTGACAGAAGTTGCTTAAGTCGATGATTTTTGATTTTGCGCACCTTCTGTGAATAAAAAAAGGGAACAGTGATAACATTCCCGCGTTATGAACTCTTCAATTAGCAAAAATATATACCGTTTCATGGACGAATCCCCTCGTATGGGTGATCGCGTCTATATTGACCCCAAGGCCTGTGTCACCGGTGCCGTGGTACTGGGTGATGATGTGTCTGTCTGGCCGATGACCGTTATCCGGGGGGATGTAAATCACATCGCAATCGGGGCTCGGAGCAATATTCAGGATGGTTGTGTGTTGCATGTCACGCACGAAGGCCCCTGGCAACCCGATGGCTTACCCCTTCTGATCGGTGACGATGTCACTGTGGGGCACGGTGCAATATTGCATGCCTGCACGATCGGTGACCGTTGCCTGGTCGGTATGGGAGCGATTGTGATGGATGGTGCTGTGCTCGAGCCCGATTCAATGGTCGCTGGTGGCGCTGTCGTAACGCCCGGCAAGGTAGTGAAATCCGGCACACTGTGGCGGGGCAATCCAGCCCGTTACGCCCGTGACCTGACCGAAAAAGAAATCAGCAACCAGGCTTACAGCGCAAAGCACTATGTGAGGCTGAAGGATCTGTATCTGCGAAATCCATGATCCTTATTCGAAGTTATGCCTCGGAGTAAGTACTTGCAGACAAAATCCCGACACGTCAGATTCATTCTTGCGCTGACTCTCGGGTTTAGTCTGAACGGATGGTGTCAGCAGGATAGTGGCCAGCCCGTTAGCACCTACGACAAAATTTGGGATGCCCTGGTGTTCTACGAGAATCCGGACCAGCCCACAATCCAGTCTTTTTCCCTTATTGGCCGATATCACGGCCAATACTGGAGCGTAAATGCCGATCAGGGCGATGCCGATGACTGGGAAAACCGCCGCCAAATCGTTGGCTTCAGTTCGAAATGGTTCCAGCACTTCACCGTGCAGGCGCAAATGTTCTTAGAGACTGACGGTGGTTCGCTCTATGGCGGGCTGTATGAAGCATTTATTAAGTGGTCACCGCCAAATTCCGATTTCTCCCTTAGTGTCGGCCGCCTTGATTACCTGTTCACCGGTTTTGAACGCAGTAGATCCTCGAAAAGAATCAAGGCTATAGAGCGCGGCCTGCTGGTCAACCAGGTCATGCCGGCGGAAGTAGTTGGTGCACACCTTAAGGGAAAAAAGGGCCGGTTCTCGTACCATGCAGGTTTGTTCAGTGGCAGTATCGAGGAGGAGTTTTCTGATTTTGAGGCTGGCTCTGCAGCCGTTATCGGTGCTGCGTACGATACGAGCCTGTTCTATGAAAGTGGCAGTTTGCACCTGGATTATCTGCACGCGCCAAACGACCGGGACGCAAATGCATTCCGGCCCTATCGTCATGTTGTCTCTCTTTGGCACCGGGGTAGGAGCGGGCGTCTGGACATGGGTATCGATCTAACCGTGGCGCAACCGTTGGAAACCGGTGGTCATGTATTCGGATTGACCGTCGAACCTGCATGGATGTTGAGCGACGGGGTGTTTGGCAACGATGACCCTCTGGAGCTCGTTTTTCGCTACCAGTACGTCAACAGCAGCAGGAACAACGGCTTGTTTCTGCAACGTCGTTACGAGCAAAAGGTCACCACGGGTGAGGGTGATCAGTACCAGGCCTTATACACCGGCCTCAATTATTTTCTTTATGGTCACAAGTTAAAGTTTATGGCCGGCGGTGAATATGCCGATATGAAGGACGCGGCAAATGACGGCGGCAAATATAGCGGCTGGACCTGGTTTGGCGCAGTTAGATTGTACTTCTAAGCCAAAACGAAACTCATTTTGATGGTATGAGTGCTTTTCTGTAAGAGTTAATCAAGGTCATTTGCCAGGCACGTCATCGGCTCCAAGGTTGACGAAATCGAACAGCTCACGGTCAGCCAGTTGGGAAGGTGAAACATTCGAGATGGCACTGGCGATATTCTCTATGCGACCGGGATGCTGGGTTTTCCATTGAGAGAGCATGGCCTTGATCGCCTGGCGTTGCAGCTTGGGCTGCGAGCCGCACAGGTTGCAGGGGATGATCGGAAACTGCCGGCTCTGAGCGTAACGGTCTATATCATGCTCATTGCAGTAAGCCAGGGGCCGGATCACGACGTTTTGACCGTCATCAGACAATAGTTTGGGTGGCATGGCCTTAAGCCGGCCGCCATTGAACAGGTTCAGAAACAGTGTCTCGATGATGTCGTCACGGTGGTGTCCCAGCGCAATCCGCGTGATGCCGTTTTCCCGGGCGAAATTGTACAGTGCGCCGCGCCGAAGCCTTGAGCATAGACCACAGGTCGTTTTTCCCTCGGGGATAACCCGCTTCACGACACTGTAGGTGTCCTGTTCAATGACGTGGAATGGCACTCCAACGGCCCTGGCGTACTCGGGAAGCACATGTTCCGGAAAGCCGGGCTGTTTCTGATCCAGGTTGACGGCGATCAATTCGAACTGAATCGGTGCCCGCTTTTGCAACTCCATCAGGATATCCAGAAGGGTGAATGAATCCTTGCCCCCGGAAAGACAGACCATGACGCGGTCACCTTCACCGATCATGTTGAAGTCGGCAATGGCACGTCCGGTATTGCGGTGGAGCCGTTTTATGAGCCGATGCGACGAAATTTGTTCTTTTTCAGCAATCATCCGCGCATTCTACGTTAAATCTGTACTATCCTTGATGAGTGAGCAATAACACTGTTGATGTGGGCGAAGTGGTCCACCTTTTGTCCGAACTCAGAGAAGAGCATCGTGATCTTGATGAGGCGATTGCCCGCCTGTCTGAGGATCCCAGCGTGGATCAGTTACGCGTCAGGCGTATGAAAAAGCGCAAACTGAAACTGAAAGACTGGATCGCCCACCTGGAATCCCAGCTTATTCCTGATCTTGATGCATGAGCACCTGCGGTGCGACTCGCATGATCCCGTGACGTATTTCCCTGCTCAGGATGAACTTGGCGTCGTCGCTGAGTTGCTGGATCATATCATTGAACTCGAGTTTTTCCTCTTCATTGGTCGTCAGGACATCGCTGTCACGTAGCATTGAGATAAATTGCCTGAACAGGTGACGATCGGAAAATTCAGGTGCGGCAAACTCGTTGAGTTGGGAAATTCGTTGCGCAGTGAGAAAGCAAAGGCGCTCCAGGTTGCTTCGCGTGAGCGTGCCTGAACCGTTCTTGGCAAGGATGGCCACGGTGATGTAATAGCGCTCGAACGTCTGGAGCAGCGCGTGCCCCATGATTCGCAGCTGCTGCTCTTTGCGACCGCCACCCTTGGGACGGCGAAGCTGGCCGGTGGTTTCGTTCTGTGTCAGCAGGCCGCGTTCGGTCAACCACGTGACATGATCATCCACTGCCGCGATAAAGCCTTCTTCATCCCATGGCAGGAAGAGCTCAGCCTTGAGGAACGGATAGAGCGCCAGTGCGATGCGGTGCAGCGCTTCCAGTTTGATCGTCGTCCGGTTGAGAAAACAACTGGCGATCAGCGAAGGCACAGCGACCAGGTGCGAGACGTTGTTGCGGTAATAGGTCAGCAAGGAAGATTGGGTTGGCACGACCGCAACAATATCGCCGAGCGGGTGCTCCCGTACCTCAACGAAGCCGAGTTCAACGCCATAGCTGATGATTTCTTCGGCCGATTTGTCAGTGTAAGTGAGTCGTTCGGAGTAGCCGCAATGGCTGAGCAGGTCGAGATACAGCTCAAGTTGATCCTGAAGTTCGATGCGGCCCATGGCCAGTTTTCGGGTCGTCAGCAGGATTACAGCGAGGAGGTTGGTTGCATTCACGTGAGCGGCATCATTGATGCCGGTCATAATCTGCTGGCCGAGCTGTGCTACCAATGGGTTGAGCCACGCAGGCCGTTCGTCCGAGTCTGTTGTGCTAACACGCCAGTCCGGTTGATGCTGGTCCAGCAGATTGTCCAGGAAAACCGGTTCGGCGAAGCTGACGTGCACTTTGCCGTACTTCTGTTTCAGTACACCGAACACCTTGAACAGATCACCGAGGGTTTCGGATTTCTTTTTCTGTCCGGATAATTCGGCGGTATAACTCTTGCCTTCTACCACGCGCTCGTAGCCGACATAGATCGGCTGAAACATAATCGGGCGCACCGGTGAGCGTAGAAAGCTGCGCACCGTCATGGACAGCATTCCGCCTTTGGGCTGGAGCAAGCGGCCGGTGCGGCTGCGGGTGCCTTCAATGAAATACTCTATCGCGGTTCCGTTGGACAGGATGCGGGCCAGGTACTCGTGGAAAACGGCGGAATAGAGTTTTTGTGACCGGAAGCTGCGGCGCAGGAAGAATGCACCGCCTTTGCGCACGAAGCGTCCGACTACCGGCAGATTCAAATTCACTCCTGCGGCGATATGGGGCGGTACCAGTCCGTTATGGTAGACAAAATAGGAAACCAGCAGGTAGTCGATATGGCTGCGGTGACAGGGCACATAAATAATTTCATAATTCGGTGCGAGTTCCTGGAATTTGCGAAAATGCTGCAACTCAACACCATCGTATATTCTGTTCCAGAACCAGGTCAGCGCAAAGGAAGCGACCCGGACAAATGCGTAGGAATAATTAGCCGCAATTTCAAACGCAAAGTTTCGACCCTGCTTCCACGCCTTGTGCTCACTGATATTTTCCTTACGGGCCTGGTCTTCGATAGCGGCCTTCACTGACGGGCTGCGCAGGACCGCATCGATTACCGTTCGCCGGTGCGAAAGATCCGGCCCGATGGCGGCGCTGCGGACACGTTGAAAATGGACCCTAAGAATCCTGGAGACCTTGCGCACGCTACGAGGCACGCCAAGCTCTTCGTTAGCCAGCTCTTTCACACTCAGAGGGGTGCTGAACTGGACAAGCGTGTGGCGCCCATTAACCAGGGAGTTCAGGAAGCGCCAGATTCGCCCCCCGATATCCCAGGACTCTGTGAAGAAAATTTTAGCCAGCCCGGTTTCCTTGTCCGGAGCACGCCCGATTAAAACCGTAACCGGAACCAGCTGTATTTCATCCACCTGTCCCTCGCAAACCTTCTTCACGAGGCGGCTAAGCGTTTCTGAATGGCGGCGGACTTCTGTCCGGCGAATGATCAGGCCCTTCTTGCGGCGCAATGCCAGGTAGGAGCGGGGCTCATCGCCGCAGGGTTTTTCCATTGGCCAAAGCGGGCGGGGGAGTTTGAGTTCCTCGCAGCACCGGTCCAGGATCAACAATGAAGAAAGCGCATAGGAATCGATGATGTAACAAATCGGTTCGTCCCGATCGAGTTGTAAATCGTCAAAGGGTTGCGGAAGGGTATTGGCCTTCACCCACAGGTGCAAAATTGCCCGTAGGAACAGAAACCAGCGCAACTTCAGCTTTGTAAAGAAACCAATATCGGGGCTTTCAGCATTCATCTGTTCATTCTAAATGAAACGGGCAAAAAAAATCCGGGCTGGTAGTGTACCCGCCCGGAAATCCGGCAGAGCCGGAGAGGATCGTAATAATCTTTAAAATAGAAATGCCTTTGAGTTCATTTCACTTGTTTTCATTTATTATTATTGAGTTACGAGCGTATCGTAATGCAGAAGATTAGCTTTTGCAAGCCCTATTTTGTGGCATAAAACACGTTATCGTCAGGCACGCTTTTTCGGCCCGCCCGGGTAGGGCAGGCGTAGGTTGGTTCGCAGGGATGAATTTAACTAGGGAAGCGCGGCCGCGATTTGTTGCTGAATAGCTTCAGCGGCGGCGCGCGGGTCTACTGCATCACGGATCGGCCTGCCCACCACAAGGTAGTCGGCTCCGGTTTCAATCGCACGCCCGGGTGTCACGATCCTCTGTTGGTCATCTTCTGCAGGCTCTTCATCGTTGAATACCGGACGGATTCCCGGACACACCGTGATCAGGGCATGGTCAACGGATTTCCGTAAAGCAGGGACTTCCAGGCCGGATGAAACCACGCCATCGCAACCCAGCTCAAGTGCACGGCGGGCGCGTGAAAGTACAAGGGTGCGTGCATCACACTGGAAACCAAGGTCGTTGAGGTCACCCTGGTCGAGACTGGTCAGTGCCGTCACCGCGAGTATCTGCATTTCGCCCTTGGCCTCAACGGCTGCTTTCAGCATGCTGTCGTTACCGTGGACCGTACAGAAATTCACCTGGTGGCGTGCCAACTGACGGACCGCGGACGCGACCGTTGCAGGAATGTCGAACAGTTTCAGGTCAGCAAAAATTTTCTTGCCGGCGGCCCGCAGCTCTTCGGCGAGTTCGAAGTAGTGTCCGGACAAAAAGAACTCCAGCCCCAGCTTGTAGAAAACGACAGAATCGCCAAGCATGTCGACCAGTTGCCGGGCACGGTCCAGGTCAGGCACGTCGAGTGCGAAAATCAGGCGATCGCGCGCGGGAATTTCAGTTTTGATGGGGGAGTCAGTCTGCTTGCTCATGAGGTTCTCTTGGTTGGTCGTTATCGTGTATGAAAGTATCAATAGTGTCTGCTATCGGCCCGGGGTCGTCCATATGGAAATGGTGATTTCCTTGCAGGGTCACGTGTGTTGCATGGGCCATTGCCTGTTTGCGCGCTTCGAGTTTTGCCAGTGACGACCACGGTGATTCTTCGGTGGCGGTGAAGGTCAACGCCGGTGCTTCAATGTTGCTGACCAGGTCCATGGCTTGCTCGTCTGTCATCACCAGGGATGAAACCCAGTTGAGGGCCGGGTCGCTGCGCCATTGGAAAAGCCCGTCCACGGGGCGTGCAGCACGTTCACAGATCAACCGGGCTGCGGCTGGCGATATGTCTGAAACCATTCGCCTGGCCTTGACCATATTTTCGATCGATTCAAACTGCCGGATTCGGCTGGTTCCACGGCGGTTCTTGACCAGGCTGCGCCTGAGGCGGCCGGTCGTAGTGTCTGCGGTGGAAGATACCGGTCCCATGGAATCAAGCAGCACAATACTGCGAACCCGCTCAGGGGCGCCGGCGCTATAGGCTGCAGAAATTGCCGCGCCGAGTGAATGTCCAATGAAGTGGCAATCTTCCCATCCCAGTTCATCCAGTGCGGCATCCACGTTAAACAGGTAGTCAATAAAATGGTAGCGGGTCGTTGTATGGCGGTGTTCAGAATGGCCATGACCCGGAAGGTCCAGCGCGACCAGGTCCAGTTGGCGCAGCAGGTTGGCCAGCGGTATGAAAGAGGCAGCGTTGTCCAGCCAACCGTGCAGGCACAGTACGCGGGGAGCATCCGGGTTCCGCCAGGCGAGGCCGGCCAGTTGACCCTGGCGCGAGTCGAGTTGTATTTCGCAAGGGTGTTCCAACCTGGTGCTCCTTAGCGGGCCTGCAGGTTTGCGTAAGCCA
>Ga0316197_10001794_pt1 | contig 15264 bp, 14 predicted proteins | sample OudBiesiAoxic_MG_FD_204939 | JGI IMG/M metagenome (GOLD analysis project Ga0316197, IMG submission 204939) | Coastal sediment microbial communities from Oude Bieten Haven, Netherlands - site A oxic | ecosystem: Environmental > Aquatic > Marine > Coastal > Sediment | place: Netherlands...
CCACTATTCACGTTAAAGTTTTTACATTTTTCGGACTGTTGCGTGGTCTCATAGTGTCACATTTTTCATGGACCCTCTGCCACGTTTTTTAACCGCCCTTTAACCATCAATCAATCCAATATTTATTGTGGAGACTTTCGTTCGAATCATGATGGCTTTGTGCATTGAACAACTCGCATATCCCTAACGCGCCAATATAGTAGGTTACATATAGCCACCTGAAGAATTTTCCGATCGCCTGGATTACGGATAGCGTGCCTGACAAATACATTTGGTAAGATTCATTGGGGTATGGATTCGCCAGGAGTAATCAAAAAAATATGAGTCGTAAATTAATGGAAGTCAACTACCTTCGGCTAAAGCCGAAGGCCTGGGGTCCAAGGATCCAAGGGTTCGAGGGGTCAAGTCAAAAGACCATCCAAGCTTTTGCTTGAATCCTTGAACCCTTCAATCCTTACGGTATCATCAACAATTAAACTAAAATCTTCGCCTAAAGGCGAGGGTTTTTCTCTCATTCCCCGAGTGGGACAATAAATCAGATTTGTCGCCTTATGTTCACCTCAATAAAATTCAGTTTCAAAATACTGCCCAGTGTAACGGAAATAGCAGGATCTGTTGACAATACTTAACCAAGGGGTCATGATAAATCATTAGACGATGGCAGATGGTCGCACACCAGATGAACCCTTTATTCGGAGAACGTACTATGAATCAAGAGAACACCATGGCTTGTAAAACACCTGCTGTAGAGCTCGGTTTTCATTGCTCTAATGGGCCGGTGGATAAAATCATCGAAGATTTGATCAGTTCGGCCGGCGGCATTCGGCGACCTGCCATTGTCAGGGAGTTGATCCTCGCCGCCCTCAAAGCCGGCCAGGAGGATGACGGAAAATTCGATATCAAGCTGATGAACACCGCCCTCAAGGAGATGCGGTATACAGCCAAGGTTTTCGGTCCTTATCGCCACAAGCATAAAGTAACGGTCTTTGGGTCAGCACGCACTCCGGAGACCGAACCACTGTATCGGATGGCCAGGCAACTGGGCCGTGAACTGATGGTTGCCGGATACATGGTGATTACTGGTGGTGGGCCGGGTATCATGCAGGCCGTCAATGAGGGAGCAGGACCGCAAAACAGCTTCGGCGTCAACATCAGGCTTCCCTTTGAGCAGAAACCGAATCCGGTCCTTCAAGGTAATCCGAGAAATATTCTGTATAAGTATTTCTTTAACCGAAAGGTCGCCTTTCTCAAAGAGGCCCACGCCGTGGTCCTTTTTCCCGGAGGGTTCGGCACTCTTGACGAAGCCATGGAGACCCTAACCCTGGTCCAGACGGGTAAGCATGATCCAATTCCCCTGGTTCTCATCGATGAACCCGGAGGGTTTTATTGGGACCGATGGTTCGCTTTTCTAGAACAACACCTGGCCAAAACAGGTGCCATTGACGAGGCTGACTTGGGGCTGTTCCACCGCGTCGATACCACCGCTGCGGCCGTGGCAGAGATTAGACAGTTCTACCGACGCTATCACAGCCTAAGGTATGTCGGCGATCAGCTTGCTATGAGGCTGACTCGAAGTCTGGATACTGCCGAAGCGTCAAGGCTTAAAAAACGGTTTACGGACATTTTGGTCTCCGGTGGCAGCATCGCTCCCTCTGGTCCACTGCCCATTGAAGCAGAAGAAAACGACGTTGTCGATCTCCCGCGGCTGGTGATTGATTTCAACCGGTCTAGCTTCGGCCGGCTGCGAGAGTTCATCGACGCTGTCAACCGAATATGACGGTTGATTGCCCTCAAAATCACACCATCAGGAGGTCGGCCCACTAAATTGTTCGATCAGCTGGACATGCAATCGCCGCATCAAAAAATGTTCTCAGCACCTTCTATCGAATATCATTTTACAATCGGGAATCTACTCCTACGCCAGTCAGCAATCCCGTAGCGAAGATTCAAAATTCGCTTGAAACCGCTGTCGATAAGGATTTTTGATGCCACGGTGCTTCGATTCCCCGTGGCGCAATAGATCAAAATGTCCTGATTTTTATAGTCGGAAATCTCTGTCCAGCGCGATTGCAGCTCCTGTACCGGAATCAATACCGCATCCGCCAGGTGCCCCTGCTGATATTCAAAGGGTGTGCGAACATCCAATACCAAGGGCTGGATATTCTCGATGAGTTTGGCGGCCTCCTTGGCGGTTACTTCCTTATAATTAGGCTGCTGATAATCGATCACATCAATCTTGCCGGTCATCCCTCCCAGAGAAAATGCATGCGTGCCGGTATTTTTCATTTTAAAATATGGCGCTTCGCTAAGGTTTCCGGGCAGCTTCTCCTGAATGTTGAGATCAGGAATGATCAAAACCGGGTCGATGATCGATTCGTCCAGATCAAATTTGATGTAATCCCCGCGAAATACGGTAAATTGGAGGCTATCCGATGATTCCTTAACCGGCAGCACACGATAACCGTCAACCACACTTCCCGAAACGGGGAGATTGCCGGAAAAAACAACAACCGTGATTAATAGAGATACACAGGTATAAAACAGGATCAAAGAATATCTTATTCTAGATGATAATTTTTCCATTTTTCTCCTCCAAACCAAACACTATCAATCCTATAGGCAATGCCTTCGTTCGCCATCCAAAAAATTAATAATAATCACTCCTTTGGCAATGGTGGCGGTTGATTCAGAATAAAAGAGCCGGCCCTGAAGCGGTCCGGCTCAATTCCTCACATTATCCATGTTCCCTTACTTCGCGCTGCATCCTAGGTCGTGCTATACTTTCGTTGATCGGCTTTCTTTTCCCAGTCTTCGATGGCTACACCTTCTTCAACGCTTTCCCAGCCGGTGATCATCGCTTTGATATGCGCCAAAAGAGAATGTCCAGTGGTCGTCATATAGACATGAACCACCAGAAAGGTCAAGATTGAGAATGCCCCGGCCATGTGAATAAAAGCGATCCATTTGAGGGTCAGAGAACCCAACCCCCAGGTCTGCCAGGAGTTGTATCCCCAATACAGGAAGCCAGTTGCCATCTGTACCGGTAGCAGGAAGGCCGCCAGGGAAAGATAGGTCAGCCGCTGCAACGGATTGTGTTTGGCCTCTTTACGCTTGGGAAAGGGGTGGGATTCGCCTCTGAATATCCCATAGGTGTAGTACCGGATCACGCTGAACATCTTGACCGTGGTCGGTATGTATTGACGCCATTCGCCGGTGGTGAAAATCCAGAAGGCGAAAAAGGCAAAGGCGATAAGCCAGGTAATACCCACATAGTTGTGTACTTTTACCGCAGTTTCATACCCTAGAAAGGTAAACTGATTATGGATTTCGAAACCGGTAACCAGTAATATCAGAATAAGAGCCATCTGCAACCAGTGCCAAAATCGTTCGTAGCGCGTATACAGATATATGTTTTTCATTTTAGCACCCATGATCTATTTCTCCCCCTTATTTCCATTACTTTGGGTAAACACGCGCCCCAGCCCGTGAATACCGACACCTACCATTGCACCCAGGAACATAAGCCAGCCGATGGTATCCACTAGTCCGGTGTCGTCACGCCCCGGCATGTAGAATCCGGCTAGATTGGCCACCCGGCTGCCTTGATCTATATGGCACTCCCTGCAGGTGACAACATTTTCCTTGGGGGCAACCATGTGCGTGGTTGGAAATACATAGGTAGTCTCGACAAAGTCAAATTCTCCTGAAAACTCCAACCCGAGCGTCTCACTACCTAGCGCCAATGCCTCCTGCCAATCTAGTGTTGTCCAATAGCCCTTGGGGCCCGATAGCAAGGGGGTTAGAAGCGTCTTGTTGATTTTGTCGTAAGGCTGTATGCCCCGGTGGACTTTGAAGGGAAATATACGGGCATTTTTATCGGTACGGTCACCCAATGGATAACTCAGCGCCACGGTTTCTCTCGGGTCGATGGGGTCGGCGGCGGTCAACGATTTAATAGAACCGTTGAACCAGAAATATTCCGGCTTGACGTTTTTCTCCCACTTCATCTCACCTTTAATGGTCAGGTAATCATGCTTCCCGAAAGGCCCTTTGCGTTTATACGGTTTGCCCTTCTCATTCAACTTGCCAGATTTTGACCAATCCCAGGACATTTTCGTGGGGTTGACACGGGCAAAGGTGGGAATGTGGCAACTCTGACAGGCGACTTTGTCGGTATGGTCGTTTGCCTTGGAACTGGCTTTATGGGGTGTGCTGCTGTGGCATGATTCACAGGTAATTTTGGGTGTCAGGTCGTCCTCGATCAAGCTTTTACGATGGGTGTAAGCTGGGGCTGTATAAATCCGGCCAGCGATATTATGAAGCTTAGTCGTATGACAGCGAACACAGTCAAAGCCCTGCCCATCAGTCCCCATGTGAACATCCAGGGCCTTGTTGGGCTTGGTCAGAGACGTATCCAGGTCGCCATGTTTTACCCCATCGCCACCGCCCCCTTTAAAATGGCAGTCGCCGCAATTGCTTCGGGTTGGTCGACCCACAAGTTGTACGGCGGTCTGAATCTCTGATTGGATTTCCGCCGCCAACTCTTTTGAGCTTTCATCAGTTTCCATTCGAAATGCATTGAGATCTTCAAACGCTTCTTCCCAGTTGATCTGCTTTTTTCCGTGGCAGACCAGACAATTAACTGCCTCCGTTTTGTTACCCCAACCCGGATGGCAAGACAGGCATCCTTTGTCAGCGTTCCCATTGGCGGAAATACAAAAATTGTTCAATGATAAACCGGCTTTACCCATCTGAGCGCCATTTTCATCTTTGTGCGCCAGCCAGGTCCAGTGAATGGTTTTATGAAATTGTTCCGCTGCTTCGGAATGACAGGATAGACAGGCTTGAGTGACCTCGGGTCCTGAAAGGAATGTTTTTTTCAGAGCTTCGTGCTTGGCATGATCGGTGGTGTTCCAAATTCCCTTCTCCCGGGTCGCCTGCTGGGCCATGGTGCGGCCGGGGGCTTGATCTTTTTGAGCAGGGCTGGCAAATACCGCCGGTACAATACCCATCCAAATTGTCGCCAATACAATCGCTAGGCTTTGAAGGGAGCATCGCGCGTTGATTCGTTTCATTGGTTTTTCCCCCTATGATCTCCGAAGTTCTTTTGAATCCCGGAGGTGACCCATTGTACCCTCTCCCCCTGTCAATCTGTTTTCCGGACAATCTGTCTAACCCCGCCGACTCCATGTGCGCGCAATGGCTGGATGGAATCGGCGAGTCGACTGTCGCTAGGATTGATGGATCCAACTTTTTTTATCATCAGATCTACGGTTTTGAAACAGTAAAGGAGCCGTCCGTTTTATAGGTTATTTCGGCATCAACGTAATAGACGGATTTCAACTCCGGGCGTAAATCCTGGACCATATAGAAGGATTCACCACTTCTAGCCCCTGTCCCACAGATAAATACGATGGGCTTATCCGTCGGGAGGGAACTAATTTTTTCCTCAAGATTATCCACGGGAATATTGATAGCACCTTTAATATTGCCATTGGCGAATTCGTCCACATCCCGCACATCGATCAAATGAACTCCTTCGGGATTCTCGGTCACAAGCTTTTTGAAGTACTCGATATCGATACTGCCCTCTTCCGCACCGGCTTTCACTTGAGTAGCGGCTACAGCGGCAGTAGTGCCTGAAGCTCCGGCAACTTTCTTCCAGGCCGGATAACCGGCGCCAAAAACCTTTACGTTGGTGTATCCCAGATCTATGGCTTTTTTCGCTGATTTATGACTGAGTTTGCATTTGAACCCGCCGCAGTAGAACACCATTAGTTTCTCTTTGTCGACCGGCAACATGTCCGTCATGTTCGCAAAGTCCATATCTGGAATGCTGATGGCTGTGGGGATGTGGCCCTTATCGTATTTTTTACGTTTGGGACGGGAGTCTATTAAAACCATGTCGGCCTGGCTGTCGATCTGCTTTTTTACCCACTCCGTATCGACCGCTGGGTAATTTCCCGCCACCTTGATCCAGCCCGGAAAGCCTTCTGCAAAGACCTTAACGTTTTTATAGCCGAGTTTTTCCGCCTTCCAGGCGGATTTGTGGCTCAGCTTTCAAGTGGGACCTTCACAGTAAAAAATAAGCAATGCATCCTTATCCTGGGGTAACTGGCCAGTCATTTTGTCGAACTTGGAGTCCGGGATACTGACGGCCATGGGAATATGTCCTGTGACATACTTAGGCTTAAAGGGCCTGGCATCGATGAGCATGACATCTTCCGGCATGGGGATCTGAATATTTTCCTTTACAAACTGTGCATCCACTATGGTATGAAACTTCCAATCGGCTTCCTCGGGTTGTTGGGCAACCGGTGCTTTTTGGGGAGCAGCACACGCCACCAAAAAAGCGACCATCAAGAAAACCCCCAGCATCAGGAATACGCGCTTATTGAATTTCATAGACTATACCTCCCTTACTTATACGAATTGGAATTTGATTAAATGGTGATGACGCACCCAAATAGCATCCTATTTGCATTTGGCGGGGGTTGGCGAATCCGCGGCATGGGCATGCAAATAGGTGAATATATCTGTCAGTTCCACGTCTGAAAGTTTGGACCATTCCTCCTGACAGCCGAATTCATCAAACGCTTTACTATCAAACATCGTTTCCCAGTCTGCCTGGGTTTTTGCGTCTGGATCCATTGTCGGCTTCACGCTCTCCACGGCACCACGCTCATGACAGGCTTTGTAAACCTTGCGATAAGTGTATTTTCCCTTTCTTTTGTTGCCCTGTTCCATGGCCAATCCAGTGCCGATAAAACAAATTGACATGAAAAATGCCAATACCGTCGTAATTACTTTTTTGCTCATTTGTCTTTTGCTCCTTTCTGGTTTATTAAAATCTGGGTTAAAAATAAATTCTTCTAGCTAAAAAACGTTCTACTTTCTCTCGGTTACAGTTGGTGTGCAATTTAGATACCATGCACCCAATTAAAGCGCAATATAATCTTAACATATTGTTTTATCTAAATATCATAACTATCGAACTGCGGATACCAAGCCGAACACAGGTGCCTTTACTGTTAACAAGTGTTAACCCCCCGACCAAACCGCAACGGTTACCTGTACGATAAGGTTGTCTTCGATTCAAAAAACAACACTCCGTTGGCACCATTGTAATATTTCGGTAAGCTGTCGTGGCTGGACGATCTTTACCGATTTCGGTACCGGCGGCATGTTTCCCCTGAAGAAATTGTTGAAACTCTCCGAACAGATGGTGATTTGGGATCGGTGAACCAATCGGGCAAATCCCTGTGTATTGACGAACGCTACGCCGTCTCCGAGGAGGTGGATTTTAACCTGCTTTCCCTTTTCAATGGCCGCTGTCGTCAATTTTTCTACAAAATCAAGATGGCGGCCGGATTGAACCAGTACACTTAATTTCCCGTGGGTACCCATTTTCTGATATAAAAAACCTGATTGTCTTTACTTTACAGCCTTGCATGCAAATGCATTCTAAAGGCCAGAGATTTTTAGCCGGGTTTACTACCAGCAGATGACCTGATCGTAATCGAAAATATCATCCACCAAGCGCAGCCAGTTGGCGGTTGTGCCGGAAATTTCATCTTCATACAGATTCACGACGGCCGCACTCTCCTCGCCCGACAGGGCTTCGATAACACGGATTACCGTTTCATCCGGTTCGGACCTTAATATGTGTAATATTTTTTTCATGATGCCAAGTTCTCCCCACCTGACCTAGATGCTATAATCAGATTGCAATGACTGTACCATTATTTGCCTTATTAATTATTTATTATAATATCTGATATTTATATTTTTTATAAAAATAGACTTTTAATTTTGGCCGAATTTTGTTAACAAGTGTTAACTTCAAAAGGTAACAGGTGGCAACAGAAAGGTTTTCATGGATATTTCGCGCTATTGGAAAACGATTGTCGATACCCTTCAAGATGGCGTTATGGTGGTGGACCCGTCGGGAAAGATCCTCGCCCTAAATCCGGCAGCAGAGCGTCTAACCGGATATGGTACTGCAGAATTGATCGGGAAGTCTTGCCGTGTACTGGACTGTACAGGTTGCGACATTATTGGACGGGGTCGGGCCGAGCAGTGGTGCAGTTTGTATGCAAAGGGTCAGGTGAACGCCAAAAAATGCCTGATCACCAATAAGGAAAATCGTTCCGTCAACGTGATCAAAAATGCCCGCATACTACGGGACGAGAATGATAAAATTATCGGCGCGGTGGAAACGTTAACCGACATGTCCGAGTTGGTAAGGCAGCAGATGGAAATATCCCTGTTGCGTAAAAATCTCCAAATGGACAATGGGTATCATGGCATCATTGGCAAATCGTCTCCCATGCAGAACCTGTTCGAACTGGTGGACAATGTGGCCCTTACCGATGCGCCTGTTATCATAACCGGTGAAAGCGGCACCGGCAAGGAGATGGTAGCGCGGGCCATCCATGAAAGCAGTGCCCGCAGCCAAAAACCGTTTATTAAGGTTAACTGTGCTGCCCTCAATGAAAATTTATTAGAGAGCGAACTTTTCGGTCACACCAAGGGTGCCTACACTGGTGCTGATATAACCCGTATCGGCCGGTTTGAAGCGGCGCATGGGGGAACTATTTTTTTAGATGAAATCGGAGACATCCCGTTTTCCACCCAAGTCAAGTTGCTGCGAGCCCTTGAAGAAAAAGAGATCGAGCGGGTTGGCGACCACACCCCTATTAAAGTCGATGTGCGCGTCATCTCCGCCACCAATAAAGACCTTGAAACTTTAATTGCTAAAGGGCAATTCAGAGATGACCTGTATTTTCGGATCAATGTTTTCCCCATCACCTGCCCGCCGCTTCACCAACGGATAGAAGACATTCCGATGATCATACAAAATTTCATCCGTCAAAATAACCACAAAAGTGGCAAAAAAATATTAGGCCTTACCCCCGAAGCCATGGAAAAAATGACCCTCTATGACTGGCCAGGCAATGTCAGGGAATTGCGTAATGCCATCGAATACGCATTTGTTTTATGCTCCAGTGGTGGAATCGATGTACAGCATCTGCCCCCCAAAATTGCGGGGGCGTCTGTGGAATGCCCAGAACCGCTTAGATCAAGAAACCATGCCAATCTCCAGAAAAAAGAAGCCCTCATCCAAGCACTCAAGGCGGCCCGGGGGAACCGTTCCGAAGCAGCCCGAATCTTGGGAGTCAGCCGCGTAACCGTTTGGAAACAGATTAAGCGATACGGTGTCGACCCATTGAGAGATCTGGCGGAATAACAAGCTCATAACAGCAGCATGGGTTGCACTCAGTTAACCAACCGGGCACCCGTTTTTTAATCTGGTGACATTATTTTATAGAAAAATTCCACTTCCCTCTATTGGGTTGCGGAATTTTTATTAGCTGCAATAAATTCCAGGATTGAAATCAGAAGCGATGTAAACAGCGCATAGAAGCGATTGGCAGCTTCCACAGCCAGTCTGCCGGAGAATTGTACCATCCAGGGAATGAGGACGTCGGCTGCAAAGGAAGCCGCTTCATCTAAAAACTCGCCGCTTTCTTCGGTCCAACCGGTTTCCAACAAAAAGTACAAATATTCCAACGCAATGGATAGATGATCGGGCGGTTCATTCAAATCCTCAGAAAGAGACAGTCCCTTCGATTCGAAACGCTTCCGCATGTTACCCGCCGCTAGCCCCATCAACGGTGCATTTTCGTATTCATAGCAGGACTGGTACAGGGGTGCGACAATCCCTCCCCGGTTGCTGATGAACAGACGAACATAGGTTTCTTCAAGGTCGCTGCAAAACGACGGAACATTTGAGTAATGCGCGACAACACGCCTAATTTGGTTTAGAATATTCGGAGGGTTAAAAACCACCCACGTGGATAGCTCTTTGAAAGGTGATAAAAAGGATCCGTTTTGTACAGATTGGCAAAAGTGGTCATCCGGCCCCCAGAAAACCCGGCATATAGACTTTATGGCCATCAACAAGGCCTTGCGTTCTCCATTGGAAAAACCGATCACCCCCGGGTGTCTCCGACGGCCTGAATCGTTAACCGAACCTTCTGCCTAAGCCAATCATTTTCTAAAAGCGCCTGCATGGATATCTCTTCGCCATTCAAGATCAATGTGTAAGCCGGGGAGGTTAATACCGGTCCAGCCATTTTAAAAAATGACTGCAGCGTTCCGGCGTCAACCATCACACCTCTTTCCATAAATACAGGGCCTAATTCTTTCGCCACGACATTAAACAATCGGATAGTAACAATGCCCGTATGTTGGTCAATTTCTTTTGCATCTTTTGCCTGATGGGAAATCCCGTGCCGCAGCCTGGCATAAAAGCCACCCTTTCGTAAAGTCGCGCCGACAAGACCCGGCATAGCGGCCGACAGGGCTACCACATCTCCTCCAGCCACCGCTGTTTTTTCCGGATCATCTACCGAGCTGCTGTTTAGAAAAAGGGTTTGAACCCGGTTTTTGAGATACTCCGCATCTATCCCGAGTTGACTACATAACAAATCGGACAACGTCCCGCCAATTCGTGTTTGAACCGTAAATCCCTTGGCCAGCAGGGCCTGCAGACCAGGAAGAATGGCCCCCGATGAGTGGACATGGATGCAAAGGTCAATCATTTTCTCCGTCACTATTTCCATCGTCATATTCTCTTAGAATTGCGTTGACAGTAAAACCTGCGGTGTAGAGCATTTACAAGTCATACAATGTTTCATCCCGTTTCGGCGGAAGCCAACGCCTAGTGACTTTCCCTTTTTTAGTCGGCAGCAAAAACGGTTCCTCGTCCTCGAGCAGGTCCCCCATTTGGGATTCAATTTCATCGGGATCCTCGCCGTCTTTCATCCGTTGGAGCGCCTCCTGCATGCCGGGTCCCAGTTCCAGGCCCGTCATATCGGTCAACTTTTGCATCAATTTAGCCGCCTGACGGGGATCGTCCTCGTTGATATGGTCAGCCTCCTGCGCCAATACCTGCATGGCCTGCTCCATTTTGCTCTCGTCTATGGGAAGGTCGTCCAGGGCATCTTCTTCCTTTGCGCGACCGCCGATGGCAAAAAGGGAAACTTCTCTCGTCAGTGTGCGGGTCTTGCACTTCGGACACTTGGGCTTTTTGGATGTGTTGATCGTTCGGGAGAAAAAATTAAAAATAGTATGGCAATCATCACAATAAAACTCGTAAATCGGCATCGGTCTTTCCTTTCTATCTGGTGGGATTATTGCTTGATCCGGTTGAGATATAATGAAGACCCTTTCAGTTGTCAAATAGGAGATGATATTGCTTCGATGGTTGGCCGGATTTTAATTTTGCGGCCATCGGTCACCATCTGGATAGCCCCATTTCGGGCCGTGCTGAAAACCTGATATCCCCGCTGATGGTATCTTTTCAGAATGGTCGGATGGGGAAAATGGTAACGGCCGGCACGGGCGCAGGAAATAATCACGGCTTCAGGAGAAATGGCGTCCAAAAAGACAGACGTGCTGGATGTCCGACTACCGTGATGGGGAGCCATCAAAATCGTGCTGGCCAACCCATCCGGTCGAAGGGTCACCAATTCTTTCTCTGCCTTTTTTTCAATATCACCCGGGATCAAAAACGAGAAATCGCCCATTGAAACCTTGACTACCAGGGAGTTATTGTTGGTATCCCGGGAGTGCTCATCCGTATCCTTTTGCATAAATGCTTTGGGTGGATGCAGGATGCTTACTTTGGCGCCATTTATCTCATGAACTTTGGCCAGGTCCTGGTAGGACGGTGACGAAATTTTTCTTTGCGCGATGAGTGCCTTCAATTTCCGATACCCTCTGGTATCGGCTGCTTCCCCATTGCTCCACAGTTGTCCCACCTTAAAATGCTCGGCAATATAGATTAGGCCGTTTAGGTGATCACTGTTGGGATGAGAAAGAACCATTGTATCGACGGTCATGATTTTCTTGCGCCATAAAACCGGTGCAACGACTTTTGCCCCCATATCAAACACCGAGTTATCGGAGAAGCCCCCGCCGTCAATCAGCATGACCGGGCCGCGGGGAAATTCCACCAGCGTGGCGCTGCCCGTACCCACATCAATAACAGTCACTTTGAGATCGCGGTGCCAGTAACGCTGGTAGGTCCAATAACCAACATCAGTCACGGCCACCATACCAGCTAACAGGGAAATGGCGACAAGGATTTTTATGTCGGTATCGCCAGTTAAACCGGATTGCGACCGCCAGTTTAATCCTTTTAAATAAGCCAAGAGCGCCGGCGTCAGCATAAACCCCATCGATACCAGCACGTAATATAAAACCACCTCGGTCATTGACGGCGTAATGGTCTTTAGAGACGCAAAGGGCAGATTGGCCAGGAAATGAGTAACCGCCAGGGTTACATCCAGAAGATACCCGGCGACGCTGAAACAGATCATTGCTACTGAAGTGCTCAGCCAATGGATAAACATGCCCAAAAGCCCTATTGGCACGATGATGAAACCGACCAGTGGTACAGCCAAGAGATTGGTCCCGATACCGATCAGAGACACCTCGTTAAAGGTTTGCATCACCAGCGGCAGCGTACCGAGAGTGGCCAGAGCGGTAACTGCCATAAGGGAGCCGGCTTTTTTCATTATCGGAAACCTGGGACCAACTTTGGAACGGTTTGTCGGCCATGGGCGAGATATGCCAAGGATGATAAATGCCACGGCAGTAAAAGAGAGTTGAAAAGAGATGGAAAAAACGGCCGGCGGATAAACAGCCAGAATGACGACGCCGGCCAGGGCCAGGGTATTAAGAGCATCCAGAATCTTGCCTGCCAGATAGGCCAGCAAAAAAACAGCCACCATCACGATGGCCCGCTGGGTTGAAGGTGACATACCGGCCACAACGCCATAGCTGAACACCGGAATGAAAGTCAAAATGGCGGCGATTTTTCCAGTCCAGCCCCTATGTAGTAGAAATCGACTGTAAGATAATAGCCATTTAAACAGAAAAAAGACCACCGATGCGACAATCCCGATGTGGAGGCCTGAAATGGCCAACAGATGTCCGATTCCGGTCCGATTGAATATTTCCCGCAATGATGGGGAAATACCGGTCCGATCCCCGATCACCAGGGCTTTTAGTACCTGCCGGCTCTCACCGGAAACGGAATGGTCAATCAGTTCGGCAACGGTTCGGCGAATTTCTCCCGCCCGATCGGCATGGGTCGGCAACGCCAAAGGTTCTAAAATCACGACGCGCTTGTGGGAAGCCCACATCCGGCACCAAATTTTTTGAAACGCTAAATAACGTTCGTAGTCAAACCCACCCGGATTATGAAATCCATAAACCTTTTTGAGCCGGCCCGTAACACGGATACGATCCCCGCGGTTTAAATCGATCAGGTCCCCTCCCCCCACAGTGATCCGGACCCGGCCGGACACTTCATAGTGCCGATCCTTAGTTTTTATATCGGTGGCCGCGACAATTAGGCCCTTGCGCATCGGTCGGACAACCGGATGCTCAGCGATGATGCCGGTAATAGTCCATTTTTGGGAATCGGCATGGTGAATGACATGATGAGAAGGAAAAACGGGTGCGGTCCAGGACTGGATGGAAAGATAGCCCATTGCCAAAAACAAAATGATCGGCGCAATAAACGTTGCCCGCTGCTGCCATAATCGCCAACCAACAGCAGTAAGGCCAACGACAATCGTTCCGATGGCCCAGCCGCCACTTCCCGGAAACCTCTCACCGAAAACGATGCCAGCCATGTAAGCGACCAGAATCGGAATGATGGGCCGTGCGAAAGTTTTAGCGAACATTGATCGGCATATGTCAAGATTTTTTATAAGAGGAATTAGCCAGTGGACTGTTGGCGCCTATTTTACTCTGTGTATTTCTGCACCGAGACCGGCCAACTTTCTCTCCAGTGCTTCATACCCTCGGTCCAGATGATAGACCCGATTGACCATCGTTTGCCCCCTGGCTTTCAGGCCGGCCAGGATCAAAGAAGCGCTGGCCCTTAAATCGGTGGCCATCACAGGTGCACCGGACAGCGACGACACGCCCCTTATGATGGCCGTGTGGCCTGAAATGGTTATATCGGCCCCCATCCGTCGAAGCTCGCTCACGTGGATGAAACGCTTTTCGAAAATGGTTTCGGCAATCAGACTCGAACCATCGGCCACGGACAATAACACCATGAATTGGGCCTGCATGTCCGTGGGAAATCCTGGGTATGGCATGGTTTGGATATCCATGCTGTGGATGGATTCACTTCCTTTTACCCGGATTTGCTGATTGTCGATTATCACTTCGGCACCGGCCGTTTTCAATTTATCGATGACCACGCCCAGATGCTCCGGTTCACAACGCTTCAGTAACACATCTCCGCCGGTCAAAGCCGCGGCAACCATGAGGGTACCGGCTTCGATTCGGTCGGGGATGATTTCTATATCGACCGGGTGCAAGGAAGAGACCCCTTCAATGGTGATCACCGCTGTCCCGGCCCCTAAAATTTTTGCCCCCATCCGGTTAAGGGTTTCGGCCAGGGCGACGACTTCCGGTTCCCGCGCCGCGTTGCGCAAAACAGTCACTCCCTTGGCCAGGACCGCTGCCATCATGAGATTTTCCGTCCCGGTAACCGTCACCATATCAAAATTGATTTCGCCTCCCCGGAGGCCATCGGTTACCGCCGCCACGTCCCCGTGCTCAAGATCGATTTTGGCGCCAAGTATTTCCAGCCCCCGCAAATGGAGGTTAATTGGACGGGCCCCGATGGCACATCCCCCGGGTAGGGCAACCCGGGCCTTCTTCAACCGGGCGACCATGGGACCGAGCACCAGTACCGATGCCCGCATTTTTCGGACTAGTTCGTAGGGGGCCTCATGATTGTTAGCGCCCCGCGTGTCGATTTGGATCCTGTGTCCATCCGTTTCGACCCGGGCACCCAAATGGGTAAGGAGCAATTTGATACTGTTAATGTCTTGCAGCTTCGGCACATTGGTATAGGTGCTGACACCTTCGGTCAGCAACGATGAAGCCAGGATCGGCAGCGCTGCATTTTTGGCGCCACTGATTTCGACCTCACCTATCAGCGGTTGACCTCCTTCGATTGCTATTTTATCCATGAAAGTTTTCCTGTTTTTAGTAGATAGCTGGCCGGCGTTAACCGGCTTGACATAAAAAAAGCGCCCACCCGGATAGTTATTCGGGACAGGCGCTTTGGGCTTGACTTTTATCAGCTTGATCAGTGATGTGAATCGCTTCCGTCGCCCTTTGTCGTATCGACAATCGTTTTAATAATACAATATGTCATCCCGA
>Ga0316197_10001795_pt1 | contig 15259 bp, 12 predicted proteins | sample OudBiesiAoxic_MG_FD_204939 | JGI IMG/M metagenome (GOLD analysis project Ga0316197, IMG submission 204939) | Coastal sediment microbial communities from Oude Bieten Haven, Netherlands - site A oxic | ecosystem: Environmental > Aquatic > Marine > Coastal > Sediment | place: Netherlands...
ACAGTTCGTCGTTGTCCTCCCTGATCGCGATCTGGTCATGGTGCACCTCGGCAAGACCGGCATCGCCCACAGCCGCGGCTTGCAGATGCGGCTCGCGCGCCTCGCGGAACTGTTGTGACCAACAGATGAATCATCGAGATCCGCGCATCCGGCGGCGTCGGCTTGCTAGGAAGTTGCGGTGAGCGACGCGAACCGACGAGAGGAGTACGACGCGACGTTCGAAATGGACCGCGACTCGATTCCGACCGGCGAGTTGCCGACGGTGCCGCACATCGAACCCGACGTGAAGCCGCGAGTGCGTCCGATCAAGTTCGGCCTGCGCATGCTCATTCTCGCGTTGGTGTTGTACTTCGCGATCGGTCTGCTGCCCGATCTGATCAATGCCGCCGACGAACTGCGCCGGATCAACCCGTTTCTGATCGTGCTCGGCTTCGGGCTGCAACTGTTGGCGTTGTTCTTCTACTCGCTGCTGACCAAGGCCGCGCTCGGGGAGGCCGGTGACTCGGTCTCGTCGATGCGCATGTTCCGGATCCAGCTGAGCACTCGCGCGTTGACGAACGTCGTGCCCGGCGGGAATGCCGCCGGGTCGGCGCTCGGGTACCGGCTCTTGACCCTGTCCGGCATCAAGGGGCCTGATGCCGGGTTTGCGCTCGCAACGGCGGGCATCGGCTCGGCCGTTGTCCTCAATCTCGTCTTCTGGCTCGGTCTCGTCGTCTCGGTGCCTCGGCGTGGCGTCAACCCGTATTACGGCGGGGCGGCGCTGGTCGGCATCATCGTGATCGGGATCGCCGCGTTCCTGGTGATCGGCATCATGGAGGGTCAGAAGCGCGCCGAGTCGATCGCCCGATGGGCGGCGCGAAAGCTGCGCACCGATCCCGACCGGATGGCAGCCGCGATCCGTCAGATCGGAACGCGGCTCGAGGACCTCGTCAGCGATCGCGCGCTGCTCAAGCGGGTCGTGATCTTTGCGCTGCTCAACTGGCTCGTGGACGCGGCGTCGCTCTGGGTGTTCCTCCGCGCGTTCGGCGGCAGCCTCGACATCGATGCACTCATCGTCTCGTTCGGTCTGGCCAACCTGCTCGCGGCGGTGCCGATCACACCGGGCGGCCTCGGCTATGTCGACCTCGCCTACCTGTCGACGCTTGTGGGGTTCGGTCTCACCAACAGCAACGCCCGCCTCGGTATCGCGTCATACCGCCTCGCACAGTTCTTCTTCCCGATTCTGATCGGCGGGCTTTCGTACCTCAGTCTGCGTGTCGGCCCTTGGAGTATCGAGCGACGGGACCGGTTGGGGCGCCTGCGTGAGCTCGCGCGCACCGGTGCGGCCTCGGGAGAGTCGAAGATCGACTTCGCCCTTCGATTCGGGCGTCGCACCCCGTCCGTGACCTCCACCGATTCCGGCGTCGCCGATGCGACGGGGCCTACCCCGTCGGACGGTCCGGTCCGGCCAGCGCCTCCGCCCGACGAATCGGAGCACGAATAGCTCGCTGCTGGATTTGGATGTCGTTCGGTGGCGGCCGATACGTTGCCCTGTCATGACCTCTCATGAGCGCCCATTCGGTCGGTACCTCGAAGACTTCACCCCGGGAGACATCCTGCGGCATTGGCCTGGCAAGACCATCACCGAGTACGACGACCACCTGTTCTGCATGATCACGATGAACCACCATCCGTTGCACACCAACGACTGGTTCGCCGCCGAGTCCGTGCAGGGCCGCAACGTCGTGGTCGGCAACCTCGTCTATTCGCTGGTGCTCGGCATGAGCGTGCCCGACGTGTCGGGGGCTGCGATCGCCAACCTCGAGGTCGAGACCCTGCAGCACAAGTTCCCCACGTTCCACGGCGACACGATCCACGCCGAGACCCGCGTGCTCGAGGTCAAGGAGTCGAAGTCGAAGCCCGATCGTGGCATCGTCACCGTCGAGACCAAGGGCTTCAACCAGGACGGCAAGGAGGTCTGCTACTTCAAGCGGAAGGTGCTCATCTGGAAGAAGGATGCAGCACCGGACCGCAAGCGTCCGTACGACGGCGTCGACGTCTGGGACGACTGAGGTTGATCGACCCCGGGTTGGTGCTCGCCTGGGGTGTCCCGCGGATGCGCGATCTTCCGTGGCGACGTGAACGGGATCCGTGGAGGATCCTCGTCGCCGAGGTCATGCTGCAGCAGACCCAGGTCGAGCGAGTCATCCCGAAGTGGGAGGCCTTCCTCGACGCCTTCCCGTCGCCGACAGCGTGCGCCGAGGCCTCGCTCGGCGACGTCCTCCGACTCTGGCAGGGGTTGGGGTATCCACGACGGGCCAAGCATCTGCAGGCGACGGCAGTCCAGGTCACTCGGTCACATGGTGGGCAGCTTCCGGATTCGCTCGAGGCACTCCTGGCGCTCCCCGGGATCGGGCCGTACACGGGGCGGGCCGTGCTCGCGTTCGCCTACGAGCGCGACGTGGCCGTGGTCGACACCAACATCGCACGGATCTTGGCGCGGTCGGCAGGGGAGCGCCTGACACCGAAGGTCGCGCAGTCCGCGGCCGACGCACTCGTCCCCGAGGGGGCGGGTTGGGTGTGGAACCAGGTGATCATGGATCTCGGCGCCCTGGTCTGTCGGCCAACCCCGAATTGCACGACCTGCCCCGTCGCCGGATCGTGTGCATGGCATTCGGCAGGTCATCCCGAGCCCGACCCGTCGGTGGGCTCCGCGGGAGTGAGCACGCCGCAGGCACGCTTCGAGGGCAGCGATCGTCAACGCCGTGGCCGGGTGTTGACGTCGCTCGGCGCAGGTGGTCGCCCGGCTGCCGACTTCGACCAGCGAATTGTCGATGGATTGGTCGAGGAGGGGCTCGTACAACGGCGCGGCGACCAGGTCACGCTCCCCGAGTGACCCGACCCCCCCTCTGCGCAAATTCCGACGGATCGTGACGCCAGCCGTCACGATCCGCCGGAATTTCGGGTCTTGCCGTTCGTGGCGTGACGGGTGGCGCGCGAGCGGAATTCTCGGGTGATCGCATCCGGGATCTAGCGTCGGGGGGGATGCGTCCAGCCAAAGACTTCTTCCGTCCGCTCGCCGTCGGTGCACCGACTCCGGCGACCGAGATCCCGTTCCCGCCGAGCCGGATGATCCACTTCTTCCCGCCGTCCAACGAGAAGATGCGCTCGAAGGTGCCGCAGATCGCGCCGACGGTCGACATCTTGCTCGCGAACCTCGAAGACGGGGTCCCGGCAGACCAGAAGGAGGCGGCCCGTGCGGGCATGATCGAGGTCGCCAATGCGGTGGATTTCGGTCAGACCCAGTTCTGGACCCGAGTGAATTCGCTCGATTCCCCGTGGTGCCTCGACGATCTGACCGCAGCAGTGCTCGAATGCGGGGACGCACTCGACGTGATCATGATCCCGAAGGTCGAAGGCCCCGAGGACATCCACTACGTCGACCGGTTGTTGGCTCAGCTCGAAGCGAAGGCCGGGCGGACCACGCCGCTCCTCGTCCACGCGATCCTCGAGACCGCTCGCGGCGTGGCCAACGTCGAGGAGATCTGCGCTGCATCACCGCGGATGCAGGGTCTCTCGCTCGGCCCGGCCGACCTCGCAGCCAATCGCCGCATGAAGACCACGCGCGTGGGCGGTGGCCACCCGGGGTACCTGGTTCGCAACGACCCGCCCGTGGGTGCGGACGGTGAGACCGACATTCACGGCGAGCGCTCGACGTACCAGCAGGACCTGTGGCACTACACGATCGCCCGAATGGTCGACGCGTGCGTCACCAACGGCATCCTCCCGTTCTACGGGCCGTTCGGCGACATCAAGGACACGGTCGCCTGTGAGGACCAGTTCCGCAACGCCTACCTCCTTGGATGCGTCGGCGCCTGGAGCCTGCACCCCGCACAGATCGACGTCGCAAAGAAGGTCTTCAGCCCGGATCCCGCGGACGTGGTCCATGCCCAGCGCGTGATCGAGGCGATGGGCGACGGCACCGGAGCGATCATGCTCGACGGCAAGATGGAGGACGATGCCTCGGTGAAGCAGTGCCACGTCGTCGTCGAACTCGCCAAGCGCCTGTCCGAGCGCGACCCAGAACTCGCCGCCACCTACGGCTTCTGAGCAAAGTGGTCGTCGGTGCCAGGCACCGACGACCATTTTCGCCCTCAAACGATTGGAAAATCACCATGACCGATGACCTGCGGCCGCGCCGCTCCGTGTTGTACATGCCAGCGGCGAATGAACGCGCGCTGGAGAAGGCGAAGACGATTCCGGCCGACGCGATCATCTTCGACCTCGAAGACGCCGTCGCCCCCGATGCGAAACCGGAGGCCCGCGACAAAGCGGTGGCGGCGGTGCAATCCGGTGAGTACGGCAACCGGGAACTCACGATCCGCTGCAACGGGCTTGACACGGAATGGGGCCACCACGACATCGCTGCCGCAGGCGCCGCAGGTCCGTCGGCCGTCGTGATCCCGAAGGTCGACTCGCTCGCCACGATCGACGAGGTGTCGAAGCGACTCGATGCGGCCGGCGCATCGCCGGACGTCAAGATCTGGCCGATGATCGAGACGCCGACGGCGATCTTCGAGGTTCGCGAGCTCGCAGCGCACGCCCGCGTCGCTGTACTCATCCTGGGCACCAACGACCTCGCCAAGGAGCTGCGGTCGCCGATCGTCCCCGGGCGCCACCCTTTGATTCCGCACCTCGCCACGGCATTGCTCGCCGGGCGGGAAGCGGGGAAGGTCGTGATCGACGGGGTCTACAACGACGTCAAGGACCCGGACGGTTTCGCCGCCGAGTGCGTCCAGGGGATGGAGATGGGGTTCGACGGCAAGACGCTGATCCATCCGAGCCAGGTCGAGCCAGCGAATCAGACCTGGGCACCCTCGGCCGACGAGGTGGAATACGCCGCGCGCGTCATTGCGGCCTTTGACGAGGCGGTCGCCGCCGGCAAGGGCGTCGTCACCGTCGACGGTCGGATGATCGAGAACCTGCACGTCGACAATGCGCGACGCGTCCTCGCGGTGGCTGAGTCGGTCGCAGCACTCGGTTAGGAAGCGCCGCTTCCCGTCAGCACGACACCGACCGTCTTGATGCAGATCTTGACGTCGTGGTAGAGCGACCAGTTGTCGACATAGTAGAGATCCATTCGCTTGTACGTCTCGAACGAGCTGTCCGATCGCCCAGATACCTGCCACAACCCGGTCACGCCGGGAAGCACGCGAAGTCGATCACGAACGTCTTTGTCCCATGCTTCGACCTCGCTCGGTAGGGCCGGTCGCGGACCGACCATGCTCATGGTGCCGACCAGCACGCAGAACAGTTGAGGGAGCTCATCGATCGACAGCTTCCTGAGTACCTTGCCGACCTTCGTCACGCGAGGATCGTCCTTCATCTTGAAGAGCGGCCCGTCCGCTTCGTTCTGATCGATCAAGTCGGCTTTTAGCTGCTCGGCGTCGACCATCATCGTTCGAAATTTCACGAGTTCGAAGAGCTCTCCGTTCTTGCCGACGCGAGCCTGTCGGAACAGTACGGGGCCACGGGATGTGAGCGCGATTGAGATGCCCGCCAGAATCTGGATGGGCAGCGTTGCGAGCAAGAGGCAGAGGGCGAGCGAAATGTCGAATGTGCGCTTGGCAAAGAACCGCCAGCCACCGCGCACCACCGGCTCGACGTAGATCATCGCGCGACCGTCGAGCGATTGCGGCTTCAGCCTGGTGACATCGATGTCTCGAAGGCTGGAGGACAACGCGACGTGGTAGCCCTCGTCGGTGAGCTGACGGGTGAGTTGGTTCACGCGGTCCGCACGGACTGAGTTCAACGACACCACCACCCCCACGGCTTGCTGGGCCTCGAGGATCGTGGACAGCTCGTCGATCGGGCCGAGCACCTCGACGGCGCCCCGAGAGGCATCGTCGTTGTCACCGACGAAACCCATCACCTTGTAGCCGAGCGAGGGGTTGCGGTCGTAGGCGTGGAGAAGCCCGATGGCGTGGGCGTCTGTGCCGACGATCACGATCCGCCGCTGCAGCCGTCCCACTCGACGAAGCCGCTCGAAGAGCGAGCGAGCGATTCTGCGCTCGATCAATAGCCCGCCGAACACGCTGATCGCAACTGCGCCAACCCACAGCCGGGACAATTCGTCGTACTGACCGGCGAACGCAACAAGCAGTATCCAGCCCACCCCGACGGCGGTTGCGCCGAGCAGGTTGGCTGCCTCCTGGAGGGGTCGCGCGTTCGCTCGGGCACGATACAACTTCTTCATCGCAGCCCCGAGGGCGAACGCGGGCAAGCTGGCGAGAACGAGCAACAGGTGCTCCTCGACAATGAACCGGGGGACCGGTCGGAGGATCGCCTGCACGACGAACGCAAAGGCGATTGCGGCGAGGAGTGTCGCTGCGTCTGCCATCATCAGTCGCCGTCGGACCACGGACGAGCTGAGGCGCTCCGGTTCATTCTGCGTGTTTGGACTGGTGGAGATCGTTGGCCTTCCACGCCCCAAGGTCTCATGGGAATGCACTGTCGATTTTTCGCCGCTCATTGCTGTGCCCACTAGTCAGGGTCACCGTTGGTGATGATCCCGTTCTTATCATCGGCCCCGAGGCTGATGTCCCGAATTTGCCCACGTGCGAGACTTCTTCACGAGTTCTTCGCACGAATGCTGCGATGCGCGCGAGTTCACCTACGTTCAGTACCGGGGCGGCAACACCGCTGCCGTTTCGGCATGACTCGAGCCAGGGTCGAAGTCATCGTGCAGACGACCGAGTCGGGTCACGCGTCGACCATGGCGAGGCGGTCGATGATCTCGTCGGCGATCGACAATGACGCAGTGGCTGCCGGAGACGGTGCGTTGATGACGCGGACGGTCCGGTCCGACAGCTTCCAGGCGAAGTCGTCGAGGAGGCTGCCGTCTCGAGAGATCGCCTGGGCGCGAACCCCAGCCGGAGACCGTTCGAGATCGTCGGCCTCGATCGCCGGAACGAGACGCTGGAGGGCTTCCACGAAGTGGCGCTTCGAGACGCTGCGAATGATTTCGCTGCTCGCCGTCCGCCAATACTTCCGACCGAGTTTCCACACACCGGGGTTCGTCGCCAATTCCCAGGAGTCTCGAGCCGACACATCTCGCCACCGATACCCTTCGCGCGCCAGTGCCGGGACGGCGTTCGGTCCTGCGTGGATCGACCCATCGATCATCTTCGTGAGGTGCACGCCGAGGAATGGGAACGCCGGATCGGGAACCGGGTACACGAGACCGTTGACGAGATCGCGTCGCCCGGCGACAACCTCGAAGTACTCACCTCGAAAGGGCATGATCTGAGTTGTCGCGTCCGAATCGCCGGATGCTCCGACGCGATCGCTGTGCAATCCGCAGCACACCACCGCGCGACTCGCAGCGATGTCGCCGGCCGAGGTCGTGATGTCGACGCCCTCGGGGGTCTCGTGCACATCGGTGACCGACCTCCCCGTCAAGATCGTTGAGCCGTGCTCGACGAGCAGGGTCGACAGGCGTTGACTGACCATCTGATAGTCGGTGATGCCGGCACCGGGAACGTGCAGCGCAGCGATGCCGGTTGCGTTTGGTTCGATGTCCGCCAGTCCATCGGGACCGATCCGCTCAGCCCTCACGCCGTTCGCCTCAGCGCGGCGAGCCAGTTCGTCGAGACGGGGGATCTCGTCAGCGCTGGAGGCCACGATGACCTTGCCGATCATGGCATGGGGCACGTCGTACCGCTCGCAGAAGTCGATCATCGCCCGCTGGCCTTCGCGGCACATCCGGGCCTTGGCGCTGCCCGGGGTGTAGTAGATCCCCGAGTGCAAGACCCCGGAATTCCGACCGGTCTGGTGCGCGCCGACGGTCTGCTCCTTCTCGACGACCGTGATCGACAGGTCCGGATATCGTTGAGCGAGTCGCCAGGCAGTCGCAAGCCCGACGATTCCGCCGCCGAGAACGGCGACGTCGACGGAATCTGGCGCCGCTGCGCTCAGCGCCACGCGAGGTCCTCATCGATCTGACCGGTCGACGTCAGATATTCGATCTGGCGCAGGCGAACGTGTCCGCGGTGGTCCTTCATCGATTGATCAAGGCCGATTGCGGCAAACAGCTGGACCAGTTCGTCGATACCACGGGCCACATCCCAGTCACAGGAGAATCCTGGCAACTGACCGTGGATCTTGTCGAAATTCGCCCGGTAGTCGCGTGCGTCGGCGCTCGGAGGGCCGAATTCGAGCTCGCACCCGTCGACGCGTTCGGCCACGAGCTGCGCGACCTCGCGCACCCTGAGGTTCTGGTTGTTCGAGCCAACGTTGAAGACCTCGCCGCGGACGACGGAGGGATCGGCACCGAGAACGCACGCGGTCGCTTTCGCGATGTCCAGGATGTGCACGAACGGTCGCCACGGGGTCCCGTCGCTCTGCATCGAGATCCGGCCGGTCAGGACCGCAAGCGCCGTGAGATCATTGACCACGAGATCGAAGCGTTGATTCGGTGACGCGCCATAGGCAGTTGCGTTGCGGAGGAACGTCGGTACGAAGGAGTCCGACGACATCGGCGCGACGTCCTGTTCGACCGCGAGCTTCGCTTTCGCGTACGCCGTCAGCGGATCGGTCGGGCTCGTCTCGTCGCTGTCGATCTCACCGCTCGCTCCGTAGACCGAGCAACTCGACATGTGGACGAAACGGTGGACGCCAGCGCGCTTGGCGTTCTCTGCGAGTCGCACCGTTGCCCGGTGATTGATGTTGGCCGTGATCTCCGGGTTCAGTTGCCCGACCGGATCGTTCGAGATCTCGGCCAGATGAACGACGGCGTCGAACCCGCGCAGGTGCTCCTCGGTGATGTCCCGAGTGTCGATGGTCGTGACAGCGGGACGGCGATCGAGCGTACGATAGAGCGTGGCTACCCGGTGCATTCCGTTGTCGAAGCCGGTCACGTCGTGCCCGGCCTCCATCAACACGTTGGCCATCCGCGAGCCGATGTAGCCCTCGGAGCCCGTGAGTGCAACTTTCATTCCCACACCGCCCATTTCGCATTTCCGTCTTCCCACATGCTCTCGAGATACAGCCGATCTCGAAGCGTGTCCATGCACTGCCAGAAGCCCTCGTGCTTGAATGCGGCAAGTTGCCCGTCCTTCGCGAGGGCTTCCATCGGGGCGCGCGACCAGTCGCAGTCTCCGTCGATGTAGTCGAAGACCTCGGGCTCGAGGACGAAGAAGCCGCCGTTGATCCAACCGCTGTCCAGCTGCGGTTTCTCGTTGAACGAGGCCACGAGGTCGCCGTCGAACTCGAGTTGACCGAAGCGAGCGATCGGTCGCACCGCAGTGACCGTCGCGAGCTTGCCGTGGCTCCGGTGGAAGTCGAGCAGCGCATGCAGATCGACGTCCGCGACGCCGTCCCCGTAGGTCATCATGAAGGTCTGGTCGCCGAGGTGTGAGCGTGCGTTGAGCATCCGCCCGGCAGTCTCGGAGTTCAGCCCCGTGTCGATCAGGTCGATCACCCACGGGTCTGACTGTCTGGCGTGTTGACGGACATCCCCCGAACCGAGATCGACCGTGAGATCGGTTCCGAGAGCGCTGTACTCGGTGAAGTATCGCTTGATGTGCTCGCCCTTGTAACCGAGCGCGACGACGAAGTCGTCGAATCCGAAAGCCGAATAGCCTTTCAAGATATGCCAGAGAATGGGTCGATGCCCGATCTCGACCATGGGCTTCGGTCGAGCCTCGGTTTCCTCTGCAAGGCGCGTACCCATGCCGCCTGCAAGAATCAGGGTTTTCAAGTCGTCTCCTGTTCGTCGTTGGGAAAGATCGTAATGGCGCTGGTTGTGGCGCGACTTCAAGGCACTCTCACGATTCGAGTGAACGCGGCGGAGCCCGATGACGCAGCGTGTTCGCTGTGGTGCGCTCGGTGGCGTTCGGTCACTCGAACATGAGTGAGCGCAGATCGTCGACTCGTCGACCTGTCGGGAGTTCGACGTCGTCGTAGGTGAGCGCGTCATCTCGCGAGACCCCACGAAGGAGCCGACAGCCTTCCGCCACCCCGATGGGGAGCAGCCTCTCATCGGCGGTGACGTCAGCTCGTTCGGCCACACCGTAGGTGTGGTAGCCCCCGAGACCGTCGAGCACCGTTCCCGCTTCGAGATCGACCTTCGCTTGCGTGATCACTTCGACCGTCGGCGGGCCGACCGGTTGCAGCGTGGCATCGCCGAACAGGACCGCGCGTGCGACGGTCGTCGGCACCTCGAAGTGGCAGAGATGGTACGGCGTGTAGAAGCTGTACAGCGGGCCTTCGCCCAGCTTGTACAGGTTCAGATAGTGCCGCTGTTTCGGATCGTCGTGCGTCGCCAGCACGTAGACGCCCGGGCCGGGTTGGGAGCCGACGACGTAGTCGACGACACCGCCGAGCCGTTCGAGCTCGCCGATGTCGTACGCAGCGGTCAAGTCATCGACGTGGCCGGCGTGGTCGCTCCCGCGCATCCCTCGCCGCTCGACGGTGAATCCACAGGCGTTGGCGACGATGGCCTGCTCGAAGGAGATCTTGGTCCCGTCGGCGAAACTGGTCACCATCGCAGGGTCCTGGCCCCACTTCTCCGCGAAACCCTTTTGCGTCGTGGGGTTGCGATACTCGTCCTGCAACCCCTTCACATTCCCGGCCACGAGAGGTCGCAGACCGATCCCGCGGACGAATCGAATCAGGTTCATCTGGACGCCCGGTTGGTCGCCGTCGCATCCGGTGTACACCACTCCGGCGGCGAGCGCCTGTTGGTGGAGTTGCCAACCGACGGTCCCATCGACTTCGGCGTTCATCAAGATCACGTGCTTGCCGCCGGCGATCGCGGCTTCGGAGACGCGGCAGCCGTATTCCACGGCGCCGGTTGCCTCCACGATGGCATCGATGTGCTCGGTCGAGCACACCGCCTCGATGTCGTCGGTCACGACCGGATGTCCGGCTTCCAGCGCGGCCACCACCTCCTGCGCTCCGTCGGCTCGTCGGGGTTGCACGCCAGCCTCCTCGTAGGCCCTGACCGCATGGTCGGCGGTCCGATTCACGATGGCGGCAACCTCCATCCCGGGCACAGAGTTCGTGATCTGGTTCGTCAAACCCCGAGCCATGAATCCGGCACCGGCGATTGCCACTCGGATCGGGTCGCCAGCTTCTTGCCGCCGACGGAGGGCCTCGTCCACGATGATCATGAGACACCGCCGCTTTCCCGGGCGATCCGCTCGAGGTCATCACGCGATTCGAGCCGATCCCAGCTCCGGTCCTTGTCGCTCACCACATCGATCGAACGTTGCCAGTCGATGCCGAGGACTGGATCGTCGTGCAGCAGACCGCGCTCGGTGTTGGGCGTGTAGGGGTGGCTCACCTGATAGTGGACTTCGGCGGCGTCGGTGAGGGTCAGATAGCCGTGGGCGAACGTCGCCGGAACGTAGATTGCTCGGCGGTTCTCGGCGGACAACTCGACGGCGACGTGCTCGCCGAGTGTGGGAGATCCGATTCGCATGTCGACGACGACGTCGAGGATGGCTCCCCGGGTGCACCTGATGAACTTCGTCTCGGGTGCTTCCATCGTCTGGAAGTGCATGCCGCGCAGCGTGCCGGCAGCGTGGTTGAACGAGATGTTGCACTGGGCGATGGTCGGTTCCAGGCCCGCTGCGATGAATTCCTCTCGGCAGAACGAGCGGGCGAAGAAGCCGCGATCGTCGGTGAGTTGATCGAGGTCGACGATGTGGACGCCCTCGATCGTGGTTGGTTCGATCCTCACGGTGTCTTGACTCCGATTGACTGTTGGTTGGATGGTGGTTGGATGGTGTGCAGGAGTGGCTCGCCGTGCCACCGTTCGGTCTATCGGCTCGTCGAGGCGAATGTTGAGCGCGACTCCTCGGAAGGGTGCCGGGCGTCGAGGCAGCGCGCGACACCGTCCGGCCCGAACGACCACGTCGAGGCCGTGACGTCGGTGGTGCGGCTGTGCCGTGGAGCCTGGACGAGTTTGCACCATGGTCGGCTCGTGCGTCGCGTGCTCACCCGCCGGTGACTCGGGCGACTGGTATCGTGGACGCCCCGGTGCAGCAGTTTCTCAAGTGTGTCCAGCAGTGTGCCGACTCAGCAAACGATGGTCCGCTCCTTCATGGCATTCGACGCCGGTTCGTGAACAGCAACGTGTCCGATTGCCGTCCTGTCGCGGACCATGCCGAGGTTAAGCGCACTCGCCTGGGGTACGTCACGACGCATTATCCCGCCGTATCCCACACCTTCATCCAACGGGAGGTGCTCGGTCTGCGGTCGAGAGGATTTGACGTCTCCACGTTCTCGCTGAACCATGTGGACGCTGACGCGCTGCTGACGCCGATCGACCGGGAAGAGTCGGGCCGGACCGTCGAGATCAAGGCGTTGCCCAAGGTCGAGCTCGCCGTCACGATCGTCCGGCAGGTGATCCATTCCCCGAAGGCGGCTGCTCGCACCCTGCTGCAGGCGCTCAGCGGGCACGGCGCAGACCCTGCATCCTGGTTCAAGCGGTCAATGCAGTTCGCCGAGGGCCTCGTGCTGCACGCCGAATGCGCGAGCCGCGGAGTCGACCACGTCCACGCACACTTCGGTCAGGCGCCTGCCAATGTCGCCTGGTACGCAACGTCGTTCGGGTCGAGAGCCGGATGCGGACCCACCACATTCAGCTTCACCATCCACGGACCCCAGGACTGCCTCGACGAGCCCACCCCGGCGCTTCGCCGCAAGGTCGAGGCGGCGGCTGGCGTGGTCGCGGTGTCCGACTACACGGCCGCACAACTGCTGCGCCGGATACCGCAGGATTCGTGGGGGTCGGTCGCGGTGATCCGGTGCGGGTTCGAGCGAGGGGAGGTCGTGTCCTCCCGATCGGATGAGCAGGCCCCGATGGGACGGGAACCCGTCGTTGTCGTCGTCGGTCGCCTGTCGCCCGAAAAGGGACACGCGATCGTCATCGAAGCGCTCGCGCTCCTGTTGTCCCACGGCATCCCGGCGCGGCTCCGCCTCGTGGGTCCCGGCGACTACGACTCGACGCTGGCGCCGCTCGCCGAGCGATTCGCTGTCGACGACAGGATCGAGCATGTCGGGCCGCTTCCGCCGGCAGAGGTGCTCGCAGAGATGGTCGACGCAGATGTGCTCGCGCTGCCGTCTTTCGCGGAAGGACTCCCGGTCGTGCTGATGGAGGCCATGGCGCAGGGCTGCCCCGTCGTTGCGAGTCAGATCTCAGGAATCCCCGAACTCGTGCAGGACGGCGTCACAGGATTGCTCGTTCCGCCCGCTCGGGCCGATCTGTTGGCAGTGGCCCTGGAGCGGTTGTTGACCGACCCAGACCTCGCTGATCGTCTGGCCCGCGAGGCCAGGACACGAGTGCACGATCTACACGACGGTCATCGCCAGATCGATCGCTTGGCCGAATGGTTCGAGACGATCGACCAGCGCGAGCGCTGTTTCACCACCGGAGAATCATCATGAGTGTCAGGCAAGGATTCCTCGTCATCGGGCGCGACCTCGACGTCGAGGAGTGGCAACGCGATGTCGCCGCCGGAGAGCGACCGCGGCACTACGCGACCGATCTTGCGCGAGTGACCGGCATGGAGCTGGTCACGGCGTCGTCGGTGAAGCCGGGGCTCGCGGACCGACTCGCAGCGAACCTGATCGGTTCCCCGACGTCTTGGGCGGTCGCCCGATCGGTGTCGAGGAAGGCCGAGCCGACCGAGTTCGTCTACGCGACCGACGAAGCCATCGGCATTCCGCTTCTCCTGTTGTCGCGGCGCCGCAAGTTGCGCTCCGGATCGCTCGCGATGTTCGTGGCTGCGCCAGAGCGCCCGAAGACGCGCGTCTGGCTGGGGTTGCTCCGAGCGGGCGGACTGTTGCCGACGCTCATCGTCGTTGGCGCGGCTGAGACCGAGGAACGTCTTGCGTCGATGCTCGGAGAAGACGCCGGTCAGATGCTCAACACACCAGTTGTCGTCGACGATCAATTCTTCTCGCCCGGGCACCGGGACCAGACGGAAACGCCGCTGCGCCCCCTCGTCGTCAGTGCCGGCCTGGAGCAACGTGACTATGGCCGACTCGCTGAAGCAGTCGCTCCACTCGACATCGAGGTCGTGGTCTGCGCGATGTCGCCCGACGCAGCAGGCGGTGGCACGTTGCCGGTGCAGATCCCGGAGAACATGAAGTTCGAGCAGATGACGATTCGGGAGCTACGCGATCTCTACCGACGCGCCGATCTCTTCGTGTTGAGTACGCATCAGAACAAGCTCGCAGCCGGTCTGACCGCAGTGATGGAATCGCTCGCCTGCGGCACTCCGGTCGTGGCCAGCGTGGGGAGTCGCGATCTGGCTGAACTCGGCGAGGACGGTTTGGTCGACATCGTCGAGGACCCATCCCCCCGAGCTCTGCGCAGTGCGATCGAACGAGCGCTGGAGGCTCGGTCGGACGAGTTCGGGTCGGCACGGATGCGGCTTTCGGCTGACCAACTGGTTGCCCGGCTTGCCAGTCGCTTTCGCGACGACGATCTGCTCGGAAGCGTCGACGCCACTGGCGAACGAACGGCGGTCGACGTCTCCGTCGTGGTCCCTGTCGGTCGAGTCGAGGAATCGCTCCGCGTGCAGCTCGATGCACTGCTCGCCCAGACGACGGACCTGGAATTCGAGATCGTGATTGCACACAACACTCCCACTCCAACTGATCGTCGGAGCCTCGAAGCGATGTTGATGGCCGTGAACGATGACCGGGTGCGGGTTGTGGAGGCGCCAGAGCGTCGGGGAGCAGCGCACACCAGGAATGCGGGCGCACACGCAGCACACGGTCGATTGCTGTTGTTCTGCGACGCCGATGACCGGGTCCACCCGGGTTGGATCGATGCGCTCGTGCGAGGACTCGAGGAACTCGATGCCGTCACGGGGGCCATTCGCGAGATCGCTCCCGCCGGCCAGGAGTCGTGGCGGCCACCAGCCACCCCGGGGGCGCTCCCGCAGTTTCTCGGTCGCCCCTACGTGCTGTCCGGGAACCTCGGTGTCCGCACCGAAGCCTTTCGCGATGTCGGGGGCTTCGACGAGTCGCTGACACGGTGTGAAGACATCGCACTCGGGTGGTCGTTGCAGGACCGTGGACGACGGATCGGATTCGTTCCCGACGCCGTTCTGGACTACCACCACCGATCCGGGTTCGTCCCAATGCTCAAACAGCACTTCTTCTACGGCATCGGAATGACCGAGGTCCTTCGCTCCTACGAGCTCGCCGGCAACCAGCCGAAACGGTCGCGGATGTTGAAGCCGAACTCGCAACGTCATTC
>Ga0316197_10001796_pt1 | contig 15259 bp, 12 predicted proteins | sample OudBiesiAoxic_MG_FD_204939 | JGI IMG/M metagenome (GOLD analysis project Ga0316197, IMG submission 204939) | Coastal sediment microbial communities from Oude Bieten Haven, Netherlands - site A oxic | ecosystem: Environmental > Aquatic > Marine > Coastal > Sediment | place: Netherlands...
CATGGCGAGCCCGCCGCCACGGCTGTTGCCGACGACGATTGCCGGCCGAAGCTTCGCGCGGTGAACGACTTCACGGACAGATCCTTCCCACACGGGCGATGCCGATCAACGGCGGGTCCCAGCCCGCGATCGCGACGCGTCCGGTCAGCTACAACCGGTCGTGTCCCCGCAGGTGAGGCACACGTAGCACGAGCCGCTGCGCACGGTCATGTGCCCGCACGTGGAGCACGCCGGTGCGTCACCCATCAGGTCACCGAGCGAAGCTTCGGCGGCCGTCGTCGCTGCTGCGACTGCAGTACCGGGGCCGTCGGACACCACCGTCGTTGCAGCGCGCACACCTACGGCTTCGGCCTCCGGCATGGTGCTGGTGTCATCATCGACGAACTTGGCGGCGGCCACCTGTGCATCGATGTCGTTCTCCATGGCCGCGTCGGTGAGGTCGAGTTGCGTCCCAGCGTCGACCGCGATGCCCTTGGGCGGCTCTGGGAGTTCGCCTGAGCGATCCGGCGGCACCTGGACGAGCTCGTCGCGGCCAAGGTAGTCAACCCCGAGCGCGCGGAACACGTAGTCGATGATCGAGTTCGACATCTTGATGTTTGGATGTCCCTCGACGAAGCCCCTCGGCTCAAAAGTCTGGAACGTGAAGGTGTCGACGAACTCCTCGAGCGGGACGCCGTACTGCAGGCCCTTCGATACAGCGATGGCAAAGCAGCTCAGCACGCCGCGCAGCGTCGCCCCTTCCTTGGCGAGGTCGATGAACAGCTCGCCAAGGGTGCCGTCTTCGTACTCGCCGGTCCGGAGGAACACCTTGTGCCCACCGACGCGTGCCTCCTGGGTGAAACCGGTCCGACGCGATGGGAGCAAGAACCGCGGTCGGGAGATGTCGTTGTAGGCCTCGGTGGGGGACAAGCCGGGTTGGAACATACCGGCGTGGATCATGACCTCACGGATGATGGTTTCGGTGACCGCTTCCGACTCGCCTTCGCCCGCCAGATCGTCGGTGGTCGAAGAAAGCGGCTGGGAGGCCTTGGACCCGTCTCGGTAGAGAGCCATCGACTTGAGGCCGAGTTCCCATGAGAGCCGGTAGGACTCTTCTATGTCCTCGACCGTGACCTCGTTCGGCATGTTGATCGTCTTCGAGATGGCGCCGGAGATGAACGGCTGGGCGGCGGCCATCATCTTGATATGGCCGCTGTAGTCGATGAAGCGCTCGCCGTGGCGACCGTTGCGATTGGCCGTGTCGAACACGGGCAGATGCTCGTCCAACAGGCCCGGAGCACCTTCGATCGTCTGGCGCCCGCAGACGTGGTCGTTGGCGTCACGGATTTGCTCGTCGGTGAAGCCAAGTTCGTGGAGCATCGAGAAGCCGAGTCCGTTGTATTGCTCGGGAGCGAAGCCCAGGCTTTGCATCGTTGCTTCGCCGAGCGTCCACTGGTTGAAGGCGAATCCGATCTCAAAGACCGATGGCAGCGCCGCTTCGATCTTGTCGATGTCTTGCGCCGTGAACCCCTTGGTCATGAGCGTTGCGGCGTTGATGTGCGGCGCCCGCTGGATGCTCATCGTCCCGATCACATAGTCGATGATCTGCTCGATACGCTCCTCGCTGTAGCCGAGCCGGTTGAGTGCCGGGATGATCGAACGGTTGGCAATCTTGAAATAGCCGCCGCCGGCGAGCTTCTTGAACTTCACGAGCGCAAAGTCCGGCTCGACGCCGGTCGTGTCGCAGTCCATCAGCAGCCCGATGGTTCCGGTCGGAGCCAGCACTGTGGCTTGCGCATTCCGATAGCCGTAGCGTTCGCCCAGCTCGACGGCGTTGTCCCACGCCTCACGAGCTTCTGCAACCATCTCGGGAGGTCCGCAGGTCGGGTCAATTCCCGTGACGAAATGGCTGACGCCGTCGTATTCGCTTTGGTCGTTGTTGTAGGCCGCCCTCCGATGATTGCGCATCACGCGCAGCATCGACTCGCGGTTCTCCTCGTACTTGGGGAACGCGCCGAGCACACTCGCCATCTCGGCCGAAGTGGCGTAGGCGTCTCCGGTGAGGATGGCGGTCAGCGAGCCCGCAATGGCACGGCCTTCGTCGGAGTCGTATGGGATGCCGATTCGCATCAGCAGAGATCCGAGGTTCGCGTACCCGAGACCGAGGGTTCGGTAGTCGTAGGAGCCCTGGGCGATGTCCTCCGAAGGGAACTGTGCCATCGTGACTGAGATCTCGAGCACGATCGTCCAAAGGCGGATTGCATGGCGGTACCCGTCGAGATCGAAGACTCCCCTGGCGTCGTCGTAGAACTGACCCAGGTTCAGCGAGGCAAGGTTGCACGCCGTGTTGTCGAGAAACATGTACTCCGAGCACGGATTCGACGCCCGGATCTCGCCCTCGGCCGGTGAGGTATGCCACTCGTTGATGGTGGAGTGGAATTGAACGCCGGGGTCGGCGCTCGCCCATGCGGCTTCGGCAATCTGACGCCAGAGGTCGCGTGCGGGAACCGAGCGAACCGTGCTGCCGTCGGTGCGGCTCGTGAGATCCCATTCGAGGTCGTCGATGACCGCGTCGACGAACTCGTTGCTGAGACGGACCGAGTTGTTGGAGTTCTGGCCCGACACGGTCGCGTACGCCTCGCCGTTGAAGTCGGAGGAGTAGCCGCCGGCAACGAGTGCCCTGACCTTCTCTTCTTCCATCGCCTTCCACGCAATGAATGTCTCGACGTCGGGATGGTCGATGTCGACGATGACCATCTTGGCCGCTCGGCGTGTGGTGCCACCCGACTTGATCGCCCCTGCGGCCCGGTCGCCGACCTTGAGGAAGCTCATCAGGCCGGACGACTTGCCGCCACCGGAGAGCTGCTCACCCTCGGCTCGTATGTGGGAGAAGTTCGCTCCTGCGCCGGCCCCCATCTTGAATAGACGGGCTTCGCGAACCCAGAGGTCCATGATGCCGCCGGGGTTCACGAGGTCGTCTTCGACGCTCATGATGAAACAGGCGTGCGGAGCGGGTCGGCTGTAGGAGTCGAGAGATTCGGTGGTCTTCCCCGTCTCCGGATCGACGTACCAGAAGCCCTGCGCGACACCCTCGATGCCGTAGCGATGGTGGAGGCCGGTGTTGAACCACTGCGGGGAGTTCGGGGCTGCCATCTGGTGGAGCAGCATGTAGGCGAGTTCGTCCTCGAAAGCCTGAGCATCTTCGGCGGAGGCGAAATAGCCGTGCTCTTCGCCCCACCAACGCCAGGTCGACGCCAGACGGTCGATGACCTGCCGTGCCGAGCGCTCCGGCCCGAGCACTGGATCGCCGTTCTCGTCGACGACCGGCGTGCCGTCGCCATCGACCTGCGGGACGCCCGCCTTGCGGAGGTACTTCGACACCATGATGTCCGATGCGACCTGCGACCAGGAGGCGGGAACTTCGGCGTTCTCCATCTCGAAAACGATCGAACCATCGGGGTTGGTGATGCGGGAATCTCTTCGAATCCACTCCACGGTCTCATATGGATCGACCCCGGCGGCGGTGAACCGCCGATCGATTTGGAGACCTTCGGTCATTGTTCCTCCTCAGTTGGCGCCACCACCGGCGCTCAATATCCACAGATCTATGCACACCCACTAGATGTTGGGGTAGGGAAGCGGCGTACCCCCTACATCTAGCACGGTTTCACGAGTGTAATTACACACGTGCCATCCGTCAAACCTCCCGCGTGGAGGCCCATTTTGCAGCGAAAACGGGTCGTCGCACCCCGGTCGGACGGCGGTCCTCAGTTCTAGGTCGAGTGCGGTCGAAGAGCAAGGCGTAGCGCAAAGTGGTTTTCGCGGAGACGCCTTTGTTTTCGCGAGGCAGCGCTACGGCTCGCCGACCGCTTGTTCGGATCGTGCGGTGAGCGTGGCTGCGACGTCTGCAATGTCGCCCGGAGCGGTCAGCGATGCCTTCCAGTAGCACCAACCCGTCGGAAGGAAGAAGACCTGGAACGCCGACAAACCGACCGCCCAGTTGAACGGCGGCGGGATCGATCGTTCGATCGCCGTCGCGGCGGATGCGGTGAGGGCAGCGCCGACGGAGCGACCGACGCCGTTGACGGCATTCCCGACACCGAACACCGTCCCACGATGCTCGGGGAGATTCACGTCTGAGATGAGCGCGAACCAGTTCGGCGAGTCCGCCGACGTGAGAGCGATCGCTGCGATCGCCGAGAGGAATGCGATCGCTGCCCAGGGATTCGTTGCCATGCTCACCAGGACCTCACGCAGCAGGACCAGCGTCCCCGCCCCTTCGGTGACGTCCAGGCCGCGCAACGGAACCCAGAAGAAGACGAGGAAGAGGGGAACGGCGCCGAGGATTCCGACGGCGCTGAGCAGCGCCCTGCCGCGCGGTGTGCGTTGCTGGAGTAGGTCCCCGAGATGACCGAACAAGATCGAGAACAGGGCGCCGATGGTGAAGATGGCCGCGAACAGCCCCCCGACCTTGGTGCCCGTTGCATCGCCGTAGCCCTCGGCGATCACCTTCTGCTGGTAGAGGAGAGGGACCCAGATGAGCGAGCCGTATGCAACCTGTGCGGTGAGGCCCTGGAGCACCAGCCACAGGTTCGTCCGCCGGCGGAAGAGCGTCGGCAGTTGCGAACGGTTGATTCGGTAGTCGTATTCGCCGCCCTCGGCGTAGAGCTCGGCGAGTTCCGGTTCGCGCAAGCCTCGCGGGGCTTCGTATGTCGTAAGGTAGAGCACGGCGAACACGAAGCCGGCGATGGCGATGACCACGAGGGGAATCCGATAGTTCTCCGCGCCGAGTTGCGATGCAAGCAGGCCACCGAGCAGTGTTCCGATGCCCTGGGACAGACCCCAGAAGCTCATTGCCAGCCCCCGCCGTTTCGGTCCCACGAAGTCGGAGATGACCGAAAAACCGACCGAGGCGATCGAACCGAGGCCGATCGCGACCACGATCTGCCATGCGGCGAGCATCCAGAAGGTCGAAGCTGTGGCGGAGAGCAACGAGCCGCTCGCCCAGATGATCGTGCCCCAGAACAGGAGCGGCTTGCGGGTTCTCGAGTCGCCGGCGTAGCCCCAACCGGCTGCGGTGAGCGCAGCCACCAGAATCGTGACCCCCGTGAGGGCCCCGATTGCGCCCGACGACGTGTCGAAGGCGTCGGATAGCGGAAGCACCATGGATGGGATCATCGCGAGCGCAGCATTGTCGAGCGACGCGAGGACGACGAACACGATCAGCGTGTAGGCAACGTGAACAGGATTACCCCACCACGTCGAGCGGACACGGTGCGTGGATGCCATTGTGTGCCCGCTCCCCGACGATGCGCGTCAGCTTTCGGTTGGCTGATCCTCGACCGGCTTGTGCGCCGCTTGGTCGTCGCCGGCCGGGTCGGCCGCTTGCGATGTGATCGGTGCCGGATCAGCCGTCGGGACGGCGGCCGGTGGAGGAGGAGCGGCGGCCGGTTGCGGCGCTGCGCTCTTCCCGAACGGCGCCCAAGCCGCCATGACCAAGCCCGCAAGGATGCCGACGAGCGGCAGAATCCACAGCCATTGGCTGCTCAACGGAATCACTCCGAAGAGGAATAGTGTGACGCCGAGGAACAGACCGAACAGGAATCCACTGATGACTCCGAGGATCGCATGTCCCTTCATCACGTCACGCCTTTCTTCGATCCTGCGGCGAGCACACCGGCGCCGAACACCACGGTGCCGGCTGCGGCGACGAGCGCTGCGGGTCCCGGATCACCATCGAGCTGCACAGTCACAACGACCTCGCAATCGAACTCGCCTTGCTGATGCCAGGCCGTCAGCGTGAGCTCGCCGGAGCCCGCCGGAACCCAACTCGGGACCGAGTAGCCGTAGCTACCGTCAGCGGAAACCTCCACCGACTCGCCTCCCCAGCTCACGACCTGCCATGAACTCACGGGGCCCTGAACGCGAACGCCGCCTTCGAACGCAACCGGGCTGTCGAATGGCTCGGCGCCCTCCTTCAAGGTGCCGGCGTAGACGACCGTCTCTTCTTTGGGTACGAGGAACACATCCGACACCGACCGCTCGGCAACGAGCGTCTTGTCTGACGTCTTCGAGGGGAATTCGGCGAAGCCGGTGCAGTCCCCGCGGACTCGCTCGGCGCCTGCCGGGGCAGCGAGGAGCATTGCCAGCATCATCCCAAGCATCAGAGCGGACAGGCTGATCGCGGTGTTTCTCCTGAAGGGCTTCTTCATGTTTCCCCTCTCGATCGGTGATCGTTCGGATACGACTCTACGGAACCCGTCAGCGCGAGGGCGGTATTCTCACTCTTGTGACCGAAGAACCGCGCATCTCATCGAAGCCAGATCCAAGAACGGTGGCGCGTGCGAACCTGACCACGGTGATCAGGGGTGGAGGTTTCGCGTCATACGACGAGCTGTACCGCTGGTCGATAGAGCAGCGGCACAGCTTCTGGCAGATGGTCCTCAACCGCCTCGGGATCGTGTTCGATACGCCACCCAGTGAGATCCTGGCCGGCACTGCGCGCAAGCCGATCTGGCTCCCGGGAGCGCAGATGAACATCGTTGACTCGTGCTTCACGGCGCCGCCGAACGACACAGCGGTCATCTTCCGGAGAGACGGCGCTGAGGGCCGCCTCTCCTATGAGGCGTTGCGTGTCCTCGTCGATCGGTGTGCGAACGGGCTCGTGTCGCACGGCGTCGGCGCCGGAGACCGGGTTGCGGTTGCGATGCCGATGACCGTCGAGGCAGTCGTGGCCTACCTCGGTGTGATCTCCGTTGGCGCCGCCGTCGTCTCGATCGCGGATTCCTTTGCGCCGCATGAGATCGCCACTCGGATCGAAATGACCGGTCCGAGCTTGGTGATCACGCAGGATCGCCTTGTGCGCGGGGGCCGGGTGTTTCCGATGTTTGAGAAGGTCGTCGAGGCCGGTGCGCCCCGATGCGTCGTCGTGGATACCGGAGCCGGCATCCCGTTGCGGTCGAGCGACGTCTCATGGGCCGATCTCACCAGCGAGGATGGGGCCTTTGCACCGATGGCCTGCCTCCCGGACGGGCATGTGAACATCTTGTTCTCATCGGGAACCACCGGGACGCCGAAGGCCATCCCGTGGACGCACCTCACTGCGATCAAGTCTGCGATGGACGGACACTTCCACCACGACATCCATCCCGACGACGTGGTGGCCTGGCCAACGAATCTCGGTTGGATGCTTGGTCCGTGGCTGGTCTTCGCCAGTCTCGTCAACGGCGCGGCGATGGCGCTATACGACGACGCGCCCACCGGAAGCGGGTTCGTCGACTTCGTGAGGGAGGCCGGCGTCACGGTGCTTGGATTCGTGCCCTCGCTGGTTGCGGCGTGGCGAGCAAGCGGTGTGCTCGAAGACGCAGGGTGGACACGGGTGCGCGTCCTGTCGTCGTCCGGGGAGGCCTCGGCACCTGAGGACTACGCGTGGATGATGGATGTAGCCGGTGGTGTGCCGATCATCGAATACTGCGGCGGCACCGAGATCGGTGGAGGGTACATTGCGGGAACCGTGCTGCACGATGCGGTGCCTGCGACCTTCACCACTCCGATTCTCGGCTTCGACGTTCGAATCCTCGACGACGCCGGTCGCCCGGCCGATACCGGTGAGATGTACCTCGTTCCTCCGTCGATGGGACTGTCCGAGGAGGCGCTCGGAATCGACCATGACCGCGTCTACTACGACGGCGTCCCGGAGGCCGATGTCCAACTTCGCCGTCATGGAGATCACATGGAGCGCCTCAGCGGCGGATACTTCCGGGCGCTCGGCCGCGGCGACGACACGATGAATCTCGTTGGCATCAAGGTCTCGTCGGCCGAGATCGAGCGAGTGGTTGGTGGCGTCGTAGGCCTTGCCGAGGCCGCAGCAATCGGCGTAGCGCCGGCCGGTGGTGGCCCGAGTCGGCTGGTGATCTATGCCGTTGCGGCGCCTGGCTTTGACCCCGACCCCGACGAGTGGATGCAGCAGATGCAGGCGGCGATCCGCAGCGAGTTGAACCCGCTGTTCAAGATCGACGAATTGGTAGTGGCCGATTCTCTCCCGCGCACGGCGTCGGCGAAGGTGGTGCGCCGTGAGTTGAGGGGGATGCACGAGTGAAGCCGGTGCTCGTGGTGAGCAACGAGGAAGCGGCGCCCGCCGGCTACCTCGGTAGCGCACTCGACCGACACGGCATCGACTGGAGGGTCGTCCGGGTCTACGAGGGGGAGGCGCTGCCGGTTGCCGAGTCCGTCGCGGGCGTAGCCGTGCTCGGTGGAGCGATGGGTGCCTACGAAGAGGCGGCGTTTCCGTTTCTCATCGATGAGAAACGGTTCGTTGGTGCGTGCGTCGAGGCCGGGACTCCGGTGATTGGAATCTGTCTCGGCTGCCAACTGGTGGCTGATGCACTCGGCGGGCGCGCGTACCTTGCGGATTCCGCAGAGGTCGTCTTCGCTCCCGTCGAGGCGACCGATGTGGGCCGGAGCGACCCTGTGGCGACGGCGTTGGCCGAGCGTCCGATCATCCGAATTCATCGAGACACATTCGAGTTGCCGCCGGGTGCCGCGCTGCTCGCCACCGGGGGTGGCTACCCACAAGTCTTCCGGATCGGGTCTGCGTTGGGGATCCAACCCCACCCAGAGGTCACGCCGGACACTCTCACGGACTGGCTCGTCGACGGCGACGCCCGCCAGATGGCGATCGGAGCCGGGACCGATCCAGAAGCGATCGTTGAGGCGTTCCGATTGGCGCAGCGTTCGGTGGAGGCCATGGCGGCGGACGTCTTCGACGCGTGGATCGACGAAGTCCACGCCAAGAGTCGAGACGCTGGACAGTAGACAGGCTCAGTCTCATGTCTTGTCTCTCCTTTGGTCGGCTACCCGGGGAGCGGTTCCTACAATGGAACCTGCAAGACCAGGGAGGTACGTGGTGCCGATTCGGGCCTACGGGGCGCTGCGCGATCGAATGGCCGATGTTGCCGGCGTCGTGATGCTCATTGGCGCGGCTGAGACGGGAAAGACCACGCTCGCGAAACTCCTGGTGTTGGACGCGCTCGACAGGGACTTGTCTGTGGCCTACGTCGACGGCGACGTTGCGTCGACCGTCGCTGGCCCGCCGGCGTGTGTCGGCCTGAAGTTCGTCGAGTCTCCCAGTGATCTTGATCCGGACGCACCGCCTGCCGAGATGCGATTTGTTGGCTCCACGTCCCCACAAGGGGTGGTGCTACCGCACGTCGTCGCCGTTGCTTCGCTTGTCGACACGGCCCGAGCACGTGCGGACCTGATCGTGGTGGACACCAGCAGTGTGGTCGGCGGCGTGGTCGGACAAACGCTGAAGTATCACCTGTGGGAGATGGCGAAGCCGAGCCTCGGTGTCGCCCTGCAGCGCGGCGAGGAACTCGAACCGATCATCGGCATGCTTCGTCGGTTCCTTTCGGCCAAGATCACCACTGCGGAACCACCGAGCGACACCGCCCCGCCCTCGCCGACCGATCGTCAATTCCGTCAGTCCGAGGGCTTTCGCAGGGCGCTGTCGGGACCGCTCCAGCGATGGCGCGTGCAAACCACCGTGTTCGCTCCAACGCTTCCCGAGGAGTTCGACCTCGACCGTCTCGACGGCATGCTCGTCGGTGTTCAGGATGATCAAGGGCGCTGTCTCGGACTCGGCGTGGTTGAGTCGACGGGCGGCGTCCTGCGGGTCGCCACCCATCTCGGTGAGGACATGCGCGGTCTGCGCCTCGGCTCCCTTCGTGTCGATCTCGACACCTTCGCGACGCAGCGCGTGCGACTCCGTCAGCTCATATTCGGCATCTAGGTCGGCCCCGGGGTCCAGCCTGTTTCGTTCTGGGGCCTCGTCTCGCCACCTGGAACCTTCCCGGTTCCGGATGTGCGGTCGTGGTGGATGGCCCAAGAAACCTTCGCAGGCGTTCCCCGCACTTCCCCGAACGAGGGCTGACTGCTCAGCCTCTTGGGCCATCCATAGCCGACCCTACGTTCCCTGCAAACCGGCATCAACCCTCAGGATTCGGCTTGCAGGCTCGTTTTCCGCACTCTCGCGGCCCGTTCTTTGCCTCTCTTGTCCCTACTTGCTTGTTCGACGCAGACTTGTCCACAAATCCACAGCTATCCACAGGTGCTTGTGCACAACGCCGTATGGACAAGTTTCTGAGCGCGATCTTTCGCGCTCCGATTAGCTCGCCGAGATCCCGCCGTAGAGATCGATCAAGCGGTCCGCTGTTGCCGACCATGAGAACCGGCGCGCGAACTCGATAGCACCAGTGGACAGATTCCGGCGAAATGCGTTGTGGTCCAGGATCGCAGTGATCGACGCGGCGAACGAGCCCGGGTCCTCGTCGTCGACGAGCAATCCGGAGACCGAAGAATCGATGACATAGGGGAGGCCACCGACCCGGCTCGCCACGACCGGCAGGCCCGACGCCTGCGCCTCGGCCGCTACCAGCCCGAACGACTCGGAACGCGACGGCATCACCAGCACATCTGCCGCCCGGTAGTAGTGGACGAGCTCCTCGTGCGGCTGCGGTGGCACGAATCGAACCCGGTCGGCGACGCCGTTTGCGTGCATCTGAGTTCGGAGCCGCTCGACCTCGCGTGGGCCGTCAGTTCCGCTCGGCCCGCCAACGATCATCAGTATTGGCGGACCGACCCCGGCAGCGACTGCGGTTGGGAGGTGATCGAGCATGTCGATGGCAGTGTCGAGCCCTTTGAGTGCTTGGATTCGCCCCACGAACAGGATCAACGGCTCATCCCCGACTCCAATACGGTGCCGTGCATCGTCGCGTCGGCCCGGGTTGAACAGATCATGGTCAATGCCGGGCTCCGAGACGCAGAGCCGCTCGGGACTGGCCTGGTAGTGATCAATCAGGTCATCGAACTCGAACGGAGTCGAAGCAACGACGCAATCGGATCGAGCAATCACTCCCTCCTCCGCTTTGAGGCGGGCGATGCTCGACGGCGTCTCGTCGACGCGACGCGACGCATCTTTGACGCGGCCGAGGGTGTGGAAGGAGTTGGCGAGCGGAATCCCGTGTGCCTCCTTCACGAGGACGCCGGCCCACCCGGAGAGCCAGTAGTGCGAATGGACGACATCGAACCCACCGCCGCCGGTCTCGGCGATGACGCCCTCGCCGAACGCAGCGACGTAGGGAACGAGATCTTCCGGGGGGAGCGGCTCGGGAGGACCGGCATCGATTCGGACCACTCGGTAGCCGTCGCTGACCTGTACCGATCTGGGATGGTTCGGATCGATTCGGCGCGTGAACACGACGGCCTCGATGCCGCGCCCAGCCATCGTGCACGCGAGCTCATTCACGTAGACGTTCATGCCACCAGCGTTGCCTATCCCGGGCTGGAGCAGTGGAGACGAATGCATGGCGAGGTACGCGACGCGGCTGATCACGCGAACACCCCTTCGATCACAAAGAGGCTTCGCTCGCGGGCTCCAAGGTGGTACTTGTAGCGTTCAGCACCCTTGAGGAAGTCGAAGCGCACGGTACCGTCGGATGCCGATCGATCGAGCATGAGAGCAAGCAGCACGATGCCCGGGGCAGCGCTTGGCAGCGCCGGGTCGTATGCGGAGTTGTAGAGGTAGTAGGCGCCAGGCTCCGCGAATCCGAATGCGGCGGCAACGGGGCGATCCTCCACGCTCAGCAGATCGATACTCCCCCCCGCCTCAGCGAGCAACGACCGGAAGAACTCGACCCGCTGGTCGGTCATGAACCGCCCCTTTTCACCGTCGGCCATGCGGTGCATGGAAACGAAGGCAGCGAACGCCTCGTCGTCCGAACGGCGCTCATAGCGTGGGGTGCCGACGACTTCAACGAATCGCCGCTGTTTCCGCCTGACCTCGTGACGGTGCTTCTTGGTGAGTGACGACAGCCATGCGCCGGACTCTTGCGGTAGGTCGAGGACGAGCGCCCTCGCATGCACTCTGGTCGCGTAGGTCGCACCGACACGGCCAAGCGCGCCCTCGAGCGCTGGGACGGCTTCGGCGGGGAGGCTGTCGAACGAGAACGTGTGCCTCGCGTACTCAGCGGCGACGACGGTCATCTCGGGGTCGATCGAGCTTCCGAGCGGCGCGTGGTAGTCGGTGAGATCGGCGTCGCCTTGGAACCGCACGATGCCTCCATCGAACCATATGGGCAGGGCACCGTGATCCGACTGCGCCACGAGTGCCGCCGATCCGCCCGGGGCGCAATATCCGGCCCAGGCTTCAAGGAAGCGAGGATGCGGGAACGGCCCCGTGAGTGGTGCTCGGGAGGGGAGAAGCCGTGAGCCGGCGCTCCATGACGGTGCAAGATCGGCGTCCACGCTTCAGCTCCGTGTCAGCGAGCCGACCGGAATACCCCCGCCGAACACAGGCGGAGCCGCTTCAGATGCGAGTCCTGCGAGCATGGCGTCGGAGATCAACCCGAGGTCACGCGCCGCTGCGATGACCGCCGCCACGGCGACGTCCCTGCCCCCGGCCTTCGCCTTGGCGGCGATCCCGATGCCGTGCCGTCCAATACCGACCTGGCCCTCAGCTCCGACTTTCACCGGCCCGCCCCACCACCGAGCGAGCTTGCCATCGGCGCGAGCGTTGTCTGCGACGAGCGACGGGAATCGCGAGATCGCGGTCGTCGCCTCAGCGAATCGCACGTTGGAACTCATCGTGGCGAAGGCCTGAGCGAGCCCGCGCACCGAGCCGCGCAACGTCGGAGCTCCGCATCCATCGACTCCCACCGGCTCCGGACGGATTCCGGTCGCTATCTCTACAATGTCGACGATCCGCTGCTGAAGCGGGTGGGCGGGGTCGAGATAGGTATCGATCGGCCAACCGTTCACAACGCACGCTCCGAGCATTGCTGCGTGCTTCCCCGAGCAGTTGTGACAGATCCGACGTGGCGTCCGAACGCCGCGCTGATGCTGGAGATCTCTCGCATCCTGAGATAGCGGCCAGACGGCAGGGCATTGGAGCGCCGTCTGGTCGAGTCCAGCGTCGTTGAGGATCGTGCCAACAATCGCGAGATGTGCAGGCCAGCCGTTGTGGCTCGCACAAGCGACCGCGAGATGCTCCGGAGGCATTTCGAGTCCGGCTTCGAGTGCTGCGGTAGCCTGCAGCGGCTTCACTGCCGACCGGTAGAACAGCGGCCGATCTGGTTGACCGGATCGGTACAACACCTGGCCGTCGGTGTCGGTGGCCAGCAGCGAGACGTTGTGAAAGGACTCCGCAAGTCCGGTTCGGACGGTGAGGAACTCCAAGACGGCTACTGCTCAGTGAGCAAGTCGGTTCCGTCGGCGAGACCCTCGCGATAGCGCAGCGTGATCTCGGCGCTGATGCGGTCGTGCACCTCGTACACCGCCCGGCGCTGGTTCGAGATCTCCCGCTCGGCTGCAGTGAGCAAGCTCTGGATTTCCTCGAGCTCGTCGTCCTCGACGATCGGCAGATGGGTCAGGAAGTCGTCGCCGAGCACTCGATCGATGGCCCGATTCCCGGCACCGCTGAGCTTGGGCAGCGTGAGCGGGAGGTCCCGTGGTATCGCGTTGCGGCTCGGGCCGTCGATACCGTCGGCCAGGATTTGCGGCAGCGCCTCGATCAGCGTGCGGGTCTCTTCGCCCGAGCGTCGCCTTATCTCAAACGAGAGGAGGTCCATCCGACCGTGGAGCATTCGACGATAGAACGAGTACTCGGTGTCGAGGTCGTCGAGGACTCTGCGCCGTTCACGGAGCTCGTCCATGGGCAACGAACTGAGCTCCTCGACGTAGACCGGGTCCGTTACCTGATCGATGCGTCTCCTGCGCGGTTCCACCTGCGGCTCCCCGTGTGTGCTTCGCGTTAGGGACAGTAGTGGCGCACGGTCGGATAGGGATTGATCGCGACATTGCCCGGCCGGATCTCGAAGTGGAGGTGCGGCGACGTGTAGCGGGCGTTTCCACTGTTGCCGAGGTAGCCGACAACGGTTCCTGCCGTCACATACGAGCCGGAGGAGATGTTCGTCGGGTGCTTCTCGAGGTGGGTGTAGTAGTAGGTTGTCCCATCGCCCGAGTAGACGTGGGTCGACAGCCCGCCGAGGCTGTTCGACGAGAACTTCACACGGCCATCCACGACAGCGATGAGCGGCGTGTTGCGCTTGTTGAACATGTCGACGCCCTTGTGCCGGCGCCCACCGGAGCGCGGGAATCCCCACGAATCGATGAACGAGGCACCTCCCTGGACGGGGCAATAGAAGCCGGGTGTCGCAGCAGGTGGAAGTCCTGCGGCTGTTCCCGATTTCGAGTTGGCGGCAGCGACATCGCGGGCCTTCTTGAGGGCGATCGCCGCCTGTAGCTCGCGCCGCTCCTTCGCCAGGTTGTCGATGGCCCGCTGTTCGGCGGCAGACGCGTTGTTGTAGGTCGCTCTCGCTTCGTCGGCAAGGTTGTTGGCGCGTTCGACGAGAGCGGCTGCCTCGGCTTCGAGAATCTCGACTTCGGCTTTGCTGTCCACGAGCTCGAGCTTCAGGCGGTCCATTTCCCTCGAGACGGCTTGGAGGCGATCCAGGTCGGCGATGTCCCGAATCGCCGCCCGGTTCATCAGCTGCTGCGACGTGAGGAGATCCTGAATCGAGCCGGCCTCGAACGCCGCCGTCACAAGACCGCGCCCACCGGACGTGTATGCCTCGAGGACGAGCTCCTGTGCCGTTTCTCTCAGGCCTTCCACATCGCGTTCGTAGGTCGAGATCTTGCTCTCCACGAGACCGATGGTGTAGATGAGGTTGTCGAGTTTGCTGGTGACCTGATCGAGTTCCAGCAGCGCTTGTTCGAGGTCGTCTTGGGCCGCCTTCCACCTGCCGTACGCTGCGGAGGTTTCGTCCTGCGCCCGTTCTACCTGGTTCTCGGCGCGGTCAACATCGCCCTCGGTCTGGGCGGACGCGCCAATTGGCACCACCGCAAGAAATGCAACGATGAGGAGGAGCATCAAGCCGCGGGGAACACGCTGCGTTGACATAGACAACTCAGGCTAGTGCTCGCGTCGAGAAACGAACAGTCCCTCGATCAACCGAGTGCCACCAATGCGAGCCAGAAGAGGGGCGCTGCGAGCCAGAGGCCGTCGAGCGGGCTGAGCTGCCCTGGGAGTCGAACGGTGTGCACGATCGAACCGGTGCGGACCATCGAGCCGAGCACGCGCCCTGCGATGAGACCCGCCGCCACGGCCACGGCGGCGACGAGTGCCGTTGCCAGTTCGATGTCCTCGGTGACCAGTCCAGCGATCAATCCGGCGATGAGCGCACCGACGAGGGTTCCAACGTTGGGGTCGACGGTCTGGCCTCCG
>Ga0316197_10001797_pt1 | contig 15252 bp, 10 predicted proteins | sample OudBiesiAoxic_MG_FD_204939 | JGI IMG/M metagenome (GOLD analysis project Ga0316197, IMG submission 204939) | Coastal sediment microbial communities from Oude Bieten Haven, Netherlands - site A oxic | ecosystem: Environmental > Aquatic > Marine > Coastal > Sediment | place: Netherlands...
ACCATCATTGGTTCAAGTAAAGTCAGTGCCTGTCTGTAAACACGGCGCTTGAAGCGAATGACATTGTCAGCGGGATACCAGAAATCGACCCAGCGAAAATCCCGGAACTCCGGGTCGGGGGTGGTTTTGAAATTGAATTGCACATCGTCATCAAGCAACTTTAACAAAAACCACACCTGCTTTTGGCCAATACACAAGGGTTTGCTCTCTGACCTTTGGAAACGTCGGGGAAGTTGATAGCGAAGCCAACCAGGGGTCGCACCCAGCAACTGAACTTGTTTATTATTCAGCCCGGTTTCTTCATGCAATTCGCGATACATTGCCTCCTCCGGTGTTTCATCAGTATTCATGCCACCCTGGGGAAATTGCCAACCATCATTGTTTGAACGTTGCGCCCAAAACACACGACCATCATTATTCATGATAACCATGGCTACATTGGGTCTGAATCCATCTGAATCGATCATGTTTTTCTATTTCTTTTGTAACTGTTCAAAGCCGATGTCATGAGCTCACGTAATACGTGCGATAATTTTAAATCTTAATCAACCAAACCATCTTAATCAATCGTTCAAAATGATTTCAACTACATTACGTCGATCACTGCTCCTATTATTGATGTTGATGTCAGTTGGGAGTGTTTTTTTTGCCAGCGCAACCGGCTCGGTGACGCTGGGGTGGTCTGAATGGTTAGCCGCAATTCAGAACTCCGATAGTCAACATGGTGAATTGATCTGGCGTTTGCGGCTGCCGCGTGCGATGGCCGCCTGGGTGGTCGGTTCGATGCTGGCGATGTCGGGCTGCCTGATGCAGGTGCTGCTCCGTAATCCATTGGCCGACCCCTATGTATTGGGAGTATCCGGCGGGGCTGCTTTTGCAACCCTGTTGGGGATGGTATTTGGCGTTGCAGTGGCTTTTCTGCCATGGCTGGCCATACTCGGAGCGCTGATTTCCATATTATTGGTTTTCGGCCTTGCACGTGGTACCGGCCCCTGGAGCGGAACACGCTTATTGTTGACTGGTGTGGTTACCGCGTCGGGGTGGGCTGCATTGATCAGTCTTATTCTGTCCCTCAGCCCGGATAACAGTCTGCGTGGAATGTTGTTCTGGTTAATGGGTGACCTCAGTTATTCCACTCTGCCTTTGTGGTCGCTGGTGGTGCTTGCAGGCAGTTTCATCCTGACGCTGGCATTGGCACGTAGTTTGAACGTGCTGGCAATGGGCGAAACCACGGCAAGACTGCTCGGTGAACCCACCCGTCATATGCTTTGGCTGGTTTACCTGCTTGCCTCAATACTGACCGCCACAGCCGTCTCCATTGCTGGCAGTATCGGTTTTGTGGGGTTGATCGTTCCACACCTGATGCGATTACTGGTGGGATCAGATCATCGCATCCTGATTCCCGCAGCAACCCTGTTTGGTGGTTTGTTCCTGGTATTCTCCGATACACTCGCGCGGACAGTATTAAGCCCACAACAGTTACCAGTGGGTGTGATCACGGCGCTTCTGGGGGTGCCGTTGTTTCTATTGTTGCTAAATCGGGCAAGGCTTAAAGGCGTATGACATCGCTGGCATGCCAATCACTTGATGTCAGTATTGCAGGTAAAAACATTTGCAGCGATCTGGACATTGCACTTGAGCCGGGACAGGTTTGGGGCCTGCTGGGACCCAACGGAATTGGTAAAACCACGCTACTCAAATGTATGTCAGGATTATCCGCACCCGATAGCGGGACCGTCTTACTGGAAAACCAGCCGATCGACAAGTTGCCCCGGCGTACCATTGCCCGCCTGCTGGGCATGCTTCAACAGCATACTGTTTATGTTTTCGATGCCAGCGTACTCGAAACGGCCATGACCGGACGACATCCACACTTGTCTTACTGGGAGCGTGAAGGACCACAGGATAAACAAAAGGCGCTAGATGCCATCCGGGATGTCGACCTTGAAGGCTTTGAAGCCCGTAGCGTGACGAGGTTATCCGGTGGTGAAGCCCGGCGCCTGGCATTTGCTTCACTGATGGTACAGGAACCCGCCATTCTCCTATTGGATGAACCCACCAACCATCTTGATATGAAGCACCAGATTCGCATCATGAACCTGGTGGAGAGCCAGGTCACCAATGCACAGCGTTGCGCCATGATCGCATTACACGACGTTAACCTGGCGGCGCGCTATTGCAGCCACATTCTCATGCTATTTGGAGAGGGTGATTGGCAGGCAGGACCGGTGGATCAGTTATTGAACCTGGAAAACCTCGAGAGGCTTTATCAATGCCCGGTTGAAACCTTGCAGAGTGAGGCAGGTAGGCGTTTCCTGCCTGGTGCTTAATCCTGGCTAATCGGGACCATGGTTCAAAAACTGAACCAGTGTCAGGGATCCACCTGACTTTTTAGTTTTGTATAAGCCTTACCAAGATGCCAGGCGCCGAACCCCCAGATCGCCATGATGGGCAGATACACCCATGCAACCTGGCTGATTGTAAGACCAGCCGTCATCAAACCCTTGAATATCCAGCTGGCGGTAACATCACTGCCACGGTATACCACGGTATCGATGAAATTCTTGCTCTTGTACTTGGTTTCGCGATCAACAACTGTAAACAACATCTCTTTGACCGGCCCCAATAAACCATAATTCAACGCACGCTGCGCCACCCCGACAGCAGCGAACAAAACCAGGCCAAGCGAGCTACCCAACAGGGTGAAGCCAGCCGCCAGAATGATCGGGGGCAAAATTGCAGTACGTGGCATACCCAGGTAAATGACCAGTCTCGAGGTAATTAAAAACTGGAACAGAAACGCCAGTATTTGCACCACGAGGTCAACATAACTAAAAAACCGCGTGCGCTCATCAAACCCGATAATATTCTCATTAACCAACACCGCAAGCCCGTTATACAAAAAGGTCGATGTCAGATTGTGTGACAACATCAGAAGGCAGATTAACAGCAGGTATTTTGACTTGAAGACACGTATCGCGCCCTCCCACACACTCCCCCCAATGATCTTGGCAGGTTGGTCCTGATGATGATGCCGTTCGAATCTGCCAAGGATAATTGCCATTACTGTAGCCACTAACAGGCAAATGATCGCCAGTGTCATGACACCACCGGAACCAATAACTTCAACCCAGTTTGCAGTCAAAAGAGGGCCGGAAATTGCACCTAGACTGCCTCCAGCCATAATGCTGCCAAACAGTCGCTGTGCCTGGTCCGGGCGGAAAATATCCGCCATAAAACTCCAAAATATCGAGACCACGAATAAATTGAACACACTAAGCCACACGTAAAAGCCGTACTGAATCCAGTCTCCTGTTGCATCACCTTCGAACGCGAAGGCAAAAAAGATCAGGTTTGAGATAAAAAACAGGTAAATTCCGGGCACGAAACGACCACGCCGAAATTTTGAAACCAACCAGCCAAAAACGGGAACGATCAGCAACATAGATATAAACGTAGCGGTATAGAGCCAGTGCAGAGACTCAGAGTGGTTGGCCGCCACTGTGCCACGAATAGGCCGAAGCATGAAATAGCCGGCAAGCAGGAAAAAGAAATAGATGAAAGCCAGCAGAAAACGCGGCCATTCGCCATTGCGTATATTGAGTAAATTCAAAAGGGGCTAACCTTCCATGACGGAAACTGCCTGACCTGGGCGCAGCCTTTCATTTCCGCGGACTATGACGGTGTCTCCGTCTGACAATTCGCCAATGACTTCAATCTGGTCCCCGGAGCCAATGCCGGTTGTAACCATAACCTGTTTCGCATTCTGATCATTGTCTACAACAAACACCGTAATCCCACCCGGTCTCAAAACCAAGGCGTCACGGGGAACCACCAACGCTTCCCTGACGTTTGAAGTCGGCACGGAAACACGTAAAGTCTGGCCCACTGGAAAGCTGTTGCCTTCAATATCCAGCCTGAGCTCAAACAGATGTGTGTTCTCTGAGCCAACTGCCACCACTGTTCTTACCGTACCACTTGTGATCACATTGCCAGTTCGTATGGCCAACTCCTGCCCCGGTTTTACAAAGGAATAGTACTCAAGAGGTGCCCGTGCAATGACTTCAAGATGTTGTTGGTTAACCATACGTACCACGTTTTCGCCGATATCGACACGTTCACCAGGCATCTGTAATCGCTCAACCACAATACCATTGAATGGTGCGCGTATGGCGGTTCGGGACAGTTGGTCTTCAATCTGAGCCAATCGTGATTTGGCCACATTGAGGTCACCCCGTGAAACATCACGATCCGAGCGGGTTTCCTCCAGTTTGGTAGCCGCAGCCAGATTCGAATTGGCCAGCTTCATATAGCGGCCCTCTTCACTTTCAAGAAACTTCAACCTGGCCTCTGCGCGTTGTACCTCGGCCAATAACTCCTCTTTTCGAAGGGTGATTATCGTATCCTCAATCCTGGCAATCACATCACCCATATTTGCAGGAGTACCCACCTCCGCAACTTCCATCAATCGTCCGGTCACCTCTGCAGCAAGCCTGGCATCACTGCGACTGACGACAGTTCCCGGCACAATAGTGTCCGGTGCTATTGATTGTATGGAGGCCAGGGCGACACGCACGTTCGCCGCCCGGGCACCACCTTGCGCCAAAGCAGCAGGCTGTATAATCAAGCCCATGGCGAGTAGCCCGATTAACCCTACAAATTTATTCATTTTGCCCATATCCACTCAGAATTATTCCTAGTGTAGCTTTTCGGTAAGGACGCACCATTACCGACAAAGCACGCCTTGCGGTCGATCGCTTCACGACCCGCTGATTCCTACAAAATACGCGTGACCGTACAAAAGTCTTCATACCTGCGCCACTTGTGACCCCGGGTGTTCATTTTCGTTGGAACGCAAGAGACTGGGTAACAGGACCAATGTAAACAGCGCACTGACCAGCATACCCCCAACGATGACAGCCGCCATACCCCTGTAGAGTTCCGTTCCGGATCCCGGAATCAGCATCAATGGCAGCATACCGAAAATACTGGTCATCGTGCTCATCAGTATGGGTCTCAGGCGCAGCCGGACAGCACTTTCCACGGCATCCCGGCGTGACATACCCTCACGTTCACCATCCCGCGCCCGATAAACCAGCAAAATAGCATTATTAACAACCAGCCCTAACAGGATAACGAAACCGATCATCGTCAACAGGTCCATTTTCTGCCCCCCGCTTGCGGACAATGCCAGGTCAATCAAACGCAGGGATATGATCCCACCCACAGTGGCCATCGGAATCGTCAGCATGACAAGTAACGAGTCCCTGAAGGAGCGAAACAATGCAGAGATCAGCAGATAAAGAATGACGATAGCCAGTGAGAAACTTCCCGTCATGCTTTTCAATGCCTGATCCAGTGCCTCGGCGGTTCCGCGTAGCTGAATAGAAGCATCTTTTGGCAGTTCTTCCAAAATAACCGGTAAAACCTGTTCCTCAATGACCCCAATAGCATCTTCGAGTGCCATTGAACCTGGCGGGGTTACCTGCAATGTCAATGTGCGTTTTCGGTCAACCCGACGAATTTGTGAAGGTCCCGCCGTTCGAACAACTTCAGTGAGTTCACCAATTGTTTGAATCTCGCCGCTTGCCGTAGCAACCGGTATCGCCGCCAACTCTTCCGGCGTAGCCCACTGCTCAGCACGCAAGATGACGTTATAGCGTCTCGTGCCGTCAAAGTACTCGCCCATGAATGCGCCATCGCCCATGGCCCGGATAACAGTGGCCATCCGTGACCGGTTCCAGCCGACCTCGGCAATACGACGATCATCCGGTATCAGGCGCAACTCCGGTTCAGCCTGTTCAAGACCGGGTAAGGGTCTTACATTTGCCCCAGGCAGGGCTTGCAGTATGGCCTGAAAACCTGCCTGTCCACCCTGAATCAGCGACTCAAAAGAATCAGCCTGTAAATCCACATTGATCTGCCGGCCACCCCTTGCCCCGCCGAAAATGGCACGACGACTGGCAAAGCCGAAGGTGTCCGGGAAACCGGGTAGAATTTCAGAGTTGAAAACACCGATCAATTCATCGACATCGGCCGGATCACTAGACCTGCCGCCGATGAAGGTTCCAAAGCCCGGTGATGTACCCAGAAAATAACTATCCATCTGCAACCGGTTCTCACCATTGATATATTGATCGAGCCTTCGATCAATAACCTCCATGACTTCTCTTTTGGCTGTTTCCACACCCAGACCCGGCGGTGCCACCATGAATCCGAATATGAAATTCCGTTTGCCTTCCGGTAGATAATCGGCTGACGGTTTGAGAGCCAACAGAAGAACCAACGGCACGATTGTCAACCCGGCAATCCACAAACGCCGTCGCTGCGGTGTACCCGTCCAGGCCATAATATGGTTGGTTATCCATCGCCACCAGTGTTGGTGTACATCCTCTATTGCGCTGCCCTTGATCCAATTTGACGCGGCTGAAGGTAAAACCGTCACCGCGACCAGTAAGGATGCCGTAACGGCTGCTGATATGGTTATGGCAAGGTCGCTAAACAACTGACCCGCTTCATCTTCAAGAAAGACAACCGGCATGAAAATAGCAATCGTGGTGGCTGTCGATGCCAGCAATGCACCCCAGACCTGCATGGTGCCACGTTCAGATGCCTCATCGCCATCTCGACCAGCCTCACGTTGTCTGAAAATATTTTCCAACACAACAATGGCCGCATCGAGAACCATACCAGTTGCGAAAGCAAGGCCGGCCAGGGAAATAATATTCAACGTCCGGCCGGTAATATTGAGTACGACAAACGAGGCAAACAGACACAACGGGATGGACAGGGCTACAATCAATGTGGCACGAAATTTTCGCAAGAACCACCACAAAACAATTACTGCAAGCAGCATTCCCAAAAACAAATTATTCCGAACCATTTTGATGGATCCGGTGACATAAAGTGATTCATCGTAGTTTTGCCTGATATCCAGACCCGCCCGGTTAAGTTCATTGGCCGCAAGATCAGCTATGGTTGCTTTCAGGGCAGTCATTACTTCGAGAACATTGACACCTGATTCCGGTGTCACGTTGATCGCAATTGAAGCTCCACCATTCATGTGCAGCATGGTTCTTGGGTCAATCATGACCATTTCAATACGTGCGATATCTTTTAACCGTACCGCCTTACCTTCGCGCCATTCAAGTACCAGATCACCGAGTGACTCAATTTCATATTTACCACTAAACCGCACCGTATACTGACGTCTTCCAACTTCTGTACTGCCAGCCGAAACATTTGAATTTGCTCCCAACTCACCTGCGATTGACGTCAGGTCCAGGCCAATACCTGCTGCCTTGTAAGGGTCAAAAGTAATCCTGACTTCATGTGTACGGCCACCAAAAGCGCCGGTTCTCGAAACACCGGGTACTCTTTCCAACCGGGGAATGACATTTTCTTCAAGAAAATCCTGATAGGATTCTATTGGGCGTTCATTGCCGGGTTTCAGGCTCACGGCAAACCAGGCCATGACCTTCTCAAAGCCGCCACCCCCCACGCTGATAAAAGGTTCATTGGCATCGACCGGATACCTGGGCACCTGGTTCAATCGGTTCATGACCTCGATAAGCGCCCGGCTCATATCAGTGCCAATTGCAAACTCCAGTTGAATCGAGCCATTTCCAAAACTCGAACTTGAAGACATCCTGAGTAAACCCGGCACGCTACGCAGGACATCTTCCTGGGGCTCAATAATTTCTGATTCGATCTCACTGGGTGCCGATGCGCGCCATGACGTATTGATGGAAATCTCGGGGCGCTCGATGTCGGGAGTCATCTGGATTGGCAAACGCATCAGGCTCAAGGTGCCGAAAATCACCACCAGGATACCTGCAACAATGACTGCCACAGGATTTCCCAAAGATATTCGCGTTAAGGTCAATTTAAAGTCCTATATCCATTATGAACCAGTGTACCGGTTCAGGTTTCCGGCGAATCCGGCTCGAGCGCCGGTTCCAGTGGTGCCCGGAAGTCACTTTTGACATGGACATCTCTTTGCGGGAATGGAATCTCGACTCCATTCTCCACTAAAAGTGTTTCAAGTTCCCACATAAAACTCGCCCGCGTCCTGCCGGGCCTACGCACACCTTGCCGGCTAACCCAAAACAAAACGGTAAACTCCAATGCATTGTCACCAAAGTTGACAAGCCTGATCTGGGGTTCCCGTTCAGGCATGTGCGTCAGCGCGCATTCAACTTTTTTAACAGCCTCTAAGGCGAGGTTCCTGACAAGGTCTTTGTCTGTACCATAAGCAACACCAAATGATACCCGCATCCGTCCGTATGATTCCCGCAGAGTCCAATTGGTCAACTGGGTCGTGACAAGAACTGAGTTGGGTACGACCAAGTCCACGCTGTCATTGGTGGTGATAACAGTTGCACGGGTATTGATTTCCTTGACCACACCGCGAAACCCGACACCGTTAGTGCCACCTTCCAACTCAATAAAATCACCAACGCGCATGGTACCTTCAAACAGCAGGATAAGCCCCGAAACAAAATTACTGACAATGGCCTGTAGACCAAAGCCGATACCAACTGACAGCGCACCTGCAATTAATGCAAAACTGGTAAAATCGATACCGATCGAGCCCAGCGCGGCAAAACTGCCTGCCATCACGATGATATAGTGCAGTATTCTGCCAAGGGCATAGAAAGCCGGACTTTGAGCGGCTTGCCTTTTTCTGACACCACGGGCAAGAAGGTAACGAATCAGCCAGGAAAGCCCGATGGCCAGCCCCAGGATAAACAACATTTTGGTAAGGCCTGCCGGGGTGACAGGTGTGTCACCAATATCGAAAAGATGGAAGTCGGACAATTCATGCACGCGGTCCCAGGCATTACCAAGAGCAAGACCCAGACGTGCACCCGTGCTACCCAAACCTCTTTGCGCGGAGATGAACTCTTTCGTAAGGATTTCCTGAATGAACAACAGATCATCGCTGACACTCCTGACCTGACCAATGAACGCCAGTGTGTCACGCGCCACAGACTGGGCAATTTCATAATTCTTAACTGTATTCAGACTTGTGTCAGGCGAAGAGTTCATCAGTGTCGATTGACTGGTCGAAGACCACAGCTCTACTTGCCTGAGAGCCTCGTCGGTAACCCGGCGGGCCTGTGTCGAGGCGGACTGGATGTCAAACTCGGGTTCCAGCAAATCAGCACGGAAGTGGTACCAGTTGGATTTAGCAGTGATCAGCAAAGCCTGGAGTTGTGCCAACTCGGCCTCAACGGAGGCTCTTGTCATCTGTTGTTTCCTGAGCAATTCCAGGCTTGGGTTTACGTTATCGGCTGATAGAGCATTCAATAATTGCGGTTGCAAAGCAGCCACCTTCTCCGTCATTTCAAAGACTTTCGCATTGGCTTCAGTTTTTGCCTTTTGCAAGTCGGCCAATGTTGCGTCAGAGCTGACCAGGTGATCCCGTGCAAACGCTTGCTGTTCATTCAGCAGGCGGCTTTGTGTCTCGATAAGTTTTAAGACTTTCTGGGAATTTTCCGTACTCATCCGCGCAAGTTCATATTCGACCCTGGCCGTTACGCGATTGATTCCGGCAAGTATCCTTGAGGGCGATTCCGGTTTGGTGGAGTTGTACTCACGAATCAACTTATCCCTGCGATCCTGAAGTAAGCTGGTTTTTCTTTGAGACTGATCGATCTGCAACTCTATCTGGGTTGCCCTCGCTGCGAGTGCACGCCACTGTGAACGGAGATTCAACAATTCATCAATGAAATAGGTCTCTTTTGCCAGAGGTGGCTCATATTGCTCGTCAAGCGGCCCCTGCCTTGCCAGTGCCAGCAGTTCAAACTGGCTACTGATATAAGCCAGTCCATTTTGTGCGGTTACCAGTTCGTTGCCATCAAGACCCTTGGCTCTTTGCTCCAGCGAATCAAGGAACTCGCTTACCCGCTGACTGTTAAGTTCGGCTGACACGCCCGTAAACGCCGACCACCAGTCCGAAGGCAACGCGGTCAGGTCAGGCGCCTGCCAGCTCTTCTCATTGGCTTCTGCTGCTTTCGGGTCGGTGAGTATCTGGGCGGTTACCGGGATGCAGGCCATGTAAGCGGCCAAACAAACCCACGCCGTGATTATCAGCAAACGCAATTGCCAGTTTTTAGTGTTCGTTTTGTTCATTGTTGAAGCAACTATAGCCGATTCGGGTGAGTCACAAGCCCGGCACATTGTATCAGCAAGTTAAGTCGAACCCATTGGCTACCAATCGATGCATGATCGGTGAACAGTGTTCGGGTCCTATTCTCCACCAGTGATCATGGGGATTGGAACATGGATCACAGAGCACACGACACGAAGCAATTCCATTTCTGTCACCGCAATCCTGTTATCTGCCATCACGGTCGCTATCAGGGATTTGACCAGTCTTTCCTTATCAGGCGGTTTGAGCTGATCGAGAACTGGCAGCACCCTGTCCATCACCTCGCACCAGTCTTCAATGTCAGGTATTGGCACGTGGGCATCGCTAACCAGAACCATACTGCCTGCCCGGAAAGCGCTTTCAGCAGTTTCCCGGCTTTCATTACCATGCTGAGCCAGCACTGCGATCACCTCTAACGCTTTGTCGATTACCTTGTCAAGACTACCCTTTCCAGAGAGCTTTACCTGTTGCGGATTAATGGATTCCCACAAGTGCTGAGCGATAATTTTTGCCATCAGGTACTCAAACACATCGGTTTGCCCGTCAGCCTCATTTAACAGTTTTACCGTGGTTAGAACCTTACTCACATGATCAGGCGGTCTGCGTTTCAACTCCGGGATTGAAATCTCCAGTAATGGCAGGCGTTGCTCTCGCGCCAGTTCAGGGGCAGCACTCAACAAGCCCCGTACACGTGCCTCGCTGTCACTTCCCATGTTCTGTGCGACAAACAATAGTTGTTGCTCGCGAATTTCCTCATCCCGATCCATCAGGCTATAGAAAAGCACCTCGGTCGCCCATTGATTGGAATGTGCAGCCTGACTGATCTCATCCGGAATGGAAGCCGCCAGTGCTGCCGCCATCAAAATCCTTGAAAAATCAGGGTGACCGATCTGGTCGATCAGGTTATCGGCATCGAACATGCCTGCACCACCTGATTGTGCTTTCTCTTTCTGTTTGGCGGCCTGTTTGGCAGCCTGCTCGGCCTCGGTCTGCCCCTGTCGCTGGATTTTTTTAGACAGGAGTACAAGGTCATCCGGCTTGAACGATTTATCAATACGCGCTATTCGTTCGTTCAATGGAGGGTGGGTTGAAAACATTTTCACCTGTTCTCCATCACCAAACAGCATGTGACTGACTTCTTCGGTTTCCACATTGAGATAAGACGCATCACTGTAAATGGCGATCTTTTTAAGAGCGCCTGCAATACCCTCAGGGTCACGTGTGAACTGCACGGCAGACGCATCCGCCAGGTATTCACGTTGACGCGAAACTGCTGATTTTATCCAACGACCGAAAAACAAGCCGATGTAACCCACCAGCATGACAGCGACAGCGACCAGTACGATGGCACCACCATTGCTGTTTTTTGAGCGACCCACAAAATAGGACCCATGTAATACCCGCCGACCGATCAACGACAACACGAGTATTCCGAACAAGGCACCCATCAAACGAATGTTAAGACGCATATCCCCGTTGAATATATGACTGAACTCATGCGCAATAACACCCTGTAGTTCAGCCCGGTTGAGCTTCTCCAGTGCACCCCGGGTGACAGCAACCGCGGCGTCAGCCGGTGAAAACCCTGCTGCGAATGCATTGATACCGGACTCCTGTTCAAGTACGTAAATCTCCGGTACCGGTATACCCGATGCCAGGGCAATTTCTTCAACGACGTTATACAAACGTCTGCGCAAGGGGTCACGTGCATCTGCTTCGACCAGGACCCCGCCCAGATCTCGCGCAACCTTGCCGCCACCCGCCCGCAAAGCAGCCGTTTTGAAAAGACTGGCAATAAGTATCACGGCAGCGGTCACTGCCGCACCACCTAAAAGTATTGGAATGTTGGCCTTGAGTGTTTGAAAACTGAATACAAACTGTTGTTCCTCGATGTTCATCAAACCAAATGCCACCAAGACGGCAACATCAATCACCACGACAATGATCAATACAGCGAGGATGAACAGGAAGACCAGCCATCGACTCTGGCGTCGCGCCTGCTCCTGGTATTCGAAGAAATTCACCTGGTTACCCAGCCCGGGAATACGAATGACCGCCCGTGCAGGGCGGCCATTACAATCCGTGGCACCTTAAAATGAAACCTCGGGTACTTCGCGCTTGGTTTCATCCTCGATTTCCAGCAATTCTGCGGCTTTGAAGCTGAACCAACCGGCAAAAAAGTTGTTCGGAAAAGACTCACACAAGGTGTTGTATTGCATTACCGCATCGTTATAGGCCTGACGCGCGAAGGCAACCTTATTCTCAGTTGTCGTTAATTCCTCGGAAAGCTGCATCATGTTTTGGTTGGCTTTCAGGTCCGGGTAAGATTCTGAAAGAGCAAACAATTTGCCAAGCGCTCCTGATAAGCCCTGTTCCGCCTGGGCCAGTTGCTTCATGGCTGCAGGGTCTGACGGGTCTTTAGAAGCGGCCTTGAGACCCGCAACAGCCGTGTTGCGCGCATTGATGACCCCTTCGAGCGTTTCACGCTCATGCTTCATATAACCCTTGGCTGTTTCCACCAGGTTAGGTATCAGGTCATGTCGACGTGTTAGCTGTACGTCAATTTGTGCAAAAGCATTCTTGAAACGATTTCTGCCTGCAACCAGACGGTTGTAGATTGAAATTGCAAACAAGACTGCACCAACAATTAATGCAAGTACTATCCAACCCATCATAAATCTCCTTAAACACAGTCTGATTGAACTGACATTTTAACAAAGCAATGGCACATACGAGTGTGCCTCAAGTCATCCGCTATCTATTCACTTTTGCCCAGGAGTCACGAAGCGAAACGGTTCTGTTCAAAACCGGCTGTTCCTGGTCTTTGCTGTCCTGATCGATAGAAAAATAACCCACGCGTTCAAACTGAAAGAAATCTCCAGCACTGCCCGCAGCGACCGCCGGCTCGACAACTGCCTCTGATACCGTATCAAGCGAGTGGGGGTTTAGAAACTCAAGATAATCTTTTTCCTTGTCAGCCAGTGGGTTGGCAACGCTAAACAGACGGTCGTATAAACGAACCTCAGCACTGACGCCATGCTCAACGGAAACCCAATGAATGGTACCCTTGACCTTTCGTGAAGCACCGGGCAATCCACTACGGCTTTCCGGATCATACTCACAATGAATCTCAATCACTTTTCCATCGGCATCCTTGATGAAGCCGGTACACTTGATAATAAAAGCGTTACGCAAACGCACCTCACCATCCGGACGCAGGCGGAAAAACTTTCGCGGCGGGACTTCCATGAAATCCCCGCGTTCGATCCAGATTTCCCGGCCCAATGGAACTGACCGTGTACCCATCTCAGGCTTTTGTGGATGTGAAGGTGCTTCAATCCACTCAGTTTTACCTTCCGGGTAGTTGGTCAGGACGACTTTTACCGGATCAAGTACTGCCATGACGCGGGGTGCGTTCTCATTCATGTCGTTTCGAACAGCATTCTCAAGAACGCCCATCGGGATAATACTCTCAGCTTTTGAAACACCCGCCTCTTTCCAGAAGGTACGGATGGACTGAGCTGTATAGCCACGACGGCGCAGACCGGCGATAGTCGGCATACGTGGATCATCCCAGCCTGACACGTGGCCTTCCTCGACCAACTGCCTGAGTTTGCGTTTACTCATCACGGTAAAATCCAGGTTACCGCGCGCAAACTCTATCTGTTGCGGGTGACACGGTGCTGGAATATTGTCAAGAAACCAGTTGTATAACGGTCGATGCTCCTCGAACTCCAATGTACATATAGAGTGGGTAATACCTTCAATAGCATCTGAGATGCCGTGGGCCCAGTCATACATGGGATAGATATTCCACTTATCCCCGGTGCGATGATGCGCAACCTTACGGATACGGTAGATAGCCGGGTCGCGCATATGCATATTGCCTGACGACATATCGATCCGTGCACGCAAAACATGCTCACCATCAGCAAATTCACCGTTTTTCATACGCTCAAACAGATCAAGGTTTTCTTCAACCGATCGATCACGAAAGGGACTGTCCGTACCCTCGACGTTGAATGACCCGCGACTTGAGCGCACTGCCCCTGCGTCCTGGCTATCGACATAAGCCCTACCTTCCTTAATCAGGTAGACCGCATAGTCATACAGTTGCTCAAAATAATCCGAGGCATGTCGCAACTCATCCCATTCAAAACCCAGCCAGCGAACATCATTCATGATGGCCTGGGCAAAGTCTTCGCTCTCCTTCAAAGGGTTTGTATCATCAAAACGCAAATTGGTGGTGCCACCAAACTCGGAAGCCAGACCAAAATTCAGGCAAATAGACTTGGCATGGCCGATATGCAGATGACCATTGGGCTCTGGCGGAAAACGCGTTGCAACTTTCTTGTGCTTACCGGACTCCAGGTCTTGTATAACAATATTGCGTATAAAGTTGCTTACGGGTGGAATGTTGTCTTCATTCAATGAACTGGCCTTTTAACTTCGTCGGGAGTACAGGAAAGGGGATTCTATCCCATAACGGTAATGGGTCACTATAGTTAGGGGGTGTTTTGTGGGATAAATGGCTTGGGGTATGGGGTTTTTGAGATTCTGCGTCAAAATCCATTGCCTTTTGAACACCCTCTCGGCTTCGTAAGTGACTGTAGTACTGTGGTTTCAGATATACGGGTACGGCGTAGGCCTAAGCCGGGGTGGGATTATATCTTACAGAAACCGCTACACAGTAATTACGCACAGCGCAGTCACATCTAGTGAACCACTGCCAACCAAACGTACAAACTCTCTTCTCAGATCCACGGTATTCACCTCTTTCCAGGGCATTGTGCTCTCCAATACAAGGAACAATGCGTTAAAGATAAGTGTTACCTATGTGTCCGAACAGAGTGTTACCCATGTCTCCGGTCTATACACAGGGATGTGCTTGTGGCGAGTCCGGAAGAAAGGTACCTCGCGACCTCTGCTCCCATGCAGATAACGAGACTCAGTGCAAAACTGATACACGCCGCTCCTGCGCATCCATGCGCCCGCGGCATACCGTTCGTCCTGAACATAAAAAAACCCCGACACGGGGTCGGGGTTTGAAATGGTGCGTCGCATAAGGCATAGAAGTGTGGGGACTGCCTGTCATG
>Ga0316197_10001800_pt1 | contig 15226 bp, 11 predicted proteins | sample OudBiesiAoxic_MG_FD_204939 | JGI IMG/M metagenome (GOLD analysis project Ga0316197, IMG submission 204939) | Coastal sediment microbial communities from Oude Bieten Haven, Netherlands - site A oxic | ecosystem: Environmental > Aquatic > Marine > Coastal > Sediment | place: Netherlands...
ATAAAAAAGGTTGATTAATCGTATCTCTTATATCCATATCCTCTAAATATAAAGATACTGTTTTAGTCGGGATTGTTTTAGGTTTATAACTTTTAATGTTTATACTAAGGTCATTTTTGTTCCCTATCTCTAATATTTCCAATAAAGATCCTTGTTTTTTTTCAGACATTATTAACCCCACCTTATCATCATTTTCAATTTATAATTTTATCATCCTTTACAGGTTATAACATTTTTTCATAGTTTTTTCAAGTTTTTTTTATCATCACTTGTTATTTATAATTGCATCTTTCCCCATAAAATCATCTAACTTATCTTTTGTTAGCCTTGATTATAATCCTTTAATTACTATAAGTTTTTAACCTCAATAAATATGGCATTTTATTATTCATCCCTTATTATTTATAATTACTATATAGATTTATTATTCCATATTTCCTTGGTAATTCAAGGTGTGTTTATCATCACTGTATTATTAACTTCATTTTTCTCCAATAAATAGGGACTTAAAAATATAATCCTTTATTTATTATATTTTTTTTATTGATTGACCTTAGTAAAATTAGGAGAACTTTTATAATCATCTATTTATTATATTTTTTTTATGTTTCCATTTAAATTTTCAAATCTCTTTTAATCTTAATTTTACTGATCTCTTTTATAATCACTTATAAAACATATTAATAATTATTTTAACATCCTCTATTTATTATAATTATTATTTTTTATAATCGTTGTTTTTAAAAGGTTTTAATCAATTTGAGATATTTAAAGTTAATAAAATATAGTCTAGAATTATAATCCTTCATTAATTATAATTCTATTTTTATTTCACTTCTTTTTAACTCAATAAAATCAAGCTTTCTTTATAATCCTTTATTCCACATAATAAAATACATCTTAATTAATGGGTTTAGTTTTACAATCCTCTATTTATTATAAATAAATAAATGAGTTTCTTTTTAACAGCTTATTTTTATTGGTATTCATTTAATCTAATTATTTTTATAAAAAGCTCTACATAATACATAAAACAATAATACATAAAACAACAATAAACAATTAAAGATAGTTTTGTCTGTTTTAAATTAATTTTTTCTAAAAAACTAAAACCTTTTAAATCAATATATCCATACTTATCTCAATAAACTCATCTAGATATACATAAATTCTATTTTTAAAATCTTTTATTTCTTCTATAAATTTTATCACAAGATTAAAATATATAGAAATCTTTAAAAATATAGCTAAACGTCTTATAAATAATAGATTTTTAGATAATAAAAAGGATAAGACAATATATATCTTATCCTTTAGAAATAATTAATCTTTTTTCAATCTTGGTGGTCTTTGACCGTAATACTGATAATATCTACATTTTAAATTACCATTGTATAATTTTCTATTTTTATCTGCTTTTTTGTCAAATAATTTTTCAAACCCATCATGAGAAGTAATTACATAATAAGACCATTTTTTACATCTCATTCTACAAATATCTCCTAATGTTCTATATAACTTTTCAACTTGATCTAAATCAGATAAACGTTCTCCATAAGGAGGATTAGTAATCATTGATCCATATTCAGCCATAGATTCAAATTCTAATAGATGTTTTTCTTCAAATAATATATCATTTTCTACACCAGCTAATTTAGCATTTTCTATTGCAGTCTCGATAGTTTCACCATTTAAGTCTGAACCGTAGATCCTAACTTCTTTTTCATAATCTTCATGAGTAAAAGCTTCATCTCTAGCATCTAACCAAAGTTGTTGATCAATAATATGCCAATCTTCAGAAGCAAACCGTCTATTGACCCCAGGAGCAATGTTCCTAGCAATCATAGCAGCTTCTATAAGGATAGTACCTGTACCACACATAGGATCAACTAGAGGACGTTCTCCACCATTCCATTTTGATAACTTAACAAGTGCTGCTGCTAATGTTTCCTTCATAGGAGCTTCATTTAGATGAGCTCTATATCCCCTCTTATGTAAAGGTGCTCCAGAAGTATCGATCATTATTACAAAATTATCTTTATTTCCAATGATTTTAACTCTATAAAGAGCTCCATCTTCACTAAAATAATCATGTTTATATTGAATTTTTAATTTTTCTACAATAGCTTTTTTAGCCATTCTCTGCATATCAGATTTTGAAAAAAGTTTACATTTAACAGAACTAACCCATGAAATTGGAAATTCTGCATTGATTGGTAAAACGCTGATCCAATCTAATGCTTTTACTTTTTCAAAATATTCATCCCAAGTGAAAGCTTTAAATTCTCCCATCTTTAGATAAACTCTGTCTGCCGTTCTAAGCCAGATGTTAGCTTTAATTATATCTTCTATGCCACCATCAAATTCAACCCTTCCGTTGTGGGTAACAACATTTTTAAAACCTAAATCTTTTATCTCTTGTGCTAATATACTCTCTACTCCCATTGTAGAAGTAGCGATCAATGTATACGTCATAATATATTCCTCCTAATTCATCACTTATAAATTATAATACTTTATATTTTAACATTATAATAAGGTTCATGCAAAAAATATATTTATTATTATCTAGGACTTTATATAATTTACTGATAAATTAAAGTTTATAAAAATTATGACTATGATTAATTGGCTGTAAAGTAACGTTATTCTTGTTCTTTAGAAGAATTAGTTTATTATTTAAAATAAAAATATAATTAATAAAGGATTATAAGTTTATTGATAATTAAAAAAAAATTATATTTTATAAGTGATGATATCTTTTGAAAATTATCAAAAGATCTTTTTCTTATCATCCCTTAATAAATATAATCAAAAAAAATAAAGAGACAACTTAATCATACATTAAGTCATCTCTTTTAGATAAAGGTTTAATTTTTCTTAAAAAAACTTATTCTGAAACTGTAATTTTTCCAGAGATAATATCTTTTTTCATCCTATCTAATTTAGCTAATTTATTAGAACCAATAAGGTTTTTAGTGTGATTGAAGTCAGTCAAAGAAACACCGTTGTCAGCTAATCCAGCTTGTCTATAGCCAGCTTTAAATCTATCTTCTCTTACTTCTTTAGTTAAATTATAAACAGCATTATCAATTCTAACTCTTACAGAAGTTAAAATAGTTCCTGGAACTTCTCCATCTTGATCTATATCAGATCCGATAGCATAGATCTTTTTTTCTTTTGCTGCTTCGAAAACTCCTTGTCCAGTACCTTCAGCAACCTGTAAAATAACGTCAGTTCCTCTAGATATCATAAGATTAGAGATGTTTTTTCCTGTAACAGGGTCATTAAAAGGATTACTACTAGTTGTAGGCATATAAGATGTAATGACCATAACATCTGAATTTACATATTTTGCACCTTGGGTAAATCCATGTTTAAATCTATTGAAAGATCTATTATCCATTCCTAGTAACACACCAATTTTGTTGCTGTCGCTCATCATAGTCGCTAATGCTCCTGCTAAAAAACTCATCTCTTGTTCAGCAAAATCAATAGTAACAGTATTAGGTACAGTAATTGTACCTCCTACAATAGCATATTTTTGATTTGGAAATTCAGTGGCTACTTTTTTGATAGATTCAGCTACAACACTTCCCATTCCAATTACTAAATCAAAATTTTCTTCCCTTGAAAAATCTCTTAAGAACACTAAATCTTCTGTGATATTAGAAGGTTCTACATATTTAAAAGTAATAAGCCCTTCATCTTCTGCTTTCTTTAAACCATCATAAGCCATTTGGTTAAATCCTGTACCTAATCCTCCACTAGAAAGGACTACTCCTACATTGATCTTATCCTTACTATAAGCCGCTAAACTTAATAATAAGAAAATTAACATAAATAATTTTTTCATTCTATTCCCCCATATTTTATTTTCTCAACTTTTTTTATAACTCTAGTAGTATGATACTTTTATCATAAGATTAGTTCAATCAAAAAAACGTAAAGTGTATGGGTACACTTTACGTTTTTTAATTATCTAGGAAATTATACTTGCCTAGATATAACACTGCATTATTATTTATTTTATCATAGTAAAGGTAAATAAAGTTCCGTTTTTATTTGATTTAACGTCTATATCTCCTCCACAGAGATGAACTAACTCATAAACTATAGAAAGTCCTAATCCTGTACCAGCTACATTGCTAGTCCTTGCTTTATCGACTCTATAGAATCTATCGAATATTTTATATGTATCGGATTTATTCATCCCAATACCATTGTCTTTTACAGAGATTTTATATTTATCGAATTTTTCTTCCATGGTAACTTTTATTTTAGGATTATTAACATTATAAATAATAGCATTCTCTATAAGATTTTTTAAGATCATGGTAGTTTTTTCAAAATCTATCCTAATATATTCAGTTTGCACGTCTAATTTATAGGATAGTTCAACTTTTTTTGATTCAATTTGATTTTCAAGGGATCTGTTAATCTCGTCTTTTAAAAAGTTTACATGAATAGGAGCTAAGTTTATGACTTTACTACTCTCTATCTTAGATAGATTTAAAAAATCCATTAAAATATTATCTAATTTTCCTGCATTTCTCTCTATAGTACTAATAAATTTATCTCTTTTATGGGAATCATCTTCCTCTCTCAAAGCAATTAAATATCCCATGATATTTGTGAGAGGAGTTTTTAATTCGTGCCCTACATTGGTAATAAAATTCTTTTGTACCTCTAAGGTTTCCCTGTTTCTAGTGATATCTTTTATTGTAAAAAGATATTCTTTTCGAGATTGCATATATTTTCCTCTAAGTAATATATATTTTTGAATATCATCTAAGAAGATTTCAGAGGTATCGTTTTCTTTTTTTGAGATCAATCGGTCTATAAATTTAATGATTTCTGGATATTTAATATCTTTTTTATAGTTATTAATATCTTCCTTTATATAGATAAAATTAATGGCATCATTTTTTAATTTAATTTTTTTCTCTGTATCTACTAGAAGAATCCCCATATCTACAGATGAGATGATGTTATTTAATTTAATTTTTTCTAATTTTAATTTTTCTATATTTTTAAGGTTGTTATCCTGCCATTCCTTAATAACTTCCCAAAATTTAAATAGCCATTTGTCGTCCTTTGTGACTACTTCTTTTATCTCATTCCCGTCTTCTAACATTTTTTTTATCTGATCGATTCTGTCAAAAAGATAGCGTTTTAAATAAAATCGATAACTTATAAATGCAAATAGATTTAAAAGTGAAAATAAGATAATATGTACGTAAGTACTGAGTTTTATATGTTTAAGAGCATTATTAGAGATTATAGAAACGCGAATAATTTGAGATGAATTTAACTTAAGAGCAAAGTATATCATCTCTTTTTTAGTAGTCTCACTTTTTCGTGTAGAGAGACCTTCATTATTTTTTAATGCACTTAAAATTTCAGGACGATTATGATGATTGGCTATGGAATCAATAGATTTATCTTCCATACTATCAAATAAAACTTTTCCATCTAAATCTATAATTGTAAATCTTTTTTGTGTTTTTTTAAAGAGGTCCCCATAGTTTTCAGATGGATTTTGCAAGATAATATTTTTGATTAAATAAGCATCATTTCTAAGGGAATTTTCTACATTTTTTATGCTGATTTCCGATAATTTATCGGTATTCCATCTTACGTAAAAAACCTCTACTAGGAGGATAAAAATTATTATTATAAAATCTTTTCTTCTAATTTGTACCCAACCCCCTTGATCGTTTTAATGTCTTTTGAGATACTCTTTACCTTATCTCTTATTTTTGAAATATACATATCTACAGTCCGATCACCTGTATAATAGTTGCTCTGCCACACTTTATCTAATATTTTATCTCTAGTTAATACTAATCCTTTATTTTTTATAAGAAGGAGTAAAAGGTCGTATTCTTTTTTGGACATGGGAATTTCATTTTGATCTTCTAAAATCAAGTGTTTGTCGGTATCGATAGTTATATTTTTAAATAAATATTTTTGGGTACTTATTTTTGTTTCACGGTTTAGAAGTTTTTTTACTCTTAAAACCAACTCTCTAGGATCAAAAGGTTTTTTCATATAATCATCTGCTCCTAACTCGAGGCCTGATAATACATCCTCTATATCAGTTTTTGCTGTAAGCATGATGATCTTGGGGTTACCGTATTTATCTTCTGATTTTTTTATCATTTGAGCCATACTCTTTCCGTCTAAATGGGGAAGCATAAGATCGAGTATAATAATATGAGGATGATAAGTTTTAGCTAATTTTAATCCAGCCATCCCATCGCCAGCTTCAAGGACTTCATACCCCTCTTTCTCCATAAAAAAACTAATTAATTCTCTGATATCTATGTCGTCTTCTACAATTAATACTTTCAATTAATAAATCACCTCATCCCTTATTATTTATAAAATTATATTCTATAACTTAGAATACAATTTTTTTTACTCTATTTCAAACTTTTTCTTATTTGTTTACATTAGATTTACATTGATAGAGTATGATAAAGATATATAAATCAAAAGTATAACTTATAAGTGATGATAACTTTTTATATAATCACCTATAAGTCATAATTTTTTAAAAAACAAAAAAAAGCAAAATTTTTTATTCTGCTTTTAATTTATTTATTCTGAAATTAGAACTATATATTAAAATTTTAATTTATAGAATTACTAGGATCCCCTGTAGAAGAGAATTCAATTAAATTTTTGAGAGAAACTTCTACCATATCTGAAACAGCTTGATCTGTAAAGAAGGCTTGATGGGGAGTTATCTGAACATTTGGCATATTTTTTAAGATAACCAAGTTATCATTATCAATTTGTTTTCTAGAGCAATTTTTAAATATAATACCACCTTCTCCCTCTATAACGTCTAAAGCAGCTCCTCCAACCTTACCTGACTTCAACCTTGTCACAAGATCTTTAGTATTAATAAGCCCTCCTCTAGCAGTATTGATTATTAACACTCCGTCTTTTACAGAAGATAAAAATTTTGAATCTACCATATGTTTATTTTGATCAGTCATAGGAATGTGTAGAGTTATTATATCGGACCTTTCTTTTAACACTTCTAAACTAACGTATTCTATATTATCTAAGTCAGATGGGAAGGGGTCAAAAGCAATAATTTTAGAACCAAAACCACTCAAACATTTAATTACTGTTTTCCCAATTTTACCTGTTCCTACAACCCCTATAACTTGATTTTGTAATTCTTTTCCCTTTATACCTTTTAGGGAAAAATCATTAATTCCAACTTTTTTTATTGTTAGAGGAAGATGTCTGAGTAAATTCATCATAGACATCACAGTAAATTCAGCGACAGAATAAGGGGAATAATAAGAGTTAGTCACTTTGATATTAAGTTTGGTTGCCATATCTAAATCTACATTATCATAACCTATACTTCTACTAGCTATACATTTAATCCCATTTGTTTTAAGAATTTTCAAATTCTCTTTTCCCAAATTACAGGTTGAGATAAATGAGATGAGCTCGTATCCTAAAGTTTCATCCAAATTTGAACTAGACAATGGTTTCTTTATTATTTTTAAATTTATGTTATAAAAATTAGCAAACCTATTAAAAGCTTCTAATTCATCATCTCGTACTGAGAAGGCCACTACTTTTATTTTTTTCCTCCTTTTGAACTGATTCAATCTGTTAATTTTTAAAATTAAAGTTAGATCATATAAATTGATTATATAATTTTAATTAATTTATGTATAGATATAAAGATATAGGGTATTCAGAAAAGAATAAACTAAAAAGAGTAGAAGTTATTTTTCTTCTACTCTAATTATATTATTTATTTTTTAAAAACCATAGATCTCATTTTTGATCCAACTGCTTCAATCTTAGAATCAGAATATTTAGCTCTTTCTTCATTCATAAATTTATATCCATTTTCTGTTTCGGCTATAAAGTCTTTAGCAAATTTTCCATTTTGAATATCTTTTAAGACTTCTTTCATAGCTTCTTTACTTTCTTTTGTGATTATCTTTTCACCAGTTACATAGTCTCCATATTCAGCTGTATTTGAAATAGAATCTCTCATTGCTGCAAATCCTTTTTCATATACTAAATCTATTATTAATTTCATCTCATGTACACATTCAAAATATGCTACTTCAGGATTATATCCAGCTTCTACTAAAGTATCAAATCCTGCCTGCATAAGTTCAGTAACTCCTCCACATAATACTGCTTGTTCACCGAATAGATCAGTTTCAGTTTCCTCTTGGAATGTAGTTTCTATTACTCCTACTTTTCTTCCTACACCATTTGCCCAAGCATATGCTATCTCTTTCGTATCTCCGCTTACATCATTATGTACTGCGGCTAAACATGGAACACCGTGTCCGCCTTCAAATATCTCTCTTACCATATGTCCTGGCCCTTTAGGAGCTACCATGAATACATTTGTACCTTCTTTAGGTGTAATTCTTTCATAATGAATATTAAATCCATGTGCAAATCCTAAATAAGCTCCTTCTTTTAAATTTTCTTCAATTGCAGATCTATATAATTCTGGCTGAGATTCGTCTGGAGCTAATATCATTACTACATCGGCTCCTTTTACAGCTTCACTTATTGTTGCTACTTTTACACCACTATTTTTAGCCTTTTCCCATGATTTAGATCCTTCTCTAAGTCCTACAGTTACATCCATTCCTAAATCATGAAGATTTAATGCATGTGCATGTCCTTGACTTCCGTATCCTACTACAGTTAATTTTTTTCCCTCTAAAGCTTTTAATTCTGTCATGTTAATTCCTCCGAATGTAATTTTTATTTATTGTTTTTCTCCTCTATGCATAGCTGTTATTCCAGTTCTTGAGATCTCTAAAACCTCAAATTTTTGGACTAATTTTAAAAACCCATCGATCTTATCTAGATCCCCGATTAATTCTACAATTAATGATTCGTGGGAAATATCAATGATTTTTCCTTTAAATATCTCAGCAACTTCGATAACTTCTCTACGACTTTTAAAATCAGTTTTTATTTTGACTAAAATTAATTCCCTTTTGATAGTTTTTGCTTTGTCAAAAATTTGCACTTCTACTACATCAACAAGTTTTGCAACTTGTTTTTTTATTTGTTCTATAATTTTTTTATTTCCTATAACAGAGATTGTCATCCTAAAAAAGCCATCTCTTTCACTGACTCCAGAAGTAATTCCATTGATGTTAAAACCTCTTTTAGAAAATAATCCAGAAATTTTAGACAATACCCCTGGAATATCTTTCATAATTACTAAAACTTGGTATTCTCTCATCTGTCCTCCTTTGATAAAATCATCTCGTGTACAGATTTCCCAGGTGGAATCATAGGAAATATATTTTCTTCCCTTGTAACAACAGCGTCTATTAATACCGGTTTATTAACTCTAAAAACTTTTTTTAGAAGATCATCGAGAAGAGTTAGATCTTCTACCCTATATGAATCAATTCTATAAGCTTTTCCCAAAGTTACAAAATCAGGATTAACTTCTAGATCAACAAATGAATATCTTTTGTCATGAAACATCTCCTGCCATTGTCTAACCATCCCAAGGAATGAATTATTTACGATGATTATCTTAATATCTAAATTATATTGTGAGATAGTCATAAGTTCTTGGGAATTCATTTGAAATCCTCCATCTCCTATAATGGCGACAACCTCTCTATCTGGATTAGCTAATTTAGCTCCTATGGCAGCAGGTAATCCAAATCCCATGGTTCCTGCTCCTCCAGAAGTAACAATACTATTAGCTTTATTAAATTCATAATATTGTGCTGTCCACATTTGATGTTGACCAACATCTGTACAAATAATGGCTTCCCCTTTAGTTACTTGACTTATTTTTGAGATCAGATGTTGAGGGCTGATTTCAGTTTTAGAAAACTCTCTTGAGAGAGGAAATTTATTTTTTAATTCTGTAATTCTTTTGATCCACTGAGGGTTTTGTTTTTCATAGGTAGATTCTAAAACTTTTTTTAATACACAATTTAAATCTCCTACAATATGTAGATCTACTTCCTTTATCTTGTTTATTTCAGCTTCATCAATATCTATATGTATAATTTTTGCATTTTCACAAAATCTTTTAACATCTCCAGTGACTCTATCATCAAATCTCATCCCTAAAGCTATCACTAAATCAGCTTCATCAACAGCATAGTTTGCATAGGGTGTCCCATGCATTCCTAACATATGAAGGTTATGGACATCATTATGTGGAAGAGTTCCTAATCCCAATAGTGTAGATGTCATGGGGATATCAAATTTTTCAATAACTTTTTTTAATGTTTCCTCTGCTTTTGATTTAACAATACCATTTCCTGAAAGGATAATAGGTCTTTTACTCTCTTTAATCATATCTATCATAAGGTCTATAGATTTAGTTTCTGGATTATCATATAGGTGATGATATGTAGAAGTTGGTTTATTTTCATCCTTATAAAGTTGTTCAAACTTTTCATAAGACATCTCTTCTAGTTGAATATTTTTAGGTATATCTACCAATACAGGTCCAGGTCTTCCTACATTTGTAAGATAGATAGCTTCCTTTAATATTCTAGGTAGATCTTCAAGAGTTCTCACAAGATAAGAATGTTTAGTTATAGGAAGTGAAATTCCTGTAATATCTGATTCTTGAAAAGCATCACTACCTAGAGTTGTACTAGGAACCTGTCCTGTAATAACTAGTAGAGGAGTTGAATCCATATAAGCTGTCATTATTCCAGTAACTGTATTGGTAGCACCAGGTCCTGAAGTAGCTATTGAAACTCCTGTTTTTTTACTTATTCTGGCATACCCGTCTGCTGCATGGGTAGCTCCCTGTTCATGTCTTGTAAAAATATGTTTTATCTTATCTTTGTAGTCATAGAGAGCATCATAGAGAGGAATAACTGCTCCACCAGGATAACCAAAGACTGTATTTAAATTATGTCTATATAAAATTTCTAAAATTATTCTAGCTCCATTAATATGTTTCATTAAAATACTCCCTTCTTAGCAATATTTGTTGTTATAAATAAAATTAATAATTTTTTAAAACGATAGCTCCTTTACTGGCTGAGCTTACAATTTGTTGATATCTTCTAAGGTAACTACTTTCTACCTGTTTTACTAGAGGTTTAAAGGTTTTTCTTCTATTATCTAGTTCGGTATCACTTACTTTTAAAGAGATAGATCTATTAGGGATATTAATCTCTACAAGATCGCCTTCTTTTATTAATCCAATAACTCCTCCATCTGCAGCTTCTGGAGATACATGACCAATTGCTGCTCCACGACTGGCTCCTGAAAATCTACCGTCTGTAATAAGAGCACAATATTTATCCAATCCCATCCCAGCTAGTGTGGCAGTAGGAGCTAACATCTCCCTCATTCCTGGTCCTCCTTTTGGACCTTCATATCTGATGACGATTACATCGCCTTTTTTTATTTGACCACCTAAGATAGCTTTTACTGAATCTTCTTCATTTTCAAAGACTCTAGCAGGACCACAATGATCAATCATTGTTTTATCTACTGCTCCAGCTTTAACAATGGCTCCATCTATGGCTAAATTTCCATATAGAGTGGCTAATCCACCATTTTTATAGTATGCATTCTCAAAATTTCTAATAACATTTTCATCTAATACCTTACTAGCTTTAGCTACTTCTAGTTGAGGTTTTAACATTACAGTAGGAGCTTCTTTTAAACAATTATTTTGATCTAAAACATTCATAACGGCGGAAACTCCTCCTGCCATTTGTAGGTCTTCTATAAAATGTTCTCCTGAAGGAGATAATTTACATATCTGTAAAACTTCCTTTGAAACATCATCAAATTCTTTTAAAGTTAGTTCTATACCACATTCATTGGCAATAGCAGGAAGGTGTAAACTTGAATTTGTAGATCCTCCTAGAGCCATATCCACAGCTATAGCATTGTAAAAAGCATCTTTTGTCATAATGTCTTTAGGTTTTAAATCTGCTTCTAATAATTTTAAAACTTGCATACCAGCAGTTTTAGCCAGTCTGATTCTTTCTGAAAAGACAGCTGGAATAGTTCCATTACCAGATAGGGCCATTCCAAGAGCCTCTGTAAGACAATTCATTGTATTTGCAGTGTACATACCAGAACATGATCCACATGTTGGACAAGCGGCATTTTCAGCCTCTGCTAAGTCTTCACAGCTCATAGTTCCGTTTTCATGTTCACCGACATATTCAAAGACATTGCTTAAACCAATTTTTTTACCTTTAAACACACCGGCCAACATAGGTCCTCCACTGATAAAAATAGAAGGAATATTCAATCTAGCTGCTGCCATGAGCATTCCGGGAACTACTTTATCACAGTTGGGAATAAATACCATTGCATCAAAGGGCATTGCCATGGAACTTATCTCTGCAGAGTCAGCGACAATTTCTCTACTAGGAAGGGAAAAACTCATTCCATTATGATTCATAGCCAAACCATCACAAACAGCTATGGTACTAAATTCTAAAGGAACTCCTCCAGCTAATCTAACTCCAGTTTTAACTGCATCAATTATTTGATTTAGGTGTGTATGTCCTGGAACAATTTCATTATAAGAACCAGCGATTCCTATAATTGGTCTTTTAATTTCCTCATCTATAAGCCCTAGAGCTTTTAATAGAGATCTATGGGGAGCTCTTTGGCTCCCTTTTTTTAATTCATCACTTCTCATAGTCAGTCTCCTAATTTTATTATTATTATTATTATTATTTATGTGTAATATTATGTTTTTTATTTATTATCTGTGTGCAACGTTATATTGCTTATTTTACATAAGTTAACCAAGAGTTATACTGAGGTTTTTTTCCCTCTGTCATCTCAAAGAAAGCTTTTTGTATTTTTTCTGTAACAGGACCTCTTTTACCAATTCCAACTTTAATTTTGTCAACACTAGCTATTGGTGTTATCTCAGCAGCCGTTCCAGAAAAAAACATCTCATCAGCTGTATATAGTGATTCTCTAGAAATTGTTTCTTCCATAACCTCATAACCTAAGTCACGGGCTATTTTTATTACAGAATCTCGGGTGATACCAATAAGTGCAGAAGACCCTGATTGAGGAGAGTATATCTTTCCATTAGAAACTAAAAATAAATTTTCTCCACTTCCCTCACTAACATTTCCTGAGTAATCCAATGCAATCCCTTCATCATAGCCGTTTTCTAATGCTTCCATCTTTATAAGTTGAGAACTTAAGTAGTTTCCACCAGCTTTAGCAGCTGTAGGCATTGTATTTGGTGCTAATCTTCTCCAAGAAGATACACAAACGTCAACTCCTTTAGTAAGAGCTTCTTCTCCTAGATATGCTCCCCATTCCCAAGCAGCTATCATAGTATCAACGGGACAATTAGATGGATTTACTCCTAAAGATTCATATCCTCTGTATACTAATGGTCTGATATAAGCAGTTTTAATACCGTTTATTTTGATAGTATCAAATATAGCTTTTTTCATCTCTTCTTTTGTATATGGAATCTCAGTTCTATAGATCTTACAAGAGTTATATAGTCTATCAATATGCTCATCTAATCTAAATATAGCTGTTCCTTCCTCTGTTTTATAAGCTCTTATTCCTTCGAAAAAACTTGATCCATAATGCATTACATGTGATAAAACGTGAACCTTAGCATTGTCATGATCGATCATTTCACCATTCATCCATATTTTTTTAGTATCTATCATATCTATATCCTCCTAAATTGATTATTTTTTTATAAAAAAAGAAGCAACTAATAATATTTTAGTTGCTCCTATACTACTCTTCCCTAAGTAATTAATTAATTTTGTTAAAAAACTATTGTTTTAAAAAAAACTATGCGGAATTTGTACTATAAAGATCGCAACTAATATTATTGACTATGTTTATAATTATACTTATTATTATGACAATAGAAATATTAATTATTGATCTCATATTTTGACCTCCGTTTTTTTGTTTTTTTTATTGATACAACAATAACATTTTTACAAAGGAATGTCAAAAAAGAATTAAATTTTTTTTGAAAATAGTATTTTTTAATTACAAAAGTCTTGATTTTAGAGGGGAATATGAACAATATTAAATATATATAATTTTTCTGAAAATTTATGATAAAATAAGAAAAAGAATAAATTATGGAGGAAATCATGGTAAAAAACAATTATGAAAACTTAAAGGTCGAATTAAAAAAACTTTGGAATGAGGAAAGAGCCACTAATTTTTTAAATGAAATAGTGGATAAGATAGATGAAGATCAAATGGAGTGTCTATCAAAGATGATCATCTATATAGCTGAGAAGACACCTGATCTAGATGAGATTAAATTAAGAGAGATAGTGGGTAACCTTGATACCTTTGACGGACCTTTGGAATTTTTAGAGTATTTCTTTAAGATGACCCAGCCAGATCTAGTAGAAAGTATTATGGAAAATTTAAAAGCAGATCCTGAAGAGGTAATAGATATGCTAGAATCTATTGAAGACCAAGGTATCATTGAATATCTAGTAGAATTTGGATCATTTTATGTGTGGTATAAAGGGTAATGGGTTGCTTAGTTGACTATTAATATTAAAGGGGATACCAATCGGTATCCCCTTTATTTTGCCCATCCTATGTTGTGTAGTTAGGAGCTTCTTTTGTAATATTTATATCATGGGGATGAGATTCTTTTAATCCTGATCCTGTGATTTTCACAAATTTTCCATCTCTTTTTAAAACTTCTATTGTAGGAGTACCGCAATATCCCATCCCGGCTCTAATTCCACCAGAAAGTTGGAAGATAACGTCAGCTAACGATCCTTTAAAAGCTACCCTTCCTTCGATTCCTTCAGGAACTAATTTTTTAGCCTTCCCTTGGAAGTATCTATCTCCAGATCCTCTTTTCATAGCAGCCATAGATCCCATACCTACATATACCTTAAATTTTCTACCATTAAAGATAACTTCTTCCCCTGGAGCTTCCTCAGTACCAGCAAGTAAACCTCCGACCATTACACAGTCTGCACCAGCAGCTAGAGCTTTAACAATATCTCCAGATAATTTTATTCCACCATCGGCGATAACTCCTACTTCTAAATTTTTACAAACTTCGTAGACGTCATTAACGGCAGTTAATTGAGGAACTCCTACCCCTGCTACAACACGAGTAGTACAGATAGAACCAGGTCCTACTCCTACCTTTACAGCAGTGGCTCCAGATTCTACTAGATCAATGGCAGCCTGAGCTGTTACTATATTTCCT
>Ga0316197_10001801_pt1 | contig 15220 bp, 17 predicted proteins | sample OudBiesiAoxic_MG_FD_204939 | JGI IMG/M metagenome (GOLD analysis project Ga0316197, IMG submission 204939) | Coastal sediment microbial communities from Oude Bieten Haven, Netherlands - site A oxic | ecosystem: Environmental > Aquatic > Marine > Coastal > Sediment | place: Netherlands...
GGAACTTTTAAAAACCGGCAATTATGAGGCCTTTAGAACCTATGACGGAATAGTCTCTCTGATCTATCCCATAATTCCATTGTTGGTAATCCTCGAGTTAATCCTGGGGCTAATCTATAAAAACCCTCAGGCTAAGATATATAAAGTCAATTTCCTTATTTACATCTTTAATAGATTTGTAGGCCGGTTTATTGCCATTACAATGGTAGCCTTTTGCATTGGGCTCTTTCAGCCTTTTGCTCCTTTTCAAACCAGTTTAACGTGGTATTGGTTTATCTATGGCTATATTGTCTGGGAGTTTGGCCATTTTCTTTACCACTACTGGGGACATAAAGTGCGGCTGTTCTGGTGTCTTCACTCTACACATCATGCTCCGGAAAACATGAACCTTACCGTAACCTATGCACACTTCTTTTTAGAAGCACCATACGCCGATACGATTCGAACAACCGTTTGCATTTTGCTTGGGGTACAACCTGAACTCTTGTTTTTAATCATGTTTATAGACGGTACTTACGGAGCATTTATACATGTGGGTGAAAACCTCCTAAAAGACGGCAGACTTGGTTTTTTAAATACGTTTATCCTCACACCTTCCCACCATAGGGTACACCACGCCAGAAACCCGCTTTATATAGACACCAATTTTTGCAATCTATTAAATATCTGGGACAGGATTTTTGGAACATATCAGGATGAAGATAGGGGTGTAAGAGTTGAATACGGAATTACGAGAGAAATGGATTCAGGAAATTTTCTTGATGTCTATTTCGGTGAAATTGTGGCCTTATTTAAAGATGTTTATAAAGCACCGGGGCTAAAGAACAAATTATTATATATGATTATGCCTCCGGGTTGGGATCATAAAGGTGACCACAAAACTGCAAAAATGGTCCGAAATGCATATCTTATTTCACAGAAGGTAAAGAATTGAATACAAAATCGCTCCATTTAATACTCAGGTTTTCAATTAGCAAATTATCGTTTAGACAATACATAACAGTGCGATAAATATTGACCCGGCAGCGACAGCGGAATACTAATAATTAATTTTGTTTAATTATTAACAGTATATATTAAACAAAATTAATAGTTTTACAAAACAACAATAGTTTTCTATTATTTTACTTAGCTACAAATTTTTCATTTATGTTCAATTTATTCAAGAAAAAGTCGGAAAAAGAAGTCCTGCAAAATAAGTACAAAAAACTAATGGCCGAAGCCCATCAATTATCTCAAACCAATCGAAAACTTGGAGATGCAAAGGTTTATGAAGCAGAGATGGTGATGAAGCAAATTGATATATTGGATTAAATTTATTTGCCAGTGGCTAATAAGAAAAAACTTTTCTAATATAACTAAGTCCGTTTAGCAAAAGGCTGTAGCTAATAACTAAAAGCTTATTGGAACCTTTTTCTTTTACCCCTAAAAGAAATATCAAAAAAACCTGGTTGCGTAAAACCCATATTTAAATGAAAACACTACGCCTAATACTTGGAGATCAGTTGAACAGACACCATAGCTGGTTTAACCAAGTTAACGATGGGCATATTTACGTAATGTTTGAAATGCGTCAGGAAACAGACTATGTGAGGCAACATATCCAGAAAGTTATTGGGTTTTTTTCAGCCATGCGGCATTTTGAAAAAATTTTGAAGGCCAAAGGCCACCACGTAATATATTATCGCATAAATGATAAAAAAAACACCCAGCAGCTTGTAGAAAACCTAAAGCAACTCATAGAGGAATACCATGTTGAGGTATTTGAGTATTTACTTCCTGATGAATACCGGCTGGACAAACAACTAAGGGATTTTTGCAGTGCCTTAGACATTAAAACAAACTCCTTTGATACCGAGCATTTCTATTCCTCAAGAGATGAACTCCAGCTTTTTTTTAAAGGCAAAAGGCAATTGCTCATGGAAAGGTTTTATCGCAATATGAGGAAAAAACATAATGTGCTTATGGATGGGGCACAACCTCTGGGAGGCAGCTGGAATTATGACAAAAGCAATAGAAAAAAATGGAAAGGGCAACCCGCTGTTCCTCATCCCATTCTGTTTGAAAATGAGGTGAGCGATGTTTTAGAAGATATAAAATCGGCGGGTATAGACACTATAGGGCATTTCGAAGGAATAATTTTCAATTATCCTATTAATGAGAAGCAGGCTATTCAGCAGTTGAGATACTTTTGTGAGTACCTGCTGCAATATTTTGGAGACTACCAGGATGCACTTCATACCAATGAAGAATTTCTTTTTCATTCAAGGCTATCATTCGCCTTGAATACTAAAATACTTTCACCGAAAACTGTGGTTAATGAGGCTATAACCTATTATCAAGATCACCGCAGGGAAATAGATATTTCCCAGATTGAAGGTTTTGTAAGGCAAATTATTGGATGGAGGGAATATATGCGCGGGGTCTATTGGAAAGAAATGCCGGATTATGCAAAATTTAACAAGCTCGAAAACCAAAACAAATTACCAGGATTTTATTGGACAGGAAATACCAAAATGAATTGTCTCTCAGAGTCAATCAGCAATTCCCTGAACAATGCTTACGCGCATCACATTCAGAGACTAATGATAACCGGGAATTTTGCTTTGCTTACGCAGGTTCATCCCAATGAGGTGGATCAATGGTATCTTGGCATATATATAGATGCCATAGAATGGGTGGAAATTACAAATACCAGGGGAATGAGCCAGTTCGCAGATGGGGGTATTATAGCCACGAAACCTTATGTTTCCTCAGCTTCCTATATACACAAAATGGGTAATTATTGTGAAAACTGTTCCTACAATAGAACCAAAAGGACCGGGGAAGATGCTTGCCCTTTTAATAGTTTGTATTGGAATTTTCTAGACGACAAAAAAGAATTTCTCAAAAATAATCACAGGATGGGAATGATGTACAGTCTGCTTTCTAAGATTCCTGCAGAAGAACTGAAACAACTAAAAGACAGAGCATACAGGATTATTGAAAATCCTGATCTTTTTTAAGAGTAAAATAGATGTTACATTTCAAACCATATGAAATTGATAGGATCATAGAGATAATCTGAAAAGACCAAACCCCTTCTGAAACGATAAATCATCAATTCAATGTTTGGGAAGCCGAGGCAATCCTATTGATTACATAGGAACTTAAACCCACTAGTTTTAAATGAATCCAACAAAAGAAATAATAGGGCATTGAAATGCTGAATTATTACAATTATTAAAGCCTAATAGCTATTTATCGAATGATTATAAATAATTCATCGCGACAATAATTACAGATAGTACTAAAAAGCTAAAGGCAGGGAATGATTTTTTCAGAGGATCTTTGACTTTAAAATGCATTGCAATGGCTCCCAACATTAAAACCGACATACCCACAGCTCCCGGAACAGCAAGTTGAGGCAACCATATGGACGCAAATATAAGAATTGCAAAAAGTATTTTTAAACCTCCTATGAGGTACACCATGGATTCGGAAAGCCCGTAAGTTTTAAATTCCTCCTTCATTGATTGGGCAGACCCTCCCCGCCATGACGTAGGCTTATTAAATCTTAGCAGCCAAACGTTGAGTATACTTATTAAGATGAATACTTTAATCGCAATTAATAGATAATTAATCTCCATATTTTAAGATTTTAATAGTTAAACCGCCTTACCTTCACAATACTGAAATACGCAGACAGAAATTATTGTCATTTTGTGACCTGCCTTTTATGCTACTAAAGATATTAATTTTATTTACATCTGTTTCATTTATCATTTTTGGTGTGAATTGTCTGTATTCTCAAAAGATGATTTTGGAATTCCAACGCTATGGGCTGAAACAATATCGCATCTTGACCGGCATCTTACAACTATTGGGTTCCTTTTCTCTAATCATCGGGTTTTGGATTTCACCTCTTATATTGGTAGGCTCAGGCGGACTTGCTTTGCTAATGCTCCTAGGGATTATTGTAAGGATTAAAATAAAGGACAAGCCCTATTTACTTGTTCCTGCAATTTTTTTTATGTGTCTTAACATCTTCATTTTTACTACTTCGCTGATTCTCATAACCTAAACCAGTCTTGCAGAGATTTAATATAATACGCATTAACTATTAAGTGTACATAAAGAAAATAAAAAAAGTGGATGTCCCCACCTATTCTTATAAACTAACTCAAACTACATTAATAAGAATATTCGCTTTTTATAGCCTTCCAAAAATAAGAGGCTTATGGCATCCTGAGGCTAAGCTAACTAAAACACTAGGTTACCATTTTTACTTAAAATAGGTTGTCAAAAAAAGAACCCTCAATTACAGGTTCTTTATCCTCCAATCCAAAATCTTTTCTATTGCTTTAATATTGGTCTTAGTCAATGTTATTTCACTTGCTTTCGCAGTTTCTTTAATTTGCTTCGGGTTTCGGGCACCTACAATTGCAGAGGTCATTTCTTTGTTTCTTAATACCCAGGCCAGGGAAAGCTGAGAAAGTGAAATGTTTTCTTCAATTGCTATCTGATTTAGCCGCTCTATTGTTTCAAGATTGACGCTGAGCTGTGGTTCATTAAAAAATGGATGTCTGCTTCGCCAATCTGAGTCGGGTAGTGACAAAGCTCTTTCCCTGCTAAATTTCCCGGTGAGCAATCCGGCCTGCATGGGACTGTAGGCAATAATGCCTATTTGGTTGTTGTCACAATAGGCCAAGATTTCTTCCTCAATTTCCCGGCGAAACATGCTGTAAGGAGGCTGTAAAGAGGCTATTGGATATATAGCCTGAGCTCTTTTAAGCTGTTCCAGGTTAAAATTAGAAACCCCAACATAACGTACTTTTCCCTCCCTGACCAGTTGTGCCATGGTATCCCATCCTTCTTCAATCTCCTCATCGGGCTCCGGCCAGTGTATCTGATAAAGGTCTATTACTTCTATGGATAAGCGCTTCAGGCTGGCTTCCACTTCTCGTCTTATGCTTTTTGCCCTCAGCGATTTTCCAATTTCGCGGCTCTCGCCTTCCCAAACGCGCCCGCATTTGGTGGCAATAATCACCTCATCCCTTATTCCTTTGATTGCCTTGCCTACAACTTCTTCAGCGTGCCCATGTCCATAGATGGCAGCCGTATCTATCCAGTTAATGCCAAGATCCAAGGCGTTGTGAATAGCATTTATAGATGCGTTATCTTCCTGGGGGCCCCAGCCGAACTTCCAGTCTCCACCACCCATCGCCCAGGTACCTAAACCTATAGTTGTTAAATGAAGTTGTGTATGCCCTAATTTGCGTGTTTTCATAACTGTAATTTTGAAAGAAACTAAAGATACTTATCCCTTAGCACAATTCCATGGGAAGTTCAATACCTTATTCTGTCATGAATTTAGTACATTCTTCTAATCTCAGTTTCATAGCTCTCTTAAGTTAAATAAAAACGACTATTTTTAGACTACCAACCGTTGTAACTTAATGCGATTACATTGCCTTTTTTTAATTTTATTGTGTTCGGGTGCTACTTCACTTTATGCACAAGTGGTGAATATAGAGTCTGCCAGAATGCAAACCGATTCTGTGAGATTTGTTTTGAGTAATGATTTTTCATTTAGGTATAATGATAATGACGGAAACTATATCTTCGAAGTAAGCGACGCTATATACACACAGTTAAAATCAAAGGATTTTCGAAAATTGTATTTTTTTCTGGCAAATTTCGGCCTTATCCGATCCAAAGGGGAGGATTTTTCAAATAACTGGTTGGTGCATCTACGATTTAATTACCGGCTTACGAGTGTCATTAGACTGGAGACCTTTGTTCAAAGTCAGGGCAATCAATTATTAGATGTAAGTGGCAGACATTTGTTGGGGGTAGGCTTGCGTTTTAAGGTAATAGCAACTGAAAATGTTAGGTTGTATTTAGCAAATTCCTATATGTATGAACTGGAAATAAGTGACGCCTTAAACCAAAATTTTTATAACCACCGGAATAATACCTATATGTCATTTTCCGTCAAACTGCCAAAAAGTAAAATTATCCTTACCAACATACTCTATTATCAGCCCCTATACAGCGATATTAGTAATTATAATATCTCGGAACAGTTCAAAATTGAGGTTCCCCTTAATGAAAAAATAAGCGTGAATAGTTCCTTCTATTATTATTTTGACAGCCAGACTCCAGCTAACAGGTCGCAGTACACCTCAACTTTTTATATCGGAATTGGCATCAATATTTGAAAGAGGTTGGACTGATTATTTTGCCTCCTTCTCCAAAAATAAGTTTTAGTTCCTTATAGATAATATGCTCTGTTGGCATAATGTATTGGATTATTTGAATTATTCCCTGGCATGTTTAAGGCCCAAAGTTGTATCTTTATTTGTTCATCATCTAAATAATTTAAAATTTAAACTATGGATAATTCAGGGAACACCTTAATTGGATTAATTGCCGGTGCAGCCATAGGCGTTGCACTTGGGGTATTGTTTGCCCCGGACAAAGGAGAGGTTACACGAAAAAGATTGGCTGAAGAAGCTGAAGCCGCAAGAGCAAATCTTTCCGAAACCGCAAATGATCTAAAAGAACGAGTTGAGGATGCGATTGCCTCGGAATCGGAAACATTGGAGAACCGCATGGAACGGCTGCTTTCAGATGTGAGCTATAAGGCAGACGATGTTATTTCTGCTTTGGAGAAAAAATTAGCTGAATTAAAAGCCAGGAACAAAAAATTACAGAAATCTTCATAATGAATATATTAGAATCACTTAATCAGACTTCTAACAAAGCCATGAATCTTGGCGAGGAGTATATCAGTAAATCCCAGGAGTATTACGAACTTAAAGTATTTCAACAACTTACTGCAACTACCAGTATGTTTTGCAAAGCTGCAATATTAGGCAGCCTTGGGTTTTTAGTAATTATTTTATTAGTTGTCGCCGCTACTTTGGCTATAAACAACCTTGTAGGTAATATGATTTATGCCTGTTTAATTAGTGTGGGAATTTTGTGTTTGTTAGGAGCCATTATTTATGCTTTTAGGTTTCGAATAGAAAACCTGATTGTTAAAAGTATGTCCAAACAATATTTTAATTAAATGAAGCAGTATAACAGTCTTAAGGAAATTAACCACGACCTGAAACGTCTAAACCTGGAAAGGCAAATTGCCTGGGAAGAAATGAAGGGTCTTAAAGAGGATTTTAAAGAGAGTATACAACCCCATAATTTGTTTGCACCTATTTTATCCTGGGCAAAACAATATGGTATTCTTTATATTATTCGTTTGCTCTTTAAAAAGAAGGAATAAGAATAATTGCCTTTTTTTACTCCCAATAGCGGATTTAATTCTTGTTTAGGTCAGTCTTTGGTATTTGCCCTGTCAATTTCCTTTGGTTCAGCCGGCGCTATTTATTAGTTACAATTAGAAGATCAGTTTTATCTATCAATATCATGAAACGTTTTATTCATCTGTTATTCCTATGTCTTCTCTTCGCAACATCCTGTAAAGAGAAAAAATCTGAATTTATTGAGCTAAAAACTGAACTAAACAATTGGCAACCTTTGTTTAACGGTACCAGCCTGGATGGATGGAATATGAGAATTTTAGGTTATCCTTTAGGAGAAAATTTCGGAAACACATTCAGGGTTTCGGATGGTATTTTAAGTGTTCGCTATGACGCTTATGGAGATGACTTTAATAACAGGTTTGGAGCTTTATATTTTAATGAGAAATTAGCTAACTACAGATTGAAGGTGGAGTACAGATTTGTGGGAGAAACGGCTCCCGGCGCTCCCGAATGGGGATTTAGAGATAGTGGAGTTCAATTTCATTCCCAGTCTCCGGCATCTCTAAAACCAGACCAGCCATTTCCTGTTTCCCTGGAATACAACCTGCATGGTGGCAATGGAACTGACGAAAGACCGGTAGGTGCAATTTGTGCCAACGGTATGTTTGTGGAGCTTAACGGACAAAAAAATTCTTCTTATTGTACCCCTCCTTCTGCACAAAAAACTTTTCACGGGGATCAATGGGTAACTCTGGAAATTGATGTAAAGGATAGTATTATAACCCATTATGTCAATGGGGAAGAAATATTGACCTACGCCAACCCAACTTATAATCCTGAGCACGAAATAGCAAAAACACTTATTGTTAATGGTGATGCACGGGTAAAAGATGGATATATTTCATTGCAATCTAATAGTCATCCCATAGATTTCAGGAAAATAGAACTTTTAAAATATTAAACTCAAATTTAAGATGCTAAAGAAATCTAAAATTGCCATAGTAACCGGTGCCGGGTCTGGTATTGGCAGAGCGGTAGCACAAGCACTAAATGAAGATGGATGGATCGTAACCCTTGCTGGCAGGCGTGAAAAAACCCTCACTGAAACAGCCGCTTTATTTACTAAGAACGAAGTGCTGGTCGTACCAACTGATGTGAAAGATCCTCTAAGTGTAAAAAACCTTTTTGCCCAAACTCTGAAAACCTATGGTCGCCTGGATTTGCTTTTTAATAATGCAGGAGTTAGTGCTCCTGTAAAACCAATGGAAGAACTCACCTTAGAAGAATGGAAGAATGTTATAGACACAAATTTAAATGGCGTCTTTTTCTGTACACAAGAGGCATTCAGGATAATGAAATCTCAGGATCCCATGGGAGGACGAATAATAAACAACGGTTCACTTTCAGCCCATGTACCGCGGCCTTTTTCTGCTCCCTATACGGCAAGTAAGCATGCCGTTACAGGTTTAACCAGATCTACTTCCCTCGATGGCAGGACCTACAACATTGCCTGTGGTCAAATTGATATTGGAAATTCGAAAAGTGAAATGACAAAAAAGATGGAAAAAGGAACTCTCCAGGCCGATGGTTCCTACAAAACAGAACCTACAATGAGCCCTGAAGATGTAGGCCGCAGTATAGTTTATATGGCAAGTTTACCCCTAGATACCAATGTTCCCTTTCTCACTATAATGGCCAACCAAATGCCTTATATTGGAAGGGGCTAATATATGAACAACACCATTATTTTTTATTTGCTGATCTAAACGCAGCCACTTCATTAGCTGTAATGGGTTCTGCTTTATTCCCAAAACTATTCCGAATATAAGATGCTACATTAGCTATTTTTTCATCACCCAACATTCCATAGCCCTGCATTACATTTGCATATTCAGATTTATTCCGTACCAGTTGCGCTTCGGATCCCTTAATAATAATCTCTAACAAGGTACCTTTGTCACCCAGCACATAGTCCGATTTTATAAGAGGAGGGTTTAAACCGGGCACCCCTCCGCCATTAGCCTGATGACAGGTTAAGCACACCTGCCTATATACTTTTTTGCCTTCTGAAAGATAGGTTGGAAGTTTAGCCGTGGTAGTTGGTTTTGCGACATTTTGTATTTCAGTATTTGTGGTAGCTTCCTTCTTCTTTCCGGTAGAATTGCAACTTTTTAACAAAAAAATTGTGATAAGCACAAAAAGAAATCCTGGAATAGTATACTTCAGTAATTTGTTTTTAACCATTTTCAACTATTCTTCCGTATAAACAATCCTGAACAAAGTGCCTCCCGAATCATCCGATACGTAGAGAGAACCATCCGGGCCCTGGGCCAAACCGGTAGGCCTGTGTTTTGCCTCACTTGGGGAAAAAACTTCTTCCAACCCTGCAAAGCCATCAGCAAAAACCTGCCATTCCCCACTGGGTTTTCCGTTCATAAATGGCACAAAGGCAACTAAAAACCCTTCCTGTCTTTCAGGTGCCCGGTTCCAGGAACCATGAAACGCAATAAAAGCACCATTTTTGTATTCCTCCGGAAACATTTCTCCGGTATAGAAAAGCAGCGCGTTAGGGGCAATATGGGCAGGAAAAGTAGCGATAGGGTCTATGGCATTTTCCCCCGCTGTTTTTTTACCATCTCCACCATACTCGGGCGATAATATTTTCTTATTCTGATAATGATCATAATAGATATATGGCCAGCCGGCATCATCACCTTCATTAATTATATACATGGTTTCTGCAGGTAGGTTGGCCGAAGTCTCCTGGTCAAAAAGATCGGGGTAGAGTGTATTCAACTGGTCTCTTCCATGTTGTGTAACTACCAGCTTGTTTAGTTTAAAATTCCAATCGAGCCCTACTACATTGCGTAAGCCGGTAGCATATCTCATCCCTTCAGCATAGGACTGTTTAAATTTATCAGCTCTGAATTTCCAAATACCACCGGCAGAATCGAGTATTGCACAAGGCATTACCCCGGGAGAACCTAAAGTCCGGTCCTCCTCCTGACATGCATTGGAGTAAGCACCTATATTTACATAAATATTTCCATCGCCATCAAGGGTAAAAGATTTTGTAGCATGGGTTCTGTAGGCCACCAATTTGGTAACCAGAGTATCCGGGGTATATGGTTCTGTTACTTCCCCATTGGCATCGAGTTTATACCTGAATATTTCTTCGTCAGATGAGGCGTATAAATAGTTGTCATCTAGATATATTCCTGTTCCACCATAATCCGCAAAACCCTTTTTTGTATCAGCTACTCCATCACCATCCCGGTCTTCGAGGTAAAGAATACCTTCACCATCGATTGGTTTTCGTAATTTCAGGTAGATTCCACCACTGGAATTAACTGCTATATGACGGGGAGCCCCCAGGGAATCTGCCACCTTTATTACGCCGAAACCATCAGGCACCTTAATCCCTGCATTATCGGGGTTTATGACCAAAGCGGTCATCACTTCACTATTTTCCTGTTTCTGCCTGCAGGCAGAAAATACCACTAGTACAATGCTAATAAAAAGGAATTTTATAATTAGATCATGTAATTTCTGTGAATTTCCGAACATACTATTTGAATTTACGACCCCTAAATGTATACAATTTTATCACCTTCTATATTTAAGATATAGTTATTTCGAAAATCATTTGTGGGTAGATTAATTTTTAAGAATCTCAAGACGAGGTTAAAGTTATCTTTTTTCCGGTTTTTACCGCCTTATATATGGCATCTATAATTTTCATGTCTTTTACGCCTTCTTCACCATCTACAGGAATTGCAGGCTGTTTGTTTTCTAATAATATGCCAGCCATTTCATCCATCTGTACAGTCTGATGCGTGATATGAGGATCCGTGAGTTCCCCCTTATGTGTACGAGCTTTGATTGGTCCGTAACCCGTAGACGGTTGCATTTCTGCCCAACCTTCTATCCCTGCAAGGTAAAATCTATCCAGATGATTTACGGCATAGGTAGAAAGACAGGAGGCCACAGCGCCACCGGGAAATCCCAATTGAAACTGAATGGTCTCATCTATTCCTTCCTTGAATTTAACGGGATCGTTTTTAGTTTCCTGGGCGGTGACCCATATGGGTTCTTCGCCTATCATATAACGCGCTCCATTTATGGAATAGATACCAATATCCATCATTGCACCACCTCCTGATAGTTTTTTATTCAATCTCCATTGATTGGGATCTCCAATTATAAAGCCCGATTGCCCCTGGAAGAAAATAATTTTTCCAAATTCTCCTTTCTTTCTCATCCCAACTATCTTAAGGGTTTTGGCTTCGAAATGCATGCGATATCCTATTAACAATTTAACATTAGCGGCCTTACAAGCGTCTACCATCTCCTGGCCCTCTTTGGCGTTTATGCCCATTGGCTTTTCGCAGATAACATGTTTCCCAGCCCCGGCAACCCGCAGGGTAAACTCACAATGCAGTCCATTTGGAGTAATTATATAAACTGCATCGATATCCGGGTTGTCCTTTATTTCATCAAAATTATTATAGTTGTAGCAGTTTTTATCCGGAATATCATACTTTGACTGCCACCTGGTAACTTTGGAAGGTGTTCCACTAATCACTCCAACCAGTTTGGCTTTCCTGCAGCTTTGCATTGCTTCTGCAACTCGTGTTCCGTAACTACCTAAGCCCATTATTGCTACCCGTAATAGCGGGCCGTCATAGGGACCATTAGTATACGCAAAAAGACTGCTTGAATTTAATAAAACCGGTAATCCCAGGGCCGAAGTGGAAATTTTTTGTACAAATTCTCTGCGCGAGCTCATATATTTATTTTTTTCAATTCATATAAACATAAGAATTAATTCAATTGATTTACTGATCAATTAAAAAATATGTCTGTGCACCCATCTCAAAAAAAGGTATAACTAAAATTTGTTAAGGATTTGTTAAATACATCGGATTTAGCTATCTTTACAGCACCAACTTTAAGATAAATGTTTTTATGGAAGCTTCAGAAAAATTACTTTCGGCCCGGATTCTAACAGCAGTACTATCTGTGTTACTTATTGCTGTAGTCATTCTTTTTTATAAAGAGTATGTCCCGGAATTACTTCTAAAAGCTGAGCATGCTATAGCTGCTTCCATGGGTAATATTGACTCTACTATTGCAGCCAGGTAAATATTGACTTTCATTTAATTTTTAAATTCATTATTTGTATTTGATGCGTGATTAAACGCGCTGATTCTTCACTCCCTTTCCTGAATTCTCCCCTACTGCCAAGTATGGGAAACAATTTAAATTCTAAGCTGAACACTTCTTACGGAATTGTTGGGATACCTTAATATGAGTTACCAATGTAATAGCTTGTATTTTATGTGTTTATAGACCATAAATGACTTTTTTTAAGTACCTTTTAAAAAACAACTAAAACCAAAACAAAATGAAAAAATTAATTCTTACTTCACTGCTGCTAGTGACCTTCACTATAAGCGCTCAGGATTTCTATTGGACCTATTACAATTTTAGTGTGGAGCCTGAAAATGAGGCTACAGTATTAAAACTTGTAGAAGACTATTTTACAGAACATAAAAATGATGGTGTTACTGTTCGCTTTTTTGAGAACCACTTTAATGACGGTGATAATAACTATAGCCACTCCATTGGATTTTCGGGTTCCCTGGATGCCATGGGGAATCAATATTCCGGGGCTCAAAGCGATTCCTGGGACTTGTTTTTAACAAGGGTAAACCAACATATCAAAGGCTCATTTAGTTCTTTTATGGGGCGTGGTATTGCTACCCATGGGGCCGCCACAGCAGAGAGTGTTTGGCCCATCCAAAATTATATTTACCTTCATGTGAATGATCCCAGTACCTTTTTAGAAGCCAGAGAAAAATATTTTTCTTCGTTTAAATCAGATGTAAGACTAACTGTTTTAGGTAGTATCTCTTCTGGTCGTTCACCGCATGGCGAGACTCATATGGTTATTCAGGGTTATAAGGATTTCAAGTCAGCTATGGCGGGCGTGGATGCCCTTCTTAGCCCGGATCAGGTTGAAGCCCGCAGGAAAGCCTGGGAAGAATTTGGTGAAAATAATGGTGGGGTATCCGTAATACGCACAGGGACAAGAATCCTATTAGGAAAATGGTAAAAGCATCAATTTAAAATAAAAGCTCCTATCTTAGATAAGGGGCTTTTTTTGTAAACTTAATTATTGGAAATAATTATAGCGAATCGGAATTACGACTTAAAGCTTTAAAATCTGGAAAAAATAAAGAACAAAATAGGCTGGAAGGTAGCTGCGGCACTGGTGGTTGCCAATATGATTGGCACAGGGGTCTTTACAAGCCTGGGGTTTCAACTTCAGGATGTGACCAATACGTGGTCCATTCTATTGCTTTGGACTTTGGGAGGTGTTATGGCAATTACAGGGGCTTTTTGTTATGCAGAAATAGGAAGCGCCATTAATAAATCTGGCGGGGAGTATATATTTCTTTCCAAATTGTTTAATCCGTTGGTTGGATATCTTTCAGGCTGGATTTCACTAACTGTAGGGTTCGCAGCTCCTGTAGCCCTGGCTGCTATGGCCCTGGGAGTATATCTGGGAAATGTATTGGATATTAACAACAGCTTACTAGCCGTTTCTGTTATACTTATAGTCTCTGTTATACACTCCTTCAATCTTAATGTAAGTAGCAGGTTTCAGTCATATGCAACCTGGTTTAAAGTTTTATTGGTTATTTCTCTTATCCTTATTGGCCTTTATTATACAGAAGTTGATTCTGCTTTGGATTTTTCTAATACCTGGGTAACAGAGATTCTAACTCCTTCATTTGCGATAGCTTTTGTATATGTGAGTTATTCCTATACAGGATGGAATGCTGCAGCATATGTCATTGAAGAGATAGATAAGCCACGAATTACTCTTCCTAAAGCACTGGTAAGAGGTACTATACTGGTAACCCTTTTATACGTCCTCTTACAGTTCGTATTTCTTAAACACGGAGCTTTGGGCGAATTACAAGGTCAACTGGACATTGGACATGTTTATGCTACAAATTTGTTTGGTATTCAGGGAGCAAAAACTATAAATATCCTAATATCATTCTTCTTAATCTCCGGAATCAGCGCCATGATCTGGGTAGGACCAAGGGTTTCGCAGGCTATGAGCAAAGATTACAAAGTTTGGCATTTTTTACGGAAGACTAATAAAAATAATCTTCCCGTCGCGGCTGTTTGGTTTCAGGCGGTGCTAAGTATCATCTATGTACTCACAGGCACCTTCGAAAGCGTACTCTTGTATTGTGGTTTTATCTTGCAATTAAGCGCTGCCCTAACAGTAACAGGTGTTTTTGTATTGCGAAAAAAAGAACCTGCTTCAGCATACTTCAAAACACCTTTTTATCCATTACTTCCAATAGTCTTTATTTTATTTAGTATTTGGGTCTTAATTTATCTGTTGATTGATAAACCTGTAGAAAGTGTCATTGGCCTCATAATATTAGGTGTTGGTGTGGTTACCTATTTTATTAATAAAAAGATTTCCAGATATTCCTGAAAATATAATTATAATTTCTGTTTAGGTATAAATTGGTTATCTTAATCCTCATGGTAATGATCCCTTACTCAATTCCTTTTATACCTGTTTTAATGTACGATTTTAAGTGTGCCAATGATTTGGTGCGGAATAACTGAATAAGCGCCTGAATAATGAAAAACAAAATTTCCAGAAGAAAAGCCCTGTCAACAAGTCTGAAGGTTTCGTTGGCGGCAATAGGCGGGTATGCCTTTAATTCGAGTGAGCAGGATCTGCCATATATTGACAATACTTCATTAAAAAAGAAACTACCCGTAAGAATAAGCTTGAATACCTCTACCCTTTTACATTACAAATTAGATGTTGATGTCCAAATTGACATGATTGCCGATGCAGGATTTGATGGAGTTGAACTCTGGATGCGCGACATACAGGCATATTTGGAAAAAGGGGGTAAGGCTGAACAATT
>Ga0316197_10001802_pt1 | contig 15217 bp, 14 predicted proteins | sample OudBiesiAoxic_MG_FD_204939 | JGI IMG/M metagenome (GOLD analysis project Ga0316197, IMG submission 204939) | Coastal sediment microbial communities from Oude Bieten Haven, Netherlands - site A oxic | ecosystem: Environmental > Aquatic > Marine > Coastal > Sediment | place: Netherlands...
CATGTGGTCAGTGGTAAACCCAACGTTCAGGCGGTCAAGCCGATGGATGATGGCTGTTTTTCCGTCGCCAAAGGAATGGGTGAGGTTAAACCACCGTCGGTCATCGTTGATGACACGGTTGATTGGCGCGGCAGAGCCGGGCAGAGCACGGGTGAGTTCGAGGGTGTCTGCGTGTATCGCAATGAATTGGTAATCGGCTTTGAAATCCCATCGACCGTCCCGGCTGGAGAATTTCACCCGTGTTTCCAGGTTGTTGTCTATCGCGCCGGAGCCAAGAACATCCCCGAAGATGCTGTTGTCGGGATAGTCCATGAAAATGAACTGGTATTTGATATGCCCGGAAGCTTCATGCGTGGCTTCGCTGGCGAATACGTGGCCTGCCGCCATGCACAGCGAGAGGCATATCAGCCACTGGCATACCCTCATAGCACGATGGCGGGGCCACATATCAGCCGTGTTCCTGGGCGGTGTCTTCGATGATTCTGCCATCCTGCATTTTGATCAGGCGTTTGGCGTACCGCATCACGCGCTCATCGTGGGTTGAAATCAGGAAGGTTGCCCCGTGGCTTTCATTCAACTCGTGGAACAATTCCATCAATTGTTTTGCTGATTCCGAATCCAGGTTTGCCGTTGGCTCGTCGGCGAGCACGAGTTTGGGTTGGCTGACGATCGCACGCGCGACGGCAACCCGTTGTTGCTGACCACCGGAAAGTTGGGAAGGCCGCCGGTTTTCCATGCCATCCAGGCCCACTTCCCTGAGGATGTCCAGGGATTTGGCTTTCCGCTCTTTGGCCGGAACGCCCTGTACCTGCATTACGAACTCCACGTTTTCCTGTGCAGTCAGAACCGGAATCAGGTTATAGGCCTGGAAAACAAAGCCGATGCAATGGAGTCGAAGATCTGCCAGGGGACCCTTACTCAGCAGGTCCACCCGTTGACCGTCTATTTCGATTTCCCCGCTGTCGAGCGTATCGAGGCCGCCAATCATGTTGAGCAGGGTGGTTTTGCCTGAACCGGAAGGGCCGGATAGACAAATGAATGATCCGTGCCCGATGTCCAGTGACACGTGGTCCAGCGCCTTGATAACAGCATCACCCTGTTGGTAGTTTTTGCACAGATCCAGGCATTTGATTTCGGACATTTTGCTTCCTTCAGGTTTTTGCTATGGCTTCAACAGGCCGGTACTGGGACGCACGCCAGGCCGGCAACAGGCTGGTGAGAACTCCAAGCACGATCACGACCACGTTGGCCAAAAGGAGATCCCTCAGCTTCAGGGCCGGGTAAAGCACGCTTGAAACCCCCATCATTTCCATGCCTTCTGCGACGGCTGAGATATCCAGTCCGCCCTCAAGCGGCCGGATACTGGCTATCGCCAGCAGGTTGCCCAGCAGGAGCCCGAGCGCCAGCAACATCAGGGATTCAAGCAGAAAAAGGTACATGATCGCCGACGGTTTCATGCCCAGGGCCTGCATCAGGCCGATCTCCCGAATCCGTTCGAACACGGCCATCATCAGTGTATTGACCAGCCCAAAGCTCAATGCGAGAAAAATTACAATAATCCAGACGAGGACGAAACCATCCATAACCCCCATCATGATGCCGAGGTAAGAATCAATCTCCATCCAGGGCAGTACTTCAAGCGTGCCATCGTTTGCGCCCCCGATGCGTGCAAGCAGGGCGTCGACATCGCGATAGTCCTCGCCGGTCACGGAAACTTCCGAGATCATTCCTTCCAGGCCCAACAAACCCTGTACGGTCTTTAACCCGGTGTAGATATAGACTTCTTCGAGGCTGGCCAGTTTGGCCTCATAGACACCAACAATACGAAAACCACGGTCTGCAACGTTGTTTTCGGGATCCTGACTCATCACCACTACCCGTTTGCCCAGGTCAGTCTCCAGTCGCTCCAGTAGTTTCCTGCCGATTACCAGGCCCGTGTCGTCCGGTGATTCGAGGAAGCGGCCTTCAACCAGGCTGTCCGGGTTGAAGCCCAGCGCGTATTCACCTTGCGGGTTCACACCCAGCAGTGTGACGCCCCTGCTGTCGCGCTCACTGGATATCATAGCGGGCACCCGTACCCGGCTGGTCCAGCCTTTGACCTCCGGTGATGCAAGTGCTTGCAGCAATTTCGGTGCGGGTTCCGGCATGCTGTTTTCTATGCTGGGGTCATCGAGATAATCAGGGTGATGAACCTGCACCATGCCCGGCAGCATATCAATGCCGTCTTCAATCATCTGGTCCACCATGCCGCGCATCAGGGCCGTCATGAAAATCATCGCCCAAACACCCACCGCGATCGCCAGCAGCATGATCAGCGTTCTTCTGTGGTTGCGCCACAAATTGCGCCAGGCCAGGCGCGACATGGCAGCGACAGGAAGATGCTGGCCGGTTGTCATCAAACCGCCCTCATTGCATCGACCGGGCGTAACCGGAACAAGCGTACTGCCGGGTAAACAGAGGCGATCAGGCAAAAAAGGAACACAACGGCCGGGCCTAACAGCAATGAGATCAAACTGACGGTGGGGTACATTTTTCCGGGCAGGTTGAAGCGTTCAGCCACTTCGGCCATACCCGGGTAGGCAAAGCCAACGGTATTGAAATACAAGGCAACAAGCCATCCGAGAAACACCCCGATGGACAGCCCTATCAATGCCATCAGTGCTGTTTCCAGCATGACCAGGGCGGCCAGTTTGCGTGGCTTGATGCCCAGTGCCGTGATGACACCAAATTCATGAGTGCGCTCCAGCACCGACATTAACTGCGTATTGAGCACGCTGAAAGCCACCAGGATGATCAGTACCCCGTACATCAACCAGGCACTGGACATATCCGCCTGGATGGCCTGCTTCAGTCCGGGATGCAATTCGATCCAGTCGATGACCACAACCCCGTTCTGTCCGGACACCAGGGCTTCTGCTTTGGCCAATTCGATATCAACGAAATCGATGCTATCAAGCGCCAGGGCTATGCTATGCCCATGATCTCCCATGGCGAAGACTTCCTGGAAATAGTCCAAAGGTACTTCCGCGAAACTGCGGTCCATTTCCGAAGTGCCGGAATCGAATATTCCAACAACAGTGACAACACCGGCTGCGAATGAGCCGTCCAGCCCGCTGCCGAGCAGGGTCAATTCATCCCCGGTTGTGACCTTGAGATTCCTGGCCATCAGGGAACCGATCACGATTTCGGCCGCATTTTCACCCTGTAAAAAACGACCTTCCAGAACCAGGCCCGGAAGAGTGGAAGCACCGGGCTCGAAAGCCGGTTCCACGCCGATCACCTGGATGCCGATGGACCGTTGCTCGCTGGATGCCAGTGCAAAGCCGGCTGCACGTGCGGCGATTCGTGCTTCAGGCATGGCAGCCCTCAATTTATCCGCCAATGGCTGAACACCGGCAATGCTGTTCCTGAACTTCGGGTTTTTCTGGTAACCGGCTTTTTGGACCTGGATATGTCCACTGAAGGTCTGCAGCGTGTTGTTGATCATCATTTCGTAAGAGCCATATTGCAACGAAATCAGGAACACCAGTAGCACGTTGGAAAAGATCATCGCCGAAGCGGTGAGCCAGGTTCGGCGTTTATGCCGCCACAGGTTCCGCCAGGCCAGCCTGAGACTGAGGGTCATTGCCTGGGGTTCCTCAGGTTCGAGAGGGTGAACAGGTTGTCATGGAGTTCGATATTGAATTCGATGGCGTTTGCCGTGAGCTGGGTCCACTCGCCGGGCGTTTCCACTTTGCCCATGCGCATGATCTTTGCAACCGGACGCCCGCCCATTTCAGCCACTTCAAGCGTCTTCATGGTCTTAACCAGAATGCCGTCCTGGTCCCAGAATTGCTGTTCGATGAGGACGTAATCGTCGCGGATGATCAAAACTTCTTTTCCCCAGACAACGGCCGCCTCTTCGTGTGGAACGGAGCTGATGGTGTAATACGAGTGGCCGTCACGTTCCTCAATGCCTATCAGTTCGTGGTCGTATTGATCAATGATGTCGGTTGATTTATTGATGTCCTTATTGGAGAAGTCGCTCCCCATCCAGCTTTGCGACATCATCGAGGAGGGCACCTTGATAATCCGGTTAATCTTGGGGGTATAGCTCCACATGTTGTTGTCGTTCAATAACGTGCCGTTGCCCGCATCTTTACGGGGCTCAACCACTCTGACCAGGGACAGTTTGTCGCCTTTGCTCCAGGACAGCATGGTCATGGAGCGTTCCCAGTCGGGCCTGTGTATCGTCATGGTCATGTTTGAGTGTGAGGTCAAGCCGCGCCAGTGATCCATCGCAGCCCTGATCAACTGGCTGGCATCAGGTTGCTGCGCATGGGCAGTGGAAAGGAAGATAAAGCTGAGCAGAAAGACTACAGTACGCATTTTTCACCTCATCAATTCCTTAGCGTACAATTTGAAGTATGAAAGAACCAGTTGTAAATTTGCCCGGCAGCCAAATCAGGGAAGGGATGCTGGTGATCGGGATTTCTTCAAGAGCGCTGTTTGACCTCGGACGCAGCCATGCCATTTTTGAATCAAGGGGTCTGCAGGCTTATTCGGACTATCAAATTGAACGGGAAGAGAGTTTTCTCAAGCCCGGCGTGGCTTTTCCGCTGGTCCGGAAGTTACTCGCATTGAACGAGGATGACGTAGACCATCCCGGGGTAGAAGTGATATTGCTTTCACGCAATAATGCGGATACCGGGTTGCGGATTTTTAATACGATCGAACATTACGGCCTGAAGATCGAACGGGCAGCATTTACCGGCGGTGACAGCCCTTATAAATATATGGAAGCCTATGGTGCAGACCTGTTGCTTTCCACCAATGCCAACGATGTCCGCAAGGCGTTGAAAAGAGGTTATGCGGCCGCAACCATTTTGCCGGGAAGCGCCAGTGACCACGACAGTGGACAATTACGCATCGCGTTCGACGGAGATGCCGTTCTTTTTGGTGATGAAGCCGAGCGCGTCTTCCAGGAAAGCGGCCTTGAAGCGTTTTCTGACAGCGAGAAGCAAGCGGCCGGGCAACCATTGTCCGGCGGACCCTTCAAGCCCGTGCTTGAAGCATTGCATAAAATCCAGTCGGCCTATCCCATTGAAGACAACCCGATCCGGACGGCGCTGGTAACGGCACGCTCTGCGCCGGCGCACAAACGCGTTGTTCTGACCTTGCGCGAATGGGGTATCCGAATCGACGAAGCGCTTTTTCTGGGCGGCCGCTCCAAGGGCGATTTCCTGAAGACCTTCGGGGCCGATATTTTTTTCGATGACCAACAGGTTCATATTGAATCCGCGAAGGCGCATGTTGCCTCAGCACATGTACCCGCCGGGGTCAGCAACGAGTTAAAATAACCGGTTAAACCACCTCATAAACAAAGGACGCCTGGTTGGCGTTCACCTGACATTTCTGGAGCGCCTAATGGCCAAGCTGAACCCTTTCGACCTGTACGATGTGACTTCGCTATTGACCGAAGAAGAGCAGATGATCCAGCAAAGTGTTGCCCGGTTTGTCGATGAACGTGCGATGCCTGTCATTGCGAAACATTTCGACGAGGCGACCTTTCCCGCGGAACTCATTCCGGAAATTGCCGAAATGGGGCTGTTGGGCTCCAGCCTTGAAGGCTATGGCTGCGCCGGTCTCAATGGGGTTTCTTACGGGTTGATTTGCCAGGAGTTGGAGCGTTGTGACTCGGGTTTGCGGAGCTTTGTATCAGTACAGTCCAGTCTGTGCATGTATCCGATCCATGCTTATGGCTCCGAGGAGCAAAAACAACGCTGGTTACCGGGCATGGCCGCCGGTGAGATCATTGGTTGCTTCGGACTGACCGAATCGCATGGCGGTTCAGATCCGGCGAATATGAAAACGCACGCGCGTCGCGACGGTGATGACTGGATCATTAACGGCTCCAAGATGTGGATTACCAATGGCAATATTGCGGACATCGCAATCGTCTGGGCGAAAACGGACGAGGGCATCACGGGCTTCCTGCTTGAGAAAGGAATGCCTGGGTTTGAAGCGCGGGAGATCAAGTCGAAAATGTCATTGCGTGCTTCCGTGACCTCAGAGTTGTACTTTGACAATGTCCGGGTGCCCGATGCCAACCGCTTACCCAACGTCACCGGTCTCAAGGGCCCGTTGGGTTGCCTGACCCAGGCACGTTACGGGATAACCTGGGGGCCGATTGGTTCCGCGATTGCCTGCCTTGGTGAGGTGGTTGATTACACGTCGGACCGAATCCTGTTCGGACGACCCCTGGCGGCCAACCAGGCGATACAGATCCGGTTGGCTGACATGGCGCGAAGGATCACATCGGCGCAATTGCTGTCTCTTCAGTTGGGGCGTCTCAAAGATGCCGGAAAGATGCAACCGACCCAGGTCAGTATCGCCAAGTGGAATAACGTTCGCATGGCGCTGGATATTGCTCGGGATTGCCGGGATATCCTGGGGGGTAGTGGAATTACAACCGAATACCAGGCCATTCGCCATATGCTGAACCTGGAAAGTGTTATTACCTACGAAGGCACCGAAACTGTTCACCAACTGGTGGTTGGAAGGGAACTGACCGGTATCAACGCGTTTTAAAGAAGAGGGGAGCGCCCTGGCGTGCTCCCCTCGCTTTTAACGGGTTTTCAGTGAGTGTTCCCTGGTCGAACGAAACTCGTTGCCCTCGTACCATTCGGGCCACTGGTCACCTTCAGCAACTTCCAACCCGATTCCAAAATATATTTCAAGGTCCTGGGCTGCTCCCCGCAGATCCCAATCGTCGCCGATTTCATCAAGTACCGTGTGGTAACGGGTCTTCAGAAATTCTGATCCCTTGGCCTTGATGTAATCCGGGCCGAGTTCTGTGTGGTCAGAGCCCGCCTTGGCGTAGAGCATAGGAACGCCTTTCTTCGCGAAATTAAAGTGGTCTGAGCGGTAGTAACCACCACGTTCAGGGTGCTCTTCGGGTTTGACAACCCGGTTAAGTTTTGCGGCCTGTTTGACCAGGATGTCCTCGAGTTCAGAGCTTCCGTAACCTACGACAACGACATCATTCGTGGGGCCGTAGACCATCATCGAATCCATATTGATGCCACCCACTGTCTGGTTCATTGGAATGGCGGGGTTGGCTGCATAGTGAGCGGAACCTAATAGTCCGGATTCCTCTGCGGTTACTGCGAGAAACGCCACACTCCGGGCCGGTTCGCGCTGCAGGGCTGCAAAGGACCAGGCCAGTTCCAACATGCCGGAAAGGCCGGACGCGTTATCCACAGCGCCGTTATAAATGCCGTCTTCGCCATCGGGAACCGTGGGGTCGGTACCAATGTGGTCCCAATGTGCCGTGTAGATAAACACTTCTTCCGGGCGCCGGCTGCCTGGCAAGACAGCACCGATGTTGTATGACTGGTTGCGGATGATGCGATTCTCCACGCTCGCATCCATTGTGCTGCCCAGTGCTATCGCCTTGAATTCCGGGGACAGGGCGGCCTGCTGAAGCGTGGCGAGGTCAGTGCCCGCGTTTTCGATCAATTCTTCAGCGACACGCTTCTGAATCCAGGACTCGATCGGCACCCGGTCCATGTTGTCGTTATCCCGGTGCAGGTGGAATTGCGGTCCGGTCCAGCTATTACGAACAACCTCCCAACCATAGGCTGCCGGTTCCCGGTCGTGGATGATAAGAGCGGCAGCGGCACCCTGGCGGGCCGCCTCTTCGTATTTATAGGTCCAGCGGCCGTAATAAGTCATCGCATTGCCTTTGAACTGGGCGGGATCCTTGGTCGCGAATCCCGGGTCATTGACGAGGATGAGCACGGTTTTCCCCTTCACATCGACATCCGCGTAATCATTCCAGCCATATTCCGGGGCGACGATCCCGTAGCCCACGAAGATGATGTCACTGGATTCGACCCTCGATTCCGGAACCACCCGCTTTGTCCCGGCAACCATTTCATCTTCATAGGCGACCAGGCGGTCCTTACCATCCATGTGAAATGTCATTTGCACGGTCGATGGTTCCGCTTCTATTGAAACCAGTTCTACCGGTTGCAAATAGGATTCGCCAAACAGCGGTTCCAGGCCCATGTCCCGGAAACGACTTTCAATGAACGCGAGGGTCAGACGCTCCCCTTCAGACATGGGTTCACGCCCTCCGTACTCATTCGAGGAGAGCTCGGTAATGTTGGCCATCATACGATCAAGATCAATTGCGGGTTTTGCGTCATCAAGACTGGCTAATGGGACCCCTGGCGCTGGCGTAGTTTCAGGTGTTGCAGCCGGGTTGTCCGGTTTGCAGGCAGCCAGTATGAGTAGTAACACGATGGATAAAACGACTTTCATTAATTGCTCCGAGATTAAATTTGAAAATTTACAATTCTGGGTTCCGGTTCGAGCAGGATGCCGAATGTGGATTCGACCGTGGTCTGAATTTCACGGGAAAGCCGGTATATGTCTGTCCCGCTGGCGTCACCTGCATTCACGATGACGAGTGCGTGACGCTCTGAAACAGCTGCGCCGCCTTCGCGGTGGCCTTTGAGGCCGCATTTTTCGATCATCCAGGCGGCTGATACCTTGAGGTTCTGATCGCCAACGGGCCAGGCTGGTAATTCAGGGAAACGTGCCAGAAGTTTCAGGCCTGTTTCCCGACTGAGAACGGGGTTCTTGAAGAAGCTGCCGGCATTTCCGGTTACCGCGGGGTCGTGCAGCCTGCGCTGGCGGATACGGATCACGGCATCGCTGACTTCTGTTGGCGTGACCCGGGACAAGTCGATTCCTGACAGTTCCTCCCGCAGGCCGGTGTACTCAAGCCGGGGCATGAATTTACGATCCAGCCGAAGACGTATTGATGTGATCAGGAAGCGGTCAGGTGCTTCGGATTTAAAATAGCTGTCGCGGTATTCAAGCTTGCAGTCTTTAACGTTGAATTCAGTCCATTCAGACCGCAGCAAGTCCCAGGCAGTCAGGCTTTCCAGTATCGAAGCCAATTCAACCCCGTAAGCGCCAATATTCTGAATGGGCGCTGCACCGGCCAGGCCGGGAATAAGCGACAGGTTTTCCAGTCCCGCCAAGCCCTGGGCCAGGGACCAGCAAACGAGCTCATGCCAGTTTTCACCGGCGCCTGTCTCTACCCAGGCGTGTTCATCATTTGAATCGACGATTTTTTTGCCACGAATGGCATTCCTGTAGACCGTTCCCGGAACACCAGTAGCAAACACCACGTTACTTCCGCCACCCAGGATAAAGTCCCTGGCGGGGTCATATGCCGGCATGTTCAGCAGGTCTTCTTCTGTCTCAAGCACGACCATTGCATGGGCAGCGGCGTCAATTCCAAAGCTATTGAAATCCCTCAATGAGGGGCGTTGTATGAACTTCATTAACGTGCGCGATCGGCAATGGCCTGCAGGCACTCGCTCACCAACTCAGGTCCGCGATAAACCATGCCGGTATAGAACTGCACGAGGTCTGCACCCCGTTCCAGCTTGTCAACAGCATCCTGGCCTTTCGTTATCCCACCCACGCCAATCAGCGCGATATTTTCAGGAAGCAGAGGTCGCAGTGAAGCGAGTATGTGGTCGGCCTTAGACTTCAGTGGCGCCCCGGAAAGTCCGCCTGTTTCCCCGCCGTGCCTGAGGTCTTTTACGCCTTCACGACTGAGCGTGGTATTGGTCGCGATAACGGCGTCCATCTGGTGATGCGCTACGACATCGGCAATCGCGGGTAGGGCGCTGTCTTCGAGGTCTGGTGCAACCTTGAGGGCGAGGGGAACGCGGCGGTCGTGTTGGTCGGCGAGTTCAAACCGCCGTTTGCTGATACTGCCCAGTAAGTGGTCCAGTTCCTTTTCACCCTGTAAATCCCGAAGGTTTTTCGTATTGGGCGAAGAGATGTTTACCGTGATGTAATCGGCATACGGATAAACCTTTTCAAGGCAATGGATGTAGTCATCTACGGCGTTATCGATGGGTGTATCGAAATTCTTGCCAATGTTGATACCCAGGATACCTTTGAACTGGTGTTTCTTTACCCGGTTGACCAGGTGGTCGACGCCCTTGTTGTTAAACCCCAGCCGGTTGATCATGGCCTGGGCGTCAGTCAGACGGAACACACGGGGTTTGGGGTTTCCGGGCTGAGGCCGCGGTGTGACCGTGCCAATCTCGACAAATCCAAATCCCAGTCCACCCAGCGCTTCGAAATAATCACCGTTTTTATCGAGCCCCGGGGCGACGCCCACAGGATTTGGAAACTCCAGACCCATGCAGGTGACCGGCTGGTTCTTAGCCTTGCAGAGAAATCGGGTTGCACCCACGCTGTGGCCCAGTCGAAGGCCTTCCATTGTGAGTTCATGGGCTGTTTCAGGGTCTGTCGAAAACAAAACCCTGCGGGCCAGGTTATAAAACATGGTCAATTTCCAGTGTGCAATCAGAGATCGAATTTAATTCCCTGGGCCAGCGGCAAATCCTTGCCCCAGTTAATGGTGTTGGTCTGCCGGCGCATATAGGCCTTCCAGGCATCAGATCCAGATTCGCGTCCGCCGCCGGTTTCCTTTTCTCCACCAAAAGCGCCACCGATCTCTGCACCGGATGTACCGATGTTGATGTTGGCAATACCACAATCGGATCCTGTTGAAGACAGGAAGAGTTCAGCACTCCTGACATCCGAGGTAAACAGGGCGGATGAGAGTCCCTGTGCGACGTCATTTTGCATTGCGATGGCGTCCTCAAGATCAGAGAATTTCATCAGGTAGAGAATCGGTGCAAACGTTTCAGACCGGACAATTTCCCAGTCGCTTTTTGCCTTGATGATCGTGGGTTCCACGAAGTATCCGGCACCATCGATCCGTTTACCTCCCGCCAGCAATTCGCCGCCGGCGTCAATGGCGTTTGCGACGGCTGATTCAAACCGTTGGACGCTGGCTTCATCGGTTAGCGGTCCCATCAGTGTATCGGTATCCAGCGGGTCTCCGACCCGGACCTGCTGATAGGCATTGACCAGCGTGTCAGTCACCTGGTCCCAGATGGATTCATGAACAAACAGGCGCCGCGTGGTTGTGCAGCGTTGCCCGGCTGTCCCCACCGCCCCGAAAACAATCCCCGGGATGGCCATTTTCAAATCAGCAGTTTCATCCAGGATAATCGCATTATTGCCACCCAGTTCGAGCAGGCTCCGTCCCATACGCGCCGCAACACGGGCGCCGACCCGTTTTCCAACGGCTGTTGACCCGGTGAATGACATCAGGTCAACCCGTTCATCATCAACGAATCGCTCAGCCAGGGAGTGACCCGGTTCAACGAAGCTCAGGAAAATTGGCGGAAAACCACCTTCTTCCAGTGCGCTGTTACAAATGTTCTGAACGGCCAAGGCACACAGAGCCCCCTTGGGTGAAGGCTTCCATACCGTGGCATTTCCACAAATAGCTGCGATGAATGCGTTCCAGGCCCAGACAGCTACCGGGAAGTTGAAGGCCGAGATTACGCCAACGATTCCATAAGGATGCCATTGCTCGTACATGCGGTGCATCGGGCGCTCCGAGTGCATGGTCAGGCCGTAGAGCATGCGGGATTGACCTACAGCGAAATCACCGATATCAATCATTTCCTGGACTTCGCCATCCCCTTCAGCCTTGATCTTCCCCATTTCAAGGCTGACCAGGCTTCCCAGGGCGTCTTTGTGCCGCCTCAACGCCTCTGTACACAGCCGAACCGCTTCACCCCGTGCCGGTGCCGGCCGGGTCCGCCAGTCGTTGAATACCTGCCGTGCGGTGCTGATGACCCGCTCATAATCATCCGGCGATGCACCGTATACCCGCGCGATGATTTCACCATTGGCAGGATTTATAGACTCAATCGTCCCCCGGTCCAGTGTGGTTGACCACTGTCCATCGCCAAAATACGCGCCGGGGTTATTAGCATCAATTCCGAGTTCTTTTAGAAATTCCATGGTGTTTTTCAGGCCTTTTTTGAAGGGTTTGGGTGTTTTCTTGATCGAGTTGGGTATTATCGCACCCGCTTCGTTTTCGTGCATCCGCTGTCTATGTCAAAGAAATTGCACAATTCAGGGAACTCCCTTTCAACCCCCGTGTCATATCGCTCAGATGGGTCATTGACCATGATATGCTCAGCAAAGGAAGCCGACACATATGACGGCCGTATACAAATTAAAGGCTGTCCAGGCAGTAAGTGAACCGGAAATTAATACCCGGCAGTCACCCAAACGGCCTGGCGGAAAAGAGACGGAGTGTGCGCGCATGAGCGAAGCACAGGTCGATCAGTTGCTGGTTGAGCGGGTGCAGAAAGGCGATAAACAGGCTTTTGACCTGCTTATCAAAAAGTACCAGCACCGGATCGTAAGCCTGGTTAGCCGTTATGTAGGTGACCATGCAGAAGCACTGGACGTGGCGCAAGAGGCCTTTATAAAGGCCTATCGCGCTATTGATCGTTTTCGCGGGGACAGTGCTTTCTACACCTGGCTCTATCGCATCGCAATCAATACGGCCAAGAACTGGCTGGTGGCGCGCAAAAGAAGGCCGCCGTCATCGGATATTGATGCGGCCGATGCAGAACAGTACGACATTGAAAGTCGACTGAAAGAGCAGGGCACTCCCGAAAATGAACTGATGCGTGAAGAAATTCAGCGCACGGTATTCGATACCATCGCCGTGCTTCCCGACGATTTACGAACCGCAATCATGCTGCGGGAAATGGAAGGCATGAGTTACGAAGACATTGCACTAACCATGGATTGCCCGATCGGCACAGTCCGTTCCCGGATTTTTCGGGCGCGGGAAGCAATCGATGAAAAACTGAGGCCCCTCGTCGAAGGGGATTAACACTGGATATATGACGGAATGACAATGAGCAAAGAGACTCGTGAACACCTTTCAGCCTTGGTAGACGGGGAGATCAGCAAGGAGACAAGCCGCTTCCTGGTCAGAAGACTGGGAGCAGATGATGAACTGCGTGAAACCTGGACCCGCTATCACCTGATCCGGGATTGCCTGCGTCATCAGGATGACTCGATGGCGGGCGCTGATTTGAGCGAGCGCATCGGTCTGGCACTCGAAGACGACCAGCCGGTCCATATTAAATCCCGGGCATTGCCTAATCGGTGGTTAAAACCTTTTGCCGGTATGGCGATTGCTGCATCCGTTGCCCTGATGGCGGTTGTTACCGTTGGTCCGGGAATCCCGGGTGGGACGCAATCGACTGGTGAACTTGCGGATGAACTGCAGGCGAAGCCTTTTACCAGCCCGCAGAGCCGGATCGCTGCACCTAATTCAAACCAGGCGAATTTTTCCGCCGGTGCAGTTAACAGCGACCAGAAAATGAATTCGTACCTGTTGAGACACTATCAGGCTTCGGGCACAACAAGTGGCAAAAATTTTGTGACTTTTGTTCCAATCGTGGTCACCCGTTCCAAAACACCTGATGTAGTGGACAACACGACTGATTTACAACGCACGGAATCCGGCAAGGACGTAGATTCCGAACTGCAATGAGGCCGGTTGCTGCCACATGGGTACTGTTTCTCGCGCTTTTGTCCCCGATCGGTACCGTTTCGGCTTCTGACGCCGAAGCACCAAGAAAAATGCTCGAGCGCATGAGCGCTGCAATGAGTCAGATGAGTTACCAGGGCACTTTTGTCTATCTCCAGGGTGACGCCGTTGAAACGATGCGGATTACGCATATTGCCGACCGGGCAGGGGTCCGCGAGCGGTTGGTAGCGCTGTCAGGTCCTTCACGTGAAGTATTGCGCGATTCCAGTGGCGTGCGTTGGGTGCTGTCGGACGATCGATCTGTTTTCGAGGACGCCGCTTTCGACCGGCCGTTTTTTCCGAAGTTGCCATTTGACCAATATGATCAGACCGAGATTTCCTACTCACTCAAGAAAGGTCCCAAGGCAAGAATCGCAGGCCATAATGCTCAGAATTTGAAGGTGCTGCCCAGGGATCAGTACCGGTACGGTTACTCTTTGTGGCTGGAAGAACATTCGGGCCTGTTGTTGAAATGGGAGTTGCTTGGAAACAAGGGCGAACCGCTCGCAAAACTGATGTTTACGGAGGTGAAACTGGGTGCGGAAGTCGATTCATCTGAGTTAAAACCTTCCAGCCAGCTCAAAAAATTCAAAACGGTTGAGTCAAAGCTGCCTTCAGGACACGGTCTCTCACAAACACCTCCTAAATGGCAGCCTTCCAGTGTCCCGTCAGGTTTTAAGCTGACAGCCCACCGCTACTCGGCCGGTGCTGAAAAGGATGTTTACGAGCACCTGGTTTACAGCGACGGCCTGGCAGCCGTTTCAGTTTATGTTGAAAGCATTCCTGCTGAGAACACGATTCCGACGGGGTCCCGGCAACTTGGGACGACGCATGCCTATTCCCGGACTTCGGACGACGTGATGATCACTGTCGTCGGTGATGTTCCTGCCATCACGGTGAAATTAATCGGTAATAACGTCGAAGTTACGGCTCCCTGAAGTTTCCGGATTTTCGTCATGATCGAACAGCAGGGAAAAGTGATCCATATTGTCGATGAGATGGCGTTTGTTCAATTGGGTGGCACCAGTGGCTGTGCTACATGTGATGCCGGCCGAGGGTGCGGGGCTGGAGTGTTTGGTCGTTTTTTGAAAAAGAAACCGGTCTGTCTCGGGCTGGAAAATACGGTCAGCGCCGTGCCCGGGCAACCGGTCATGGTAGGGATTCCGGAAGCTGTTTACCTCCGATTGGTCCTGAACCTGTATTTATGGCCATTGCTTGCCGGGGTTGTCGGGGCTGTGTTCGGACACTATCTCTCTATTCAGTCAGATGCAGGTACGGCTGTTTCAGACCTTGCTGCTCTGTCATCAGGCGTTGCCTTTGGTTTGGTGGCGCTGTGGTATAACCGCTCGACCTCCCGGAGTTTACCGGAGTCGGGTATGGTCCAGCTGTTGCGAGTCATTGAACCGCGAGAATTTGAAAATTAGAAACGAGGAAAACATTGTGGTGAGAAGAGTTTTTGTCATTTTTTGCACGACGTTAATATTGCTGGCTTCCAACGTGGGGTTTGCCCGGGTGACCGGATTGCCCGACTTCACAGAGTTGGTGGAGAAAACGGGTCCCGCAGTCGTCAATATCCAGGTGACCCAGTTTGGCGAGCGTGCCCAAAGCCGATCTGATGGAATGGAGGATCCCCGGGGCGAACAGGAGATTCCCGAGTTTTTCAGGCGTTTTTTCGATGTTCCCGGTAACCCGGGCCAGGGTGGCGGCAGCCCGGACAGGCGC
>Ga0316197_10001803_pt1 | contig 15209 bp, 11 predicted proteins | sample OudBiesiAoxic_MG_FD_204939 | JGI IMG/M metagenome (GOLD analysis project Ga0316197, IMG submission 204939) | Coastal sediment microbial communities from Oude Bieten Haven, Netherlands - site A oxic | ecosystem: Environmental > Aquatic > Marine > Coastal > Sediment | place: Netherlands...
TCAGGCTCGTTGAAGGAGAGAAATGTCCAGTGTGACGAGAGGAGGGCTCTTCGCTGCCCTGCTAGTGGGGATTAGTGCGTCCATTTCGGGCGGAGCGGGCGCGCAAGAGCCTGAAGCGCCGCCCGTCGCCGATGCACCTCCCGCCAAGGCACCAGGCGAGGAGAAGCCTCCGGCCGAGCCACCCGCTGAAGGACAGGCACCGGCGAAGGACGAGTCCGCTGAGGAACAGCCCCGCGAGGACGAGCCTCGCAAGGAGCAGCCGCCGGAAGGGATCATCACCAAGGACGTGGACGGCCAGGAATGGATCACGCCCGACGTCGGCGCCGCTGAAGAGCGAGAGGAAGAAGACGCCCTCGGGGACGTCGACGAGGTGATCATCGAGTACGCGCCAAGCGCCGACATGAAGGAGCAAGACGCCGTCAAAGACGAAAAGGGCAAGACGATCGAGGACATCCCAACGCCCATCGTGTCGAAGTCCGTCCAGGTACAGGATCCCGAGAAGCTCGAGCCCGGGGCCGACAAGGAAACCGGCATCCAGGGACAGGTGGTCTCGCGACGACCGAAGAAGGTGCTCCCAGACGCGCCGGTCCTCGCGAAAGGCACTGAAGACGGCAAGCTTCGAAGCACGCTCACAGACGAGCGCGGCCGCTATCGGCTGTATCTCCCCCCGGGCAACTACACCCTGCGTTCGTACTACGATCTCTATCACGGCGCGCGTTGGGACAACATCTCCGTCACGCGCGGGGGTTTCAAGCGCGTCAACTTCATTCTCGACCCGATCTCCGAAAAGGACGCCGGCGTCGAAGAGCAGGAGGTCGTCTACCTCGCCGACGCGTCGAGTGAAGCTGCGCAGCTCAACATTCGCAAGGAAGCCGTGGGTGTTCAAGACTCGATTAGCGCGCAGGAGATCAGCCGCGCGGGCGACAGCACCGCGAAGGGCGCCGTGTCACGCGTGGTTGGCGTGACCATCGACGAAGGTGGTCGCGTGATCATTCGCGGGCTCGCCGACCGCTACAACATGATTCTATTGAACGGCGTTCCCATTCCGGGCGTCGACCCGGATATCCCCAGTGTGAAGCTGGACATCTTTCCGAGTGATGTCGTCAGCAACCTGTCGGTCGTCAAGTCACCGCGCCCCGATCTGCCAGGCAGCTTCGCAGGTGGCTTGCTGCAGATCGAGACTGACAGGTACCCCAATGAACAGGAGCTGAAAGTCGGAGTATCGATCGGCGGGAACTCAATCAGCACGTTTCGACAGATGCCAACCTACCAGGGTGGTAAGCGCGACTGGATCGGTTTCGACGATGGCTCTCGAGCGCTCCCTGCATCGCTTGGTCCGCAGCGACTCGCCAGGGGACGGGCTGGAGACCGATACCGCACCGAAGATCAGGTTTCGCAGGTCGGGCGCGACTTCTCCGATGTCTGGAACCCCAGCTCGAAGCTGGCGATCCCCAAGCTCGGAGCGAAACTGACCGCAGGCAACTCCGGCAAGATCGGCAGCCAAGGTCTGCGCGCCGGATACCTCGTCAGTTTCCTCTACGACTACGAAGAGGCGATCCAGACCGGTTACAACAAGCGCTACACGTACGACGCCAATGGCAACGTCGACACGCTCATCAAAGACTTCGACTACCAGGAAGGCAACCAAGAGGTCCTCTGGGGCACCTTCGGGAGCGCCTACCTCGAGCTCAACCCCGACAATTTCCTCAACGTCACGAGCATGTTCAGCCGTACGAGCGACGATCAAACCATCCTGCAACTCGGGGAAGACCAAAACGACAACTACATTCCGCTTACCAAGAACAGCTACAACTTCATCGGACGATCGATCTTCTTCAATCAACTCACCGGTGACCATCGCAACCTGAAGGACAGCAAGGTCAGGCTTCGCTGGAATGCGGTCGTCAGCACAGGCAAGCGCGACGAGCCCGACCGTCGGCTGGTTGAGCAACAGGTCGAATCCCAAACGGTCACGGGCGCCAGTCGTTTCTTCGCTGACCTCAAGCAGATCTCGGTCGGCGGTAAGACGAGCGTGCGCTTCCCCGTTTACGAGGCATTCGATTCCACGGCCTACGCTTCCGTGGGCTTCAACGGGGGCTATACCGACCGCGATTTCAACGCGCGAAGGTTCACGCAGCAAGGGCGGGGCGGGTCGGCTCTAGTCGGTGATCCGGACTTTCTGTTCGGCCCCGACGGCCTCGGCCCCGTGAGCACCATCAAGGAAGTCACACGCCCTGAAGACAGCTACGTAGCAAGCAATCTCTTGCTCGGCGGATACGCGCAGCTCGAAACTCCCATGGCCCCTCGAACGACGTTCCTCGGCCTTCTTCGGTTTGAGGCATTCAGACAGGAGGTCACTTCTCAGAGCCCTTTCAGCGACAGCGATGAGGAACCCGAAGGCACTAACCGACAGGACCTCAATCCAATGCCGTCTGCGAATTTCGCCGTCGAAATCAACGAGAAGATGTTTGTGAAGATCGGCTACGGAATGACGGTGATTCGCCCTGCGATCCGCGAGCTTGCACCGTTCGACTACCTCGATTTCCTCCGCGGATGGCTGGTTCAAGGAAACCCCGATCTGCAGCCGACGCGAATTCAGAACGCGGAGGCCAGATACGAGTTCTATTTTGGCGACACGGATCTATTCGCCGCTACAGCTTTCGGGAAGTACTTCGTCAACCCGATCGAATTCGTGATCTTGAGCCAAGTGAATGGCAACGCGAGCTATCGAAACGCCGACTCCGCGTGGCTCGTTGGCGGCGAGATCGAGCTTCGCCTCGGCTTCGGTCGATTCCACGAGAAGCTGGAGCGCTTCTACTTCCTTGGCAACGTCGCGATCATGGGCTCGCAGACGATGCTTCCTGCAGATCAGCAAATCGCGGGGCGTCTTCAACGCCGACTCTTCAACCAGTCTCCCTTCGTTACCAATCTGTCACTTCGTTTTGACGATCCTGCTGCGGGCGTGATGGTCGGTCTCGTCTACAACGCATTTGGACCTCGGATAGTGGAGGCCGGAAGTCCTCAGGGTGGCGACGTGATTGCACCTGATGTTTTCCAGCAGACCCAACACATGTTGGATCTCATCGCGACATGGAACGTTTCGGAACACGTCAAGCTTGGCTTCAAGTGGAAGAACATCGCGCTCGCTCGCGTGCGTTACAAGCAGGGCGACGAGCTCACCTTCCTCCAAAATTGGGGATCGTCGGTAAGCATTGGCGCTGAGTACATCTACTGAGCGTGATTGAACGAATGACACAGACTCACGCGGCGCAAACGACGCTGCCGAATACGAGGATAGGGATATGAGAAAATACATCGGAATCATTCTTGCGAGCTCCCTGGTGGCCGCCAGCGCCGGCCTGATGGGCTGCAGTGATAGCGACGGAAATGGGGGCAGCGCGGGAACCGGGGGAAGCGCCGGAACCGGAGGGACCGGCGGCGGTGGGACCGTTGCGAACCCCTGCCAGGACAGCGGTGGAAGTGGCGTCGTGGAAATCGATGCCGAGGAAATCACGGAGGACACTGTTTTCGAAGCAGCTTGCACCTTCATCCTGACCCGTGAGACGTACGTCGTCGGTGCCGAGCTCAGCATCGAGGCAGGCACGGAGATCCAAGGTGATCAAGGCTCTGCTCTGATCGTTACGACGACGGGCCGGATTGACGCGCAAGGCAGCTCGGATGCGCCTATTGTCTTCACCTCGTCGGCCCTCGCGAGCGAGGCGGCCCCGGGTGACTGGGGCGGTGTCGTTCTTCTCGGTTTGGCTCGCCTCAGCTGGGGTGACACGACCTGCGATGGGGAGGCTGGCGAGTGCGTCGGTAGCATCGAGGGTATCGCTCCTGGCAATCCGCGGGGCGCGTTCGGAGGCGATGATGACACTCACGACTGTGGCACCATGCAGTACGTCCGAATCGAGTACGCGGGCTTTCAATTTGGCAATGACAACGAGCTCAATGGCCTTACTGTCGGTGGCTGCGGCGATCAGACTACTCTGAGCTACATTCAAGTTCACCGTGGTCTCGACGATGGCGTCGAGTTCTTCGGCGGAACCGCCGAAATCGATCACGTCATCGTTACCGGACCCGGCGACGATGGCCTCGACTGGGACCAGGGCTGGCTTGGCAAGGCCGACAATGTGATCGTTCACCATTTCTCGTCGAACACATCGAGTCCCAATGGAATTGAAGCGGACAATCAGGGGTCGGGTGACAACAACGTGGAGCCGCGTTCGGCCCCGAAGGTCAGCAATGCGACGATCATCGGCGATGGCCGGGTTGAAGGGTCCGGCGTGGTGACGCGCGTCGGCACTTGGGGCATCCTCGACGGGCTCGTCGTCGTAGGCTTCGGTGGCGCAGGTTACGACATGCGCAACGGGGCTTGGAGTGTTGCGGGCGGTTGGCCGGACGGCATCGTCGTCGAGAACAGCTGCTTCGATGGCAACGGCGAGAACTACCCCGTCGACGAGAACGATGAAAAAGACGACAGCGTTGCGGGTGGCGCCGACTTCTTCGACGAGCCGGCTCTTCTTTCGGAAGCTGCACGAAACAACTTTGAAGAGGACCCCGAATTGGGTGACTTCAGCACGGCCGCCACGGGTGGCAGCCCGGCGCCGGACTACAGCTTGGTGAACGCCAACTGCCTCGGTGCCTTCGGCGGTCCTGGGGGTACCGATTGGACTGCGGACTGGACGGCCTACCCGGAAGGCGCCGCCGGATCATAGCCGCAACGCGCGACGCCTCGGGTGTCGACTAAGAAACGCGACCGCCGCCCCCTTCTTGGGGAGCGGTGGTTTCGTTTAAGGGGACACTCTGCAACGATTGCCTGTCACCGTTCGCTCACGATCACGACACCCGAAATCTCGCGCAGCTCGCGTATGCTCTCCTTCCGCGCAGCGCGGGGCGCCGGTTGTCTCCACTCCACACCGCAGCCGTTCTCTACTCGGTGGCCACGTGCGGTGGGCTTAGCACCAGCACCATTTTCCAGGAACGCATATCCAACCACCCAGCCTCGGCTGTCGGAAGGTAGCCGGAGCACCTAATTGCGTAGCCAGCAAAGCAGTGGTCTCGGGGGCTTGGGTCATCGTGTAGCTGGGCTATGCTGACCGCGTGCTTCGGCTTGTTGGTGCGCTGCTATTCCTTTGCGTGTTCGCCGACATGGCGCGCGCTCAGACCTCCCCCGTCACGGAGGGGGCGTCTGATGGCAAGCCGTTGATCACTCCGCCCAAGCTGATTCGGTTCGTCGAGGCCGACTATCCGGAAACAGGGGAGGAAGCGCCGGATGAGGTTGATGTCGAGCTCGACATCGTGGTCGGCAAAGACGGGCTCGTCACCGAGGTCAGCGTCGCGAGGTCCGGTGGCAAGGCGTTCGACGAGGCTGCGCTCGCAGCCGCTCGCCAGTTCGTCTTCGAGCCCGCGCGCAAAGACTGGGAGCCGCTCGCGGCCCGCATTCGCTATCGCTACGTCTTCGAGCTCAAGGCCCCGCCTGAGGAGCTCACCACGGGTTGGCTGTCCGGCACTGTGCTTCTTTCCGAGGACGACTCTCCGGTCGGCGCGGCGCTCGTCGAGATTGCCAATGAGCGCGGTGAGCTCGTACGCGAGTTGGTCGCAGGCCCCGACGGCACATTCATCGCGACCGATCTCGAACCGGGGGAGTACGACGTTCAGGTGTCCGCGAGCGAGTTCGGCGAGCTGAGCGCGCGGGAACAGCTCTCTGCGGGCCAGGTCACCCAAGTGATCTACCGCTTGGGCACCAAGAAGCGTGCGGCGTACCAGGGGTACGGCGCGACCGCGGTGGTCGATGCGCCGCCTCGCGAGGTCATCAAGCGCACGATCGACAAAGAAGAGCTCACGCGTATTCCCGGCTCCCGAGGCGACGCCCTTCGCGCCGTCGAGCTCTTGCCTGGCGTGGCGAGGCCTCCCTTCGGCATCGGATTGCTGATCGTTCGCGGCTCTGCGCCCGGGGACAGCGAGTCGTTCATCGATGGGGTTCCGGTGCCGCTGATCTATCACTTTGGTGGTCTCACCAGCGTCTACAACTCCTACATGCTCGAGGAGATCGACTTCTATCCGGGCAATTTCTCGGTCCGCTACGGACGACGCACAGGCGGCATTCTCGAAGTCACGACGCGCGATCCGGCCAAAGATAGAATCCACGGCGTCGCCGAGATCTCGGTCATCGATACGTTCATCACGCTCGAAGGGCCGATCACAGACAAGGTGCAGATCTCCGGCGGCCTCCGCCGAAGTTTGCTCGATCTGATCTTTCCTGCCGTCGCCCCCGATGACATTGGCGTGACGCAGGCGCCGGTCTACCTCGACTATCAGTTCAAGTTGAACTTCCTCCCGACGAAACGCGACCGGGTTCGCATCTCGGCGTATGGCTCGAACGATCGTCTCGAGCTGCTGCTGGAAGAGACAGACGATGTCGACCCCGCGGTTCGTGGCAACACCGAGCTCAACACGAGCTTCTACAACAACCAAATCGACTGGACCCGAAAGGTGGGTGAAAGAGTCGATCAACAGCTCGCCTTCAACGTCGGCCCCACCAAGATCGCTTTCGGATTGGGCAACTCGTTCCGTCTCGAGGGAACGTTCATCCAGACCTACGGTCGCGGCGAGTGGCGCTACAGGATTACGGATAGGGTCGACCTGATCACCGGTGTCGACGTCTTCACCGCGCCGATCAAGCTCGACTACGTCGGCCCGCAACCGGATACACAGGAGGGTGCCGGAAGCCAGCAAGGGTCGCTTGCAGGCCAGGAGCAGGTGATTGCAGCCGTCGACACCACCGTCTTTCGGCCCGCTGTGTACCTCGAGACCAACGCGCGCCTCGGGGACATCGTGCGGCTCATCGTCGGACTTCGTCTCGACTACTACAGCGAAATCACATCGTTTTCCGTGGACCCTCGCGTCACCACCATCTTCAGTGTCCGCAAGGACATGCGCGTGAAGCTAGGGGCCGGGCTCTTCAGCCAGGCACCCGAGTTCCAGGAGTCGGACACCAACATCGGGAACCCCGATCTCAGCCCCATCCAAGCGGTTCACCTCGGCGCAGGTTGGGAATACGATGCCTTCCCCGGGGTCCGATTCGGTGTTGAAGGCTTCTACAAGTACCTTTGGAATCGCCCGGTCTCGACGACGGGTGGCGTTCCCCCGTTTTACACCAACGACGGCATCGGGCGCATCTACGGCGCCGAGTTCGCCATCAATTTCAGGCCAGCGGAGGGGCGACAATACTTCGGCTACCTCTCGTACACGCTGTCGCGCAGCGAGCGCCAAGACGGCCCGAACGAACCTTGGCGCCTCTTCGATTTCGACCAAACGCACATTCTAACGGCGGCCTTCGTCTACAACTTCCCTCGCAACTGGGAGATCGGTGGCCTGTTTCGGCTGGTCAGCGGCAACCCGTACACGCCGGTCATCGGCTCGATCTACGACGCGCTCAACGACGTCTACATTCCTATCGACGGGCGCGTGAACTCGTTGCGCAACCCGCTGTTCAACATGCTCGACATCCGCATTCAGAAGAAGTGGATCTTCGAGGGGTGGAAGCTGGCGGTGTTCCTCGACATCCGCAATGTGTACAACCAACGCAACCGCGAGGGCGTCATCTACAACTACGACTACAGCCAGCAGTCGGAGCTGCTGGGTCTGCCGATCATTCCAGCCCTGGGCGTCAGGGGGGAGCTGTGATGCGCCTCTCGTGCACGAGCCTTCTCTTTTTTCTCGTTGCCTGCGGCGACATGTTCGTCCCCCCGTCTGTGGTGACCGACTTCCGCGTCGTCGGGGCCAAGGTTGAGGTCGAAGGCGAGCCGGAGCGGGCCAATCCGAGCCCGGAAGACGAGGTTCAGGTCTCGCTCCTCGCGGTCGATCAAGGCGTTGCGGCGTCCGACGTCCCCGAGGAGGTGCCCTTGTCGCCCGGGCTTTTGCAATGGGTGCTCATTCCTTGTGTGCCGTTGCCCGTGACTCTCGGTGCACCGATCTGCGGGCCCGCGATCGAGCCCTGTGACGGCTGTGTCGCGACCCCTCCGGAGGATCCGCTTGCCACTCCGATCGTGCGGTTTCCGGTTCCCTCCCAAGAAGAGCTCGACACGGCGCAGGCAACGAGTGTGCTCTTGCAGGGGGTGGTCTGCTCGAATGGCACACCCTCGCCGGACGCGATCCTTCGTTTCTTGATGGGTGAGACCGACGATCTTCAGCCCTGTGAGGGTCCAGCGGAGCAGGACAACCGCCCCATCGAAGGGCGTTTCGTCACAATCAGCATTCCCATCGAAGACGATCCGAGCGACCCCAATCTCAATCCAGAGCTTCTCAGCATCGTGTTGAACGGTGGGCCTTGGCCGCCTCCCTACGATCAAGCGGTTCCCCGCGATGCACCGAGCACGGGCTGTGCGGCCGACCTCGCGGATCTTTCCGAGGCGCAGCAGATGGCGCACCCGCGCGCCGGCGATGACCCTTCGACGGTCAATCTCGCCGTGACGCAAGAAAGCCTCCAGACGTTCACGGTGGACGACCAAGAGCTCACCGAAGAGATTCAGGTGAGCTGGCTGGCCGACGGTGGCGGCTACTCGACTTCGTTTTCCTTCATCACCGCGCCCGCGACCTCCGTGCTCACGAATTGGCAGCCCGCCGACAGCGCCCCAGAGGGCGGGCAGCTCGTCCGTTTCCACTTCGTGATTCGTGATGGCCGGGGCGGCACGGATTGGGTCGAGCGGGGTCTCTGCATCCTCCCCGCTGAGCCAAGCGCGTCTCCGCCCTAAGTGTCGGTTTTCTAAAAACTTCCGGCCGTCGTTGACACCGCCTGAGCCCACACCTACCGTGATTGATCGCGATGGTTGAGCGTATCGGAACGTGCCGCGTTCTCGGTGAAATCGGCAGCGGGGGCATGGCTGTCGTTTACGAAGCGATCCAGGAACCGCTCAATCGCCGCGTCGCGATCAAGGCGCTGAAACCGTCGATCGCCATCGATAGCCAGTTCGCCGAACGCTTCGAGCGCGAGGCGCACTTCATGGCGTCGCTCCAGCACGAGAACATCCTGCACGTCATCGATTTCCTCAAAGACGGCCGCTCGATGTTCATCATCATGGAGTACGTCGACGGCATCGACCTCTACGATTTGCTCGAACGCTCGCCTCGTCTGCCGCCGGACATCGCCGCGCTCATTACGCTGCAACTCGCGCGCGGGCTCGATTACGCGCACTTCCGCGGCATCATTCACCGCGACATCAAGCCGGCGAACATCATGGTTTCGATGCAAGGCGACGTGAAGCTGATGGACTTCGGCATCGCGCGTCACGAGCGGTTCCGCGATCTCACGGAAACCGGCACCGGCCTCGGAACGCCGAGCTACATGAGCCCAGAGCAGATCCTCGGCGACAAGCTCGACTTCCGGAGCGACATCTTTTCTGTCGGCATCGTGCTCTACCAGATGCTCACCGGCCGCAAGCCCTTCGTCGAAGACGAGGCGCGAACGGTGATGCAAAAGATTCGACTCGATCGCTACGCGCCGCCGAAGAAGGTCGGCGTCGAGGTGCCGCGCAAGCTCGAGCGCATCATGGCCCGCTGCCTTCAGAAAATGCCCGCGAACCGGTATCCGACAACCCAGGCACTGATCGACGATCTCACCGAGTTCCTCGCTCCGCGCGTGCTCATGAGCCACAACGCCCGACTCGTCATGTTCCTCCACGAGATCGGGGTCATGACCGGCGATCAAACCGACGAGGTCCTTTCCGCCGTGGCGCCGCGCGTCTTGCGACGAGGCCAGCGGGACAGCGGGTTCCTCCGGAACGTCGCGAAGTGGCAGGGCGCTGCGCTCGCCGTCTTGCTCTTGTCAGGGCTGACCGTGCAAGCCGCAAGCGGCCGCTGGTCCGGTCCGCCCATTGGAGAAGCGCCAGCCGCGCTCGACGTCGCAGAAGCAGGTCGCCTCTCCGTGAGTGCCGACCCCTGGGCCCATGTGCATGTCGATGGCGTTCATGTGCTCACGACCCCTTCCGCGCGGTCGCTTCCACTCAAGCCCGGTCGGCATTACGTGAAGTACATCAACCCCTACTTCGAGCCGGTCGAGCACGTGGTCACCATCGAAGCCGGCCAAGAGGTTCAAGACCGTGCAACCCTCAGCGAGCCTAGCGGGGTCGGCCAGGATTCGGAGGCCACGCCGTGATGCGCGCAGCCGTCACGTTGCTCCTCGCCCTCGCGGTGTCTCTCTCTGCATCGGACGGAAAGGCGCAGGCGGTGTACACCCACGCCGTCCAAGAGGGCGACACCTTCGCGTCGATCGCCCAACGCTATTACGGCGATCCCACGCGGGAGGCGGTCCTCCGCGAGGCCAATCGGATGAAGGGGGCCGACGAGACCGGGCTCCTCCCCGGAAGCTGGCTCTTCGTCCCCGTCGTCACCTTCTACCGCGTCGGCCAAGACCAGACCTGGAAGTCCATCGCGGCCCGGTTTTACGGCATAGAGGCGCGCGCGGCTCTGCTGATCGAGGCGAACAAAGGCAACCGCCGCGTTCAGCCAGACGAGGGCGCAGAGCTCCTGGTCCCCTACCCGCTTCGCCACGTCGTCGCCCCCGGCGAGACCCTCGCCAAGATCGCCGAGCTCTATCTGCCGGACACCCCGAGCTCGCTCAAACGCTTGCGGCAGTTCAATCCGGGCGCTCGCATCGAGCGGGGTCGCGTCGTGCTCGTTCCACTGTCCGACCTTCGGCTCGCCGGCGAGGGCCGCGCGGAAGCATCAGAGGCGTTCTCCCGCGCTGCGGGCGGAGGGGGCGCAAAGGAAGCGCAAGACGAGGTCGAAGCCTCTTTGCCCGAGCTCATCCGGCAGGTGCAAGAGGCGCACTTCGCAGAAGCCGTCGCGATGGGGAATCGTTTGCTCGGCGCTGAGAGCCTGACGTCGACCCAAGCGGTCACGATTCAAAAAGAGCTAGGCGTCGCGTACGTGGCGCTCGAGAGGGCAGATCTGGCCGAAGCGTCATTTCGTGCCGCCCTCGCGCTGCAACCAAATCTCGAGCTCGACACCGTGCGTACTTCTCCACGCGTGCTCGATGCATTCAATCGCGCGAAGCAGCCGGTCGGCCCGTAGCTCTCGGGACTTCGCGCCTACTTCTTTTTTTTCTTCTTCTTAGGCCGGTATTTGGCCGGACGCGCATCCTCTTTCGTGGGCGCGCGCTGAGGCGCCGACTCCTCGTCCAACGCCCACTGCGGCAGCTGGATGTCACCGTGCTCTTCGGCGCGCTTTTTGAGCTGCACGTACGCGATGATGCACACCGGAATGAGCGCGAGCGAGATCAGCTGAGAGGTCGAGAAGCCAAACGCAAAACCGCGCTCCGGATCGTCCCGGAGATACTCGATGAAGAAGCGCCATAGGCCGTAGAGGGCGCCGACGGTGACCAAGACCTGGCCGCGGAATTTGCGGTGCGTCAGCAACCAGAAGGAGAATGCGAACAACAGCAGGCCGGCTGCCGACTCGTAGATTTGTGTCGGATGAACGGCCAGCGAGGCGAGCGCGTCGTCCGCCAACAACCCTTCGCTGAGATGGTGCTGATACGCCGGCGAGCCCGTGATCGTCTGGTCGCAGGCGAAGTTCGGGTAGGCGTCGCTGTTCCACTTGGGGAACGTGCCCGCCGACTTCAAGAAGTCGGATGCGTCATCCCCGAGAGGTCGCCCGTAGTCGCACCCGTAGAGGTAGCAACCCACCCGCGTGAGCATGAGGCCCGAGGCGAGAGTCGGCACCGCGATGTCTGCAAACGGGATCAGCGGGATCTTCTTGATACGCCAGAACACCCATGCCGAGACGAAGCCGCCGAGGAAGCCGCCGTACGCGACGAGGCCACCCGAGCGCAGATCGAACCAAGACCCGAAGCTGTCGTAGTCATCGATGTTCGTGAAGATGTAGAGCAGCCGTGCACCGATGATCGCGCCGACCGCGGTCCAAGTGAAACAGCTCGCGAGCAGCTCGCGGTTGTAGCCCTCGATGCGCTTGCCCATGTACATGATGAAGTACCAAGCGAGCAGCAGGCTGCTTCCCAACATCACGCCGTAGGAGTAGATAGGAATCGCGCCCCAGGGCGTGGGAATGCTGAAAAGGACTGGGTACATCGGGCGGGAATCTCGCCGGGTTCGTCCCGGGGGTCAAGTCGGTTTGGTTTTCGAGCCATGAATGGCCTTCGCATCGGCCAAGAACAGGGCGCAATCACCTTCGAGGTGCGTGTCGCGCCGCGTGCCAGCCGCAATCGCATCATCGGCGTGCAAGAGGGCACGCTCAAGGTCGCGTTGACCGCCCCTCCCGTGGATGGCGCGGCCAATGAAGCGCTCCGGAAGCTACTTGCGAAGACCTTGGGCGTTCCGAAATCTGCGATCGAAATCGTCCGCGGTGAACGAGGCCGCAACAAGCTTTTGCGCGTGCAAGGCGCGGATCCGAGCAGGCTCGATTTCGACGCGCGCTAGTTGACGGTGACCCGGCGAAGGAGCCACTCGTCGTTCTCGCGGCGCAGGTCGAAGACGGTGTTGGCCAAGCCCGCACTGGTGCGGACACGAAGTGCTATCCGCGCGCGCTCGCCCTCGAGCGAGACGCTTTCTTGAATCAGGTGCAGGCGCGACCCTTCGAGGGATGCGAGCACCTTGCGCGCGTCTGGCTTGAGCTTCGATGCGTTCCGGTCGCTGTACTTGCGACGGCGGCCTTCGTGAACGAGCTCGATGGGAACTTTCGATGGGTCGGCGTAACTCAACGCGCCGTCGATTCGTGTATCCGAAACCTTGCCCGTCACCGAGTCGATGAACTCGTCCATTCGCTCGCGATCGGTGACCACGGCGGCGTCTGTAACCACCGCGGCCCCGACCACGATCGAGAGGGTGACAAGGAGATAGATGCCTATACGGCGCATGTTGACCTCTGCATTTGCATGCGGCGTGCCAGCGCGTGAGCAGCCATTTTCATGAGTGATTTCCCTGATCGACGGATCCATGGGGCCGCAGTTCTCTGCCATCATGGCAGTCTGGCTGCCGCCGCCTCCGACACTTTGGCACTGCGGTCCGCGGAGCGTACGACCCGGGCCCGCCGCTCCAGCCACGCCGATAGCGCGACCAACACGACGCCGCTCCCAGCGAGCGCTAGCCAGCCGCTCGGCTCGAACGTCTCGATGGCGTGGGAAACTTCGACGACGAAGCCAAAGCCCGCCAACGCGATTCCCGGATAGAGCGCGACCCTATGACCGCGGACGAAGCCGAAGCTCGATAGGCCAATCCCGAGGGCGATCGCTTGGAGCGCGGGCAAGGGCCCCGGTACGGCAATGAGTGTCGTCGCCGTCGTGAACGCATTCAACGCGACGGCAGCCCGGATGAAGAATCCGCTCGACCTTCCGCTGCACGAGGCGAACACCAGGCACGCCATCGCAACTGTCCAACCGTACGCGAGACAGATGCTCGACGGCGACACCTGTTGAAGGGGCGCGAAGTCGATCAATAGCGCAGCGCTTGCCAGCATCGTAGGAACGATTGCGACCCGTTCGACGGTCGTGTCCCCGCTCCTCCGACCCAGCTGGAACAGACCCATGGCGCACGCCGCCAGGATCGCCGCCCAGAACGCGCTCGACACGTCGTAGAAGAGCACTTGCCGTGCTGCGATCACGACAGCCGGAGCAAAGAGAAATGCGACAGCAAGCTTCGACTCCCTCGTTTCCGGCTTGATCCGGAAGGTGCACCACCCTGCAGTCGCGAGGACCGGAATCACGGCCAGTGTGGCCGCTTGCACGCTTCGATCCGGAACGAGCAACAGAGCGTGCGCGCCCGCGCTTGCCGCCGTGAGCAAGCCGGCGTGCGGTCTTGCGAGCACCCGAAATGCGCCCCAGGTCAAAGGCACGAGCACCGCGGCGGCGGCCGCAACCAGCGCGATTGCCCCGGTTCGTGTTGGCGCCACCCATTGTGCAACCGGCCCGAGCGCCGTCGTCGCCGCTCCGAACTGTGAGAGCACAAAGCCGCCGAGGACACCGGCGTGAATCGGGACCAGTGTGAGAAACGTCAGCACGAGGACGCGAGCGCTTCGGCCCTCTCGAAAGCGGATGCCGCAGAGATAGGCGACGCAGGGAAGCAGTGCCGTCAGTCCGAGCAGCGCGAGGTAGCGGGTGACGTCTCCGGTTTCATCCCAACTCTGCACGACAAAGGTCCCTCCCGCTGCGACGATCATCGCGGCGCCAGATAGGCGCAGGAGGTGAAAGAGTCGTTGAAGCTTGGTGTCGTCGTTCATTGGCGCCTCCTAGCTCTTCTCCCTGCGAAGCTCGCCGAGCTCGATGAGAAGATCGGCATCTTCCTCCGCAGCTTCGAACTCCGCTTCGAACGCGTCGATCGGATGTTCGCACTCGGCGGCGATCTCGATCTCCCCGACGCGCGCCTCCCAGCGCTCGAACACGTCCTCGAGATCTCCGATCGGTCCGCCGGCGCACACCATGCCGTGGGCCGCCTCCGCGCGAGACTGACGGGTGCGCATCAGGTTCTTCCGCTCGTTGAGCTCACCGAGCCTCGCATTGAGAACGCGAACGCCTTCACTGAGCTCTTGATGCGAGCGCTCGTGCTCCGCCAAGCGTTGCCGGAGGCCCCGGACCCTCCGCGCCGATGCCTTGTGACGTCGCAGGCATTCGAGCGCCTGCGTTTCGTCCTCCGTCTCCCTTGCGCGGCGCCGCCAGGCCTCGGCCGCCGCCTCTTCTTCGAGGAGCAGTTCCCGGAGCTGCCGCTGGTCGCGCTCGACCCGCTTGAGTTGAACCCTCGCCCGGGCTGAGGACTGACGAACGCGGTCGATCGCGGAGCTGACCGTCGCCTCGTGGTTCTCGATTTGGGCGAGCACTCCGTCTACCCAGCCCGTCACACTCATCTTCCAGCGTTGCATTCGGCTCATTCGATAACCTCCTGCGTCTGCTAGAGCAGGGACCGTGCCATGCAGAGAATGCTGGAATCATTATGGAAACCGGGCAGGGCTTCAAGATCGAGTACATAGAACGTACAAGTGGTGTACAATATATGTACATGTTCGACAGCATCACTGCAGCCCGGCTCGATGCGATTGGTAAACTCGGTTTTACCAATCCCTTCGGCGCGGAGCGGCCCCGGCTCGAAGCCGTGATCGTGGGCGCGGACGCGGCGCGCTCGGCCCCCTGGAGCCGGTCGCTCGACTGGCCGATTGGAGATCCCACCGTCGCGGCCATCGCCGAAGAGGCCGACAAACAGATG
>Ga0316197_10001805_pt1 | contig 15208 bp, 11 predicted proteins | sample OudBiesiAoxic_MG_FD_204939 | JGI IMG/M metagenome (GOLD analysis project Ga0316197, IMG submission 204939) | Coastal sediment microbial communities from Oude Bieten Haven, Netherlands - site A oxic | ecosystem: Environmental > Aquatic > Marine > Coastal > Sediment | place: Netherlands...
TGTTATTGAACTTGAAAAAATGGGTTTACCATTTTCTCGGTTTGAAGATGGTTCAATCTATCAGCGCCCATTTGGTGGACAGTCTATAGAGTTTGGTGGTGAGCAAGCGGCTCGTACCGCCGCCGCCGCAGACCGTACTGGTCACGCGCTTCTTCATACGCTTTACCAACAAAATATCAAACATAAAACCACCATTTTCTCTGAGTGGTATGCATTAGATCTTGTTAAGAATCAAGATGGGGCCATTATGGGTTGCACAGCAATCTGTATGGAAACCGGCGAGATAAATTATTTCAAATCTAAAGCGACTATTTTAGCAACAGGTGGTGCAGGTCGTATTTATGCCTCTACAACTAACGCACATATCAACACTGGTGACGGTGTCGGCATGGCGTTACGTGCAGGCGTTCCAATGCAAGATATCGAAATGTGGCAATTCCACCCAACAGGTATTGCTGGAGCGGGTGTCTTGGTTACGGAAGGTTGTCGTGGTGAAGGTGGCTATCTTCTCAATAAAGATGGCGAGCGCTTTATGGAGCGTTATGCACCAAATGCGAAAGATCTGGCTGGCCGAGACGTCGTCGCTCGTTCAATTATGATTGAGATCCGTGAAGGCCGTGGCTGTGATGGTCCTTGGGGTCCACATATTAAACTGAAACTAGATCATTTAGGTAAAGATGTACTGGAATCACGTTTACCTGGTATCTGTGAGCTATCTCGTACCTTTGCCCACGTTGATCCAGTGAAAGAGCCAATCCCTATTATTCCAACCTGTCACTATATGATGGGTGGTGTGCCAACACAGGTTTCAGGTCAAGCGATTAAACAAGACGCAAATGGTGCCGATGTTGAGGTACAAGGCTTGTTTGCTTGTGGTGAAATTGCTTCTGTGTCTGTACACGGTGCAAACCGTCTAGGTGGTAACTCTCTACTTGATTTGGTTGTATTTGGTCGAGCAACTGGCCTACATCTTGGTGAAACGTTGGCTGCTCAATCCGAAGCTCGCCCAGCAACTGAGTCTGATATCGAGGCTTCTTTGGCGCGCACAATGCGTTGGGAAAATAGTAACCGTGGTGAAGACCCTGTTCAAATTCGTAAAGACCTTCAAGCCTGCATGCAAAATAACTTCTCAGTATTCCGAGAAGGCGATGCAATGGCGACGGGCTTAGATGAATTGAAAGTTATCCGTGAACGTCTCAATGACGCACATCTAACGGACAAATCTTCGGAATTCAATACACAACGTATTGAATGTTTAGAGTTAGACAACTTGATGGAAACTGCATTTTCTACTGCTGTAGCGGCAAATTACCGTACAGAAAGCCGTGGAGCACATGCTCGATTTGATTTCCCTGACCGTGATGATGAGCAGTGGCTATGTCACTCTATCTATAATCCAGAAACGGAAGAGATGTCAAAGCGTGATGTGAACATGGAACCTGTGCATCGAGAAGCCTTTCCACCTAAAGTACGTACTTACTAAAGGGAGCATAACAAGATGAAACTGAATTTCTCTCTTTACCGATACAATCCAGATGTAGACAGTAAGCCTCATATGCAGGACTACATACTCGAAGTGGATGAAGGTACAGACATGATGGTGTTAGATGCGTTGATTCTGTTAAAAGAACAAGATGCCTCTATCTCTTTCCGCCGTTCATGCCGTGAAGGCGTGTGTGGTTCTGATGGTCTGAATATGAATAGTAAAAACGGCCTAGCGTGTATTACTCCATTGTCTGCACTTATGGATCAGAGCCCTATCGTCATTCGACCATTACCAGGATTACCGGTCGTTCGCGATTTAATCGTAGACATGACGCAATTTTATGATAATTATGCCAAGGTAAAACCTTACCTGATTTCAGATGGTAATTTGCCACCTTCTAGAGAAAATCTGCAGATGCCGCAAGAACGAGCGCATTTAGATGGTCTCTATGAATGCATCATGTGTGCATGTTGTACGACGGCATGCCCATCGTTCTGGTGGAATCCGGATAAGTTTATCGGACCGGCTGGTTTACTGGCGGCCTATCGTTGGTTAATTGATAGCCGAGATACGGCAACCGATGAACGATTGTCTGAACTTGATGACGCATTTAGCGTTTTTCGTTGCCATGGCATCATGAATTGTGTAAGTGTTTGTCCTAAAGGACTTAATCCGACAAAAGCGATTGGTCATATCAAGACCATGTTAGTTAGCCGCTCGGTGTAAAAGTATAAAAATTGCCAGCACTGTGAATATAGACTTTTTATAGGTAACAGTGGCTGGCGGTAAATGGAAAGCCCGAATGGATCGGGAAGAAAAGTGAAAACTACTGGTTAAGGGAAAATATGCACAACGGCGTGATGAAGGCATGGCTCGAGTCTTCACACTTGGCTGGCGCCAATGCAACTTACGTAGAAGAACTCTACGAACTGTATCTAAGTGACCCCGATCTGGTAAGTGAGGAGTGGAAACGTGTATTTGAAGACTTGCCTGCGCAATCTTCTGAGGTTGTAGAACAGCCTCATTCACGGGTCCGTGATTACTTCCGGAGACTCGCTCAAGAAACAAAGCATTACAATGTCCAAGTTAGTGATCCTGATGTCGATGCTAAACAAGTAAAAGTATTGCAACTTATCAATGCCTTCCGATTTCGAGGGCATCAAGCAGCAAGCCTAGATCCACTAGGCATATGGGAACGAGACCCCGGTCCGGACCTAGAACCTGCATTCCACAACCTTACTCAAGATGATTTTGAAGAGACATTTAACGTCGGTTCTTTTGCAGTAGCACAAGATTCAATGCAGTTGGGTGATCTCTATTCTGCCCTTAAGAAAACGTATTGTGGCTCAATCGGTGCAGAATATATGCACATGATTAATACAGAACAGAAACGCTGGGTTCAGCAACGTTTAGAGTCTGTATTAGGTCAGCCATCATTTACCGCTGAAGAAAAAGAAACCTTCCTAAATGAACTCACTGCCGCAGAAGGTTTGGAGCGTTATTTGGGCGCTAAATTCCCTGGTGCGAAACGTTTCTCACTAGAAGGTGGTGACGCGCTAATACCGATGACGAAAGAGTTAATTCGTCACGCTGGCAAGTCAGGAATGCGTGAAGTGGTTATTGGCATGGCTCACCGTGGCCGCCTTAATATGCTAGTCAACGTATTGGGTAAAAAACCGCAAGACTTATTTGATGAGTTTGCTGGCAAAAAAAGTGATGATAATACTTGGGGCACTGGTGATGTTAAGTACCACCAAGGTTTCTCTGCTGATTTTGCAACGCCGGGTGGCGATGTTCACTTAGCACTGGCATTTAATCCATCTCATCTTGAGATCGTAAACCCAGTGGTTATTGGCTCGGTACGTGCGAGGCAGGACCGTTTAGCGGATAAAGATGGCAGCATGGTATTACCGATCACCATTCATGGTGATTCTGCTATTGCTGGTCAAGGTGTAGTACAAGAGACATTTAATATGTCGCGTGCTCGCGGATTCCAAGTTGGTGGTACGGTACGAATTGTTGTGAATAACCAAGTTGGTTTTACGACGTCAAACCCGAAAGATACCCGTTCAACGATGTACTGTACTGATATTGCAAAAATGGTGCAGGCACCTATCTTCCATGTTAATGCCGATGATCCAGAGGCCGTTGCCTTTATCACTCGAATAGCATTGGATTATCGTAATACCTTTAAGCGCGATGTTGTTATCGACCTGGTTTGTTATCGCCGTCACGGCCATAACGAAGCCGATGAACCGAGTGCAACTCAACCTTTGATGTATCAAAAAATCAAAAAGCACCCAACACCACGTAAGCTTTATGCGGATGTGTTGATTGAGCGTGGTGAGCTTGATATTGGTAAAGCGACAGAAATGGTAAATGATTTTCGTGATGCACTAGATCATGGTGAAGTGGTTGTTAAAGAGTGGCGTCCGATGGAAATGCACTCTGTAGACTGGAACCCTTATCTAGGTCATGACTGGAATATAGAATGGGACAGTCGTTATGAAATGACTCGCCTTAAAGCGCTTGGTGAAAAGCTGTGCGATTATCCAGAAAGTCATAAGCTACAAAGTCGTGTAAATAAAATTTACAACGATCGTCGTGCCATGATCAGCGGCGAAAAGGCGCTCGATTGGGGTATGGCAGAAATATTGGCGTATGGCACGCTGGTAGATGATGGCAAACGTATTCGTATTTCTGGTCAAGACTCAGGGCGTGGTACTTTTTTCCACCGTCACTCAGTACTTCATAACCAAGAAGATGCGAGCACTTATATTCCATTGCAGAATGTTCATACTAAGCAAGGCCCTTTCCAAGTGTTTGACTCGGTTCTTTCAGAAGAAGCCGTGCTTGCATTTGAATACGGTTATGCCACAGCAGAACCAAGTGGTTTAACGTTATGGGAAGCGCAGTTTGGTGATTTTGCGAATGGTGCCCAAGTGGTTATTGACCAATTTATTTCGTCTGGTGAGCAAAAATGGGGTCGACTATGCGGTTTAACCATGTTGCTACCACATGGATATGAAGGTCAAGGACCTGAGCACTCATCTGCTCGTTTAGAACGCTATCTTCAGTTGTGTGCTGAACAAAATATTCAAGTTGTTGTTCCGTCGACGCCAGCACAGGTATATCACATGATTCGTCGTCAAGTGATTCGCCCAATGCGACGCCCTCTTGTGGTCATGTCGCCGAAGTCGCTTCTTCGTCATCCAATGTGTACCTCTTCACTGGAAGAGTTGGCTGAAGGTACTTTCCAGCCAGCAATAGGCGAAATAGATGAATTCGACCCTATGAAAGTGAAACGCGTTGTATTCTGCTCTGGTAAGGTTTATTACGACTTGCTTGATCAACGACGTAAGAACGAACAAGAAGATGTCGCCATTATCCGTATTGAGCAGCTATATCCGTTCCCGTTATTTGAGGTGCGAGATCTAATTGAGCAGTATGAGAATGCGCAAGATTTCGTCTGGTGCCAGGAAGAGCCACAGAACCAAGGCGCTTGGTATTGTAGCCAACATAACTTCCGCAATGCGGTCCGTGGTAGTGATGTGAAATATTCAGGACGACCTGCATCTGCATCACCAGCGGTTGGCTACATGTCGGTACATATGAAACAACAGAAAGCGTTGGTAGATGACGCTTTGAATCTAGATTTTGGTTAAGAACTAGAAGTTAAAGGAAGAATAAACTATGACAATTGAAATTCTGGTTCCAGATTTGCCTGAATCCGTTGCAGACGCAACGGTTGCTACATGGCACAAAAAACCTGGTGACGCAGTAGCTCGTGATGAAGTAATTGTTGATATTGAAACGGATAAAGTAGTTTTGGAAGTACCCGCTCCAGAAGCTGGTGTGTTAGAAGCTATCATTGAAGAAGAAGGTGCAACAGTACTGTCTAAACAGCTTATTGCCAGAATCAAACCGGGTGCAGTTGCTGGTGAACCAACGGTTGATTCAACAACGTCAACTGAAGCATCGCCAGATCAACGCCATAAAGCGTCTCTTACCGAAGAGTCTAACGATGCGTTGAGTCCTGCGATTCGCCGTCTACTGGCTGAACACAGCATAGAAGCGAGCAAGGTTACTGGTACTGGTGTTGGCGGTCGAATCACGCGTGAAGATGTAGATAGTTATCTAGCGAACGCTAAGGTGGCACCTAAAGCCGCTGCTGAGCCAGCTGTTGAAGTACCCGCGGCAGCTCGCAGTCAGAAACGCGTTCCAATGACACGCCTTCGCAAAACTGTTGCCAAACGTTTGTTAGAAGCGAAGAACAGCACAGCAATGTTGACGACGTTTAACGAAGTCAACATGAAGCCAATTATGGAACTTCGCAAACAGTATCAAGAACAGTTTGAGAAGCGTCATGGTACACGATTAGGTTTCATGTCCTTCTATGTTAAAGCCGTAACTGAAGCGTTAAAACGTTATCCGGAAGTCAACGCATCTATCGATGGTGAAGAGATTGTGTATCATAACTATTTCGATATCAGTATGGCGGTATCTACTCCTCGTGGCTTAGTTACACCGGTACTTAAAGATTGCGACATGCTAGGCATGGCCGATATTGAGAAAGGTATCAAAGAGCTTGCGATTAAAGGTCGTGATGGAAAACTGAAAGTTGAAGAACTTATCGGCGGCAATTTCACCATCACGAATGGTGGTGTATTTGGGTCACTGATGTCTACCCCTATTATCAACCCGCCGCAAGCGGCGATTTTGGGTATGCATAAAATTCAAGATCGTCCGATGGCAGTTAATGGGAAAGTAGAAATACTTCCTATGATGTACCTTGCGCTATCTTATGATCACCGCCTAATTGATGGCAAAGAATCGGTTGGATTCTTAGTGACAATAAAAGAACTACTTGAAGACCCAGCTCGCTTATTACTTGATGTATAAGCGTTAAAAGAAAATGGAGTCAGGCACGCTCAACGTCTGGCTCTTTTTATCAACTAGAATTACCTTGAGATTAAAATCACTCTTTGTTTGAGTCGGCTTTTATTTCAATCGGAAAGAGCCCAGTAGTAACTAGTTGAGAAGTACCTTACCTACGTGAAGGCAGCCTCAATATCGTTTTATCAATGAATAATATTGGGTACCTTATGGAAATAATAATCCCTTAAGGGATAGAAAAATGGAATAGCACAATGAATTTGCATGAATATCAAGCGAAACAGCTATTTGCTGAATTCGGATTGCCAGTACCAGAAGGCTACGCTTGTGATACTCCCCAAGAAGCTTTTGAAGCGGCAGGCCGCATTAATACCGAGAAAAAAGTTGTTAAATGTCAGGTTCACGCTGGTGGACGTGGTAAAGCAGGTGGCGTAGAGCTGCATGACACCAAAGATGGTGTAAAAGAATTTGCACAAAAGTGGCTAGGTAAAAACTTAGTGACTTATCAGACAGATGCAAACGGCCAACCAGTAACGAAAATTTTGGTTGAAGAAGCCTCAAGCATTGCTAATGAATTATACCTTGGTGCCGTTGTTGACCGTTCGTCACGTCGAATCGTATTTATGGCATCGACAGAAGGCGGTGTTGAAATCGAGAAAGTGGCAGAAGAGACACCTGAGCTTATTCATAAAGCGGCTATTGACCCACTTGTAGGCCCTCAAGCTTATCAAGGCCGCGAGCTAGCATTCAAGCTTGGCTTAGCTGGCGATCAAATCAAACAATTTACTAAGATCTTTATGGGTCTAGGTAATATGTTCACGCAGTACGATTTGGCACTGTTAGAAATCAACCCATTAGTAGTTACTGGCGATGGTAATCTTCTTTGCTTAGATGGCAAAATCACCATTGACTCAAACGCGATGTATCGTCAGCCTAAGCTGCGAGAAATGCACGATCCATCTCAAGAAGACAAGCGTGAAGCACATGCAGCTCAATGGGAACTGAACTACGTAGCACTCGATGGCAGCATTGGTTGCATGGTTAACGGCGCTGGCTTGGCAATGGGTACAATGGATATTGTGAACCTTCATGGTGGCCAACCTGCTAACTTCTTGGATGTTGGAGGAGGCGCAACGAAAGAGCGCGTTACAGAAGCATTTAAGATTATCTTGTCTGACGATAACGTCAAAGCCGTACTCGTTAATATCTTCGGTGGGATTGTACGCTGTGATTTAATCGCAGATGGTATTATCGGCGCAGTGGAAGAAGTTGGTGTGAAGGTTCCTGTTGTTGTTCGACTTGAAGGTAATAACGCTCCACTAGGCTCGAAGAAACTGGCTGAAAGTGGATTAAACATCATTGCCGCGAACTCGCTAAAAGAAGCAGCGGAAAAAGTAGTTGCAGCAGCGGAGGGCAAATAATGTCTATATTAATTGATAAAAACACGAAGGTTATCTGCCAAGGTTTTACTGGTGGGCAAGGTACTTTTCATTCAGAGCAAGCGATCGATTACGGCACACAAATGGTCGGTGGTGTTTCTCCAGGTAAAGGAGGTCAAATCCATTTGGGCCTTCCGGTATTCAATACAGTGCGTGATGCAGTTGAAAAAACTGGTGCGACTGCGTCGGTTATCTATGTACCTGCTCCTTTTTGTAAAGATGCCATTCTTGAAGCTATCGATGCTGGAATTAAGCTAATCGTAACGATTACAGAGGGTATCCCAACGCTTGATCTTTTAGACGTTAAAGTACGTTTAGATGAATCTGGTGTACGAATGATTGGTCCTAACTGTCCGGGCGTTATTACTCCAGACGAGTGTAAGATCGGTATCATGCCAGGCCATATCCACAAGAAAGGTAAAGTGGGTATCGTGTCTCGTTCGGGGACACTGACATATGAAGCGGTTAAGCAGACGACGGATGAAGGCTTCGGTCAATCAACATGTGTTGGTATTGGCGGGGATCCTATCCCAGGCTCAAACTTTATCGATATTCTTAAGCTGTTCCAAGAAGATCCGGAAACGGAAGCTATCGTAATGATCGGTGAGATCGGTGGTACAGCAGAGGAAGAAGCAGCAGCATATATTAAAGAGAACGTGACTAAACCAGTCGTCTCTTATATTGCAGGTGTTACCGCGCCTCCAGGTAAGCGCATGGGTCATGCTGGTGCGATCATTTCTGGTGGTATGGGCACAGCAGAAGACAAGTTTGCTGCACTAGAGTTAGCCGGAGTTAAAACGGTGAAAAGTTTGGCCGATATTGGAACCGCTCTTCGCGAAGTGACTGGTTGGTAATCTTTACCTACTTTTCATAAATGATAAGAAGCTTGAACGATTGTTCGGGCTTTTTTTTTGTTTTGGAATTAATATAAATAATGCCATTTTCATGTCATTAGACTGTATATTGGTTATTGAAAAATAAAGGAAATTTCACCACCGTAGTGAAGGTTTTTTGCTCATCACAAGGAAGCATTGTCATGTTTAGTTTACTGTTAGGACTATTTCTATTTTTAGGGATGCATTGTGCGTCTATCTTTTTTCCATCGGTTAGAGAAAAAATGGTGGAGAAAAGTGAATTGGGTTGGAAGGCGATTTACTCTTTAGCCTCAATTGCAGGAATATACTTCATTGCGGTTGGTTACAATGCGCTAAGAATGGAGCCTGTACTTCTCTATACAACGCCTTTTTGGTTCCGTCATGTGACTTACTTGTTAATGCTGGCAGCCATGATCCTTTTTGTGGCCCCTTATTTTCCCGGTAAGATAAAACAGGTGACTAAACACCCACAGTTGCTTGCGGTAAAACTCTGGGCATTAAGCCACTTAATGGTTAATGGCATGCTAGCCGATGTCATTTTATTCGGTGCTTTCTTAGCGTGGGCGGTGTTAGATCGAATATCAATGAAGAAACGCGAACAACGCGCACTTCCAGGACTGAAACCATCAGGGCTGAATGACATCATTGCCGTCGTTCTTGGTGTTGTGTTATCTGGTGCATTTATCATGTTCTTACATGGTAAATTGATCGGTATGCCGTTAATGTAAACTGCCTATTTTAGGGGTTAGATCGAAAAAACGATGTGAAAGCATCGTTTTTTTATTCATTGCGTAAATATTACTTGACCTTGGTAGTGGATACCGTAAATTTATCTATACATATTAAGGACAAAAAATATAGAGGAACGGATGGAATCCCAAAACAAAATTAAGTTGTTATTAAAAACAGTCGCGGTTACAGCGATTGCCGTTTTTTCACTTTCGGCTCAGGCAGCAGAAAAAGTGTATCGACTAAAGCTTGCCGAAACGTGGGGCCCTAATACACCTATTCTAGGTGATGCCAGTAAAAACATGGCAAAGCTAGCCAACGAAATGTCAAATGGTCGTCTTCAAATTCGAATAGATTCAGCGAATAAGCATAAAGCACCACTCGGTGTGTTTGATATGGTGAAATCAGGTCAATATGATCTCGGCCACTCGAGCTCTTATTATTGGAAAGGTAAAGTGCCTAACACACTTTATTTCTCCTCAATGCCGTTTGGCATGATGACTACAGAACAATACGCTTGGTTCTACCGTGGTGGCGGTATAGAGCTAATGCAAGAAGTGTATGCCCCTCATAACCTGCTTTCTTTTCCTGGTGGTAACTCAGATATTCAAATGGGTGGGTGGTTTAAAAAAGAAATCAACTCTATCGACGATCTACAAGGCTTGAAGATGCGTATTCCAGGGTTCGCTGGTGAGGTTTTTGCGCGTGTCGGTGCTAAGCCAACGAATATTGCACCGGGTGAGCTCTACACCTCACTAGAGCGCGGCACTATCGATGCTCTCGAGTGGGTAGGTCCGGCATTTGATCTAAGAATGGGTTTCCAAAATATCGCACCTTATTATTATACGGCGTGGCATGAGCCAGGCTCTGAGACTCAGTTTTTGGTTAATAAGAAATCGTGGGATAAATTGCCGAAGGATCTGCAGATCATTCTTGAGACGTCATTCCGCGTTGCAGCTTTTGACATGTACACCCAAGCGATAGATGCGAATGCAACGAGCTGGGAAAAAATGTTGATTGATAATCCGGATATTAAAGTACGCGATTTCCCACCAGCGGTTCTCGAAAGAATGCGTAAAGAAAAAGATACCCTTCTCGAAGAGTTTGCCGCTAAGGACCCATTGGCGAAAAAAATCATCGACTCACAAGCGAGCTATCTGAAAAGAGTTCGTGCATGGACGGACATCTCTACTAAAGCGTATTTAGATAGCAGCGCGATTAAATAGTGGTATGGACAGAAATAAGTAGTGCAGAAAGCTCGGTGTATACCGAGCTTTTTTATGTCTTCTCCATTGGTCACGCGATTACACTGGTTGAGAATTGAAACCAAACCACATGCTGACGGCACTAAGTGACGCCAGAAAACCGATAACCAACCCCAAATGCCAGGCCTCTTGAATACCAAGGCTCATCAAAAACATACTAAATAGCGCTGAGAATGTCATCTGACCCGCGCCTGAAAGAGCGGCAACTGACCCCGCCTTTTCTTTGTATGGGACAAGTAGCTGTGTTTGAGCACAAGGAAAAGCAATACCATTCCCTAGAGTAAGAAGAAACTGACCAAACATCATTGCCATAGGCGTCAAGGGAGCGCATATCAACCATAGCCCAGCGCTTAGATGAATAACTGGTACGCAGAAGAGCATTTTCTTTGTACCAATAATAGGACGGATTCGATTACATATTGTCCCTCCAACTAAGAGCCCACACGCTGGAATTAACGCCCACAATGCATATTGATCCGATGTCATTCCAATCTGTATCTGCATGATAAAAGGCATCACCGAGATAGAAACAACAATCAGGCTAAAGTTGAACCAACCAATACTCGCAAAGCTACAGAAATAACGCGACTTAATGAGGCTTTTGTAAGTACTCAACATAGCGCGAACATTTGGCAACGGTTTTTTCTTCGGTAAGGTTTCGGAGAAAAGAAAAATCAGTAATAGCAGCACGATCGCGATATAAGAAAGAAGGGCGATAAATACCGCTAACCAACCAAAACTGTGATTGATAAAACCACCGAGTACTGGCGCGATAATCGGTGTGAATGATGCAACGATAGTCACCCATGACAATGCTCTAGGTAAGTTGGGGCCATCGTAAGAGTCCCGTAGTGATGCCCTGGCTAATACAGCGCAACATCCTGCACCTAGTCCTTGTATAAATCGACCAATAACTAACATGTTAAAAGAGTGACTAGCTGTCACGGTGAGTGATAAGCCTATGAGAGCTAAAGTTAGCCCTGCAATAAGTATTGGTTTTCGTCCTAATGCATCGGATATTGGCCCATAGATTAGTTGTGAAGGACCAAATCCAAGCAAATACACAGAAATTAGTAGCTGAGCCTCGTCGGACGAAATAGCGAAATCTTGGGCTATCCAAGGTAAGGATGGGAAGACTAATCCCATACTAAATTGGCCAATACTAACGATTAAACTGGCAAGTAAGACCGGTTTCCATAGAAAAGAAGTAGGCATTAATGTGTCCAATAACTATCACAATGTTGATAGTGACCTAGGCGAGTAGACATAAGTTATGGCGACGAAAGAGGGGATAACGCCATCAAATAGAGGTTTGTGTAATAGAGATAATCTAGATTTTTGATGTATCTTGTTGGTGTAATTATTGTCTGAGAATCAAACGTTGTCGATGGATATTTTAATTACCTCAATGAGGTAATCTTATTTTTCATTTCTGGTTTATTTAAAACGAAAAAAAGCTGACATAGGCCAGCTTTTTTACTTAATAGACGCTAAATTACTTAGCTAGGTTTTCCGCTACGAATGCCCAGTTAACGAGAGACCAGAAACCATTCATGTAGTCTGGACGCACGTTACGGTAATCGATGTAGTAAGCGTGTTCCCATAAATCTACAGTCAGTAGAGGCGTTAGGCTTTCATCTGTAAGTGGTGTCGCAGCATTAGAAGTATTTACAATATCTAGAGAACCGTCAGCTTTTTTAACAAGCCAAGTCCAAGAAGAACCAAAGTTGTTGATTGCAGAATCAGTGAACTTTGCTTTGAATGCTTCAAATGAGCCAAATGATGCTGTTATAGCATCCGCTACAGCGCCAGTTGGTTCGCCACCAGCGTTAGGTGCTAGGCAATGCCAGTAGAACGTGTGGTTCCAAATTTGAGCGGCATTGTTAAAAATACCAGCAGAAGAAGTCTTGATGATCTCTTCTAATGATTTGTTTTCAAATTCAGTACCAGGGATTAGGCCATTAAGCTTAACAACATAAGTGTTGTGATGCTTGCCGTGGTGGAAATCTAATGTTTCTGCAGAGATGTGTGGTTCTAATGCATCTTTTGCAAAAGGAAGTGCTGGTAATTCAAAAGCCATTGCCGGATTCTCCATTGATTTGAAAGAACAAATTCTTTCGATTGCTTCCAATAATTATTTTTATTTCGTCAAAATGACTGACTTGCTAACTAGTTTATCAAGTTTTTACTTTATTAAAAGCTTATTAACAAAAAAAACTCAAAAATGTCACTTTTAAAACTAGATTCTAAAAAGTAAGCATAGCTCAAAAACCCTATTTATATTGTGCTTTTTATTCTTGTGCAAACAAGTAGAATGTATCAATAATGTTAAGCCTTAAAACGTACGGTGAGAAGACAATGGAAACTATCGATAAAATTAAACAGCAGCTCGAAGAGAATTCGATTCTACTTTATATGAAAGGTTCACCTAAACTACCTAGTTGTGGTTTTTCATCTCAAGCCTCACAGGCGCTAATGGCGTGTGGCGAGCAGTTTGCTTATGTAGATATACTACAAAACCCTGATATCCGCGCAGAATTACCTGTTTATGCGCAATGGCCTACTTTCCCACAATTGTGGATTGGCGGTGAACTTATCGGTGGTTGCGATATTATTTTAGAGATGTTCCAAAAAGGAGAGCTTCAACCTCTTATTAAAGAAGCGGTTGAAAAAGCGGAATAAGCGTTCTTTCTTTACTGTGAATTTAGCATCAATGAAAAAAACCAGTCATTTCACAATGGCTGGTTTTTTTGATGTTGTTTCAGTATTGAAACTTGAAGCGTCGGCTAAAGTACCATGGCCGCAACCCAACCAAATATAATCAATGGAATATTATAGTGAACAAAGGTTGGTACAACGGTTTCCCACACGTGTTCATGTTGTCCGTCGGCATTTAGGCCTGATGTTGGACCAAGGGTCGAGTCAGAAGCCGGTGAACCTGCGTCACCTAATGCTGCGGCTGTACCCACAAGAGCAATGGTTGCCATAGGTGAAAAGCCAAACGCAATCGCAAGCGGTACATAAATGGTGGCAATGATCGGGATAGTAGAAAAAGAAGACCCGATACCCATTGTAACCAATAAGCCAACAATAAGCATAAGCAGTGCAGCTAACGCCTTATTGTCACCAATACTTGTCGAAAGAGACTCAACCAATGTTTCGACGCCTCCGCTCTGCTTCATCACCGCGGCGAAACCCGCAGCCGCAATCATAATAAAACCAATCATCGCCATCATATGGACGCCACGCGTAAACACATCGTGCGTCTCTTTCCAAGCAATAACCCCACCGAAAGTAAATACCATGAAGCCGGCTAAACCACCAATAATCATTGAACCCGTGGAGAGTTGTGCTCCAAGTGCTGCGATAATAGCTAAGGCCGCGATAGCAATATTCTTTTTATCTATCTGAACATCATTATGGACCGTAGTGAGCTCGGTTTCGTTGTATTCACGAGGTTTGCGGTAGGTAACAAAGATAGCGACAAGCAGACCAAAAATCATACCTAAACCAGGCAGCATCATTGCCGTCGGTACTTGGCTCGCGACCACATCGGGTAACCCGTTGTCACGTAAACTCTTAAGGAGAATATTGTTTAAGAAAATACCACCAAACCCGATTGGCAATACCATATATGGGGTTACAAGGCCAAAAGTGAGCACACAGGCAATGAGACGGCGATCAAGCTTAAGTTTTGCAAATACGCCCAAAAGAGGTGGAATCAAAATTGGAATAAAGGCGATATGGACAGGGATGACGTTTTGTGAAGACATAGTCACAAGAATTAACGCGCAGATAACGGCGTATTTAAGCCCAGTAGTTGCGGCCCCATTCTCTTTACCGTGAATTCGTTTAATCACGCTTTGTGCTAATAAGTCGGTTAAGCCAGACTTTGAAATAGCAACCGCGAAGGTACCTAACATGGCATAACTTAAGGCAATGGTTGCACCGCCACCTAGACCACTTTCAAAGGCGGCGACAGCATCGTTCAAGCTCATGCCGGAAACAAGGCCTCCAACGATAGCACTAAAGGTAAGAGCAACGACGACGTTAACTCTCATTAGCGCTAACAACAGCATGATACATACTGAAATAACTACAGGATTCATATTATTCTCGTTTGAATTGTGTTTGTATTATTGTTGTTCAGTCTCGTCGTGGGTAAGGGGCCAGCCTCCTAAGGCTTTCCACTTATTGACGATTCTGCAAAATAACTCAGCTGTTCGTTCTGTGTCGTATAGGGCTGAGTGGGCTTCTTTGCTATCAAATTCCATCCCTGCGGTCTTGCAAGCTTTGGCCAAAACGGTTTGGCCGTAAGCTAATCCACTTAATGCTGCCGTGTCAAAAGTAGCAAAGGGGTGAAATGGGACTCTTTTTAACTTACCGCGTTCGCTAGCTTGCATGACAAAACTATGATCAAACGTCGCATTGTGAGCGACCATAATTGCACGGCTGCAATCGGCTTGTTTTTGTTCTTTTCTGATTAACTTGTATATCTCTTTCAACGCTAGACTCAGG
>Ga0316197_10001806_pt1 | contig 15199 bp, 12 predicted proteins | sample OudBiesiAoxic_MG_FD_204939 | JGI IMG/M metagenome (GOLD analysis project Ga0316197, IMG submission 204939) | Coastal sediment microbial communities from Oude Bieten Haven, Netherlands - site A oxic | ecosystem: Environmental > Aquatic > Marine > Coastal > Sediment | place: Netherlands...
ATTTCTAGTAGAATAAAAAAGTCGTGAAGGGACTTAACTCCGTCCATTTCGTCTCTACTTTAACGTGATATTGCCAATAGATGAGCCGGAAGGACAAGATCTATGCTGCGTGCCACCCTGATAATGACGACAGTGCTGACGCTTGGCGCCTGTGCAACCGTTGAAAACGAAACATTCACCACAATTGAGCTGAACGGCCGTGACTATCAATTGCGCACACGCACGATCAATGGTCCGCAAGGGATATTTGAAACGACTGCGATCCGTGCCAACGACGGCTCATACCGGTCTTGTGATCCGCAAACGCCGCGGTCTTGCCGATCTGCGCTCAACACGCGTCGCGACAGAAACGACTAGTCTGCCAACATCAAATGGGGTGTGAATTCTGGGTGCGCTAGACTGCGGCTGTGTCTGCCAGCGCACCGAATATTGTCTGTCCATGATCGCGCAGATAGATCCGCAGCCACGGGGTAAAGCGCTCGGGCGTTTGCTCTACCTGTGTGAGCAAATCAGTAAAGCGCACCCACTCAACCGCCATGACTTCATCGGGGTTCGGAGTGACCTGTAGCCGGTTGTCCGCATCGGCCACATAAACATCAACGACTTCATGTTCGATCAGACCACCGCCAACGTCAGCGCGATATTCAAGATGGTGCCGATGCTGCGGCACTATTCCGGTGATGCCCAACTCTTCGTCCAGCCGCCTTACCGCACAAACCGCGGGCGCTTCATCCCATTCGGGATGGGTGCAGCACGTGTTCGTCCAAAGACCGGGTGTGTGGTATTTACCCATGGCACGCTGCTGCATCAGCACCGCATCACCCCGCAGCACAAACACAGACACAGCCTTGTGGCGAAGCCCTTTCACGTGGGCTTCGAGTTTTTCCACCGGTGTCAGCGTGCCGTTCACCCAGGCCGGAATCATGATCGTCATACGCGGGTCGTTGCCACAATGCCGGTCAGATGCGCAAGGTTTTTCAATCCGATCCGCAGATGCGCCAGCGGGTGCGCACGGACAAGCTTTTTGTTCATGTAAGCCTCAAAGGTCAGGCGCTGTACATCGACATCATGGCACAACGACACAAAGCGTTCGCGGCGTTCGTCGCTGCGATAGTAAGCGTTCTGCATAGACCCCAGCACGCGGAACACCATCTTGTGCTCTTTCATGAAGAGCTGCCGCGCAAGCTTAAGATCCTTGACCCGGCCAGATGCCAGCGTCGCCGCACAGGCGGTCGCAGCCACCCTGCCCCCGACCATCGCATAGTAAATCCCTTCGCCAGAGCTTGGCGCAACCACGCCTGCCGCGTCGCCAGCCAGCAGCACATCCTTGCCATTGTCCCACCGGTCCAGAGGGCGCAATGGAATGGGCGCGCCCTCGCGGCGGATTGTTTCGCAGTCTGCCAGACCGGACGCCTCACGCAAAGCAGCGGTTGCTTCTTTGAGGTTAACAGACGAAATCTCTGTCCCCATGCCGACGCTGGCACTGTTGCCATGCGGGAAAACCCAGCCGTAAAAATCAGGCGATATCGCACCGTCATAAATTACATCGCACCGAGCGGGGTCGTAGATTGCGGATTTTGGCGGCGCTTTGATGATCTCATGGTAGGCGAAAACCAACGGCACTTTGTCCGCGTCTTTAACCTCGGCCAGACCGACGCGCGACTTGGCGCCGTCTGCTCCGATCACCAGTTTGCACGGCAGCTCTTTTTCTTCCTGTGTGGCCTTGTCGCGGTAAACGACGACGGGTGTACCGTTGGGCCGGTCAATCCGCACGAAAGTACCCGTGAAATATTCGGCCCCTGCCTCAGCTGCGCGCGCGCGGAGGAAAGGATCAAAGTCCTTACGGTCGACCATCCCGACAAACCCGTTTTCAATAGGAATATCGACGCTCCGCCCGGTCGGTGAAATCATGCGCGCCGTGTTGACCTTGGCCAGAAGCTGGTCGTCGGTGATGTGGAAATCCTGCATCAGACGCGGCGGGATCGCCCCACCACAGGGTTTGATCCGGCCTTCGCGGTCCAGTAAGGCAACCTTGTGACCCGACTGCACCAGATCAAGCGCGGCCGTGGCCCCTGACGGACCCCCGCCTACAACAACTACATCATACATTATATTACTCTCCCGGCATCATGGCGGGGCGCATATCGGCCTCCGCTTTCGGTGAAACAAGCCGCAGCGCAAGTGCTGCCGCGACCAAGAAAACGAAACCTTCAAACGCAAATACGGTCCCATAGGCCACCGCATCCTGTGCGGTCACAATCCGCATCACGTCTACCATTGCAGTGCCCGCAAACGACCCCAGACCAAAGGCGATTGCTTGTGCCGCGCCAAACAGGCCCATCCGCAAACCTTCGCGCCCGTCGCCGCCTTCGCGGGCAAGGCCCATCATCGCGCCAATCGCGGCAACCGCAAAAGCACCATTAGCCAGACCGAGGGTGAAAATATTGATCCCGATGGGCCATGTGTCAGCATGCAAACCGCCATAAGCCAGCCCCACAAGCGACAGTCCGGATAACAGACACCCGCCCACAACCCAGACACGGATCGGAACGGTGAACCAGCGTGCCAGTAATGTGCCCGCCAGCAAAACCGCGATCATACCCATCAACGCGCCAGCATGGTGCATGCCGCCAAGCTTGGTACTCTCACCTACCGTGAGACCAAAGACATGACCGGCGAAGGGTTCAAGGATCAAATCCTGCAGGTTATAGGCCAGCATTGAAGCAAAAACGAAAACCGTGAAAATCCGCACCCGTGGGTCCACCCAAAGTTCGCGGATTACGTCCCGAAAGTCGCCTTGCTTCGCTTCGATTGTACGTTTCTCACCACGCTCCTGCCCCCAGACCCCAAAAAGTGTCAGACCCATAGCAACGCTGCAGACACAGACCGTGACCATAACCAGCCGCGTATGGGTGTAAGGGTCCAGCATCTGGCCCGCCGTGATACCTGTGACGGCAAGGCCGAAAATCATCATAATCCAGACCAGACTACCAGCAGGAGCCTGCCGTTCCGCGCTGACGCGCGTTGACAAAAGGGCCAGCAGGTTGGTGCCCGCAGCGCCGATGCCCAAGCCGATCAAAAGGAAAGACGGGACAGCGGCGGCGATACCCATCCATGCAATCTGTTCCATCAGACCGACGGACAGCGCGGCGCCAATCGCACCTGCAGCAAGCAAAGCCACACCGCCAATAATCCACGGCGTCCGCCGTCCGCCCTGATCAGCGCCATGGCCGAAACGGGGTCGCAAAAACTGCGTGCCGTAATAAATAGAAACAAGCAGGCCCGGCAGGATCGCGGGCATCGCAAGTTCGACAACCATCACACGGTTCATCGTCGCCGTTGTCAGCACAACAATCGACCCCAGCGACATCTGCACCAGACCCAAACGCGCAATGCCTGCCCAACCCAGCATCAACCTAAGCCCCGCAAAGCAAAGGCGGTGACCATCATACCGCTGATATATAAAAGCACGCCTGTGCCGTTGTACCACGGGGCTTTACCCTTGGGATCTTTGAACATAACGGTCATGGCCCAGAATTGCAGAACCAGAACACCACATACGCCAAGCGCATGCAGTGGCTTGTCCCAGCTGAACAAAAGAAAGGCGACGATCAGTTGCGGCACTGTCATCACAAAGCACGCAACCTGCGCCGCGCGCTTCGGGCCCAGTGTGACAGGCAAGGAATTCACACCCATCTCGCGGTCACCTTCCAGCGCCTTGAAGTCGTTTAGTGTCATAATGCCATGCGCGCCCAACCCATAGAGTATCGCAACAACGATCACCTCAAAGCGCGGTGCGCCAGCGCTTAGAACAGCAGCACCAGTGAACCACGGCAGGCTTTCGTAACTCAGACCGACCAAACCCGGCCCCCACCAGCCCGACCGTTTCATGCGGACAGGTTCGGCCGAATAGGCCCATGCCGCCAAAACGCCAATGACGGTCGCGCCGAAACCCCATGGCCCCAACTGCCAGCCTACCAAAAGCGACAATCCTGACATGGCAAGTGCTATCCACAAACCCCACCGCCCCGGAATACGGCCAGACGGGATCGGCCTGTTCGGCTCATTGATGGCATCGACATGCCGGTCGCACCAATCATTCGCGGCCTGGCTCATGCCGCACACAATCGGGCCTGCAAGAATGACACCCAGAATGACCAGCATCCATTGTCCTGACGGGGACGCACCTGACGACACAACACCGCACAAATAGGCCCACATCGGAGGGAACCATGTGATAGGTTTGATAAGCTGCAAAGCGGCTGAGGGCTCGGGAAATCGGCGCGGCTGTATGATCTCTGTGACAGACATGTGTAAACTATGCCTTACACATTGAGTCGGCGCAATAGCGGCGCTGCGCGAAACTAGCCGTTTTTATTCAGAAGGCCGTATTTGCGGAGCTTAACATACAGGCTTTGCCGCGACAGGCCGAGCATTTCCGCTGCTGCGACGCGGTTGTTCGCCGTCAATTCCACCGCAGTCTCGATGCACATCTTCTCAACAACGTCCGTTGTTTCGGCCACAATATCTTTCAGCGATGCGGATCCGACCAGATCCATTACATTGCGTGCAGGTTCCGTCGGGACAGTCGCTGCAGGATGGCTCGCCGTGCGCGCAGTTTCTGTTCTGCTGACATCCCGGATCACACACCCGATGGCCGGTACGTCCATATCAGCCAGATGGGTTGCCGAAATCTCTACGGCCAGACGCGCACCCAGTTCATTGACAAGCCTGGTCGAATAAATCCGCATGCTGCCAGCGCGTTGCCGCTGCTCGGTCAACACACCCAGATCAATCTGACCGCGACCCAGGAAATCACTCAGGCTGCGGCCCACAACATCGGACAAATGCGCAGCACCTACCAAATCCATAAAGCTCTCGTTCACCGAGATCATGACGCCTTTTGGTGTCATGAACAGCATCGCGTCAGTACCCGCACGGAACAATGCCAACGCATGATCCGACGCGGTATCCAAGCGTTCTGTCTCGGCAGCCTGCGTCGTCAAGCGGCACATCAACACGCGCTGCCCCCCAGCACGGAACACTACAGGATGGACAATAACGGAAGTTTTCGTCCGCCCCGCCGTCACCGTAACGCGGCCGTCATCTTCGGAGAGCGTCGCGTTCATCAGGCTTTCGGTAAGCTCGACAGTAGAGCGATCTGCAAAGTGCTGTGCAAAGCTGCTGCCCTTTAACGCGTCAGCGCTCAGACCCAGCAAAAGACCCGCCGCGTCATTGGCATCTTCGACACGACCACTTTGAACCGAAACAAAAACCACAGCTTGTTTGGTATGCGTCAGCAGCACGCGATAGCGCGCATCATATTCGCGCCGCGCCTCATAGCCCTGCTCCAGCGCTATTTGCGCCTGTACCAGTTGCTGCTGTGTCTCGGCGATCGGGCGTAGATCACGCCCCAGCAACAGGGCTGCATTCTCATGCCCGAACCTGTGGAACGTGTAACGCACAGGATACTGCCACACAGCATTGTCGCTATGGTTCAGTTCCAGTTGTTTCTTCGGAACCTCGCCAAGCAGGTACGCTTCATGGGCTTTTTCAAACTTCGGCACGGACTCGCGGGTCAGAAACTCTGTAACCGCGCGACCTTCCCAGTGCTTGAGGTTCCCAAAGGTATCGCTGTGCGCATTCACAACAACAGACAGGATCACACCTTCGGCGGATACAACCAAAGCAATATCCGAGGCTGCCGCAATAATGCTGCTCAGAAACTCTGGCTCAATCAGCGGGACCGACCCGCTGGACCAGAATGTGCTACCACCCGACGTCATACCGGCTTCTGCGATTTGATGCGCTTCACACAAAGGGCCATGGCTTCTTCCGCTACATTGGTCACGATATCAGCATCCGTCAGCTCGATTATTTCTTCTCGCGTCATCTTGATAGCGCCACCGACAGCCAGCGCCGGCGGCACTGCAATGCTGTTTCGGATCACTTTAACCGTGTTCCGCACACTTTCCAGCGTCTCACGGCGCGCGCAGGTAATCAACACAAGGTCCGGTTTCTCTGCAATCAAGCGTGTTGTCAACAACCCGAAATCTTCATCATAAGACATGGCCACGTCACACCCCAGACGGCGCAACTGTCCCGCCAGAACACTGGCCCCCAGAAAATGCTGCTCGTTTTGCGGCACAACGACCAAAGCGTCTACCTGCGGCTGAAATGATTTCGGCTCTATCTGTGCTGCATCAGAGGCTTCTGCCACTAATGACTGCAACCGCAAGCTGCCGATTGTGACCTCCGCAAAGTTGATCTTGTCCTCTACCCAGCACACGCCAAGTATCCGGGCCGTTGTCGGCACGTATTGGTCTATAATGGCATCCACCGTCAGCCGGTAGCCACGCAGTTCGGCCAACAACCCGTCAGCCGAAAACGCACCGCGCGACAACACAGCGCGCAGCATATGGTCCAGTACAAACTGGCGCAGCCCATCAAACGAAACCGCCTGTCGTCCACGAAGGACAGAGATGACTGTCGATGCCAGTGCATCCACAGTCTCAGGCCGGTTGCGTTGAACGCCACGCGGGTCTGCTTGATCGTCCGTCGACATGGCTTTTCCTCGACGACTCTTCCCTTGCAGCGCGGGGACGGAGGCCCCCGCAGAGTCGATGTGTCCAAAATCGTCTACCCTAGACACCCAAATGTCAAACAGAATTGACACTTTTCTACGGTCGTCACCGCGAAAACAGCTCAATAATGCATAAATATCCCAATTTTATAAAGCCTAAGCCGCAAATTGCCAAAAACGGAGGCGTCAGAAAGATGTAAACTAACGCCTTCTTTAGTGTAAGTTTTAGTTGACACTTTTTGATAAAGACCGATACTTTCAACCAAGATGGCAAGAAAGGCGACTCCCAAAATGCACGGACAGATGTCCCGCACATCAGTACCCCCCGGTCTCTATACCGCCGAGGAGCGCGCGCGGCGCGATGCTACTGTTTGGACCACCATTCAGGGCGTGCTCGCGCCATTGCAATTTGTTGTCTTTCTCGTCTCGCTCGGACTGGTCATTCGCTACCTGTTGAACGGCGAAGGCTACATGGCCGCAACATGGTCGATCGTCCTTAAGACGCTGGTCCTCTATACCATCATGGTAACCGGTGCGATCTGGGAAAAAATCGTTTTTGGCCAATATCTTTTCGCCCCCGCCTTCTTCTGGGAGGATGTTTTTTCCTTCGCGGTTATCGCGCTCCACACCGCCTATCTCTGGGCGCTTTTCACGGGCGCTCTCGACCCTGTTTCGCTGATGGGCCTCGCCCTTGCAGCGTATGGTGCCTACGTCATTAACGCGGTCCAGTTCATACTCAAACTGCGCGCCGCCAGACTGCAGGCCGCCGCGGCATCCAACCCGACTTCGGAGGCCCCCGCATGACCGAACTTCCCCGTATCCCGACCGGCGGTGGCTGCCGCGAAGAACCGATTCTCAAACAGCGTGGGCAACGTGAAGTCTTTTGCGGTCTGACGGGAATCATTTGGCTGCACCGCAAGATGCAAGACGCCTTTTTTCTGGTCATCGGCAGCCGCACCTGTGCACACCTGCTTCAGTCAGCGGCCGGCGTAATGATTTTCGCCGAACCGCGGTTTGGCACGGCCATTCTAGAAGAAACCGATCTTGCGGGGCTGGCCGATGCACAGACAGAACTCGATAAAGTCGTCGACCAGCTTCTGGCCCGCCGGACAGACATCAAACAACTGTTCCTCGTAGGCTCCTGCCCGTCAGAGGTTATCAAGCTGGATCTTTCGCGCGCCGCCGAACGGATGACCGAGAAATATGCGCCCTCCGTGCGCGTGCTCAACTTCTCCGGCTCTGGCATCGAAACAACCTTCACGCAAGGCGAAGACGCCTGCCTGGCTGCCATGGTACCCGTCCTGCCCAAAACAGAGGAAAAACAACTCCTTCTGGTCGGCGCTCTACCCGACGTGGTTGAAGAACAAGCCGTGTCGCTCCTCCAGCAAATGGGGATCGGTCCAATCAAAGTCCTCCCCGCGCCCAGAGCAGATAGCGACCTTGGCATTGGTGAAAACACTGTCTTCGCACTCACGCAGCCCTTTCTTGGGGACACACACGCAGCCCTCGAACGCCGCGGCGCAAAACATATCGCAGCCCCCTTCCCGTTCGGAGAAGAAGGCACAACAGCATGGCTGCGCACAGTGGCCGATCAATTCGGCGTCACCGAAGAAACCTTCACCCGCGTCACGGATGCCCCGCGCGCCCGTGCGCGCAAGGCAATCTCGCAAGCGTCTGAAGCCCTGCGCGGCAAATCGGTCTTTTTCTTCCCGGACAGTCAGCTGGAAATCCCTCTCGCACGCTTCCTGACCCGAGAATGCGGCATGGACGCAATCGAAGTCGGCGCGCCCTTTATCCACAAAGGTATCGTAGGCCCGGATCTCGACATGCTGGCCAAAGGCCCTGTCATTTCCGAAGGGCAGGACGTGGACCTGCAACTCGACCGCTGCCGCGCCGCGCGCCCAGACCTCACAGTATGCGGCCTTGGCCTCGCAAACCCCCTCGAAGCCGACGGGCTGGCCACCAAATGGGCCATCGAACTGGTCTTTACCCCGGTGCACTTCTACGAACAGGCGGGCGATCTTGCAGGCCTCTTCTCACGACCCGTGCGGCGCGCAGGTCTCCTCAAACTGGAGGCTGCGGAATGATGCTCTTTCATCTTGCCAGAAAAACTCCGGGGAGCGCGAGGGGCTGGCCCCTCGCCGGAGCGCAGACATGAAGCTCACGGTCTGGACATACGAAGGCCCGCCCCACGTTGGCGCCATGCGCGTGGCAACAGGCATGAAAGGCCTGCACTACGTGTTGCACGCCCCGCAAGGCGACACCTACGCGGATTTGCTCTTTACCATGATCGAACGCCGCGATCACCGTCCGCCCGTGACGTACACAACTTTTCAGGCACGGGACCTGGGCGCTGATACCGCCAACCTGTTCAAGCAATCCCTGCAGGACGCTTATGACCGCTTCAAACCCGAAGCGCTGATCGTAGGCGCATCCTGCACCGCTGAACTTATCCAGGACGACCCCGGCGGGATGTCAGAGACCATGGGCATCCCCGTGCCCGTGATCCCGCTGGAGTTGCCCAGCTACCAGCGCAAAGAAAACTTTGGCGCGGATGAGACCTTTTTCCAGATCGTGCGCGCATTGGCCAAGCCAATGGAAAAGACAGCACGTATCACCTGTAACCTGATCGGCCCGACAGCGCTTGGATTTCGTCACCGCGACGATATCACCGAACTGACCGGCCTGCTGTCCGACATGGGCATCAGTGTAAATGTCGTAGCGCCTATGTCTTCGACCCCATCGGATATCGCGCAGCTTGGACAAGCGCATTTCAACGTGCTGATGTATCCCGAAACGGCCGAGACCGCCGCACGCTGGATGGAGCGTGAACTGAACCAACCCTTCACCAAAACAGTCCCTATCGGTGTTGGTGCCACACGTGATTTCGTCGCCGAAGTTGCCAGCATCACTGGCGTCACTCCTTACCTTGATGACAGCCGGTTGCGGCTGCCGTGGTATTCAAAGTCTGTAGATAGCACCTACCTGACCGGTAAACGGGTCTTTCTCTTTGGTGACGGCACACATGTGGCGGCTGCGGCACGTATCGCGCGCGATGAGATGGGCTTCGAAGTCGTAGGCCTTGGCTGCTACAACCGCGAGATGGCCCGCAGCGTTCGCACTCTGGCACGCGATTACGGCGTCGAAGCACTAATTACCGACGATTACCTTGAGGTAGAGCGCCGGATTGAAGAGCTGCAACCGGAGATGATCCTCGGCACCCAGATGGAACGGCACATCGGCAAACGCCTTGGCATTCCCTGTGCCGTGATATCGGCACCTGTCCACGTTCAGGATTTCCCCGCGCGTTATTCGCCGCAAATGGGTGTTGAAGGCGCAAATGTGATCTTTGACACTTGGGTGCATCCTCTTGTGATGGGGCTGGAAGAACATCTGCTGCATATGTTCCGCGATGATTTCGAGTTTAACGATGCGGCAGGTGCCTCGCATCACGGCGGGCATGCACCCAAACCTCAGACGCTGGAGGGGGGCCAGCCCCCCGCGCCTGCGGCACCCCCCCCGGAGTTTGCTGGCAAGATGACAGGGGAGCCAGGGTCTTCTTTGACTGTGGTCTGGCTGGAGGATGCCGAACGCGAGTTGAAAAAGATTCCCTTCTTCGTGAGAGGCAAAGCGCGCCGCAATACCGAAACCTTCGCAAGCGAACGCGGTGTCGAGCAGATCTCTGTTGATACCCTCTACGAGGCAAAGGCCCATTATGCGCGATGATGCGGCCATAAACGGGCGTTTGCCCGGATATCGCGTCGTGATTCTGACGCTGGACAGCCATGCGGCAGGACCCGCGATGCGCGCGGCTGAACGGATGGCATCAGATTATCCCGGCCTGCATATTTCGATCCATGCCGCCGCTGAATGGGGTGAGACACCCGGCACCTTCGAGGCCGCACGTGAAGCCATTGAAACCGGTGACATTATCGTCGCGAACCTGTTGTTCCTTGAAGAGCATGTTGCACGCATTCTACCCCACCTCGAAGCACGCCGCGACCACTGCGATGCGATGATTGGCGTGATTGCGGATGCCTCAATTGTGAAGCTGACGCGCATGGGGTCGCTTGACATGATGTCCCCTCAGTCGGGCGCGATGAAGTTGATGAAAAAGCTGCGCGGGTCTTCCAAACCGTCCAGTTCGTCTGGGGCAGACAAGATGGCGCTTTTGCGCCGCCTGCCCAAAATTCTGAGGTTTATTCCGGGCAAATCGCAGGATCTGCGCGCATGGTTTTTGACCATGCAGTACTGGCTTGGCGGATCGGACGATAATGTCGAAGCGATGATGCGTTTCCTTCTCAACCGGTATGCGCAAGACAGTGGCTGGGAAAAAGCGCCTGATGCGGCTGCACCAATCGAATACCCAGACGCAGGGCTTTATCACCCTGATCTGGCCGAGCGGATTACAATCGACCCCAGCAGATTGCCGGTGCCGCAAGGTGCGACGTTAACCGTTGGTCTGTTGATGATGCGGTCGTATGTACTGTCGTCTGATACCGCCCATTATGATGCCGTTATTCGCGCCTTTGAAGCACGTGGTATCGCCGTACGCGCAGCTTTTGCCGGTGGTCTGGACGGGCGGCCGGCGATCGAGGCGTATTTCCAGGATGAAAGCGGCACGACTATCGATGCGATGGTATCGCTCACCGGTTTTTCGCTGGTAGGAGGCCCTGCGTATAACGATAATGCCTCGGCCATCAAAGTGCTCAAGGCACTGAACGTGCCTTATATCGCGGCGCACCCTCTCGAGTTTCAGACACTGGGTCAATGGACCGCGTCTTCTCAGGGTCTTGGCCCGATTGAAACCACCATGTTGATCGCTCTGCCGGAACTGGATGGCGCGACCAACCCCACCGTCTTTGCCGGTCGCCACGGGTCGGACGGGTGTTCTGGCTGTGAATACCGCTGCGTCAACCAGTCCGAAACCAAAGCGATGGCGCCCTGCAACGAGCGGATCGACAGTCTGGTTGAGAAAACCCACAGGCTGGCACTGCTGCGCCGCAAGGCCAACGCTGACAAGACAGTTGGTATCGTCCTGTTCGGATTTCCACCAAATGCAGGTGCCGTGGGCACTGCGGCATATCTGTCTGTTTTTGAGAGCCTTTTCAATACTTTACATAAGTTGAAATCAGATGGCTACGCGGTTGACTTGCCGCAAACTGTCGATGACCTGCGGGCAAAAGTGTTGAAAGGCAACGCTGCGCAATACGGTCAGGAGGCGAATGTCGCCGACCATGTGACCGCTGATACAATCGTGCGCACCACGCAACCGCTTGCTGCGATCGAGGCCGTATGGGGCCCTGCACCGGGACGGATCCAGTCTGACGGGCGCGGTGTTTTTGTGCTGGGGGCGCATTTTGGCAACGTCTTTGTTGGCGTGCAGCCCACCTTTGGCTATGAAGGCGACCCGATGCGCCTGCTCTTTGAGAAAGGCTTTGCGCCGACGCATGCTTTTGTCGCGTTCTATCTTTGGCTCAAGAATACTCTCAAGGCCGATGCCATCTTGCACTTTGGCATGCATGGCGCGCTTGAGTTCATGCCGGGCAAGCAAGCGGGTCTGGGCGCACGCGACTGGCCGGACCGATTGATCGGCGAGATGCCGAACGTATACCTTTACGCCTCGAATAACCCCTCTGAAGCGTCGCTGGCCAAGCGCCGGTCCGGTGCTGTCACGGTGACGCATCTGACACCCCCGCTGGCGGCATCCGGTCTCTACAAAGGCCTTTTAGAGCTTAAGGACAGCCTGACGCGGTGGCGTTCGATGGAGGCCACGGCGCCCGAGCGCGACGAACTTGAAACACTGATTGCCGTTCAGGCCGAGGCTGTGGACATGGGCGGTGCAGCCCCCGACGCGCTGTGGCTCAAACTGCTGGAAACCGAAGATGCGCTGATCCCCGACGGGTTGCACGTTGTGGGCGCGCCGCTCAGCGATGCCGCGCGTGCCGAGTATCTGGCGATCATGGATCATGCAGACAGCAAAACGCGCGCGCGCGTCGATCTGATGCTGCAACAGGAAACCGAACTGGATGCGATCAGTCGCGCGCTGTCTGCGCAGTATATTGAACCTGTTCCCGGCGGCGATTTGATCCGGTCAACTGATATTCTGCCGACAGGACGCAACATTCACGCGTTTGATCCGTTCCGAATGCCGACTGCCTTTGCCTGTCAGGACGGGGCCAAACAGGCGCAGTTGTTGCTTGAAACCCACGACAGCCTGCCGCGTACCGTGGCGTTGGTGCTGTGGGGCAGTGACAATATCAAATCCGACGGCGGGCCGATCGCGCAAGCGCTCGCGCTGATGGGATGTGTGCCGCGGTTTGATAGTTTTGGCCGGTTGTCCGGCGCTGATCTGGTGCCTTTGGAAGAGTTGGGACGTCCAAGGGTCGATGTCATCATGACCCTGTCCGGCATTTTCCGCGATCTTTTGCCGTTGCAGACACGGATGCTTGCTGAGGCTGCGCAAAAATGCGCAGTGGCGGATGAACCCATCGAGATGAATTTTGTCCGTGCCCATGCGCTGGCCTATGCCGAGAAGACCGGCTGCGATATGGCCGAGGCGTCTTTGCGGGTCTTTTCCAACGCCGAAGGAGCATATGGCTCCAATGTGAACCAGTTGGTCGACAGTTCAGCCTTTGGGGATGAGGACGAATTGGCCGATGCGTACGAAGCGCGCAAGTCTTTTGCTTATGGCACCGATGGCAAAGCCACAGCCAATGCAGCCTTGCTGCAATCGCAACTGGCGGAAGTGGACGTCGCATACCAGAACCTTGAAAGCGTCGAGTTGGGGGTCACAACGGTTGATCACTACTTTGACACTTTGGGCGGTATTGCCCGTGCTGTGAAACGCGCAAAAGGGTCGGATGCTGCGGTTTATATCGGCGACCAGACCCGCGGGTCGGGCAAGGTTCGGACGCTGAAGGAACAGGTCGCACTAGAGACACGTTCGCGTAGTCTGAACCCGAAATTTTTCGAAGGCTTGCTGAAGCATGGTGCAGAAGGTGTGCGCCAGATCGAAGCGCAGGTCACCAATACACTGGGCTGGTCAGCCACGACAGGGCAGGTCGAGCCTTGGGTGTATCAGCGGATTTCAGAGACTTTTGTGCTGGATGAAGACATGCGCCAGCGGCTTGCCGATCTGAACCCGACGGCCTCGAGCCGGATGGCGAACCGTCTGCTTGAAGCCCATGACCGCAACTACTGGAGCCCTGATGCGGAAACGCTGGCGGCCTTGCAGGATGCCGCTGATGCGCTTGAGGATCAGTTGGAAGGGGTCGCTGCACAATGATGACGACACGACACGCTTACGCCAGGTTCCTGGGGCGCTGCCCCAGACCCCGGAGTTTACTTAGCAAGATGACAGGGGAGCGCGCCCCTATGAAAGGACGTAAGATATGAGCCCACTTGATAGAACGCCCCCCAGCCTGCGTGGCCAGGATGGCGAGGGATCGGTTCAGGTCCATCAGGACGACAGCGCCAAAATCGAAGGGGCGAAAGTCTTTTCGGTCTATGGCAAGGGGGGCATCGGTAAATCGACGACGTCGAGTAACCTGTCCGCGGCGTTTTCGATGCTGGGCAAGCGGGTGTTGCAGATCGGCTGTGATCCCAAGCATGACAGCACCTTTACCCTGACCGGCATGTTACAGCCCACGGTAATTGATATTCTGAAGGAAGTGGATTTTCACCCCGAAGAGTTGCGCGCCGAGGATTTTGTTTTTGAGGGCTTCAACGGTGTGAAATGCGTTGAAGCAGGTGGTCCTCCGGCGGGGACGGGCTGCGGCGGTTATGTTGTTGGCCAGACGGTGAAGTTGCTCAAGCAGCACCATTTGCTGGAAGACACGGACGTGGTGATTTTTGATGTTTTGGGTGATGTGGTGTGCGGCGGGTTTGCCGCTCCTTTGCAGCATGCGGACCGCGCGCTGATTGTGACTGCAAACGATTTTGACAGTATTTACGCGATGAACCGTATCATTGCCGCCGTGCAGGCCAAGTCGGCCAACTACAAGGTAAGGCTGGCGGGCTGCGTGGCCAACCGGAGCCGCGAAACCGATGAGGTTGACCGCTATTGCAAGACTGTTGGGTTCAACCGGATTGCGCATATGCCCGATCTGGACGCGATCCGTCGGTCGCGCTTGAAGAAGAAGACGCTGTTCGAGATGCCCGACGACGAAGAAATCGTGCAGGTCCGCAAGGAGTATATCCGGCTGGCCGAGACGCTGTGGAACGGGACCGAGCCTTTGGCCCCTGCCCCGCTGCCTGATCGCGATATTTTCGAGCTTTTGGGGTTTGATTGATGCGTGACGAGGTGACCTTGTCTGAGATGCCGGTACAGACCGGGGCTGCGCGCCCCGGTTATCGCGCCACGCGTGCGCGGGTTGAGACCTATTTTGACAAGACGGCAACACGGACATGGGAGCGGCTGACGTCGGACGCGCCTGTCTCAAAGATCCGCCAGACGGTGCGCGAAGGGCGCGACCGGATGCGCGATCTGATGTTGAGCCGTTTGCCTGAAGACCTGCGCGGTGCGCGGGTGCTTGATGCAGGCTGTGGGGCCGGCCAGATGACAATCGAGCTGGCAAAACGCGGCGCACAGGTACTGGCGACGGATATCTCTCC
>Ga0316197_10001807_pt1 | contig 15195 bp, 14 predicted proteins | sample OudBiesiAoxic_MG_FD_204939 | JGI IMG/M metagenome (GOLD analysis project Ga0316197, IMG submission 204939) | Coastal sediment microbial communities from Oude Bieten Haven, Netherlands - site A oxic | ecosystem: Environmental > Aquatic > Marine > Coastal > Sediment | place: Netherlands...
ATGCAGGGATAGGCTTGTTTCTTTTCCTGATTAAAATTCATTCTGTAACCACGCCTTTTAGTTGAAAAGAAGTCCCTTTTTCAAGATCGGAGGTTTGGGAGATCTGGCTTGTGTGTCACACTTGTAGCTTCTTCCAATCCAGTTAAAGGAGCTTTAATCATTTCTAACTTGATGGGCGTTAGCAACTACCAGGTCAAGGATTCGGTTCGCAGCATCACCGGGCAGCATCACTCTGTCGAGAAAAGCCTTCCTTATGGACTCCATAAAATCTGGATCCCGTAAAATATTATTAATGAAGTCTTGCCAATCTTTCGCTTCGTCGAAAAAGGGAAGTGGTTTGTAATTTTCATAATAGGGTATCGTTTGGCCACAACGAATAACGGCAACCGGAGTTTTTGACAACGCAGCATCCAGCGCAATTGTCGACGGTGTAGTAATTACAGCCAACGCCTCGGTCAGCAGGCGGGGAGTCGACCAGTTTACTGATTCCGGGTGCGCCGGATCCAGCACCTCGACGCCACGCAGGGAAGCCAGAGACTTGGCATGCAGCGGGCTGCGCACCAATGCTCCCGGATGAGGCTTGAGTATAAAGCGCAAAGCGGAGAAATGTTGCACCATATCCTGCAGATCTTTGAAAAACTGTGCAATATATCGGTCGTCGAAGCGACTCGCGTTGAGCCCCTCAAATAAGGCTATTATGGGGCGATCACCGCTGTTCATGATTGGCTCGGAAGGAGTGGCCAGGTGAATTTTGGGACAACCTACGGCAACACATTTGCGGCGTGTTTCCTCGGAAACGGCCGGGGGAATATTTTCCAATGGCCCCCAGGTGAGCACTGTTTGTGCCGCAAAACGCACGTGGGGACCATAAATTCCATCCCGATAGGTTAAGCCGACGTTCTCAAAACCGTGCTGCAGGGTATACGTCCGGGCTCCTGCCGCATTGGCGATCCTAGTCAGCAGGTAGGGTACCTTGTGCGCCGCCAGTGTCGACTCAACCGTTGTCAATAAGGCATCTTTGTTGCGAAGTTCCCCAATCGCCCGCCATAGCCTGGCATGGTTCAACGTTAAGTCGATTTTAATGTGATATGAGTGCAATTGCTTTCGTGTTGCGTGAAAGCGATTGACGACACGCTCGGTTGCCCAGAAGGAGACAGAAATATCATTCCGTTTGCAGGATTGGTTATACACATCGATTAACAAATCGATATCCTGGGGACGGCTAATGAGCAAAACCAGTTCCAGGGGATGACACAGTAAAGCCTGTGACCGCCTGCTTGTATTGCGCCGGCGGAACAATCTGGCGAACAGAATGCAGATCCAGGCGTTAAGCGTGCGCAGCGGATAATTAACTGGAAGCATCAGTTTTATTAAAGCAATTCATCACCAACTGGTGTGCCGCGATGAATATCATCTTTGGCGACTTTCCCAATAATGTTTTCCAAATACTTAGGTGCCACCCCATAACCAGGCCTGATACTTTTTACATGTTCTGCTGTGATTATTTCACCCGCTTTAACATCTTTCACAAAATACAATGAACGACGGAATTTTAAGTTTCCCTGCTCCGAAGATTTCGTCGCATAATTTACTCGTCCAATAGCCTGCCAGGCAGTCTTACTATCTTCACAAAGCACTTTTAATTCATTTGGCTCCAGTGAAAAGCTGTCATCCGGACCGCCACCATTGCGGTCGAGAGTGAAGTGCTTTTCGATGATCGAAGCGCCAAGCGCGACACTGGCGATAGCAGTAGTGTTGTCAAGGGTGTGATCGGACAACCCGGTAAGCAATCCGAAATGCTGGATCATGTCAGGAATGGTGCGCAGGTTATAGTCCGATGCAGGGGCAGGGTAGCCACTGACGCAGTGAAGGATGGCGAGCTCTTTACAACCGCCTTCGTGTGCGGTATCGATTGCTTCCTGGATTTCCCCGGCATCAGCCATCCCGGTGGAGATAATCATCGGCTTGCCCGTTCCCGCCACATACTTGATAAGTGCCAGATCGACGGCCTCGAAAGAGGCGATCTTATAGGCTGGCGCATTGAGGTCTTCGAGCAGGTCAACAGCAGTGTTGTCAAACGGAGAGCTGAATATGGTGAGGTCCAGTTTTCTGGCGTATTCGAATAGCGGCTTGTGCCAGTCCCATGGCATGTGTGCCTCCTGGTACAACTCGTAAAGGGTACGCCCATCCCAGAGCCCGCCATGAATCTGAAAGTCTTCCGTACCGCATTCAAGCGTGATTGTATCAGCTCGATAAGTCTGCAGTTTGACCGCATCGGCGCCTGCCTTTTTCGCCTCCTCAATAATACGCAGGGCAGTATCCAGCCGACCATTATGGTTGGCAGATAACTCGGCGATAATGTAGGGAGGCATATCCATGGCAATACAGCGGCCGGCGATACGAATTTCTGGCATGTTCAACATGTTAGTTACTCTTAGTGATCTGGCTGCCATTCAGATGACAGCAGTCCGAAACACAGTACATCGTGGTAGTACTGTCCATCAAAGCGTTGCTCGCGAAGCCGACCTTCCTGTTGAAATCCCAGAGCGCGATGGAAGCTAATTGACGGCTCATTATAGGCCAGTGCCTGGCCGCAGATCTTGTGAAGCTTGAGGTATTGGAAAGCATATCGCAGTGCCGCCCATCCGAGTCGTCGCCCCATACCCTTGTGGGCATCGGGTGCAGCGTAAAACCCCCAGTCCACGGTGGGACTGCCATTCAATTGGCTTAATTGAACAAAACCCATGGGAGTTTCATCAGCCTCGAAAATCAACAGCTGCTTGCGGGGATCGTGAGTGGATTTTTCAAACCAGCGCTGATGCTCAGCCAGCTTGATTTCGTGCTGGGTGTACATATAGCGACGAATATTGGGATGATTGCGCCATGAGAGTACTTGATGCAGGTCATCCGGGGACATCAAACGGATGCGATCGGGCCTTGATGGGATATCGGTCATAACTCACTCTCCATGCGCTGAATCACGTGGGTGACACCTTGACCATCTGTGACCGATTGGGCAGAGATACTTATCTGCGCCAGTGTCATTTCATTCAGAAAGGAAAGGATGGCAGGTGCCAGCTGCTCTTGGATGGAATTTGGCTCCCCAAGCAATCTTACAGCCCCCGCGCTTTGCAATGCCAACGCACCGGCCCACTGATTCTTTGCTAGCACGACCAGCAGAGTGGGCAGTCCCAGGCAACAGCGTTCCCATGAAGTAGTGCCGGCTGCACCAATAGCCAGGTCGGCAGTGGCCATCAATTGGGCCATGTCTGAAACGTTGACTCTCACTTCGGTTCTCCAGGGCATGGTGACCGCAAGTTGTTGTACATACTGCAACCAGGGCGCCTGTGCGCCCATCACAACGATAATGGTTACATCCAAAGGTAGCTCGGAACCCTTGAGTGCCTGTAATACACGGCTGGTAGCGTTTGGCTGATCCACCCCACCCATGGTGATGAGTAACGACTTTAACTGTGGCTGTTTACGACGGCTGAGGCTGTATTCCCTCAAGCTTGTGAATTCGGGTCGAAGCAGGGAATAACGGGGGCCGGTGAGTCGAGCGCAATGATCCGGGACCAGAGTTACATAATTTTTGTCCGTGCGGCCCAGGTTTTGGTCCAACAGCAGGTCGCAATCATGTGGGCGGTCGGCGAGGTCATCTATAACCATGATCTTATCACAGTACGGGCGCAAGGCCTGTTCCCACTGGTCATCTAGAGCGTAGTGGTCAACGATTAACCAATCGGGCCGAAGGGTTCCGAGAATTTTCGCCGTTTCGTATGCGTCGTGTTTCTGTGTCGCGCCTAACCAGGTGGCATGGACTGGTTGCTCTACAGTGTCTGACGCGGCCATACCCAAGATGGATTGATTGGCAGGTAATGGATGAACGATGATTCCTTTCTGGCGAATGTAGTCAATCAAATGGCCGACATGCGCACGGCAGACGAAATGACACGTGGCTCCGCGTGCCTTGAGGGCTTTAGCCAGGGTCAGACAGCGTACGACGTGGCCGCTGCCGATTTGCAGGGAGGCGTCAGCACGGAAGACGATAAGCATAAACAACTATACCTTACACACCACTCTTCTCCATGAGAAACCACGTGATGTCATCCTGCGGGAAGTCAGGATCACGACGGTAGGCGAAACCGTAGTCCAACAGTTTCATTTGCGGATATCGATCCATGATTTCGCCTGCAAAGTCACGCTTGAATAGTCGGTCAGTGTGTCCTCGATAGGGAATAGCAACAGGCGCAGGATTGTAGTATTCAGCCACCAGCAGGTAGCGGTTGCTGACAGCAACGAGTTTGTCATAGACCTGCGATAGTTCATCGGGGTTGATGTGGATGAGCACGCCTTTAATAAGCACGAGGTCCCAGGTACTCTGTGGCTGGAATTCCAGAATGGATGTTTGGTACACATGGGGGGGGGGTATAACCTGCGCGAGCTGCAGCGCTGCATCAGGGTTAATTTCGATACCGTATTGTTCCTGTTCAGGATGCAACAGCCTCAAGGCACGTAAGTTCATGCCAATGTTGGCACCGAACTCAATGCATGTTTTAACGCTGCGAGTGGCTCGTAAGGCCTTGAAGAAGAAGTTAAGATTGGACGCAAGCAACGCATCACCTTGGTTGCGATGGACGTATTCGGTGCCAAATTCACCGGCCCAGAAGGCTTCCTGTTCTGTCTTGAATCGCTTGGATGTTTGCTCGCTCACACTTGTTTCCTCTTGGTTTGATAATTTTAATACTCGCGGCGCTAGCTCTTAATTGACTCTGTGTCATTTAATAGTCTGCAAGGCCTGAAACATCCATTCCGCGCGTATCCAGTCTTCCGGCGTATCGATGTCCTGCACGCGGTGGCGGGGAAGAATTACCGGTGCGGCATTGGCTGAAAAGATCGGTTTGCCGGCAAGCCAGGCACTGGCTTGGCCCCAGTAGAACTGGCCAGCATCGTGATAGGCCTCTTCCAGATCCTGAGAACGGCTGTTGAAGTGTTCAGGGTAGAACATTTCGACCTTCCCGTTCTCCTTGATTCGGATGGCTCGCTGGATGGGTGAGGCATAGCTGGTGACGGAAAAGGCATAGTCTGCCTGTGCGTCTTCAATGATACGCAGGCCCCGTTGCAGGTCGGTAGCGATGACAAAGGGAGCGGTGGCGTAAATGCAGCAGACCTGCCAGGGAGCTTCGCCATGTTGCTGATGCCAATTTATGGCATGGGCGATGACTGGTATGGTGCTGGTGTAGTCGTCGGAAAGTTCTAGCGGCCGCATGAAGGGTACCTCCGCGCCGTGCGTGCGGGCGACTGCAGCAATCTCCTCGTCATCTGTCGATACCAGGATGCGGTCGAAACAATTGCTTTGCTGAGCGGCTTCTATTGACCAGGCAATCATGGGCTTGCCGCAAAAGGGCTTGATGTTCTTGCGCGGGATGCGTTTGCTACCTCCGCGGGCGGGAATGACGGCGAGTATCATACTTTTAGCGCATCACACATTGCTTGAATGACTGTATCTTGCTGTACCTCGGTCATGGTCGGATACATCGGCAAGCTGATCGCTCCAGAGTAATAGGCTTCCGCCTGCGGGAAATCACCTGTCTTGAAGCCCTGCCGCTGGTAGTAGGGCTGGGTGTGAACCGGGATATAATGCAGGTTAACGCCGATGCCTTGCTGCCGCAGGGATTCGAATACTTCACGGTGCGTTTTATTCAATCGGTCTACTAGTAAGCGAATAACATAGAGGTGTAGTCCGGAATAGCTGTCCGGATGTTGCCATGGGGTGGTCAGTGGCAAGTCGGCTAGCAGGGCGTCGTAACGCTGAGCCAGTTCGTGGCGGCGGGCAACATAGGTTTCCAGCCGGTCCATCTGGCTGGCGCCAAGCGCTGCCTGCAAATCGCTCATGCGGTAATTAAAGCCGAGGTCGATCTGTTGGTAGTACCAGGGACCATCCGGTGCATGCGTCATCTGCTCCGACTCACGGGTGATTCCGTGGCTTCTCAACAGAGCCATGCGGTTCGCCAGTTCAGCATCGTTGGTGAGTGCGATACCGCCCTCGGCGGTGGTAATGATCTTTACCGGGTGGAAGCTGAACACTGTAATGTCACTGTAGCGGCAGCTGCCGATCGGGTTGTTCTTGTATTTACCACCGATAGCGTGAGAGGCATCCTCAATGATCCTAAAACCATAGCGTTGACTGAGGACATGAATGGCGGCCATATCGCAGGGTTGCCCACACAGGTGCACCGGTATGACGATCTTGGGTAAGCGGCCTTCTTTTTCGGCATCGATGAGCTTTCGTTCCAGCGCCTTAGGGCAAAGGTTGTATGTACGCGAGTCGATATCGACGAAATCAACCTGCGCACCGCAATAAAGCCCACAGTTGGCGGAGGCGACAAAGGTGACAGGGCTGGTCCAAAGCCAGTCCCCGGGCCCGAGGCCAAGCGCGAGGCAAGCGATATGCAGAGCAGATGTAGCGCTGTTGACGGCGATAGCGTGTTTCGCGCCGACATGGACGGCCACCTTGCGCTCGAATTTGGGCACCGCCGGGCCTTGGGTCAGGTAATCTGACTTAAGCACCTCAACGACGGCGTCAATGTCGGTTTCGGTAATGTCTTGTCTTCCATAGGGGATCATGCGCTTTTTGGTTCCTGATTTAGGGAGCCAGGTATGGTGTTATCAGGCTGCTTGCTCATATTGAGCTATACGGGGGGCGGGGCAGGTTATCACGTTTGATTGCGTTTAAAGCCTGGCGTACTGATTGAAATCCCGGATTTCTTCAACATTGAAGAAGTGTGTGTTGCGGCCCGAATTGTATTCAAAACCAAGCTCACAGGGTTTTCCTTCATCACCCAACTTGTTGACAGCGAAATTCATATCACGATTGTAGAAACGAATACTTGGCTGGATGACATAGTGGTCATGGAATTCCAATGTGAGGTGGGAATCGTCAGCGGGGCACATAATTTCGTGCAGTTTTTCCCCAGGCCGGATACCAATGACATGGGTTTCAAGCTGAGGCGCCATGGCAGTCGCCAGATCGACGATTCGGATAGATGGAATCCTGGGAATGAAGATTTCTCCGCCGCGCATGCGCTCAAAATCCTTGAGGACAAAGTCTACTCCCTGTTGTAGCGATATCCAGAAGCGAGTCATGTCACTATGGGTAATGGGCAAGGATTCCACACCACTGTCGATCAATTTTTGAAAAAACGGGACGACGGATCCACGTGATCCGACCACATTGCCGTAGCGAACGACGGCAAAGGTGGTTTTGTATCCACCGGCGATGTTGTTGGCCGCGACGAAAAGCTTATCGGATGCGAGCTTGGTTGCACCATATAGATTTATCGGATTCGCAGCCTTGTCCGTGGAAAGCGCGATCACCTTTTCAACCTCATTATCCAGCGCTGCACGGATCACGTTTTCAGCACCATAGATGTTGGTCTTGATGCATTCGGTGGGATTGTATTCGGCAGCCGGAATCTGTTTCATGGCTGCTGCGTGGATAACGTAATCAACTCCACGCATGGCTTGCTGTATCCGATCCAGATCACGAACATCACCGATGAAATAACGCATACAAGGATCGTTGAATTCCTGCTGCATTTCGAATTGCTTTAGTTCATCTCGGGAAAAAATGATTATCTTATTTGGCTTATAGCGCTGAAGAATCGTCTTGGTGTATTGCTTGCCAAAAGAACCGGTTCCACCAGTTATGAGGATAGTTTTGTCATTGAACATTTGATTCCTGCTATTTGTAAATAAGTTGAGTTTAATGCATTTAACACTGGATTACTGAAGGTAATATTTTTAGCCCTGCTGTGGGTCTCGAACATCGGTAGCGTAGTGAGCAACCATACTATCCCAGCGTCGGGAGAATGTATCGAACAGGGCTCGATTGCTGGTGACAACACCGATCTCATGATTCAGCCAGCGGGAGCGGGAAGTCCAGTTGCAGCTGCCAAACAGGGTCCAGCACTCGCTATCGCTCTCGATCAGCACAAACTTGTTGTGCATGGGCAATCCCTCCGGATGCGCAAAGCGGCGTAGCTTCACCCCCGCGCGCAGGAGTGATGTTTCGACTCTGAGTGGGACCCGCCTGTGGGTGCTCTCCGCCATGATCTCCACTCTCGCTCCACGCCGGGCCAGACCGACAAAATCGCGTGTGACGCCCGGCCCCTTGATGTGGGAGGCCGCCACTCGCACACTGGCCTGGCTGCCAAAACGTTGCATGAGGTGTGAGAACGGGTTGGGGTGGATGCGGGGCCAGAAATGTATCGTCGTTTCCCCACTGCCAAGCGGCCTGTTCATGGACATATCGAAACGCTCAAGAAACCCATGGCGGCACTGGTGTATATGGCGCGCGTGCCGGACCAGTCCTTTGACCAGATTGGGATCTTTGATCGCCACCAGGAAATTGTGGCCGCGATCCTGGTCCAGGATCTGGTCAATAATGTCCGGCTCTTCCTCCGGTTCATCTCCTGAGGGGTTGAAAGATCCAACCAGCGCTTCCGGGGTTGGATGAGAGAAACAGTAGAGTTTCTCGTGCAAGTGTGGTTTCCAGCGAAGACCGGGCAGCGGTCTGTGGTACAGAATGCGCAAATCAGGACCCAGTCCCTCAGGGCCTGAAAGCATGGCCAGCACCCGATTGTTGGCGTGTTTGGTGCGCGGCCAAGCCTCCAGTGTGATGCGCACCCTGACCCCCCTGCGGTGGGCGTCGAGCAACTCCTGCGCCAGCGGTCGGTCACGAAAATAGTAGGTAACCCAGTCTATCTCACCGCCTGCCGGCACAGCTGCCACCCGTTCGGCCAGGATATCCCGCAGGCATCGGCGGGGGAGGTCGGGTCCACCGAAGTAAGGTTCGAAGTTCACCTGAGGCCGGTTAAAGGGATTTTCATGCGGGTATTGAGAAATAGATCCACCGCCTGTGGACTCTTGTATGCAACCTTGATCGTCATGGTTTTGAGCCTTTGCCATACCATGGGTAGGGACCCCTTGTTGTATCTCGTCCGCTTCCACCAAAGGGGTTATAATGGCCAGTGCCACTTTATATACCTTAAACGTAACAGAGTGTGGTCAGTTTACACCCTGCTGAGAATTGATTGAACTTTTAGGAACGCGTCACAGAGAGATTTTTATCTGTCAGTTCATGTACGTTTCTCCCCGGGCGGTTTTTTATCAGGCATGGCGTGTTTGATAAAGTATTCAACCACCGTGACAACGGTTATCCTGTTCTCTGGTCACCCATTGAGCGTCCGTGTTCACTATCTATGAGTCGATCAACCTGGCGTGAGCGATGTAACAGGAGAAAAAGTGACAGCCTCAACCCTAATCATTCCGGTGGAAAACCAGGTCCGCGAGCTTGATGCCAAACTGTTTCTCGCCAGCGTAGCCGTGGAGCGGGGTTTTCCTGTAATTTTGGGCTCACGCGCTTTCGTCCACTATCAAGTGGCCTCTATTCCGAGGGGGGTTTACCTGGCCAAGAGCATGCGCAAACTGAGCAACCGCATGTTCCGCATTCTACGCAAGCTGGGCCACGAGATCGTGGCTTGGGACGAGGAAGGTCTGGTACGTTTCGCGGGCGAGGAATATTACCGGCGCAGGCTCTCGCCGACGGCGGTTCGCGAGGTCGCTCACCTGATGGCGTGGGGCGAGGACAATGCCAATGCCCTGCGGCAGTATCCTGATTATCACGGCGCGCCCGTCCATATCACGGGTAATCCACGGGTAGACCTGATGCGTCCCGAATTACGTGAATTCTACCGCCCGGATGCAGACCGTATCAGGGAAAAATACGGGGACTTTCTGCTGATCAATACCAATTTCGGTCAGATCAACCACTTCTACTCCCATCTCGGCGAGATGAAGGCCGCGGTAGAGGGGCGGGGCCCGGATGCGGACAATCCATACGATGTGGGCCGGGGACGCATGAAGGTCCATCTGTTCGAGGCGTTCCTGTCGATGCTACCGGTCCTTTGCGATGCCTTTCCTCAGCAAGCGATCGTGCTGCGTCCGCATCCGTCCGAGAGCCATGAACCCTGGCTGGCAATAGCGGCCAGGCATCCTAATCTGCACGTGGTCAACGAGGGCAGTGTGGTTCCCTGGTTGCTGGCAGCCCGCGCGCTGGTGGCCAATGGCTGCACCACGCTCATCGAAGCGGCTGTGCTGGGTCTACCCGCCGTCAATTTCCGGCCCCTCTCCGAGCCCGGGCTCGAGGATCCCCTGCCCCAGCAGTTCGGCTGTCCTGCCGGGAGCGTAGCGCAGTTGGTTACCACGCTGAAGGCACTCCTGGCGGGCGACGATCCAGGCGCAGTCCCGTCGGAGCAGCAACAACAACTGCTGTCCCATCACATCGCGGCCTTGAGCGGTCCGTTTGCGGCGGAACGCATGGTGGGTGTGCTTGTCGCCGCGGGATACGATCAACGGCAGCCGCCACCAGTGCCCCTGCGCAGTTTTCTGCAGGGATGGCTGCATACCAGGTTACGTACCGCGAACAAGCGCATCAATATGCATCGCCCGGGGCACCGTAACAACGTGCGCTATCACGATCATCGCTTTCCCCCCATCAGTGTCATCGAACTGCAGCAGCGCATCGACCGTCTTGGGGCTTTGACCGGACGCTTCAGTGGTATTCGGATCAGGCAGACGTCACGCCACATGTACCGCATAGACCCGCCTGCGACATGAGGTGAAGGATGACACTCGCTAGCGGGTCAGTTTCTCGAGCTTGAGGTCAATCTTCCCGAATCCGGACACCCGACCACGGACACGCAGCGGGATCCGGCCCGGTTCGGAAAGCAGCAGATGAATGTCGTCGTTCAGACCGAGAAACGAAAACGGCTGCACATCTCCCTCTGCATCGTCGAGCGGGCGGCTGGTCAGTGCCACGAGCAAGGCCTCCAGCGTGCGCTTCACCCTGGTCTCCTGACTGGCATCGACCTGCAGGTAATCGACATCAATCGACTCTCGCCCCTGAAGCCGGAATCCCACGCGATAGACACGCTGTCGGTCGAATACACAAAGTTCCCTCGTACGCTCGCTGAACACATGGTCCGGCCTGGATAACAGATAGAGCAATTGTGCTGATTCCAGGATAATCGGGCACCCGCCTCCCTCCGCATCCGGTAATGGGTAGAAGGATTCGCTGATCTCGCTCCAGTGCCCTGCAGGTTGCCCGGCCTGCGTCTTGTCAGCCGGCTGCCTGCGTTGCCGGTAGACCTGGCTGCTGCCAAAGCGGTACAGCTTCTGAGACGGTTTGCGCCCCTGACGCAACCGCATCAGCTGCAGCGGCAAACCGTCATCCACGTTGAACCAGAGACGCGTCCGGTTTTCGATCTTGATACCCAGCAAGGAACGAATCGAGCTCGCGACCACCAGCTCCTGTATTCGGGTACCCTCCTCCCTTGCTGACATCGTGCCCGGCGCATCAAGCAGCGCGGGTTGCACCGCTGCTGCCGCGAGTGTTCTCTGCTCGATCCGGGTTGTCACCGACCCGGTCATCCCGGAGTCGCGTAACTCCAGCTTGCGCCAGTTGATTGGGACCGGGGCAGCGTCCGGTTGGCGACTTTCCGCAGCCACCGTCGTCCCATATGACAGGCAGGCCTGCGCCAGGACCCATACCATCACAGGTTTCAGGAGCATACCTCTGGACAGCAAATTGTAGATCGTGACTGGCAAGCTCGCTCCTTATTGTGAGTAGCGTATAGGTGCAAAATCCGTAACAGATATCAGCCAGTCAGGTCAGCTGCTACTGATGGGTCTGCCGCCGCTTTCAGCCGCAATCGCGCATGCGATGCGCTCCTACAGGTCATTGTAATCGGGCGGAAACCATGAAGAACGCCGCCATCCGCAATCGCGCGTGCGATGCACTCCTGCGCCAGTTCAGGCAACTGCAGCGGACCGTGTCCGCGATCAGGCGCCGACGTTTTCCAGATTCGCGTACGCCAGTACCAGCCATTTGCTGCCGGCGGTTGAGAAATTGACCTGCACGCGGGCATGGCTGCCCTGGCCCTCGCAGTTGGTGACCACACCGTCACCGAATTTTTGATGATGAACATGCTGTCCGAGGCGCAAGCCGCCCGCGGCAGTCGCGTGTCTGTCCGCCGACGCGGCCGGCCGCGATTCGCGTGGCATGCTGACGCCGGGACGCGGGCGCACCTCGTCAATGAGCGTCCTGGGAATCTCATCGATAAAGCGGGACGGCAGGCAATAGGTCTCCGAACCGAAGAGGCGCCGCCGTTCAGCACAACTCAACACCAGCTGTTGTCGTGCGCGGGTAATACCGACATAGCAAAGCCGGCGCTCTTCCTCCAGCTTCCCCGGATCGGCAATGGAACGCTGGTGCGGAAACAGGCCTTCTTCCATACCGCATAAAAATACCAGTGGAAACTCCAGCCCCTTGGCTGAATGCAGCGTCATCAACTGCACACAGTCTTCCCAGGCATCGGCCTGCCCCTCGCCGGCTTCCAGCGAGGCATGCGCAAGAAACTCGGACAGGTCATCCATGTCGCTGTCCGGGTCGGCCTCGTACTCCCGGGCGGCATTTACCAGTTCCTGCAGGTTTTCCAGGCGTGTCTGGCCCTTTTCACCTTTTTCACGCCCAAAGTGATCGACCAGACCGCTGGGGTGCATGACGTGTTCGACCTGTTCACCCAGTGGCAGCTTGTCCACCCCCGCCGCGAGTTCATCAACAAGCTGCAGGAATACCAGGATGGCATTACAGGCACGTGCCGCGATCAGCTTCTCGTTGACCACGGTAATGGCTGCCCGCCACAGGGAAGAGTTGTCATCCCTCGCCTGTTGCCGTATGGCTTCCACCGTGCGCCCGCCAATGCCGCGCGGCGGTTGATTGACCACACGTTCAAAGGAGGCATCATCATCGCGATTGCGTGTCAAGCGCAGGTAGGCCAGCGCATCCTTGATTTCCGCGCGCTCGAAAAAGCGCAGACCGCCATAGACACGGTAGGGAATGCCGCATTGCATGAGGCGCTCTTCAAAGACGCGTGATTGTGCATTGGAACGGTACAGGATCGCGACATCGTTGCGGACACCGCCCTTGTCAACGCTGTCTTCAATACGGCCGACAACAAAACGCGCCTCATCCTGCTCGTTATAGGCGGTATAGAGCTGAATCAGCTCGCCGTCATGGCCGTCCGTCCACAATTGCTTGCCCATGCGGTCGGCATTGTTTTCGATCACGGCATTGGCGGCGTTGAGGATATTTGCCGTGGAACGGTAATTCTGTTCAAGCCGTACGACGCGGGTATTTTTAAAATCTTTCTGGTAGCTGAGGATGTTTTCGACCTTCGCACCGCGCCAGCCATAGATGGACTGGTCATCATCGCCGACGACCGTGATATTCGCGGTTTCACCGGCCAGCATGCGCAACCAGGCATACTGCACCGCATTGGTATCCTGAAACTCGTCCACCAGGATGTGATGAAAACGCTGACGGTAGTGGTCCAGCAACGCCGGGGACTTCAACCACAGTTCGTGTGAACGCAACAGCAACTCGGCAAAATCGACCAGCCCGGCGCGCTGGCAAAGTGCCTCGTAGGCGGCGTAAATCTCCAGCTGGCGTTTCAAATAGGGATCATTGCGGTGTTCGATATGTTGCGGTCGGCGACCTTCATCCTTGCAGCCATTGATAAACCACTGCATCTGTTTCGGTGGCCACTGTGCCTCATCCAGTTCCATGGTCTGCATGGCGCGTTTCACCAGCCGCAGTTGATCCTGTGAATCCAGAATCTGAAACCCCTGCGGTAATCCCGCTTCCTGCCAGTGGCTGCGCAACAGGCGGTGCGCCAGCCCGTGAAAGGTCCCGACCCACATGCCGGATGCCGGCGTATTGATCATCGATTCGATTCGGGCACGCATTTCACCGGCGGCCTTGTTGGTAAAGGTCACCGCGAGCACCGCGTACGGCGACAGGCCCTCGACATCGATCAGCCAGGCAATGCGGTGTACCAGTACCCGTGTCTTGCCACTGCCGGCACCGGCCAGTACCAGCAAGGGGTCCGCTGGTGCGCACACCGCCTGTCGCTGGGCGTCATTCAGCGATTCAATTATTCGGGAGACGTCCATGGCGGGTGATTCTAGCAAATCGTATTGTGCCCGTATTCCGGTATTCACAACCCTGGTGTTTTACACTTGATGTATTCTTGTGCTACAGGAATGATTCTGATATGTATTGTGCGCGTGGCCGCCGGGGCTTACCTGGCCAATGATTTCATGAGCGGTCATTGCCTGTCACCCGAGGCAAGGAACAATTGATTATGGAGCATCCATGTTAAAAATACTGCTTCTGCTGGTTATTGTCGGCATCGTTGCCGGGCTGGTATGGATGGTTCGCGGCAGACAACCTGCTGTCCCCCGCCGAGCCAGCTTGCAGAAATACGAGGAAATCAATCCCGGCGATGATCCCGGGGCACGCCTCGGCGGCCTGGATAAATTAAAAAATAACTCCCTCTTCTGGGGTGTCGAAATGGGCCAGCCAGGCTGTGAGGCCGCGATGGCGCTCCTGGACCAGCAATTTACCTTTGACAAGGCACCGCGGCTGCCACTGGATGGCTGCACTTCCGCCATGTGTACCTGCCAGTTCAAGGGCCTGAAAAACAGGCGCAGCCAGCATCGGCGCCAACAGGAAGAGCGTCGCGTTGAAGTACGTTTTGAAAAGGAGAAGCCTGACCGCCGGTCCCGCAAGAACCGGCGGCGCAGTGATAGCTGGAACGATCACACACTGTGAGGCGTGATCAGGCGACCTGTGCGAGTAACTTCCTGTTCTTCGGGGAATTCAGGTTGACGGTCCTTGGCTTGGAGCCACCAAGGTAGGCCTCCAGCGTCACCACCGGTATCTGGGCCATATCGACCAGCGGGTGCATCTGACACTTTTCGCAGGCAATCAGCTTCGGCGGGGCACCTGCCGGGGCCTTGCCAACCGGCCGCTCGCGCAGGTTCTTGCAGGTGGTGACACTCAGGTAGGCCTGCTGGGGAATGCAGTAAAACATTGAATCCGTATCCAAATCACTACTCCTGTGTTGCCCGACAGCAACAGACGGGCATCTCTTCACTAAAACGTGGAATTTTACCACAATGCCTTACCCGGCGCAAACTATACTTTAAATATCAATTGCTTAGTCTGTACAGGGCTTTTGTCGTGCGCTGGAATACTGCGTCAGGAGCGCCGTCCCCGGCGCGATTGAT
>Ga0316197_10001808_pt1 | contig 15192 bp, 13 predicted proteins | sample OudBiesiAoxic_MG_FD_204939 | JGI IMG/M metagenome (GOLD analysis project Ga0316197, IMG submission 204939) | Coastal sediment microbial communities from Oude Bieten Haven, Netherlands - site A oxic | ecosystem: Environmental > Aquatic > Marine > Coastal > Sediment | place: Netherlands...
CTGGGCGAGCGAAGAGCTTGGTTCTCAATATTTATCTCGATTCTGACACGATCTTGCCGATCGTTGAACCTCCAGGGAGAGCGCTAAAGTACTCGTGGAAAATAACTAATCCAACGTTGCAAACTGTTCGCAATTATTTTCACAATCGGATAAGATTCTGCTTCTGGAGGGCGCGAAACCCGATGATGGCTCTGGATACGGTGGATATTAAACGGCAGGTACGCGTCATGATGATTGACGGCGGCCACCGTGTTCGCGCCCACCTCAATACCCTCGGCATTCATATCGGCGATTGGCTGACAGTGGTCGAGCGGGCTCCCTTTCGGGGGCCCGTTCTGGTTGAGATCAACGGCACCCGCCTCGCTCTCGGACGTGGGATTGCAGCGAAGATCCAGGTCGAGATGGACGGCGCACTGGAACCGCTGGTGCGACGGCAGCCGGAAGCTGAGACCGAGCAGCGATGAGGTTTGTCCTCGCCGGACAGCCGAACTCCGGCAAAAGCACGATCTTCAATTCTGTTGCTGGCTACCGCGCAGCGACCGCAAACTTTCCGGGTTCATCGATTTCCTTTACCTTCAGCCGGGCGCTGATTCTCGGCCACGAGGTCGAGGTAGTGGACCTCCCCGGGATCTACTCTCTGACTTCTTCGAAGGAGGACGCCGGCAAGGCCGAGGGCTATCTCCTCGAAGAGCCCTACGACCTCATTATCAATGTCGTTGATGCCAGTCGCCTCGGCAGGTCGCTCGAGCTGACCATGCAGCTGCTCGAGCTCGAACGGCCGATGATCGTTGCTCTCAACATGATGGACGAGGCGAAGCGTGGCGGCATCGAGGTCGATCACGAGGAACTGTCGCGGCAGATCGGGGTGCCGGTAGTGCCGACGGTCGGCCGGCGGGGCCTTGGACTGAAGGAACTCTTCAGGCGAGCATTGCAGCACGCCCACCAGGGCGAGGACAGCTTTGCCCTCACCCTCGACCGCGAGGTCGAAGAGGCGCTCGAAGAAGTGGCTGAGTTGCTCGAAATAAACGGCGTCGGAAACAGCGTGCCGCGGCGGTTCGTTGCAGAGAAGCTGCTCGAAAGGGACCCCCATTTCGAACGCGAGATATATGCGCAGCATCCAGAGCTCAAGAAACAGGTTCGGGGAGTCGCGGCGGTGTTACAGAAAGCCCACGGCTGGAGTGCCGACCAGGTGATCTCGGGGAGCCGCCACGCCGTTGCCCACTGTATCGAGGAGGAGTCCGTGACCCTCGAACGCCCTCAGATCGGTTGGCGGGAGTGGGCGGACCGGGTATTCCTTCACCCCTGGACAGGTGGGCCGGTGATGGTGGCGATCCTCGGTCTTCTGTTCTGGGTCGTGTTCCGGGTCGGTCAGCGCCTCGAGATGCCGTTGGTCGAGATGACAGATCAGCTCGGAGCTGCTCTGGCCGAAAAGCTTCCACCGGAGACCCTCGTCGGGACCCTGGCCGGTGGCGCCCTGACCGGCATCGCGGGTGGCGTGGCCATCGTTCTGCCGTATTTGTTGCCCTTCCTGATCGGGCTGGCGATCCTCGAGGACAGCGGCTATCTGCCGCGTATGGCATACATCCTCGACAACTTCATGCATCGCATCGGACTGCATGGCAAGTCGGTGCTGCCCCTGATCCTCGGCTATGGATGTTCGGTCCCGGCGATCATGTCGGCGCGAATTCTGCCGTCACTTCGAGACCGTCGAATAACTGCCGTCCTGGCTTCGTTCATCCCGTGCTCGGCCCGCACGATTGTCATCTTTGGTCTGGTGGCGGCTTACATGGGACCGTGGTGGGCGCTCGGGATCTATCTCCTCAACCTGTTGATCGTCGTCGTGTTGGGTAACGTACTCGCACGAACCATGGAGGGCTCGTCGCCGGGGCTGATTCTCGAGATTCCGGAGCTGCAGCTGCCTCAGCTGAAGACTCTTGCGGCCAAGACCTGGCTCACACTCAAAGAGTTCATCACCATCGCCTGGCCCCTGCTCGTCGCGTCGTCGGTGGTCCTCGGTCTGCTCGAGTGGGCAAATGCCGCTGCGACCATCAACGCGTTGCTGGCGCCGTTGACGGTATTTCTCCTCGGGCTGCCGGTGGCTGTCGGGATGACTCTGGTCTTCGGGATCCTGCGCAAGGAGCTGACGCTGGTGATGCTGGTTCAGGCCCTTGGAACCTCCCATCTCTCGGCGGTGATGAGCGAAGGACAGATGCTGACCTTTACCCTCTTCGTGGTCTTCTACGTGCCGTGCGTGGCAACGGTGGCGGTGATGGCAAAGGAGCTTGGTTGGCGGGACACCGCCGTGATTTCCGCATTCTCGGTGGTGTTGGCACTCGTCGTCGGGGTCGCCGGCCGTTTCGGCTACGCTCTTCTCGGATGACTCCTATTCGGGTCGTTCGCGCCGGCGCCGCTCTTCCTCTATGTGACGCTCGGCTTCGGCCTCCTCGGCAAGCCTTCGGGCTCTCTCAGCGAGCTCACGTGACTTCTCCCTGGCTTCGCGGGCGGTTTTGAATGCCAGCTCACGAGATTCGGCGTGGAGCTCCGCGACTCGACGCATCATCTCCTCGCGTTCGGCCTCGGAGAGGCGCATATGTTCTCTGGCCTGACGCATGTGTTCGCGGGCGTCGACCTCGGCCCGTCTCCTGAGTTCGCGGACCTCTGCCCGGAGCCTCTCGCGTTCGGCTTCGGTCAGACGTGAGCGTTCCGCGACCTCGCGCGCCTGCTCTCGGCTCCTCGCTTGAGCTTCAAAGCGCTCTCTCCGTTCTTCGAGTTGTCGATTTCGCGTGTCATCTCGAGCTGCGCGCTCACGTTCATCAGATTCCCCAGAAATGGGCGTATCAGTCTTGGACGGAGGCTCTGGTGCGGATGGAGAATCCGGAGAGACCGGAGTTCTTTTTGAATCTGGCTCTGTTGCCGGTGCGGGTTCAAGCGCAGACGTCGGTGCAGTGACAGATCGTGGTTCCGAGGCCGGACGGGGAGGGACATCGGGCGCGGGCGCGACATCGGCCACCGGTGCGACCGGCGGGGAAACGCCGCTCGAGGGCGGCACCGCAGGAGGTGCCGGGGCTGTCGGCATCGCAACCTCGGGGCCGTCCGCGGGTGTGGAACACGTCGGAGCCGATGCCGCATCAGAGCCAGTGAAAGAAATGTCGGCGTGAGCGGAGGACGGCGCGATCGCCGGCAACATGACCACCGACCCGACGACGAGCGCGATCAGAATTGGAGCGGTCCACCGTGTTATTCGATATTGGCCGGCGGTATCCGAGATCAGACGACGGACGCGACGATCGAGGCGCGGGCCTGAAGCAAAGGCCGTTGCCGGCAATCCTGGGACATCCGAGATGCCCCAGTGGGCGACGACCACGAGACACCGAGCGAGACCGAGTCGGTCGCCGGTGCAGGCCACGGCACGTTCGTCGGCCAGATGTTCCGCGATCTCCTCGAGCCGGCGCCGGACGAGCCGATTGAGTGGTTGCAGAAAGAAGATGGCTTCACCGAGCCGGTAGAGAAGCTGCCATGCCGGATCACGGCGAGCCAGGTGCGCCAGCTCGTGCGCGAAGAGGCTTTTCTGATGTTCTTTGGCAAGGTCTTCGACCCGTTCGGGACAGCAGATCTCCGGTTGTTTGATGCCTGTGGCAAAGGGTACTGCGATGGCCGCGGACGTGCTCAGACGAACCGATTTCCGCAGACCCATTGCGGCGGCAAGGCGGTCGAGGAGCTGCCCTCCTGGGCGAATGCGTCTTGTCTTGAGCAACAGTCTGAGATCGACAATCGAGCGCGCGAGAACCAGTAAAGCCAAAAGCGATCCGACGACCCACAGCGAGAGGAGGGCCACCGGCCAGGAGTCGAGGGTGGAACGAATGCCCGGTGTGGGTGAGAGACCGGTATCCCGTGCGATGACACCGGTGGCGGCGGTGTCACTGGCCGAGATCACTTTCGTCCGAAAAAAAGCGGTGATGTCCACAGACCCACCAACCGGTTCGACGCCGAATCCTACCTGCAGTGTTGTCGTCAGGAGGCCGCCGATCAGGGCGGTGCGGAGGATGGTCTCCTGCAAGGCGAGTCGACGATCACCCAGAACGCGTGAAAACAGCCAGGCGGCGCCGAGCAGCACTGTGCTGTGGATCAGATAAGTGAGGATCCAGGATGCGATAGTCGGAGTGCTCATCGGTTCTCTTCCTTTCTCGTCTCAACGTTCTCGAGGAGCGTGCGCAGGCGCTCGACTTCCGCCGCGTCGATGTCGTGATCGGCCACCAGGTGCGATACCAACGCTGCCGGATCGCCGGCGAAAAGTCGGTCAAGCAGCTCGCCAACCATCGTCGATCGGACCTCATCCTCGGTGACCGTGGCCCGGTAGACGAAGTGGCGGTCCTCGACCCGGTGGTCGACAACGCCCTTGTCTTCCATCTTACGAAGCATGGTGGCGATGGTTGTGGGCGCCAGACCGCGCTCGTCAAACAGCGCCTCGTGGACCTGGGCCACTGTTGCCTCATCGCGTGACCACAGCACCTTCATGATGGCGTGTTGGAGCTCTCCGAGTGTGTGTTTGCCCATCGGGGCCTCCTTGAACTACCAAGGTAATACTACCGAGGTAGTTTGTCAAGGATTTCCGTTGATTTTTCCCATAACTCGTTTTGTTCAAACCGCTAAGATCGCAAAGAGCGAAAAGAAATTCAATCTAGATCGATCCAGGTCTTAGACATTCTTAGCGGTCTTGGCGTTCTTTGCGGTTCAATAAATATCCTCGAATAATGCACGGCCGTCGACTGAGCGGAGGGCCCACCTGGGTGGGCGAACGGGTAGTCGGATCTCCGATTATTGGGCGAAGTAGACCGTTGGATCCTGAACGCCCGCCTCTTCGAAACCTCGTTTTCGGAGAATGCACGAGTCGCAGTGGCCGCAAGCGAGGCCCTCAGGAGTCGGGTCGTAACACGACCAGGTGAGGCGGTAGTCGACTCCGAGCTCGAGGCCGAGGCGGATGATCTCGGCCTTGGTCAACTCGAGGAGTGGCGCACGGACCCGGAACATCACGCCGCGCTCGGCGCCGGCGACGGTGGCCAGGGTGGCGAGATCTTCGAAGGCCTGGAGAAACTCCGGCCGGCAGTCTGGGTAGCCCGAGTAGTCGACCGCGTTGGCGCCGATGAAAAGCTGGTCGGCCTCGACCACTTCGGCGAGGCCGAGAAGCAGCGACAGCATTACGGTATTGCGGGCAGGCACATACGTGACGGGCACATCGCCGGTTTCGGGATCCTGGTCCTTGGGGACCTCGATGTCGTCGGTTAGGGCCGAGCCTCCGATTGCCCGGAGATCAAGGGTGATCAAACGGCGTGATGCGGCCCCAAGGGCGTCCGCCACTTTCCGCGCCGCTTCAAGCTCTACCCGGTGGCGCTGGCCGTAGTCCACCGTCAGGCAGTGGCACTCGAGCCCCTCTGCCCTGGCGATGGCCAATACTGTCGCCGAATCCAATCCTCCGGAGAGCAGCACGACGGCACACGATTTAGTCATGGGGACATTCTCGCAGGAGAATAGGGAATTAGGAATTAGGAATGAGGAATGCCGTCCGTACCCCCGGCACTCGATGCTGGATGCTAGATACTCGATCCACCCGCTCACCCCAACGAAAACAGCAGATAACGCAAAGAGATGCAGGTTATCGATCCCGCCCTTCCGCCCCAAACGCGAAGACACCAAGGTTTCGGAAAACGTACCGAGGTTTTACCTGTATTTTCCTCTCACATCGGAAGACAACATCACCTTTGGCCGGGAATGATTGACATCTCGATGCCAAGCCTTCCGAATAGGCAGGAATCTCTTCGTGAAACCGTGGTGTCCTTTGCGTCTTGGTGGTGAATTGAGTGGATGGGTGGAAATTCCGAACCCGCCGGCGGCTGCTGAGGCGGATCAGGCCTCATCTGAAGGAGGAGGCCATGAGCCGCCCGCAGGCGACGGTGCGATGCGTCGGCCGGAGGCCGACAGCAAATCCGAAATCCGAAATCTGCGAAGCGGCATCAGCCGGCTTCGCGGCGGGCTTGTTCCCAAAGCTGATCGACAGTCTCGTCGTCGGGGGTCGGCACAGCCGCGGCCCTTCGGTGAAGGTCGCGGGCCAGCGTCCCCATGCGAGCGTTCATTTCCGCGAGCCGGCTGGTTATGGCCGGATCATCCTCGGCGATTGCCTCCAGGTGATTCACGATCTCTTCGATTCGATCGCAAGCGTTGCAGATGAGGATGCCGTGGTTGCGCGCATGGATAGCGGTCACCACCCGTTCCGGCAGATCACCCCAGTCGCTCAGCGCGCCCATTTCGAGGTCGTCGGCGAGCACAACCGGCGACCCCGGCAGGTTTGCTGCCCGCTCGACCACAGTCCGAGACAACGAAGCCGGTCGCTTGGCATCTCCCAGTCCCGGTGTCAAGACGTGTGCCACCATGACGGCCGGGAAATCCGCCCCCAATTCTTCGAAGACATTGAGCTGAAAACGCAGTCCTTCCTCGTCCGCCTCGAGAATGGGGAGCTCTTCATGGGTATCAGCAGGTACCGGTCCGAGACCGGGGAAGTGTTTGCTACAGCCCGACACCCCCCATTTCCCGAGGCCCTCGTTGAAAATGCGCGCGAGGATTACGACCCGGTCGGGATCGCTGCCGAAGCACCGGCCCTGGCCGCTCAGGCAGCCACCCGGGCAGTCGAGATCGACAACCGGTGCGAGATCAAGCTGAATTCCGAGGCTGCGGCAGGCGGCGCCCGCAGCCTCGCCAAGAGCCCTCACCGCGCGACGTCCGGCGCCGGCGGCCTCGGCGGGCGTCGGGAGATCACCCCACAGCCCCGACAGCCGGTTGACCATGCCACCCTCGAGATCGGCGGTGACGAACGGCCGCGGGTCGAGGTCCTCGAGACTCGTGACCAGTCTGCGCGTTTGCTCCGGGTTTTCGATATTTCGCGAAAAGAGGATCACTCCCACCGGCTGCGCTCTCTCAAGCAGAGCCATGTCGTCGTCAGTGACCGCGGTGCCGGGAAGCCCGACCACCAGCGGCAAAAGTTTAGTTTTTTTCATGCACCTTTTCACGAAGCTCGGCGAGCAATTCGAGCGCCTCGCGTGGGGTCAGTCCGTCGACATCGAGGCGGCGCAGGCGGTCAGAAATTTCATCCACAGGAGAACGAAAAAGATCGAGCTGGTTGATTCGCTCGGCGTTGGCTGCCGGCGGTTTCTGCATCACCGGATCTCCGGAGATCTTCAATTCGTGTCGTTCGATATTGGCCAGCACCTCTTCGGCGCGACTGCAGACCTCGTCCGGCACCCCGGCCAGCTGCGCGACGTGAATGCCGTAGGAGTGGTCAGCTGGACCGTCGGTAACCCTGTGGAGGAAAAGAATCGAGCCTCGCCATTCCTTGACCGCCATCGATCGGTTGATCAGTCGCGGCAACATCCGACCGAGCTCCGTGAGCTCGTGGTAGTGGGTCGCAAAGAGAACGAGTGCTGCGTGGTCATCGCGGTCGTGCAAATATTCGATGATCGCCCATGCAAGTGACAGGCCGTCGAAGGTCGCTGTGCCGCGGCCGACCTCATCGAGAATCACCAGCGACCGCGGCGTCGCGTGGTGGAGGATGTTGGCGGTTTCGGTCATCTCCACCATAAAGGTGGATTCTCCCTTGGCCAGCATGTCCGAAGCGCCAACCCTCGTAAAAATGCGATCGGTGATGCCGATCTCGGCCTCGGTGGCAGGTACGAAACAGCCGGCGTGCGCCATCAGGGTGATGAGCGCGCACTGCCTCAGGTAGGTCGATTTACCGCCCATGTTGGGACCTGTGAGGAGCACAATCTGGCTCGCTTGCGGGTCGAGCCGGCAGTCGTTGGGAATGAACGGAGGGTCCTTTTGGAGCTCCTCGAGCACCGGGTGGCGGCCCTCGTGGATCGTGATGCCAGCCTCCTCCGCCATAACCGGGCGGCAATAGCCCCGACGCCGGGCGCGGTCGGCGAATGCCGCGAGGACGTCGAGCTGGGCAATCGTGGCGGCTGTTGTGGTAACTCTCTGGGCATGGCTCGACAGCTCCTCCACCAGAGCGAGAAAAAGCTGGCGGTCACGGGCGGTCGCCAGCTCCTCGGCCGCCAGAATACGCGACTCCAGGTCCTTGAGCTCGGGTGTGATGAAGCGTTCGGCGTTGGTCAGCGTTTGGCGCCGATCGTAGTCGTCAGGTACTCGGTCGAGATTCGACTTGCTGACCTCGATGAAGTAGCCAAAAACCCTGTTGTACTTGACCTTGAGGGAGCCGATTCCTGTGCGTTGGCGTTCGCTGGATTCGATACCGGCCAACAGCTCCTTGCCGCCCCGAGCGAGGTTCCGCTGTTCGTCGAGCTCCTCGTCCCATCCGTTTGCCATGACTCCGGCGCCGGCAACCTGAGCGGGTTCGGCCGCGAGCCGTCGATGCAGCAGCTCGGCGAGGTCCGGCATCGGATCGAAGACTTCGCTGAGTTCGCTGAGCCGCGATGACGTCGCGTGGCGCACCGCCTCGGCGACTCCCGGCAGGCGGTCGAGACCGGCGCGAAGGCCGTGAAGCTCGCGTGGGGTGGCGAGGGCCAGACCAACACGCGCTGCGAGGCGTTCGAGGTCAGGCAGGTTTTCGAGGGCCTCCCGCATGTCCTGCAGGAGCCCCGCGCTGTCTACCAGCTCTGCGACCGAACGATGGCGCTCACCGATTTCCTCGAGGTCGATGCTCGGTCGCACGAGCCAGTCGTGCAACATCCGTGAACCCATGCGGGTCCGAGTGTGGTCGAGGATTTCGATCAACGAACCATTTCGCGACCCGTCCACCCCACGATCCACTTCGAGATTGCGAAGGCTTGCCCGATCAACGACCAGCGCCTCGCCGCTGTCACGGCAGATAAATTCGCGGAGGTGGTTGATGGCGCCCTTCTGGGTGCTTTCGACATACCCAAGCAGGGCGCCGGCCATGCCCACAAGGGGTTCGCCGGAATCGAGGCCGAAACCCCGAAGGGAGCCGACCCCAAGCACCCGCCGCAGCCGTTGTTCTCCTGCGGACGGCGAAAATGTCTCGGGTGGGACGGGAGTGACCGTTGGCCGCGGGATCTCGGCGGGCCACACCTGTTGCCACCCGTCCCAGTCCTCGGCGACCAAGACTTCGCGTGGTCGGAGCCGCGCGAGGTGCTCGGTGAGGGTTGCTGGATCGCTGCTTCGCAGCCCTTCGAAGGCGCCGGTGCTGATCTCGATCCACGCCAGGGTGGAGGATTCGTGGTCGCTGCCGAAGGCGGCCAGATAGCAATGCTCGGAACCCTCGAGGAGCTCGGTCGCGGATATAGTCCCTGGGGTGTGGGTGCAAATTATCTCGCGACGGACAAGGCCCTTGGCCTTCGCCGGGTCTTCGACCTGCTCAGCCACGGCCACCCGGAATCCGGCGTCGAGCAGCTTTCCGAGATAGCCATCAAAGGCGTGGTGTGGGACGCCGCACATTGGTGCATCCACAGAGTCGTTCTGCCGGCGACGGGTGAGGGTGATGCCGAGTACTGGTGCGGCCTGTTGCGCATCCTCGAAGAAAAGCTCGTAGAAATCTCCCATGCGGTAGAGCAACAAGGCCGAACCCGCCTGTTCCTTGAGATCGAGGTACTGGCGCAGCATGGGGGTCATCTTCACCTGACGTCTCCTCCAACCATCCGGTGACTCATCCAGTCAACGGCGGAAACTCCATCAGCAATCGGCGCGTCGCTTTGTCGAGTTCCTTTCGCGGTTCGATGACGTTCATCTTGATTTCCGCGATCTGGCCGGTCCACAGGATCTCCGCGGTTACGGGGTCATGCATTTTGACGACCAGAGTACCTCTCTGGCTGGAACCGCCATAGGCGGTAGCCATTGGTTCGGCGGTCTTTCCTTCGGGCGCCGTCTGAGCCTTTGTGCCGCCGCGGAAGATGAGGTCGAAACTGACCCTGAAGTCGGGCGAGCCTTCCTCGATTCGGGTGTAGCCGCGGTTGATGAGTTCTGCCTCCAGCGCCTGCTGGGCCATTCGCTCGAATCTTGGGTACCGCTGGTAGTCGGACCGCTGGCTTTCCGAGGCGAACCGGAAGCTCTTCCAGTCACTAAAAGCCGTGGTCTTGCTGTAGTCGGTTCGGACCGGAAGGTTGGAGGTTGTCGACGTGCAGCCGGCAAGTGCCAGAAACGCGATAACTGCGACCGAAATACTGGTCCTCATTTACCTCCTCCACATCTTCGAGTCATTTGCCCAGAGTCCGAGAATCGACGATTCCGGTCGGTGAGTCAAGCTCATATGTAGCTCAACCTTTGCCCCCACGGACCCACCACTCCGAGTCGCGGTCAAACCACCATGAAGCGGAATCTCCCTCAAGGATTCTTTCGGCCAGACCCTTGGCTGCGTCGGTCCGCAGTCGCCGGAGTACGAACGGCGTCCAATCCTCGGCGGCCTGACAGCCTGAGTCCAGCCTCTCCTTGAGCTCGAAAAGCATTTCGAGTTGGTCGGCATCGTGAGCGAGGACGGCCTCGGCCGAGGTCTCGTCCCGGTATTCAGCCATCAGCTCCCTCAACTCTTCGCCAAACGGCAGTCCACGGGTCATGTCGTCTGCGGCTCGTGACTCGTCGGCGGTGACATACTTCTGATTGACATAATTAAGATCGCTGGTGCGTGCCTCGGGCAGGTCGTGTGCAAGGGCCAATCGCAGCATCTTGTCGGAATCGACTGTACCGTCAAGCCGCGCTAGCACGAACGCGATCATCGCAGTTCTAAAGACGTGCTCGGCAACGGATTCCGATCCGCTACCGAGGAACTGCCACCCAGACCTCGGTGTCCGTTTGAGCATTCCAACTTCGAACAGAAATTCCACAATCCGATCCACTATCCCTCCCTCTCCGCAGCCAGTGTATCTGGTTCCCGTCCCCCGTTCCCGACGTCTCGCCCGCCCATTGAGTGCGCCTGACCGCTTCGACGACACCGGTGCCCAATGAGAGGCGCGTAGGGGCTTCGACGACACAGGTGCCACCCGTCGCATTGTTTGAATTCGTCGCGCTGCATTTGAGTAACCCCTTCCGGGCAAACAATGCGACGAGTGGCACCTTGCTCGCTGAAGAGAGAGGCGCTTAACGGGTTTGAATTCTCCCAACCACTCCTCCCGGCACCACCTCGGTGATCGTAGTCGGCGTCACGACGTTCAGCAGATCCACGTCAGGCGTGGTCGTCGCAGTGACGCGAACATAGTTCGGCGTCAGCCCGCTCCAACGGAGGACGTCGCCGTGATCTTCGGCTGTTTCCCAGAGGACGTCCACGGTGCGGCCGACGAGCGTCGAGTTGAACTGGTGTTCGAGATCTGCGGCGAGGGCGTGCATGCGCCGGCTGCGCTCCTGCGCGACGGGACCCGGGATCTGTGCCGTCATATCTTCTGCCGGTGTGCCCTCTCGTCGCGAATAGCGGAAGATGTGCAGGCGCGAAAAAGCCAGTTCCTCGACAAGGGTGATCGACTCCTCGAACTCTTCTTCGGTCTCTCCCGGGAAACCGACGATGATGTCGGATGAGATAGCGAGACCGGGCACAGCTCGGCGAGCATCTCGAACCAGTGCCGAGAACTCCCGGCGACTGGTGCGCCTGGCCATTCGTTTGAGGGTTTCATCGCAACCGCTCTGTAGCGGTAGGTGGAGGTGTGGCAGCAGCCGTGGGTTCGAAAAAATCTCAAAAAACTCGGCGTCGAGGTCCCACGGTTCGAGCGAGGAAAGCCGCAACCTCTCGACCGAGGTTTCGGCGAGTGCCCGCTCGACCAGGCGCTGCAGACCTCGCTGATCTCCGAGGTCGTGGCCGTAAGAACCAAGATGGACACCGCTCAGTACAACCTCCCGGTAGCCCAGTCGGTGCAGTTCGTTGAGTTCTTCCATGACGGCATCCGGCCGGACACTGCGGCCTGCACCTCGGGCGATCGTGATCACGCAGAAGGTGCAACGATTGTCGCAACCATCTTGGACCTTGAGAAAGGCACGGGTTCGGGTGGAATCGCCGGGTTCGAAGAGCTTCAGGTCGTCGGGTTCGATGGACGCCGTATCGAGAAGACCTTCAGCCTCGGCGAGTTCGAGCAGTCGTTCCTTATCGGCGTTCCCGACAACCAGATCAACGCCAATCTCGACCATCTCAGACGGAGCGAGCTCGGCGTCGCAGCCGGTGACGATGACTGCCGCTGAAGGATTGTTTTTTTTGAGCTGGCGGATGAGCTGGCGGCTCTTGCGCGAGGCAATCGATGTCACAGTGCAGGTGTTAAGGATGCAGATCTCAGCCGGAGTGCCCGGCCCGACCACGCGGTGACCGGCCTTCGCGAGGCCGCGGGCCATGGCTTCGATTTCGCCGATGTTGAGGCGGCAGCCAATGGATTCGAGACGAACCTGCACCGTACCCTCTTCACTTCAACCATTCACAGCTTTAGAAATTGTTAACCCTTGAGGAGATTCTTGATCTTTTCCCGGATCTTGGCCTTTTCTTCTTCGACGTAGCGCTCGTAGTTGATCACGTGACCATCCTTGACGATGAACATGATCGGGTTGTGGTGGACGTCGCCGTAATCGTTGAACTGGATGATTCCTGTGACGCCGGGAAACTCCTTGAGGCCGAAGGCCAGAATTTTGCGAATTTCGACGGGGCTGAATGATTTGGCCTCACGGGCCACGAATGTCGCCACTCGCATGGCGTCAAAGGCATGCGCCGCGTAAATGTCCGGGTCCTTTTGGAACTTCTGTTTGTAGGCGTTGACGAAGTCCTGCGTGAGCTGAGCTTCAGACTGGATGTCGAAGGCCGGCTGCGGGAAATATACGCCCTCCACCAACTCCGGATTGTCCTCGACGATCTGACTCGTATAAAAGGCCGACGTAGCGCAGATTGGGCCTTCGAAACCTCTTTCCCGAAGATGTCGGAGCGCCTTGACGGTCTCCTCTCCGTAACCGATGATGTACACCGATGCCGGGCTGTGTGCGGCGAGAAGATCGGCAGATTCAGATTCCCAGCCATCGTCATCAAGCGCCACCCGACCGACGATCTCGCCTCCCATTGCCTGCTCGAAGACCAGGCGGAAGGGGGGCTCGATACCACGCGCCTGTGCGGAATCCGCGGCGTAAATGAGCACCGAGGTTTTGTCCTGGTCGTCATAAAGAAATCGACCGGCCCGACGACCCTCGAGCTCGTCGGAGGCGAAGACTCTGAAAAACCTCCGCGAGTCTTTGGTGAGGCTCGGAGCCGAGGCTGATGGCGAGACAGCAATGGAGTCGGTATCGTCAAGTACCGGGAGCAGGGCGCGCGCGGTATCACTGGTGGTGCCGGCTATGAACAAAACCGCGCCTTCGCCCGCGAGACGCTTCATTTCGGCGGCGCCGGTCGCCGGATCGGATTCTGTGTCGCCCCAGAGGACCTGAAATCCGGCTGGGAGAGAGTCCTGATCCATTTCGAGAGCGAGGTCGATGCCTCGCTTCATGCTTTCGCCGTAGGTGCTGGCCTCACCGGTGGTTGGCAGCAACACGCCAACCACAGGCTTGCTGGTGCACGCCGAAAGGGCGACAACCGCGGCCAGGATCAGCAGTGTCGTTGTCATTGTTTTCGCGGGTTTCACGGCTCCACCTCCTGCGAGCACAATTATCTTGCCCGACATCATACAGAAACCCAAAGCTCATGTGGGTTCGGATCTTGATTCGTTACCCGAGGATGAGATTCACGCCCATAGCGATGACCGCAGCAGCGAACACGACCCTGATCGCACGCTCACCGTGGGTGATCGTGACCCGCGTGGCCAACCAGGCACCGGCCGCGTTGCCTCCTGCCAATGCCAATCCGCCGAGCCACCACACCTTGCCCTCCAGGGCAAAGACGAGGAGGGCTGGAATGGTGTAGATGCCGACGATGAAGACCTTGTGCATGTTGACCCGAATCAGGTCGAGGCGTAGGAGTTGATAGAGGATTGGCATGATGAGAAAGCCGACTCCGGCCTGGAGAAATCCGCCCCAGAATCCGACACCGACCATCGCGAGATGGGCGAGGACCGGGCGGCTGACACCTTCATCTCCGTCCGCCGATGACGGCCTCTTGCGGAGGATCAGGAAAATTGCCGCGACCAACACGACGCCGAGGATCCGCTTGAACAGGACCGGATCGACGGCCACCGCGGCAAACGCTCCGGCCACCGCTCCCGGTATCGTGCACAGGGCGAGCCCAAAGCTGCGGCGCACTTCGGAGTATCCCTGGCTCCGAAAGCTCGAAACCGCGGTGACGTTCTGAATCAGAATTGCGACACGGTTGGTACCGTTGGCCATCGCCGGGTCGAGCCCGAGAAAGATCAAAATCGGCAGAGAGATCAGAGAGCCGCCGCCAGCCATCACGTTGAGGAAGCCGACCGCGATTCCGGCTATCGCGAGAACGGGGAAATACCACGGTTCCATGCGAGCGGTACTTTAGCAGGGGAGAACCTGCAAAGAGAGGCGCAATGGGGCTTCGACGACACCGGTGAAGCAGTTTGCACCCGCCAATTAAGAGCGCTGGGCCGCGTCGACGACACAGGTACCACCTTTCGCATTGTTCGCATTGGACGCGTTCCGGAATTTTGGGGCGACGAAATCGAACAATGCGAAAGGTGGTACCTCCCACACCGAAGCGAGAAGCGCTGGTGCGCAGGGCCTATCGTTGCGGAGGAAAGCTGCTGAGAATTTTGGCGACCCGTTTGGCAACCTTCTCGTCCGACGGGTTGGTGTTGGTAAACGCGCCTTCGCCGACACCACGCCATACGAGTTCCCGGTTTCGACGGTCGATGATGTCGATGACAAGTGTTCCCTCGGGGAAGCTGTTGACCCAGGTCGAACCTCCGCGCCAGCCCCACCTTCCCCAGCCGTACCCTCCGGCGCGGTTGATCACGACCCGGCGACGAACCGCGGTGTAGAAGGTGACCAGGAAGTCTGCGTTACGGGGTGAGGCAGAATCGAATCCTTTGGCGTAAAGCTCCGCGGCAATCGAGACGCCGATGCGTTGGTCGACGATCGGGCTCATCTGCGGTCGGCGGTTTTTTTTGCCCTGACGTTCGAAGAGGGCGAACGTCGAATAGGCGCTGAAGTTATTCTGCGTGTTGTGGTCGGCCCGAACTGTCATCGAAGAGCAGGCGAGGGACGGGATGAGCAGGACGAGAGCGAGGCTAGTCAGGACGAAACGACGCATGGTCTCTCCCTTCA
>Ga0316197_10001809_pt1 | contig 15191 bp, 12 predicted proteins | sample OudBiesiAoxic_MG_FD_204939 | JGI IMG/M metagenome (GOLD analysis project Ga0316197, IMG submission 204939) | Coastal sediment microbial communities from Oude Bieten Haven, Netherlands - site A oxic | ecosystem: Environmental > Aquatic > Marine > Coastal > Sediment | place: Netherlands...
CCAGGGTTGCCTCGATGATGGCGGTGCGTCCGAGGCAGATCGGCGTGGCATGGGTTTCGACCACGGAGCCTTCGCCCTCGCCGCCGATGATCGTCATGACGATGGTCCGGGGATCCGGGCAATGGAAGGTGGCATCCACCTCGACGGCAAAGGGACCGAGTACTCTTTTCGCGACGCGCACGGTGACTGCTTCCTCCGTGAGGTCGATGACTTCGAGGCGGCCGAAGGAGTAAGGATGAAAGTGTGTGCCGTGCCAAGGGTCCAAGCGATTGGCAATGACGTCCCGCGGCTCGCACTCCGCCCATAGGTGGATGACGCCGTCGATGAACGTCTTCGGTCGAGGGGCCATGAAGGGTTGATCGGTGAGGGCGACGCCGGGCTCTTCATCGTCGAGGCGCACCCACGTGAGAACACCGTCATCGAAGGTGGGCAGCGGCTTCCACGAGCCGTGACCCTCGTCGCCGATAGCCAGACCGTGCCAAGGGCAGACGAGCCGATCGTCACGGACCAGACCCTCCGCGAGCGACGCGCCCATGTGTGGACACTCGTTCGGCGCAAGACGGACACCGTGGCTGGTTCGCCAGGCGACCAAGTGTCGGTCGCAGATGCGCACGCAGCGAGGCGCCGTCGTAATGCCGCGAGAAGCCCCGACCACGAACCAACCACCGGAAGGCAGTGCCAGCGCTCGGGCGAGGGCTCTGTCGATGCGCTTGGGGTTGGCTTGTTGCCAGTCGGGGCTGTCCTCAATGGGCTGCCCCACGGATTCATCGAGTCGTCTGCCGAAGATCCAAAGTGGTTTCATCACGCTCGGTCGTGTCTTCGGGCCCGTAGAAGACCGCGCCGGGGCACGGTCGTGATCGGCCCCGGAACGACTCCCAGCGGGGCCAACAAACAGTTGGCTGCCATCATCCCCGAAGCGGCAGCGCGTTCCATGAGCGCGCTTGGAAAGGGAAGTTTGATCGAATCACCAGCGAGACACAATCCGGGAAACGGAGTCTCGACCGTAGGTCTCGCAGCATCGGAGCCTGGAGTAAACGACGGGCAGTCTTGATGAAGCAGGAAGCGCTCTTCCACCATCTCTGCGTCGCGGGTTTCCGGATAGAGATCGTGGAGGCCTCGGAGCATGTGGCCCTTGATGTCGTCGGCACCGAGCTGCGGATCTAGCGCGTAGGCGTGCAGCTCGACCACCGATCCACCGCACTTCTCCGCCCACTCTCGGCTCTCGTCCTCGAACAAATGATAGAGGGAGATGTTGTGGAGACACTCGTACTCGGTGACCCCCACGAACGGAGCCCGCCCCTCTTCGGTCGGTTTGTTCAACCACAATCGCCAGACTGCGAAAGGATTGGTCAGACCTAGCGAGTGGACGCGCTGCAACCACGATTCTTCATGCAACTCCGGTGAAGCGTCCACGAGCGCCTTTAGCGCGGGCACGGTCACCGCCAAGACCACCATGTCGGCGACGATCTCCCCAGAGCTCGTGTCGACGACCCAACCGCCTTGCCGACGGTGCAGGCGAGAAGCCACACAGCCGCACTCGACGGTGGCGCCGCGCTCTCGGAGGTAGTGAGCGAAAGGTTCCCAATAGGCGGTGGAAAACGGCCTTTGGGCGACATCGAAGAGGAGTCCTTCGGGATTTCGAGTGAAGTAGAAGTGAAACATCATCAGCAGCTCAGCCGCCGACATGTTTTCCTCGGGATTGAAAAACGAATGAGCGAAGACGCCGAACAGCATCGACCGGGCTTTGTCCGGGAAGTTGAGAGAGTCGAAATAGTCGCTCGCGCTCTTATCGTCGTACTCGGCGTAGGTCCACTCCGGATCGAAACGGAACATGTCCAGCGCGGGTTTCCTGTTGACCTTGAACAGGTCTCCAAAGCTCATGTACTTCGTGCGGTGAGTGAGCTGGATGACGTTGAACGGTGACCTTCGGACCAACTTGGCAAAGGACTCCGACGTGCCGTCCGGTCCGAGGACAGGATAGTCCTCGACTGAGGCGAGCTGCGCGAGCTCGGGGTCGACCCGCCTGAGTAGGGCACGAAGATTGTAGTACTGGCGAAAAAAGGCGTGAAAGCCGCGCTCCATTTCGAAGCTCTGGCCGTCGCTCAACGTCTCGGTCCAGGCTCCCGCACGGCCACCGAGTTGGCTTCCGCGCTCGACCAGGTGCACGGCCACCCCTCGTTCAGCCAGCACCGTCGCCGCAGCGATTCCGGCGATCCCACCGCCGACGACGACCGCACTCGTCCCCGCGGGCACGTTCTCCTGGGGTGCGACCGCGGGCGGCGCGGGTCCGGTCGGAGCTGAGGTCACTGAGGCCTCGCCGCCAAGAAGGTGTGAACGATGCCTCGTTGCCAGCCGTCCATGGGCTCCTCTCTAACGTCGATGAACCCAGCTGCAAGTAAACGCTTCTTGAAGGCCTCCACGCCGTCGAAGTGGTTCACGCTGCGCCGTAGATAGCGGAATAGCTCGGAGGAGCCGGTGGTCAGAGCACCGAAGGGGATGATGATGGTGCCCGCGACGAGGTTCCAGATGGTTCTGCTGACCCGGGAATCAGCCACGGAGTACTCGTGAAAAGCGATCGTGCCGCCGGGCTTCAGGAGCTCGAGAATGCGGCCGAGACAGAGGTCGGGGTCGGGCATGTTGCGGATCCCGTAAGCCATGAAGACTCCGTCGAAGTGTATTGGCTCTAGTCCCGCAGACCGAGGGTCCATGGCATCTCCACAGACGAAGCGAACGCGCTCGAGCTGTGGCTTGGTTTTCGCAAGCTCGAGCATGCCTGAGGAAGCATCTAGCCCGGTGATGGTCGCCTCGGGATACGCATCCACCAGGGCCTCGGTCGACAGACCTGTGCCGCAGCAGAGGTCGAGGACGTTTGCATTGCGAGCAAGCTCCATCCGCTCAGCGCTCCAGTGCAGGTGCTTGCGATAGCCTGGGTTGAGGCGATTCAGCAGATCGTAGCGGTGCGCGATTCGATCGAATTCACCGGGAACCTGGGTCTTTCGGAGTTGAAGATCATTCATTTTGCATGAGGGGCTAGGGGCAACCCCGCAGCTTGAAAAGCACCGTCTGCCCGCCGGCAAAGTTGCTATCATAGCCCTTGGGGATCATTTCGGAAGCGCAATCGCGCGGTACCAGATGTTATGTCGCGTCGCCCCGTCACGCCGACAGGGCCTTTGTCCGCCAGAACCCACAAACCCTAAACCCTGGTCGAGCAGAGGCAGCTCTGCACTAATCCGTGGTCCGAAGAAACGGGCAGGTCAGCACCATCCGCGTGATGGCGAGAATGGGACAAGGGAATGAAGAACGAAGAGCTCATCAATAAGATCAAGACCATCAAACAGACCCAGCCGGGGAACCTTATGGCGCGGCATTTCAATGTGGAACATTTCCTCTCCCTCGATGAGGATTCACGTCAAAGGTTGGCGAAGATCATCGCGTCCGGCGTCGAGAACCCCGACAGCCAGATGGGTGCATACGCCATGAACCCGGACGACTATGACGCGTTCGCAACGATGCTCGACCCGATGATCCGCGATTCGCATGGCATCCCAGCGGACAGCAAAATCGCCCAAGAGCATGATTGGGACATGGCAGGCAGCGCATGCGACCTCGGAGCGATTGATGAGCGCCTCAAAGAAGTCTCGATGCGGGTGCGCGTGGCGCGCAATGTCGCAACATTCCCCTTACCCGGCGCGATGAGCAAGGAGCAGCGCGTGGCCTTTGAAGACGTCGCGGCTCAAGCCTTCGCTCAGCTGATCGAGGCCCCGGCGTTTGGCGGCCAATACCTTTCGATTACCCCCGGCTCGACGAACGAAATCGATGCAGACGAGTATCAACGTCGCGTGAAAGCCCACCAGATGTTCAAGGACATGAGCTCCGATCCATATCTGAAAGTCGCCGGCATCAGCGCTGACTGGCCCTGCGGCCGTGGCATGTATGTGTCGCGCGACGGAGATTTCTTGGTCTGGGTCGGAGAAGAAGACCACCTGCGCGTCATGGCGATGCAGCGCGGTGGAAATCTCAATGCCCTGTTTGAGCGCCTTCGCACGGGGCTCGAAACACTTGGAGCGCTGCTTCCGCCTTTCGCCACGTCTCCCCGCTATGGCAATGTCACCTCTTGCCCGACAAATCTCGGTGCGGGCATGCGCGCGAGCCTCCACATGAAGCTGCCACGGCTCACCTCGAATGGCGGTGACCTGACGGGGCTGAAAGCGGAGGCGAAGAAGCTCGGCCTCGCCGTACGTGGTGCAGTTGGCGAGCACTCGGGAGCCGGCGAAGACGGCCTCGTCGACATCTCCCCAAGCGCCCGGCTCGGCGTAACCGAAATGCAGATCATGCGACGACTGTATGGTGGTGCGGCGGCGCTCTGGGCGATGGAGCAAGGAAACCCCTAGTACATCTTCCGAACCGAGGGCTGACCAACGCCGCGGAGCGCCATCGCCAGATCTCGCTTGCGATCTTCTCCGCGAGACCCTGCGCGGGGCCATTCAGGACAACCTTTTCTACTCACTCAGCTCCTGAATTGCGCAGAACTAGATAGTATGTCGCGTGACTCACAGCGCAGACAGGGCCTTTGAATTCGCCATGCCCCTTCGGCTTCGTGTAGGGCGCGACGTTAATCGGCCAAGGTCTCGGTGCGGAGCAGATGTATGTGATGCGCGCATTGGTCGACCTCGCATGTGTCGACGCGCTCGACGCACCGGTCGGCGTCAACGTCCCCGACTCCGAATGAGCGCGCAAATTCTGCGCGAGCGCCGAGAAACGAGAAGGCATCGCTTGTTGAAAGCGCTTTTCAACGACAATCGTTTGATTTTTCCAACGAAATGTTCACAATCGACGCATCTAGTCTAGGGTGGAGATTGGCTAAGGGGATTATGATTATGAAGAAGAGCTTTGGGATTCGTTTTGTGTTGGCTGCGATGATGGCCCTCTCAGTGGCTGTGACCGGCTGTGGCGACGACGGCAACGGCGGCAACGGCGGCAACGGCGGCACTGCAGGCGACGGCGGCACGGGCGGCGACGGCGCGGCTGGCACCGGCGGGACGGGCGGCGATGGCGCGGCTGGCACCGGCGGGACGGGCGGCGACGGCGCGGCTGGCACCGGCGGGACGGGCGGCGACGGCGCGGCTGGCACCGGCGGCAGCGGCGGCACGGGCGGCACGGGCGGTACTACGCCCGTCTTGTTCGCCACGGACATCCAACCTTATTTCGAGGCGGGCATCGCGAACTGCGTGCAGTGCCACAGTGATGCTACGTTCGCCGGTGGGGGGGTGAAGCTCGACAGCTATGCCAACATGGAGGCAAGCGCAGGCCCGCTGTGGGTTGCCGGGGACTCGAGCATGGGTATCCTGATCCCGCGGCTCAACGCTGATCACAACAACGGTCCGGCAGACCCTCCCAACGGCGATGCTTTCGTCATCACCCTCAGTGAGTGGATCAACGACGGCGCGCTGGACAACTGACGGACTGAGACGCGAGTCAGGCTATCCGGGTTGTGGCCTCTTAGCCCATCGGGCTCAGGCTGAGAGCCGAATAGCGCGGTACTAGCTTGTTATGTCGACTTGCGGCGCACTCTAGACCGCATTTGGATCGCTCATCTGCGTCTCCACTGCGTCTCCCTGCATCTCATAACTCCCTTTCTTCGTTGCAACAGCCTCGTTCCCGCTCTCGTCGCCGTAGAAGTCGAATCGCATGACCGTCGCGGTGTGCGGCGCGACTGGCGACGAAATGACGCCATGTGCCGGGGTGCGGAGTCTTCTGAATCGCCTTCCGTTGGACCGTGAGCTTCCGCTTGAGGGCCCGGGATTCGATGGCTTGGCGGAGCGCCAGTTGTTCCAAGAGTCGTTTCCGGTCGCGGCGGGACACGGGTAGGGTGCCGATCCCGCTCCGCTGACGACGATACTTCCGCTTGAGTTGTCCACGCTCGCGAGAGGCGGTGTCTCGGTAGCTGCTCCAGGCGCGTTGCCGCTGTAGACGGGCCTCGTCGAGTGACTGCTCGTATTCCTTCCACAAGCCCTGCGGCGCGATGGCCGGGGTGGGGGAGTACCGCCGGGTCGCAGTTCTTGCAGCTTCGAGCTGATGCGTGGACGCTGACTGGAAGGCTCCGAGTCGTTGGCAGAGCCGTGGCTTGCTGAGCTCGCGGCCGACGAACGACGCCAAGGCTGGCGCACACTTCATGCAGGTCGTCCCAGCTTCGTACGAAGCGGCGTGAGTCCGAGCTCTCGTTCGAGCCCACCGCCCGAAGCCTCTTCGGCGCTCGTACTACTCGCAGGGCAGTGCGGCCAGCGCTTCTTCGAGATGCTCGGCGATCGACGGATCTGGCTGCTTCCCGGCCCAGGTTTCGAGCTGCGCCCGGACACTCGCGCAGCGTCGTCGTCCCGAGGAAGTTGCGACCAACGCATCGATGGCTTCTCGTGCTTTCACGGTGTCTCCTGCCCTGACGGCGAGGTCATAGGTGGGAACGACGATCGGTCTCGGCCAAGGCGGGGACGGCATTGACGAAAGGTGCTTGCGAAGGCCGACTCCATTCGAGCGCCGATAGGCGACCTTGGCGAAGTAGTAGTGAATGCTGGGATCGTCGGAGTGATCGCGAAGGAGCGCGAGGTCGTAGGCCTCCTGGCTCGCGTAGGCTTCACTCGCTCGATGGGTTTGAATCGCCGCGTAGACCAGCAAGCCGAAGCCCAACACAGAGAGCAAGAGCTGGGCAGCGCTGCCGAGAGAGGCTGCGCGGATGATGTATGGATAGAGGGCGAGAAGCCCCAGAATCGAGGGCATGTACAGGTAACGGTCGAAGCCCAACCAGAACGTGCCCGAAACGATGACGACAGGCGCAAGCGTCAAGAGCGCGCCAACCCAGTATGCGAGGCCTCGCAAGTCGCGGCGGTAAATCAGGAACGCCAGAAAGAGCATCGCGACCGCCAGCCCCAGCCACTCGGACGTGGTCCAAGGCCCGAACAACACCCAAGACAGCGATTGCATTGCCTCGGCCCTGAATGCGAGGAGCGCCTCGGTCCCCTTCCCCGCTAGTCTCGGAAGAGTCGACCAGAGCCTGGGGTCGGTGAACACGTTTTCCGATACGCCGAGCTGGCCCCGAAATGGGGCGTAGACCGCTCGGAGAACGAGGTGTGCGGCGATGCCGGCCCCAATCGCGCCGCCAGCGCGTCGCACCTGCAGGGACGGCATCCGAGTGCTCCACGCCAGCCAAGCGGACAGCGCGGCAATCGCGAACGGCAACTTGGAGCTGGCGCCGAGGAACGCGACGAGGCCCAGCACCAACAGGGAGGTCTTTCCGCGTCGCGGGGCCCTCCGCATCTGGTTCAGCAACAACGCGAGCGCGACCAGCCAGAACCCCGCGAGAAGATCCGAGCGGCCGTTGATCCAAACGTACGACTCGACGTTCACTGGATGAAGAAAGAACAGTGCGGCGACCCCCGCCGCGACGATATCGGTCATACGGCTGCTGTCGTCGCGGGCGACCGAGCTGGCGGCGGCTTGAGTCCGCAGGACGAAAAAGAAGAGCAGGCTCGTCGCCGCGTGCAAGAGCCAGCCCAGCGCGTGGTGCAGCCAAGGCTTCGGTGTCAGCAGATGCGACGCGATTAGCGTGAGCATCGTCACCGGCCGATAGGGTCCGGCTTTGTCCTCGCCGAACAGATAGTCCGCTGCGTTGCGCTTGAATACGGCCCCGAGCTCCGCCCAGTCGGCGTAGAGGTAGTTCTTGACCATGTGCCAGTCGTCGCCGACCCAGTTGCCGGAGAGCCCGACCCAGGTGGCGGCCAAGGACACCAGGACCAAGAGGAGCGCAAATCCCCCTAAGCGAACCCAATGCTGTCGTTCGGCGCGCTCCACGCCGCTCCATGGTAGCGACACTGGCCTAGGTGAAGCGAACTTTGGGCGCGACGGGGTCGAATCCGAACTCCAGGCCGGTGGAAGGGTCTGAGAGGCTCGCTCTTTGTGAATGCCCTCACCACCGCGCTCATCGTTTACCTGGAACCGCGCGCCGCACCTCGTCCTCGAGCGTGCGCTTGTCGAAGATTCTGACCATTGGAGCCTTGCCGAGAGCGCGTCTGAAAAGCGCCGACATGACTACCTGCGGGCCACGTAGCGAACGGTGCAGGGTCGATCCGCGCGCGCCACGCCGCCGATCTGGCGCGGTAGAGGGAGCGGCTCGTCGAACTCTGCACGGAGCTCGTAGCGTCGGAAAAGCTCTCCCACCGAATGGCGAATGGCGGAGGTCGAGAAGCGGTGGGCGGGGCAGGTATGCTTGCCATGGCCGTAGGTGGTGACCAGCTCGCGCGCGGGCAGATCATTGGCACGAAGAAAAGACGCGCCTCGGTAGTTCTTCTCGTCGAACTGGTCGAGCCCTTTTGCAGCAGACTGATTGGTGACCGATAGCATCGTCGCAATCAGCGTGCCCGGTTCCACGCGATAGGTGGCTTTCTCGTCTGCGATTTCGACTGGACTGACGACTCGCCGCAAGACGATCGAGCGCTGGCTCATTCGAATGGACTCATGACTGAACGAATCGAGAACGCTATCGCCCTCGGAGAGAATCTGGTCGACGATGCTGGGGTGTCGAAGTGCGAAAATCAGTGTCCACGCCATCGCCGCAAACAGGTTGGATTGCGACCCCATCTGAACGACGATCACATCGCGGGCGATTCCGACGTCGCGCGCGGGGCTCGGCACGTCGTCCCAGGACGCGCAGATCCGTGTGAAGAGATCGCTGTCGTTTGCATCGGTGCTGCGGTGGCGCTCCCGAAGCATGTCCGCAAAGATCGCTTCAATGGCGTGCATGGCGCGCCGCTCTCGCCGTTTTCTCGTTGCAACCGCCAGGAGGGCCTTGTGCGGGTGCACGAAGGATTCGGACGCGTCTAGCTGCTCGAAGTGCGCAGCGAGCGCGTCGAGTTGCGCGTCCGAAGCCGCGCTCATGCCACCCCAGCTCGCGAGCCCCATTCGATGCGCGAGTCGCTTGGTGAACGCGAACAACTCGAGCGACCCCGACTCACCTAGGGCGGACAGCTCGACCTCGACCGCTTTGTGGAGGTGGTCGAGGTAGACTTCCACATCGTCGCGGGCGAACAGATCGTGCGGAAGGGTCCGACGACCCTCGAATAGCTCGATCGGCACCTTATGGCTCAGCAGCGTGAGGTCTGCGAGCGCTTTGCTCGCGGACTCTTCCGGCAGGCGCCAAAGGTTTCGGACCCCCGCGGGTGAAAACAGGCAAAACAACCGATAGCCAAACGCGTCTACGAGAAACGTATCGCCGTGGTGTGCCCGGCACTCGTTGAAGAACTCGGTGGGATCTCGAACAAGCGAACGCCCGGCGCCGACCCACGGCAAGCTCCCCGAGACGATAGGCGGCGTCGGATCGATCGATGGACGTTTTCGTCGGATCGCGGAAAGGGCTCCGCGCACGCGAGCGATCGCAGCCGCGACGGGACCGCGCGTGCCGATGCCGTAACCCTCCACAATGTTCACGACGTTGGGGAGATTGACCGCCAGCTTGAGATCGCCATCGACGCGAACCTTGCCCGACATGAAGGCGCGCATCGGGTTCATTTCGCCCGTGGTCAGCGCAACCCAGTCGTCGGACGAGACGTGGATCGATGCATCCTCTTTCGGGCCATCTCCGGTGGTTACAAACGGAGAGGACGCGCCTCGTTTGAGATTGAGGGTCCAAGTGCCGCCGTGGTCTCCGGTGAGAACGAACTTGAACACCGCGTCGGGCTGCGTTGCAGCGTCGGGGTCGTCCCGCGCTGCCTCCTCGAACGCCGCAAAAAATTCGCCTGGAGTACGCATCGTTGGCGGCTTGCGCCTCGCCCAAGCATGGCACACAGCTTTGGGCAATGGCAGAGGCGCTGCGAGATAGTTCAACTATCGACTCCGATGAGCGAAAGCCTCGCGGAGAAGAGCGGTTTTTGAACCTGGAGGGCCGGGGCCGAATTCGCGTGGTCGAGTTCAAGGGGCCGAAGGGTGCGCCTACTCTGGTCCTGCTTCACGGGCTTGGTGCAACGGGGCCGCTCAACTGGTTTGCGGCGTTTCCCGAGCTTGCGCAGCGGTACCATGTGGTGGCGGTGGATCACCGGGGCCACGGCCGGGGCATTCGAACGCGCTGGTTTCGATTGAAGGATTGCGCGGACGACGTCATTGCGGTGGCCGACCAGCTTGGGATCGATCGGTTCATTGCAGTTGGCTATTCGATGGGTGGTCCGATCGCCAAGCTCTGTTGGAACCGGCACCCGGACCGAGTGCGCGGCCTGGTGCTCTGCGCGACCTCGAGGTACTTCACGCCGCAGCAGTTTCCCATTCTGACCCGCGCGGTCTTGCCTGGTGCTGTGATCGGCGCTCGATTGGCGCCCAAATTGGTGCTCGGTCAGATCATCGAGAACATGGTCAAGACGGTACCGAACCAAGAAGGCAAAGACTTCGCACGGCGTGAGATGTCGGGGGCCGATCCGGCAACGCTCGCCCAGGCCACGCGCGCGGTCCTTCGCTTCTCGTCTCGCGACTGGGTGTCGAACATCACGGTGCCGACCGCGGTCGTGATCACGACGCGAGACAAGATTGTGCCCACGCGACGTCAGTACGCGATGGCCGCGGCGATCCCTGGCGCCAAATCGTTCGAGGTCCACGGCGACCACTTCGCATGCGCTGCCCGCAAGTCGAACTTTGTGCCGCAGTTGGTCGCAGCCTGTGAGTATGTAGATGCCGAGGCGAACATGCGACACGCTCCGGCCGCATGAGCTGCGGGTCTTGAAATCGGTCCGCTTTCTCTCATTCGACGATTCGGATGAGATGCGTTGGCGCCGTCGTGAGATGCGTGTCGTCGATCGCGTTCAGTGAGGCTCGAACTTCGCCTTCGCGCGCATGGTGCGTCAGGATAGCGATCGTTGCTGTGCCGTCGTCACCGGCGTCCCTGTCCTGAACCATCACCTCGATGGAAATGCCGGAGTCGCTCAGTTTGCCAGAGAGCGCCGCGAGAACGCCCGATTCGTCCCTCACCGAAAACCGAAGGTAGTAGCGAGACGAAAGAGCGCCGGTTGCTTGAAGCTTCTGCTCGCCTTCGGAGGGGAGATGCCATCGCCTCACGGGCGCGCCGGCGATTGAGTTCTTTGCAATGTCGATGATGTCGCCGGCGACGCTGGTCGCTGTGGGACCGGCGCCCGCCCCGAGGCCGGAGAGAAAGCTCGGCCCGACCATCTCACCTTGGATCGCGACGGCGTTGAGAGCGCCGTCGACGTGAGCCAGCGGGTCGCTCTTGGGGACCAATGCCGGATGGACCCGCAAATCCAAGGCACCGCTCTCGAGGCGCTCTGCCACCGCCAGGGGCCGAATCACGTAGCCGAAATTGCGCGCATACTGGATGTCGCGGGGATCGACCTCCTCGATGCCCTCGGTCAGGAAGTCGCTCGGCAGGACGCGCGCGCCGAACGCAAGGCCCGCGATGAGCGCCAGCTTGTGACCCGCGTCGCCGCCGGTGATGTCGAGCGTCGGGTCTGCTTCGGCAAACCCCGCATCTTGCGCGGCTTTGAGCGCGTCGGCGAACGCTGCTCCTTCGTTGGCCATGCTGGACAGGATGTAGTTGCTGGTCCCGTTGATGATGCCCCGAACGGAACGAATATGATCGGAAGCGAGCGACTCTCGAATGACGCGAATCACGGGGATGGCGCCAGCGACCGCTGCCTCGAAATACAAATCGCAGCCATTGGCCGCGGCAAGGTCGAACAAAGCCGCGCCGCGCTCGGCCAAGAGCGCCTTGTTCGCGGTGACGACATGCTTCTTCGCCTCCAACGCCGCGCGCACCAAGCGCTCGGCAACGTCGACGCCACCGATGAGCTCGACGACGATATCGACGTCGTCCCGTTTGGCGAGCTCGAACGCGTCGTCGAGCAAGGCAATGCCCGGGTCGAGCGCGCGAACGATGTCGAGCCGGGCGGGGTCTTTGTCCGCCACTGCGGCAAGCCGGACGGGCGCACCCACGCGCGCCCTAATGACGTCTGCGTGCTGGAGCAAGACCGTCACCAGGCCTTCGCCGATCACGCCGCAGCCACAGATTCCAACCCGAATTTCGCGTATCAATTCAGTACCTCCGAGAGGCGACCACGGTAGCACGAGGGCTGGTTTCACCAAAAGGAGGCCATGCGGTCGGCAGTGCGGAGCTGCTAGAGTCGGCGCGGCGACTCATGCAGCATCCAACGACCGACGACGAGCTTTTCCGGTTCGACAATAGCTACGCGCGCCTGCCCGAGCGTTTTTTTGCACGCCTTCCGCCGACGCCGGTGTCCGCGCCGCGCCTCATCCGACTGAACGAGAAGCTGGCCCTCGAGCTGGGGCTGAGCCCAGAGCGATTGGCCACGTCGGAGGGGATCGAGGCACTCGCCGGGAACCGCGTGCCCGAAGGCGCCGAACCTTTGGCGATGGCGTACGCAGGCTTTCAGTTTGGCAGCTGGGTGCCGCAGCTGGGCGACGGGCGAGCCATTCTTCTTGGGGAGTTGATCGATCGCGGGGGTATTCGTCGCGATGTCCAACTCAAGGGCTCGGGTCGTACCCCGTTTTCTCGCGGCGGAGATGGGCGCGCCGCACTCGGCCCTGTGTTGCGCGAGTACATCATCAGTGAGGCCATGGCGGCCTTGGGCATCCCCACCACGCGTTCGCTCGCTGCGGTGGCTACGGGCGAGTGGATTCGCCGCGAGACGGACCTTCCGGGCGCTGTCCTGACGCGAGTGGCGCAGAGCCACATCAGGGTCGGGACGTTTCAATTCTTTGCGGGAAGGCGCGACGAAGCCGGCATCCGCGTGCTGGCCGATCACGTCATCGCCCGTCACTACCCTAGGGCTTCTGAATCAGAGAATCCGATCCTCGCGCTGCTCGGCGACGTGATCGAGCGGCAGGCGGAGTTGGTCGCCCGATGGCAGCTGGTGGGGTTCATTCATGGGGTGATGAACACCGACAACATGTCAATCGCCGGAGAGACGATCGACTATGGCCCCTGTGCGTTCATGGATAGCTACCATCCCGACACGGTCTACAGCTCCATCGATCATCGGGGGCGATACGCGTACGGCAATCAGCCGTCGGTTGCGCAATGGAACCTCGCCGGGCTGGCGAACGCGCTGCTGCCACTCATCGCCGACGACCAAGATACTGCGGTCGAGCGGGCCACGGAGATGATCCGATCATTTCCGACCCGGTTTGCCCATTACTACTGGCCAGGCCTGCACCGGAAGCTCGGCCTCGTGGAGGCTCGGGAAGGGGACGTCGAGCTCGTTCAGGATCTGCTTCGACTCATGGCGGAGAACGCAGCAGACTTCACGCTCACATTTCGACGCCTGAGCGACCTGGTCGATTCGAGCTCCCGAAACGATGACTGGGTGAGTGGTCTCTTCGACGACCCGGCGGCTTTCGATCAATGGGCCGTGCGTTGGCGCCACCGCCTTGGCGGCGAAACGCGACCGACGGCTGAGCTTCAGGCTGACATGCGGTTAGTCAATCCGGCGTTCATACCGCGCAACCATCGGGTCGAAGAGACGATCAAGGCGGCGGTCGAACAAAGCGATCTCGAGCCGTTCGAGCGGCTCATCGAAGTGCTGGCGTCGCCCTACGAAGACCAGCCGTCACACGAACCTTATGCTGAGCCGCCGCGGCCCGATCAGATCGTCCGTGAGACGTTCTGCGGGACCTGACCGGCTTACCTCGAGGACGGTTGCGTTTTCAGGGTCACTTGATCGAGAAGCCGAACCAAGTCTGCCCTTCGACGCTGGAGCCGAAGCCAGCGTTGGTGCCCTTCACGTCGGCCGAACTCCCCATTCCGACGGAGGCGAGGCTGAAGGCGTACTCTCCTTTGGGCAAGGTGATTCCGGGCGTGACCTTGTAGCAACCGTCGCTGATCTTCTTGAACTTCAAGGGGATCGAATTGTCGGTGGATTTTCTGTCCTTGCTGCCACCCCAGTTGGTCGTTCCGCCGACGACGAGCTCGCGGTACTTCTTCTTGGTCGAAAACGGGTACAGCTTGATCTGTTGATTCGGGTGAAACTGAGCACTGAATGGTTTGAACGCAAACGACTGAGACGCCTTAACGGTGACGCTCGCAGTAGGCTGTTCGAGACGAACACTGCTGTCGTAGCCTCTATAGATGCCTTTCTTCTTCTGCTTGGCTACGGCTTTCTCCATACTGAGCTCGTTGCCTGAAGCGCCGTTCTCGCTGATGGCGCTCACCATGTTGGCAAACTCGGGGCACACGTCGTCCGCGCTGGCGGTGGAAGAGACGAGGGTGAGCAACATGAGGATGGCTATGTGCTTCATCGCAGGAATCCTTTGCTAGTTACTGTCGTCATTGTCGCCGCAGTGCAGTGATACCGAATGCGGACCCCCTTTGTCCACTACGAAAAGCGCTCAACGAGCTTCGCAGCACCTTGCTTGGCAAGCCGCTACGGGAGGACGCGGCGCCGTTCTTCGGCATAGATTCGAAGCGCGAATTGGCCGGCAGGGTGGGCGCGCACTTCGCCGATTAGCGACTGTGCTTCATCGTCGAGCTCCTGGCGGACACGCGCCAATGCACGATCGTGACCCGATTGAGAGAGATTCAAGGCGCGAGTGAGCTGTGACCCGACCAAGGAGACGATTCGTTTGAACGCCCACGCCTCGCGACGACCCACGTTGTCAGCTGCGAGTTGCTCGATCATGCCGGGATGACGGCCTAGATGCCAGTACGCCAGCAAGCGGGTGTACGGACCGAGCTGGTCGCCCTAGTGGTCCGCGAGCTCCGAGACCTCGGTGTTTGGAAACAAAGAGCCGTCCCGACTTGCTGCGAAGCGAAGCATGTCCGTGGAGTCCGTGAGGAGAGCCCCATCGAGCCTTCTCGTTGTAGTGAGAGAAAGCCAGGGTGATCAATCGATGAGGGAAACGCTCCCCCTCGGGCAGGACACGCGTGTTCATGGCCTGCCGAGCATACTGACAGAAGCCGGTAACTCGACGCCGGGCATTCTGTCTGCCACGAATTCGGTGATCGTATTGCGCGCCGAGGCGCCCGCTTCGTCGTCGGAGGTGTCTTGGAACAGAGCGATGACGCGGGCCGCTTTTTCGCTGCCGCTCAGGGCTTCGTTTTCGGAAATGCGAAAAAGGCGGATGCGCAGCTTTCGGATCGCGACGAGGGTTTGCTTGGCCTGCCAGCGTTCGAAGAGCTCTTGGCGGAACTC
>Ga0316197_10001811_pt1 | contig 15180 bp, 16 predicted proteins | sample OudBiesiAoxic_MG_FD_204939 | JGI IMG/M metagenome (GOLD analysis project Ga0316197, IMG submission 204939) | Coastal sediment microbial communities from Oude Bieten Haven, Netherlands - site A oxic | ecosystem: Environmental > Aquatic > Marine > Coastal > Sediment | place: Netherlands...
ATAACCTCCTATCTGTCTTTTTTTTGAAAAAAAGTGTATTTTCAATATAATTTACTTCGACCCTTTGTGTGAAAACTATTATTTCAGAGCTTCGACCCTTTATGTAAGTATATAGCAGTAACACTTCGACCCTTTGTGTCATATATATTAATAAGTAATTCCTATTTTATGTATTCTAATAAGTGAAAAATAATTTTGGATAAAAATAATAAAACAAAACAACTTTCACTTATTTCAGAAAGCGAATTACAAGAAATCATCAGACCTGAACAAAATTTAGAAAAGTGGTCTGATTTTCTATTTCCACATCCTAAAACACCAGGATTAAATGAGCCTAGAGGAAAAGAATGGGAAATAGTTCTACCTAATGAAGAAATAGGTGTTGCTTCAATACGGGTTGAACCTTCTACCGCTCACCAAGGCTATACAACCAGGACTTATGATGTTTACCTAGCTCTAGTAAGGATATGGGAAAAACGAGGAAAACCAACAGAACCATTAAATACTTCAATGGCTGAAGTTTGTAAAATATTAGAACTTCCAACAAACGGTAAAAATTTAAAACTCATTGAAGAAGAAGGGAATAGGTTATTAAAAACTAATATTTCTTGGACTCTTGCTTATAAAATAGATAAAGATTTACATACTGTTAAAAATCAACAAATTTTGGATACTTTTGATTATTCTTCTATGTCAGAAAGGTTTGATAGAAGCAATAAATTTGAAAAAACTTGTAGTGTTAAATTTCATAGAAAAATACTTGAAAATTTATTAATCAATAACACCATACCAGTAAATTTTACCGCAAGAAAAAGTATTACCTCACCTATGGCTAAGGTTTTATATAGTAAGGTTGATAAAATACTTTATAGCTCAAAAAGACCCTATTCAAGAACTATTTTAAACCTTGTTCAAGATCTAAATTTAACGGAAGGTAGATATAAATATTTAAGTCAAAGAAAGACTCTTGCTGAAAAATTACAATTAAGCTTAAACGGTAAATTATTAAGTGATATGAGTATGCTTGTTGTCAAAATAGAATTGACGGCAAAAGGTAATGATTGGAAATGTATATTTACTTCATCAGTAACGCCTAAGAAACTTTCAAACCTTAAAAAGAGATCTCTTAAAGTTGTTAATACAGATCCAAATATTATAGAAAACATTATTTATCAAATAGTATCAATTGTTGGACACGAAAAAGAAAACATAGCTTTATATAAAAAATTTGCTCGTCATTATTCTGAAAATTTAATTATGAGAGCTCTTGGTGAATATAAAGAAAGGATTCATCAAGCCGGGGTAAAAAATCAACCGGCTATGTTCACATCAATACTTCACAGACTTGTACATGAATTAAAATATGAATGGATAAACGACTGTCAAAAAGATGGTAAAATTTGTAAATATAAACCTTGAAAAATTATGCAATAAAAGTTATCAACAGGTTATCCACAAACCGGTTTTTCATTCAAAAAACACTTCGACCCTTTGTGTTAGTCCCTTCGACCCTTTGTGTTAGTCCCTTCGACCCTTTGTGTAAATCTTATTTCTAAAAATAGCTTTAAATCAACAAGATAAGGGGTGTTTTTTTTCCTAAGTACTAATATTAAGTACTAATAATTAAGTACCAGTGAAAAAATGGTATAAAATTATAAGAAAAAAGAACAATATTTTTGTATATATTTTATTAAAAAAGTTATTTTATAGAAATAATGATTTTAAAATTTACTTCGACCCTTTGTGTTAAAAAATAGCGGGGGAAAAATAAAAAAATTTACCATCTTTAGTAATAAAAAAATGAATTCATTTGAAGCTAAAAAAATACCTATTCAAAATTTTTTATTGAAAATAGGGCATAATCCAAGTTCTCAAAAAACTAATGAAATTTGGTATCACAGCCCCTTCAGAAAAAATGATAAAACACCTTCATTCAAAGTAAATTTACTTTTAAATACCTGGTATGACTTTTCAACGGCAAAAGGCGGAACAATAATTGATTTAGTAAGTCTTTTATATAATGAAAATATTTCAGAGACACTCAAACGCTTAAACGATAATTACGATACTCCCCAAATTAAAAAATTTAATGTGCAACCGGCTATAAAATTTGAAACACAAAAAAACGCTTTTGAATTAAAAGAAGTATCAGATTTAAATAATCATAAATTGATCGAATATCTACAAACTAGAAAAATTGATATACATATTGCTAAGAAATATTTAAAACAAATAAATTTTGTTGTTACTAAAACAAATCGTCTTAATTTTGCAATTGCTATTGAAAATAAATTAGGAGGATTTGAATTCAGAAACGTATTTATGAAGGGATCAATCAACGGAAAAAGTTACACTGTAATTAATACTGGGGATAATAAAGATATAGCAGTTTTTGAAGGTTTTATTGATTTCTTGTCTTTTCTTACTGATCATAATTTACAAAACTTTCAAAGTACTGTTTTAATATTGAACTCAGTAAATTTAAGGAGTGATAGTCTTGATGTATTTAAAAAGAATGATTATAAAAAAGCTTATTTATTCATGGATAATGATAAAGCCGGAAAAGAAACCTATCAATTTTATAAAGACAATTTAATTATTCCAATAATAGATAATTCATCCATTTATAAAAATCACAATGATTATAATGAATACTTAAAAAACAAAAGCTCCTAGAATCGATTTAGAGAGCTTTTTTATACTCATGCAATACATATTGTACATATTATAAAAAAAGAGCTTAAAAGCTCGATATTAGCCTTTTAAATGTATGATATAAATATATACCACCCATTTTTTTATTTTTCCCCAGCAATTTTTTTTTTCAACTGAGAATTAAAAACGTTTTATTTCGACTTACACGTAGTTTAATAATAAAGAATAGCTATTGTACTTGCTCTTTCATCAGGTCAAGAACTGATTTTTTTCGTTCCTCCAAAAATAACAGATTCTTGACCTTCGAAAATCCCAAGTTTACAAGAGCTACTTTATTAATTAATTTTTATAATATGAGTTTTTACGAAAATGTTTCTGAGATGATGACCGGGTATTGAATATATTCACAAGAAAATGTGAAAGATAAAAAGATTTTATTAGTCTTACATTGAGAAGTTAGTTTTGATTGAGAAAATGTTGAAATGAGTTGGTATGTAACTGAATTTGATAAATGAAGTTGAGATATGTTTTGTTATGTTGAAAATCATTCTGATCCATTTTGTTCTGAATGGTGATATTCAAATTTAGCGGATTTACTTCAGTATCACGCTATTAAGTCTTACTTAGATTTATCTAAAAAAGATTCGAGGGTTTCACAGTTACTAAAAGACTTAATTTAAGGGGCTTTAAAGCCTCTTTTTTATCCCTTGATTTTTAAAAAAAATGAGTACAATTAAAATAGACAATTTAATAGTTAAATCGCACATTATGAGAACAATTACATCAACTGAAGCAAAACAATGATTTTGAGATATGCTTCAAATTATAAAATCAGAACCAGTGAAAATAACAAAACGTAATAAAGATTTTGCAGTTGTTATATCTTCAGAAGAGTACAACGATTTAAAAGCATTAGAAGTTTACGAAGATTTAATATTATGAAATTTGGCTATGCAGTCACTTGATAGCTGATTACATTCTGAAGAGAATACAAAAGACTTTTTTAGTAACTTAAATGCAAAGTATTTATGAGAATAACCAGGACTAAAGATTTTGATAAAAGCTTTTTTGAACTAGAAAGATCTAACCCTAAAGTTATTCCTGGTTTACTGAAAAAAATACAGTCACTTCAAGAATGAATTTTACGTAATGAATCGTTAGTTTGATTTAAAGATTTATATAAAATCAGAGTGTGAAAATACAGGTTGATTTATACAATACAAAATTGAGTTTTAATCGTTTTGTTAGCTGTAAGAAAAAGAGAAATCGCATATAAAAATTTAGAGAGAATTTTAAAAAACATAGGTATAAAAAAGTAAGGCTTGTAAGTCTTACTTTTTTTATGGTTTTAATTGATATCTACGTTCCTACTGAAAGCAAAGTTATTAATTAACCAATTTTCTAATGGAAAATTATGACGAAAAAAAGAATGACGATTATTGCAAGGTTACACACCATTTCCAGTTATTTATGGAATTGATTCTTGCTATTGTTGTCATTCTTATATGGATACATTATGGGTAGCGGAAGCTACTCATACTTTCATTTTATCTTTTTATGAAATAAGTCAATAAAATTATTACTTGATATCTATTTCAACCTTAAAAAATAACCAGGCATAGCCTGGTTATTTTTTTGATAAAACGTTTTATCAATGTGAAGAGTACGTGAATCTAATCGAGTTATGAGTGATTGCAAGATTGCAATGTTTCCGGAAATTTTTTTATCCCTTACAAATGTACCATTTGACAGAATAAAAAAACACCGTATAACATTACTCTTGCAAGGGTAATTCCCCTTGACCCCTTTTTAAAAAATTGGCTAACCTAATTATGTCTAAAACATCACAAAGCCTTACAAATTACCGCTCAAAAATGAAGCGTAAAGAAATCTATTTCACTCCTGCTGAAATGGACGATTTTAATGCGGTTGCATTAAAGGAGAATACAAAAGCCGGTATCGTTATTCGTAATATGGCTTTAGCTTATTTACAGGGGAATAGATTGCCTAGTTTGGAGGAGAAATTAAGGTTAGAAAAAATAGAAACAGAGCTACATGGTCTTAGTTTATTAGTAAGGAATATTGCTAATAATGTTAATCAAATGGCGCATCATTCTAATACATTAAACTATATGATTGATGAACAACATCTACTTCAGCACTTACAAAATTTAGACAAAAATGTAAAAGATACTATTCATAATTTAGTTGATATAGGCAAAAAATGATAATTAAATCTATGTCTAGAAAGGAGGGGTCTTTTTCTCAATTATATGAGTATATGGAGAAGGGGGCGAATAGAAAAGATGATAAATATAAATTTTCTTATAACTGCTTTGGTCGTAAAAAAGAACAAATTTTAAATGAGTTTTCAGATAATGCCAAACTGTTAAAACAGCGTAAAAATGGTGTGTATTTGTATCATGAAATCATATCGATATCACGATCAAAAAACCTATCTGAAGAAGCACAAAAAAAGGCTCTTTATGACATCGTAAATGAATATACAAAACGTAGAGCTTTTGGAAATTTAGCATGTGGGTATATGCACGATGAAAAAGATAATAACCTACATTTTCATTTAATGCTGAGTTCAAATGAAGTTGGTAAATCTAAAAGAACGAGCCTTAGAAAAAATGAATTTTCTACCTTAAAAATAGAAATGGAAAAATGGGTATTGCAAAAATATCCAGAGTTAGAACAAGAAAAAATCATCTCTAAAAAGAGTGAATATAGAGATAATAAAGATGAATTCACAGACTCCTTACAATCAATATTGTCTACTGCAAAAACAAGAGAAGACCTTCACGAATTATTAAAAAACAATCAAGCTTCTTATAAAGTAAGAGGCAATACAATTACATTTACCAATGAAAAAACGAATAAAAAACATCGTTTAAATACGTTAGGTTTAGGTGGTGAGTATGCTCTTATGGAGGCTAGATTCGAAGGTAAAGAAGATGTATTCAAGCGAGACTCCAAAAAACCAAAATTAAAACAAACAGCAGATGAATGGATCAAGGGAGATTTTTCAGAACGTGAGAAAAAAGCAACTAAAGAAAAATATCGTAAACAAAATAAAGCAGATAAAAAAGTAAAACCTGAATCAGAACAAAACGTTAAAGAAAAATTAAAAGAGACAGCAGGAGAATGGCTTGCCGGTGATTTTAGTGCGAGAGATGCCCGGGAAAGACAGAAAAAGTCTGAAGAGAATTTAAAAAAATGGAGAGATAACCAGGAGAGTAAAACAAATGAATTTGTTTTAGATAAAGAGGATCAAACACCGTTAGAAAATACAATTGAAATAACAAATGAATGGTTATTTGGTGATTTTACTAATAGAGATAATCGAGAAGTAAAGCGGAAAGCTAAAGAGAACTTAGAGAGAATGAGAAAACAAAAAGAAGAATCAAAACAAAAATCTAAAACAAAAGAAAGGGGAGGTAAGAAAATGTGATGAGTAAGTGGGGTAGTTGATCAAATAGCAAAACATATAGATAATGTTTTAACATTCTGATCAGTCAGAAAACATTATGAATATTTTCTAAAGCTGAAGATGTTTAGAGCTAAAAACAAAGAGAAAAATAAACATATAAAAATACAGAAAACTTATATTCATAATAATAAACAATGAAGGTAATTCGTAGAATGTTTAAGGGACTTGGTAACGCAGTAGGTTACTTAATAAAGGGATATGCTTTAAATAGAAAAGAAGGGGCTTCATTTTTAAATGAAAATGAATATTCAAGCTTCTTATCTAAAAAAGGTAAAGGATTAGTTTTAAATGGTCTAGACCTTCGACTGACTGAACAAGAAAGTTTTCAAAATGTATTAATGGCCGCTCGTGTTGGTGCAGGTAAAACGAGTAAATACATTATACCTAATGTACTTGATAAGGCTGATAAAAATTGCAGTTTAGTTATAAATGATCCTAAAGGTGAAGTGTTTGAAAAGACTTCAGGATTCATGAAAGCTAACGGCTTTAATGTTGTTGCTTTTAACCCTAAAGAAATTTCAGAATCTCATTTTTTTAACCCATTCACTGAAGCTAAAGACGATACAGAGCTAGAGCAAATAGCAGAAACCATTATTTGGTCAGGTAATCCAGGAGCAAAAGAAGCATATTGGAATAATGGGGCAAGTCGTATTCTTGCTGTACTTATCAAAGTTCTAAGTGTCGGTGATGAACGTTTTTTTAACCTTCCTAATTTATATAAATTAATGCAAAATTTTGGTGATGAGGGTAAAGGGTTAGATCATTGGATTATAAAAAACGGTTGGAATACAGAATATCCGAATGATGATTATTTACAACAAGAATGGAAAGGAGCTTTAACAGGTAATAGCGAAGCTATAATGTCTTTCGCAGGTGTTTGTATGAATGCTTTAAAGGCTTTCACTAATAGAGATATGAGGGCATTTTTTCATAAATCTGATTACAGTTTAGATAAGTTTAGAAAAGAAAAAACAGTTATATATTTTATTACCCCTCCTGAAATGCAACAGTATTACTCTTTTGCTATCAGTTTATTTTTCCGTAGTATTTTTAATGAATGCATGAGAAAAGAGCATTTATCCGGTCGTTCTTTACCTGTATACGTTCTATTTGACGAGTTTGGTAATAGCTTTGTGAGCGACTTCGCTTCAGTGGCTAATACTGTTAGGGGGTATGGGGTTAGTTTATCAATTATCCTTCAAACTATTTCTCAACTTGAAGATAAATATGGTCAATCTACAGCTAAATCAATTTTAGGCGCATTTAATACAAACCTGTGCCTTGATTCTTCAGATCCTCATACCGCTGAATATTTTTCAAAATTAGCAGGTAGAGTCCGTGAAATACAAATGAAAAATTCATATAGTGACCATAATATTCTTGATAGAGAAACAACCAGGCAAGAATATAATTTATTGAATACGAATGATGTTAGAACAATGCAATCTAATGAAATATTAATCATCTCTAAAAATAGAAATCCTGTGAAAATTGAAGTTACACCATACTTTCAAAATAGAAAAATATTAAAAAAATCATCTTTTCCACCTGTAAAAATAGAACATGATAGAAAGACAGGTTTTTATTTAGTTAATTTAGATAAAGGTAATAAATAAATGTATGAATTCTCCGGGTATAGATTTGATAACTCTTTTTTTGGATTAATGTTCATTGTCTTTTTTATTGGTCTTACTGCCGGTTGGTTTGTACGTAAAGGAACGGTGTTCGGATTCATTATTTTTTTTATTATTGTCGTTCCGGTCGGTCGAATTGTGATGGTTATTGATATATGGTTGCTCACTGTTCCTTTTATATTAGGGGTTCTAATTCATACATTTAAACCGTTAAAGGATAAATTCACATCGTGACTGAGATAATATTTACTACTGTATTCCTAATCTGTGTCGGATATGTAATAGGGAAGCTTTTTAAGGGCTTAAACCCTTTTAAATTAATATTTGGGTGTAGTTTTGGTTTTGCTGTCTCTGTGGGGCTGTTAGAGGCTAATAACAATCTATATACAGGATTGTTTATTGTTGGCTTCCTTTTGAATTTCGGTAATCCTTTCAATCGTTTTTCTACTGTAGTGTCAGATTTTAAAGTTCATAGGATGTATAAAAAATCATTGCAGAGCCAAAAGGCTAGTATTGAAAATGAATTAAATGAACAAGTAGATAATTCAGCGAAATATTACAAACAAAAAGAAGAAGAAATTCGCAGAAAAGAAGAAGAGTTAAAGCGTAAACAAGAAAATTTTAACCGTAAAAATGCACAATCAAACACAAAAAAATCAGCTCCCATGTCTACAACTGAAGCCATGGAAATATAAGGGCTGAAAATTGGATTTTCCCTTCAAGAACTCAAGAAAGCTTATAAACGAGAGTCTATGAAATACCATCCTGATCGAGGGGGAAATAATCCTGATCATATAAAAAAATTAATGGAGCTGAAGTTTAAAGAAGTGGCTTCAGCATATAATTACTTAGAAGGAAATATTAAATGATTGATAATGGTCTCAGTGCTTTTTTGTTTGCAATAGCAGTTACTGTACTTCTTTTGCGCAGTCTTTTTTTTAGCAAAAACCAAAGTTCAACATATTGGCGTCTTGTATTCCTTATATTTCTTAATCTGCTATGGTTACTTTCTATTTTAGAGATAGCAAACTCAATTTGGGATGTTATGTATGAAAGAGGGGATTATTCTATATTCTTTGTTTCTCCAACGGTAAATGGGTTCGTTATTGGTATTGTCTTGCATTTTTTCTTTTATAAAAACAAAAAATATTCAGGAAAAATGTAGATTTAATTATTTTAATAAAAAAACTCATTAACTATAAAAGTTAATGAGTTTTTTTATTTTCAAGACTTAGTTCTATTGTCATTTTTACATAACATTTGGCAGTTTTGAGGATTTGTTTTTCCTCACTCATGCCAAGGCGTTATATGGTCGGCTTCCATTTCATTCAGTTCAAAGTGTTTTTTACACTCTGTACAAATACCTTTTTGCTTTTCGTAAGCTTCTCTTTTTTGCTTATCTGTAAAAGCTCTAATATTTAGATATTTTTCTTTTCAAGTTAAAAGGTACTCGTAGATTCAAGATTTTTTTGTAATATCTTCATCTTGCATTAATGTACTAATTTCTTTTTCTAATTCCATTGAATCAAATTCTTTACCTTTAAATTCATTATAAAGTGCTCCGAAATTGATTCATTTCATCTCTCTTCTATAATTAGGAAAAATCATTTTTACCCAATTAATAACACTTTGAAAATATAACCATAATTCATTAGCGTTTGGTTTATGTTGATTTTCAGACATATATTTTTCAATATTTCCGCCACTTATCCAAGATATAGCTGTTTCTAAATACTCTTGCCTTATTGATGAACCTTTTAAATAATCACTTCAAATAGAGTAAGCAGGGCAACCTGATTTACTAAAGTATTTTTTGGCTTCAATTAACCAAGTTCACGTATAAATAGCATTTCTTAACTCTTGCTCTGTTAGTTTTTCACCGGCAATATTTATGGTTTTAAACCAGTCTAATTTTTCTTTATCTGTTCACTCACAAAAATAAACCATTAATTTATAATCAAGAATTTGTTCTTGTTCTTCTTTTTCGAGATTATGAAAAAATTGATAATTGAGTGAAAATTTACCTGATACATATTCACAAATACTTATGGTTCTTTGTTGTCAGTCCAATACTTCATAAGTATCTTCTGAACCTTTAACCCAGTACATTACATTTAAAGGAAAATCTTTTTTTACTGTTTCAATTACTGAGTCTCTTTGTCTATCTTTATAAACAAATTCCCTTTGATATTTTGGCCTTATATTTAATTTACCGCCAAAACCAACAACTCATTCCTCATCATTATTTATGTATCAATCAATAACTTTTCTAATTGAAATTTCTTTTAGTTCTATTTTCATAGTTAAGTTTTATAAGTTAAAGTCTTTTGTTTTTTATAACTATTCTTATATAAATTGGCTTTCAATTTATTTGAGATAAATATTTTCACTTTGTTTCTTCAGTTGGTCAATCCAATATACTGTACCTATTTAGTCAATCAATTATTTCAAATTGTTCTGGATTATAATTACCTAAGAAAGTTATTGGAACTCACATTTTTCATTTATAATCCATTGGAATATCCTTCACTTTATCAACATTTATAGCATCATAATTATCATATTTTGGATAATTATCCTCAGTGTAAGTTTGGTATAAAATCATATCGGTATGTCTTTTTTTTGTATCAATATTTGTAAACCAATTTATTGCAGGGGTTTTTATGAAATTTTTTCAGAAGTATCATTTTTGCTCACAAAATCTTTTATTTGCCTCAAGAGTGTTTTCATAAGGTGATTTAAAAACCATGCTTAAATTAAATCAGTATCAAGACCATATTTTATTTTCCTTAATTAATTTGAAAATCTCTTTGTATGACAATGCATTCATATTTCAAATGAGTAAAAACTTTTTATTATGTTCAATTAATTGAGCTACATATTCACGGAATAGTGAAAAAGGAGGGTTTGATATGACAATATCTGCTTCTTTCAGTAACTCTATTGATTCATCACTTCTAAAGTCTCAGTTACCTTTAAGAGGAGTTTTAATAGTGTCTTTAAAGTCTATTTTTCAATCATTATTTAAGTCTAATCATTTTGTAATTTCTAATTTATATGATTTTTTACTTTCTTCATAATGCGTTGTTATAAGTTTTTTAATCCCTAAGAATTCAAAGTTCAAAGAAAAATATCTAAAAAAATTACTTTCTTCAGGATCATCACAATTGCAAAAAATAACCTTTCCTTTTAGATAACCTTTGTAATGTCATAATTCTTTTTCTATATCTGAAATTTGAGTGTAAAATTCATCATTTTTAGCCTTGTTCGCTTTTCTGAGATTTTTATTTCACGATGATTTTCCCATGTTATTGTTTTAATAAATATTTATATAAACATAACTATTATTGCAGTAATTTCAATATTTTAAAAATCTACTTCAAAACTCGCGCTATTCTTCGCTTCTTTCTTCCTAATGCCTCACCCTTTAAAGTTACACTGTAACTTTAAAGGGTGAGGCATTTATCTTTTATATGTTCATTTAACAGATATATATAATTTTTTTATTCATAATCGTGATTTATCTACTAAAGCCTAAAGTATTAATTAAATAAATGTATACTATTGAATTAAAATGAAAACTAATTAGATATATAAAAAATTTTAAAGAGTTCTGAAGATGGATAAAAAATTAAACAATAGATTAAATATCGCAAAAGCCGGTAAGAAAGACGAATTTTATACACAAATAACTGATATAGAAAAAGAACTTGGACATTATAGAAATCACTTTAAAGATAAAGTTGTCTTTTGTAATTGTGATGATCCTGAAGAAAGCAACTTTTGGATGTACTTCTCATTAAATTTTGAAAATTTGGGTTTAAAAAAGCTTATATCAACCCATTATCATGATGAAAAAAGCACATACAAATTAGAAATATCTAAAGGTAATACAGCAGGAAAAAGTAAAGAATTTAATGCTACTAAAACAGATCTTAAAGAAAATGGTGATTTCAGAAGTCCTGAATGTATAGAAATACTTAAAGAAGCCGATATTGTGGTTACTAACCCACCTTTTTCACTATTCCGTGAATATGTAGCTCAATTGATGGATTATGATAAGAAATTTTTAATAATTGGTAGTCAAAATGCAATTACATATAAAGAAACGTTTGAATTAATTCAAGATAATAAAATATGGACAGGTGCAGATAATGGCGGGACTAAATGGTTTCAAGTACCTGATGATTATGAAATAAAAACTGAAAGTCGGAAGAAAGTAGTCGATGGTATTAAATACTTCAGCATGGGAAGTATTTATTGGTTTACTAATCTAGATATTATTAAACGTCACGAAGATATTACACTTTTTAGATCTTATTATGGTAATGAAGATAATTACCCTCATTATGATGGTTTTGATGCAATTAATGTTGATAAAGTTGCTGATATACCTTTTGATTATGAAGGTATGATGGGAGTCCCCATAACATTTATTGATAAATATAATCCAAGCCAATTTGAGATTTGTGGTTTAGATCGTTATATAGAAGGGAATCCAGTACCAGGAAGAAGGTTTACCCTTAATGGTAAAGAAAAATATGCTCGTGTGATAATAAGAAATATACAGGTGTAATATAAATATGGATATAGAATTAAAGAAAATTAAAGTTCGTGATTTATGTGAAGGCTACAATAATCAACAAGAGGCAGGTGTTACCGCATACAACGGTATTTTAAATGTAAGACCAGCATATCAACGAGAATTTGTTTATAAAGATAAGCAGAGAAATTCTGTAATAAATACGGTAATTAAAGGGTTTCCATTAAATACTATGTATTGGGTTGATAATGAAGATGGTACATTTGAAGTATTAGATGGACAACAGAGAACCATAAGTATTTGTGAATATGTAGATGGAAAATTTTCACTAAATTATCAATATTTTTTCAATTTACAAAATGATGAAAAAGAATACATACTTGATTATGAGTTAATGGTTTATTTCTGCAAAGGATCAGATCGTGAAAAATTAGATTGGTTCAAAATTATTAATATTGCCGGAGAAAAATTAACACCTCAAGAGCTAAGAAATGCAATTTATACCGGCCCTTGGTTAACTTCAGCTAAAAAGTTCTTCAGTAAAACTGGTTGTCCTGCTAGTCAAATTGGAGGAAGCTATATGAAAGGATCTTCAATTAGACAAGAATATTTAGAAACTGTATTAGATTGGGCTAGTTCCAAACTAGAAATTGAAGATTATATGTCTCAAAAACAACATGATCCTAATGCTAATAAATTATGGTCATACTTCAATTCTATTATTAAGTGGGTTGAGCTTACTTTCCCTAAATACCGTAAAGAGATGAAAGGTGTTGCTTGGGGCCCTCTTTATGATGAATTTAAAGATGAAACTATTGATTCTGATTTATTAGAAACTCAAATAAGTAACCTTCTTCAAAATGAAGATGTAACTAAAAAATCAGGAGTGTTTACCTTTGTTTTAACTCGTGATGAAAGAGCATTAAATATACGTCAATTTGATGAAAAAATGCGCAGAGAAGCATATGAACGACAATGTGGAATTTGTGCTATTACAGGTGAAGAACATCCATTTGAAGATATGGATGCAGATCATATAATTGCTTGGTCAAAAGGCGGTAAAACTAACGCAGACAACTGCCAAATGGTTCATAAATTAGCGAATCAAATAAAATCCAACAAGTAAATGTTGATCATTTTTCTAGGGTTATATAATTATTATATAACCCTAAAAAAAATAAAATCAGTAGTAATTTTTAAAATTCCACTTTAAAACTCGCGCTATTCTTCGCTTCTTGCTTCCTAGTATCATACATTAAAGTTGTGCTTATATTTGCGTGTGTAACGGTTTTTTGTACATTCTCTACAGGGCAATTATTCCTTAATGCTTCGGTGATAAAAGTAGCTCTAGCTGAATGCACTGAATATTTTTCATAGTTGGAAATATTGCATTTTTTTAGATAACTTTTAAATAGATCTCTAATACTAGAAGTCGCTAAAGGTAACCGACTATCTTTATTTTTTACACCTATAAACATAGGGGCGTTTATATCGCTAGAGTGTTCAACTTTAGATAAGTATTCTCTCAATGAGGCTTGTAATTCATGATGAATAGCAACAATATTTTCTTTATCCCCTTTCTCGTTTATATCTAAAACAAAGTACCCTGAACGTTCGTAAAAACTCCCTACCTTTAATTTATGTATAGCTCCTTCCCTGCAACCGGTATAAAACAAAACGTGTAATAAAGCCCAATCTCTTAAACCTTTTACTGTATTTTTCTTTGGCGAGTCTAAAATAGCCCTCACCTGCTCTACAGTTAACGCAGGTGTCTTAATAATGGTTTGGTTAACCTTCGGGCGTTTTAAGCCTTTAACGGGGTTTGTATGGACTATTTGTTTTTCACAGAGATGATTAAAAAGGGATGATAAAGAAGCCATTCTATTATTAACTGTTCTATTACTAGCTTTAGAACTAATTAAATAATCTCTCCAGGATAAAATACTGCTCTGGTTTACTTCTCTTAATTGGTCGATTGTTTCAATATTAGAGAACTGAAGAAAACTTAATACCGCGTTTTTATATGTGCGTTGGGTATCTTTTGATATGAAATTAGAAAGCCATATAGATTCTTCAGGGATAGAAACTATATGAGTGTTTTTTATTATTAAATCACCTGGATTATTTATTAAATTCATTATTATTATTTAATGGTATTAGATATGAATGATTATAAAAATATTAAATCGTAAGTCAAAATAAAACCGTCGATAATATATTTTATCGACGGTTTTATTTTTAAAATATCAGCCTGAAGATTACATACTAAAAACCACATAACATAATATTTATTATTACAGTGTAATCATTACTATTGAATTTTTTATTAAATAGTTACACTGTAACCTTTACTTTCTCTTTAAAAATAGTTACACTGTAACTATGAAATCAAAAGGAGGATTTATGAAAAAAGCTGAGTTACTAAAAACTGAACATCAAGTTCAACAAAAATGGCTTAATAATCAAATGGGAAAAATCGCTAATGATGGTGCTATCTCTTTCTTAAATCCAAACGTTGCAGAACGAGCTTATCAAGAGATGAATAAAAGTCTTATTGTTAGCAATTCAGATATAGAACACTTTATTAGTGTTCATCTTTCAGAAATAGGATTGCGGAAACTCGTAACTACATTACGAGTGTACTTGAAACGAAGTAATACAGAGAGATTACAGGTTGAGATAACAAATAGTAATAGAAGACAGCTTAATGAATTAGTTAAAAAGACAGGAAAAACCAAAATAGAAATTATTAACTTATTAATAGAAAATTCAGACATGATTTTTTAATAAAAAAGTAGCCTCAAATAGTTACAGTGTAATTATTTAGGGCTACTAAATAAAAAAAACTACCG